>Ga0255052_10001253_pt1 | contig 19391 bp, 8 predicted proteins | sample JV7_2_21_MG_FD_188632 | JGI IMG/M metagenome (GOLD analysis project Ga0255052, IMG submission 188632) | Seawater microbial communities from Jervis Inlet, British Columbia, Canada - JV7_2_21 | ecosystem: Environmental > Aquatic > Marine > Inlet | place: Canada: British Columbia | collected... | reverse complement strand
GCTCGAACTCGAGGTCGCGCAGATACAACTCGCCGGCGCCCTCGTGATCCACGACGGCAACCTCGACCGTATGGGCGCCTGTCGGCAGGATTTCCTCGGTTACGAAATTGCCGCTCGTATCCACGGGCACCGCGCGACCGGCCACCCAGACTTCCTGTTCGGGCGCGATGCCGCTGCCGCGCACGCTGACCGTGCCGCTGCTCAACGCGATGTTGTGCAGGTTGAGATTGTTCTCACCGTAAGCGGCGAAGAGCTCCGGATCGGCCTCGAAGTCGATCGCGTCTTCGCCGTCGTCATCTTTGTCGATCGCATCATAGACGAGCCACAGCGGCTGCGGTCGCGTCTCGTCGAAGTTGCCATCGGTACCGTAGGCCCTGAGCACATACGCCAGTTCGAGTACCGGCGACTTGAACCAGCTCGCGGGCGGCGTCCACTTCGCAACCCCGTCTTGTGCGAGCGGTATGACATCCAGCGGTTCCGACTCGACCGATTGTCCCGTCTCGAAAACCCTGACTTCGGCGTTCTCGATGAAGTAAGAGTAGTTCGCGTACATCCTGAAATGCACGGGCGCGGCCGTTCGCGATACCCAGACCTCGGCTGGCGAGAGTTGTGCTCCGTAGTGGACCACCTCGGACAATGCGATGCGCGACGGTTTCGCAGTCACGCTGAGCCGCGGAGCCGAACGCAGGTTGTCGAAGCCGAACTGGATGTCCGCCTCCTCCAGCGCAACGTCCGTGCAACGCTGAATATCAGAAGAACTTCTCTTCGGATCGTCGATCGGCTCGCCGTCGACGGTAATTCGCATGAGATTGAGACCGAGCGGGTTCTGCGGACTCAATTCGCGCGTGACGCGCGTGATATCCACGCCGTCGTAGTCATCAAGGATCGCGAGATCGTCGTAGACGACTTCGACCGCAACATGCGAAGTCTCACCCTGGGTGAAACCTGCGTTGACGACGTCCTTCGAATGCACGTAACCGCGCCCTTCGAATTCGCGCTGCGACTCATCGAGTTGCATGTCCGCGGCGACAGACTCCATTGCGCGACGCGCGCGTGATGCCGACAGGCCGATGTCGTCGCCATAGACCGCGGCGGTGCGGCGCGCCAGGCGCTCGTTGCGCGTATAGCCGACAAACCGCAGTCGCGGATTCGTCTTGTCGGTAATTTCGCCGAGCGCCCGCGAAAGACCATTCGCATACGCAGCCGGAATCACCGGCTGACCATCCACGAACTGGATGTCCGCGACGCTGCCCCACGGTGGGTCGTAGACTTTCGTCACCATCTCGGCACCGGTTGACTCCGGGCATAGCTGCGGCTCGTCAGGCAGCTCCTGCAACGGGTCGTCGTACCAGAACTCGACTTCGACGCGACGATTGAGTGCACGCCCCTGTGTGGTCTGGTTCGAACCAAGCGGCCGCTTGGCACCCTGGCCGTCACTCTGGATAGATGCCGTTGGCAGACCGAGGCTGTCCTGAATGGCCAGCGCGACGCGTCTTGCACGGGCTTTCGAGAGTCCGAGATGAGTACCGTAAATACGCTCTGTACGGCCGGTCAGTGGTGTGTCGTCCGTGTAACCAACGAACTTCACGACGACATTCTGCTTATCGCCGAGATTCTCGAAGCCCTGGCGAACCTGCTCGACAAAGCCGGCGTTGACGTCGACCGACTCCTCGCTGAATCGCAGCGGAGCGATCAGGTTCTGTACGCGCGCCCGCTTCGCATGACCGTCGACATAGCGCAACTTGCACACGGTCTCCATGCGGCAGACCTTGACGCGCTTGATCTCGTGCGGAACGAGGAATTCCTCGAGCGCAACCTTGTCGCGGACCTCGTCATACCAGACCTCGACCTCGACGCGGCGGTTCAGCGCGCGACCTTCGGCGGTCAGGTTCGAAGCTACCGGATCTGTATCGCCGGCCCACACGTAGGAAATCGCTTCCGGCGGCAACGCCAGGGACGTCTGGAAGTGCTCCGCAACCTGGCCTGCACGTTCTCGCGACAGCCCCCCGTTGTCTCCGTAGATGGCCTGGAGGCGCGGCGACAGTGGCCGATTGTCGGCGTGACCGATCAGGTGCAGGCGCACATTGATGCGATCCTTCATGCGTTCGAGAATTTCGCCCAGCGAAACGACCGTCGAGTCTGGAATGTTCGCGACACCGGATTCGAAATGCACCGGCGGCACGAGTCCACTGAGTTTGACCGTCTCGAGTGCGTCTTCGAGCGTTTCACGCGTTCCGATCGTGTCGCCTTGCTCTGTCTCGGTGTCTTCCGGATTCTGCACCCACTTCATGAACGGCTCGTCGTCCGACAGGTGTCGTTCGACGGCCTCGCCCATCGGCACTTCGTCAACGTCAGCGGCATACACCGGGAACGTGGCGAACATGGCTCCGCACAGTAACAGGCGGCTCAGTTTCGACAGGGCGTTCATTGACCTGCCTCCTTACTCTTCTCCGGCGGGCTTCCCAGCCGCCAGAAAACTTCAGGTTCGACGATGAGTTCATAATCGGCGTCCAGGTCTTCCCAGGCCGTCATGATGTCGTTCTTGAGCAAGCTCAAACGTCGATTGACGAGGGCTTCGTCCTCGACGTCGGCAACATAGGACAGTCGCAGCACCGACGGTGCTTTCTGCAACTCACCGAGTAGCACATCGATCCTCGGCAGCCACTGGCTGCGCATCTCGGCCGTACCGGGCTCGAACACGGCATCGGCGATATCGAGGCCGACGACACGATGGATCGACGCGCCGAAGTTGATACGCAGTGCCTTACCGCGCGTCGCACGCTGCACCTGTACCGGACGCGTCGATGCGCGGAAGCCACTCGGCAGGCTGCGATCATCGAGCTTCAATACAAAGTTGCTGCCGCGGCTTTCATTCGGCGTGATTGCGCAGGTGATGTGGTAGCGACCATAGTTATCGGTCTTCGCGGACAGGCCTCGGGCCGTTACGACCCTGATGCCTGGCAATCCGGTCTCGTCGTTGTCCTGGTAGCCACTGCGATTGGCGTCGTCGAACACCTTGCCGGTTACGTCGGTGCAGTCGAAGGTCGGGTCCGGCACTATCCGTACGGTGGCGGCCGCCTCTTCGGACAAGACGCCGCCCGTCAACGCATGTACGGCCAATGCTCGATTCGTGTACTCACCTTCATTGACGCCGGCACCGGCCGCGAGCAACAGTTTGATCTCATGCCGTTCGTCGGTCGCAAGCGTCAACCCGGACCACGCCAGTTCGTGCCCCGAAATTACCGGTTCGGTCTTGACGTCGTCGAAGCGCGCTGAACCTTCGACGTAACGGAAACCGGCCGGGAAACGGTCCAGAACGACGACGTCCTGGAGGTCGACGCCGAAGGAGTTACTGACTGTGATTACGTACGGCACCATCTGGCCACGCGATACGTTGACCAGTGGCGTCGTCTTCGTCACTGCGACTGCGCCGCCGAGCCGCGGATCGAGCGGTATGTGGTTGTTGAATATCTGCGACGAGCCCGGCGGCCGGGTGTCGTCGAATCGCAGGTGCGCGTAATAGACCGTGCCCGCGCTCTGCGCCGCGACCGAAACGGCCGGCGCAGCTTCGAATACCTGCACCTCGCAGTGCTGCGCCGTCGCCGCGACCGCATCGCCGGCTGCGCCGGAACAGGCCGGCACGTCAAACGGGGCGGTCGTCTCGTCCGTTGCCGGCGGGATGAACTGCGAGCGACCGGGCACGTAAGCCGTCCCCGGCGGCACGACTCGTATTGCGAAACTGGAGCCGCTCGGGCACGTCGGATCGGAGAAATTGAGGTCGAACTTGTAGTAGCCGCTTCCGAGGGTGACCTGGCCCTGTTGTGCCGGATCGTCGAAGCAGGCCGTCGGCAGGTTCGAACCGTTGCGCGGATCGACGAGCGTCACGACGGCATTCGCGATCGGCGCGCGGGCGATCGAGTCGTAGATCACGCCGTTCGGGTCAATCGGCAGGTTTAGGTCGCGCAGGTTACTGCCGCCCTGCACGATGATGTCGTCGATGCGCTGCAGGCCGTCGGTGAAGTCGGAGTCGGTCTCGCCGAGCAGCGCTGTCGTCGCAACGGCGCCCGGCGCACTGAAGACCAGTGCATACTGCTGGCCGTTCAGGTAGTTCGGCATCACGCTGCTCATGAGGTAGTTGCCGTCGACGTCGGTCTGTACCGAACGGCTCGGCTGGCCGTCGACGTACAACGTCACGGTCCAGCCCTCGAGCACGCGCTCGCCTGCGGTAAGCGTGTTCGTGAAATCGGCGTCGTGCCAGACGGCGCCGCTCAGGATGCCGGCACCCGGCATGGCGCCGACGTCGATGGATACGCTCGCGACTTCCGTCTGCAGCGGGTCGTTCCACGCGACCATCGCCTGGTTCGTCACGGTCGTGCCGTCGAGGAGATTGGGATCGATCACGGCACGGAAACGCAGCGTGATCGACTGGTCGGGATCCAGCGCTCCGTATTCATTGAAATAGTCGGCCGTGATCGTCGTCCCGGCAAAGCTGACGCCGGCCACGAGCCCGTTCATCGTCGCGGACTGGTCGACGTAGGTTAGGTAACCCGGATCGATTGCGTTGAGGTCGTCGGTGATCGTCACGTACAGCGCGGGCACGCTGCCGACGTTCCTGACGGTGACCGTGTATTCGAGGGTCGATCCCGGCAGCGCCGGACCGCCGTCGATGGTCGCGACGGTCTTCACGATGGACAGCGTCTGCACATCGCCAACCACGACGATCGTCGGCTCCGGCCCGGTGGTCGGATCGCCGTCGCCGTCCGTGAGCAGGTTCGGCAACTCGTCAGTGTAGACCGTCGCCTGGTTGATGATCTGCGTACCGGCCGGCACGCCGGCATTGACCTGCATATCGAATTCGACGATGGCCGATTCGCCCGGTGACAGAACGCCTTCGGAACCGCCCGGCAGCGGCGGTGTCAGATCGGACGAGCTAACGTCGATGCGGTTGAACAGCGGGAAAGCGCCGCCGTCCGGCACGCCGACGGGTTCTCCGTTCAGCGTCGTCGAGTCGGGGACGTAGGTGACGTCATTCGGCACCTGGTCGGCGAGTTGCACGTAAGTCGCCGGCACGGCGCCGTTGTTGTAGATCCGGATCGTGTAGCGCAGCGTGTCGCCCGGGTCGACGATGCCCGGCGAGCCGAGGTCGACCTGCAATGCTGCGTCCTTGGAAGCGAACAGCAGCGGCAGGGCGCCAACGATATCGATGGTGGGGTCGTCGATCACTGGCGTACGCGGATCATCCGACGGCTGATCGGCGATACCCGCGTCCGGTGCGCTGACGAATGCCTGGTTCGAGATGATTGTGCCGTCCGGCGCGTCCGGATACACGACGACGTCAAACATGACCGTCGCGACGTTATCGGGAACCCCGGCATTCAGCACACCCGGCGTCGGGTCCTGCGGCGCATGCAACAGGATGCCGTCGGTCAGCGCGGTGGTGCCAGCGTTGTTATCCGGAATCGTCGCACCGTTCAGCGTCGTGCTGCCCGCAATATAGGTCGTGTTGGCCGGGACGAGGTCCGTGATCGTGACGCCGGTCGCGTTATCCGTGCCGAGGTTCTGCACGGTGATCGTGTAGCGCAGCGTCTCGCCGGCGAGAAGCACGTTCGGGTCGCCCGTAATGTCGATCGAGATCTTGTCGATGTCGAATATCGGCGCCGACTGGATCAGAATCCGGGTCGGGTCTTCGTCGCCGCTGACGTTCGGATCTGCCGGACCGTTGACATTGGGATCGTCACTGAGCGCGATCGGGCTGCCGGCGTAGGAAATCGTCGACTGGTTGGCAACGTAACTGCCGTCCGGGATTACCGGTGCGAGTACGACCTCGAACGTAACCGTTACCGTGTCGCCGAATCCGGCGAGGCTCAGGTTACGGATGTCGACGAGCCCGGTCCCGGCGGCACCACCGTTCGGATCCGTGTTGCTCGCATCGGCGCCGGCCGGAACCGTGACGATATTGAGCGTACCGGGCTGGAACGACGGGAATGCGTTCAGTCGGTCGATTTCGTCGGTGATGTCGAAACTGGTGACCGGTGAGTTGCTCGCGTTCTCGACGCGCAGCGAGTAACGGATCGTATCGCCGGGCGTCGCGACGGTGGCCGGGTCCTCGCCCGTCGTCACGTTGACAGCGTACTTCTCGAAGTTCAGTAGCGGTGTGAATTCGACCAGCGTGTGCGCGTCTTCGTGGTCCAGCGTGCCGACCGTACCGTCGGTGATGACGCGTGTGTACGTCCGGGCATAGTTCGTGTTCGCGGCGTCCGACACGTCGAGGCTGAACCACTCTGTCGCGCCGGCGATATTCGTCAGCGACGCGTCGGCCTGCGTGTCCGCATCGAGGACGGCGTCATAGGTAACGATCAGGCGCTGGTCGGGGCCGATCGCGGCGGCGGGGGCCAGCATCGTGATCGTGAACGTGCACGACGGATCGCCGGCGAAGCTGACGTCGTAATCGGTGCCGGCGAGGAGTGGCGCCCCGATCGTCGTTACGCCGTCCGCCTCGTAGAGCTGTGCAACGACGTTCGTCGGTGCGGCATCGCACATGCCGCCGTCGGCCTGGTTCGGCAGCAGGTCGTCAATCGTAAGGTTGTACGCGGGCGAGTCGCCGATATCGTGTACGTTCAGCGAGAACGATCCGACCTGGCCCAGGCGCAACTGCAGCGGCCCGCCCTTCTCCAGCGTCAGGTCCGGCTCGACGATGGTCATCGGCCCGGACGTTCCCAGGTCGCCGGGTCGTTCCGTAAGGGGTTCGCCGTCTACCAGGCGGTAGGAGTACGCGGCCGTATTCGTGAACGTCAGGCCTGCAACGTTGGTCGGGGTATCGCTGAGACGCACGGCGATCTCGATGACGGCCTGCTCGCCGGCGGGAATGTCGATGTCGTTTGCCGGGTCCTCGATAACGAGGTCGGTCGCCGTGCCCGTATTCTGCGGCGTCCAGTTACCGGAGCCGGAAACCTTTGTGACGCTGACAAACTCGAGGTCTGCAGCGGATGCGGCAAGATCGTCAGTGATGCGCACGTCATAGAGCGGCACCGTGTGTGGCGCCAGCGGGACCGTCACCTGATAACTGAACGTCTCACCGATGGTGGCCGTCGCCTGCGTCGTCGCCTTCAGCAGCGCCGTAGGTGGCTGGCCCTGTATCAGGATCCGCGTCGGGTCCTCGTCGCCGGCAACAATCGGATCGGCCGGGCCGTTGACATTGGGGTCGTCACTGACGGCAAACAGGATGCCGTCGTAGAACAGGTCCGACTGGTTGTAGACGATCGTGCCATCGAGGATTGCGGGCGTAAGCAATACCTCGAACTCGATCGTAAGGCTATCGCCTGGTCCTGCGAGATTCAGATTGCGGACATCGAGGACTCCGGTGCCCGACGCTCCGCCGTTGGCATCCGTGTTGCTGGCATCGGCACCGGCAGGCAGTTGGACGATATTCAACGTACCGACCTGGAACATCGGCGCCGCGTTGAGTTCATCCAGTTCATCGACAATGCTGAAACCGGACACAGGGCCGTTACTGCCGTTCTCGACGCGCAAGGCGTATCGCAGCAGGTCGCCCGGCGCGGCGACCGAGGCCGGATCGGCACCGCTCGTGACGTTCGCGACGGTCTTCTCGAAGATCAGTACCGGCTGAAACTCGGTGACCGTGTGTGCGTCCTCGTGGTCGAGAATGCCGACGGTGCCGTCCGTGATGACGCGCGTGTAGGTTCGAGCGTACGGCTGGTTGGCGGCGTCGGATACATCGAGGCTGAACCACTCCGTGGCGCCGGCGATATTGGTCAACACGGCACCCGCCTGCGTGGCCGCGTCGAGGGTGGCATCGTAGGTGACGATCAGGCGCTGGTCCGGGCCGATCGCCGCAGCCGGCGTAAGTGTCGTGATCGCGAAAGTACACGACGGATCGCCATTGAAGCTGACGCCGTAGTCGCTGCCCGCGGCGAGCGGCGCCCCGATCGTGGTTATGCCGTCCGCCTCGTAGAGCTGTGCGACGACGTTCGTCGGCGCGACGTCGCACATGCCGCCGTCCGCCTGGTTCGGCAGCAGGTCGTCGATCGTCAGGTTGTAGGCGGGCGAGTCACCAACGTTGTGTATGTTCAGCGAGAACATGCCGGGCACGCCTGCCCGCATGTCGACCGGTCCGTCCTTCTCGAGCGTCAGGTCCGGCTCGATGATCGTCATCGGCGGTGACGTGCCGGGCGGTCCGGTGAGCTCTGTTGCGGGGTCGTTGTCGAGCCGGTTGTAGGTGAATCCGGCCGTGTTCGTGAACGTCAGCCCAGCGACGTTGGTCGGCGTATCACTGAGGCGTACGGTGACCTCCAGTACGATCTGTTCGCCCACCGGGATATCGATGCCGACGGCCGGGTCCTCTATCACGAGATTCGTTGCGGTCCCGGTGTTCACCGGCGTCCAGGCGCCGGCTCCCGACACTACCGTCACGTCGACGAATTCCATGTCGGCCGCGGACGCGTTCAGGTCGTCGAGGACCCGGACGTCGAAAAGCGGCGCCGAATGCGGGACCGACGGGATCGTCACGAGGTAACTGAACGCCTCGCCGATGGCGGCGGTAGCCTGTGTCGTATCCTTCTGGAGCGGCGTGGGCGGGACTGCGATGATCACCCGCGTCGGGTCCTCGTCGCCCGCGACAGTCGGGTCCGCCTGCCCGTTGACGTTCGGGTCGTCACTGTCGGCGAGCTTGGTTCCGGTCGCGCCGGCGAGGTCCGCCTGGTTCGTGACCACGGTGCCGTCCGGCAGCGGCGCACTTAGCGTGACGTCGAACTGGACCGAGACGTCGCTGAACGCGGGCAGGCTGATGTTGCGGATGTCGAGCACGCCGGCCGAATTCGTGCCACCGTTCGGGTTCGTGTTGCTCGCATCGGCACCCGGCGGGACCGTGCCCGGCACCAGCGTCAGTGTGCCCGGCTCGTAGACGGCGAGTGCGTTGAGTTCACCGAGATCGTCGAGGAATGTGACGTTGTCGAGCGGGCCGTCGGTCGTCTGCAGGCGCAAGGTGTAGCGCAGCGTATCGCCCGGGGCCGCGGTCGTGGCCGGGTTCACGCCGGCCGTCAGGTTCTCGACCGTCTTCTCGAACTGCAACACCGGCAGGTCGACGGCGACGCTGTGCGCGTCCTCGTGATCCCCGACAGCCACGGTGCCGTCGGTCAACGTGCGCAAGTACTCGGTCGTGCCGTCGGCACTGAGCCACCGGGTCGCGCCAGCCACGTTCGTCAGCGTGACGCCATCCTGGGTATCGGCGTCGAGCTCCGTGCGATACGCGATCATCAGGATCTCGTCCACGCCAATGACCGAGGCAGCGGTCTGCGTGATGAACGTGAACTCGCACGCGGCGCCGTCCCAGGTAAACGAGTAATCGGACCCCTGGACCAGAGGGCCCTTGCCGGGTACCGGTGTGATGCCATCCGCCGCGAACACCCGCGCGCTCTGAATCTGTGGCGTCGTGTCGCACATCCCGCCTGTCAGGCCATCGGGCAATTGGTCGACAATCGTCGCGTCGTGCGCATCGCCCTCGCTCGCGTTCTGCACGCTGATGACGAAATCGCCCCACTCTGCGATACGCATGGTCGACGGACCACTCTTCGCGACCGTGAGTCCCGGCGGCAACGTGAAGTCGCCGACCAGGCCTGTGCTGTTGACGGTGTCGCCTTCGCGCGTGATGAATTCGTCGACGGGACTCCCGTTGTCCAGGAAGCTCATCTCCAGCGTGTAATCCACTCCATCGACGTTGAACGTCGTGGGCAGGGGTGAGGCGACGATCTGCACGCGGTCCGTGCACCCCTCTCCAGGTGGTGTCGGATAGGGACAGGGGTCGAGGTTGTTCGGGGTCTCGTCGTGGTTAATCGTGAAGGTGAAGGTCAATGGATTGATTGGCACGCCGTCCACGGCAATCACGAGCACCACATCGAGCTCAGCCGAAACCAGCCAGGGCTCACCGACCGTGAAATTCCGATGTTGAAACGTCCCGAGAGAAAAGAACGGGATGGGTCCCGGCAAATCGAAGGGCGGCGGCAGTGTTGCGATGAAGTCATAGCCGCTTTGCGGGCCCGTCGTCGTGCCCCAGCTGATGCTCGAGATCGGGTCGCCGTTCGTGATGACGGGATCGCCCGGCTGAACTCCGGGAACGGTGTCCACCGGGTCACGCCAGGTTCCAACAACGGATACGAACGTGATCTCGGCCGCCGACGCGCTCCCGGTCGGAACCAATGCGACCGATGCAAGAAGCGATAGAGCCAGGATGATGAACAACTTCTTCATTTTTTCCTCATCCGTGAGGACGGCCCGATTTACTGCGATCGTCGAGCAATCCCGCTACCGTAAAGCTTTAGCACTCCGTAGTGCCAGAAACCCTTTAGGCCGGTGATTTTGCGTCGCCATCTTTCGATGGCTTTGCCTTTGTCCAGACCGAGACTATGGCGCAACGCCTGTGCACAAAAGTTGAACTGCATCACACGAACGGCAGCATGTTGGATTTGTTGTAGAAATACGCCGCCGCCGCGTCAAATAAGGCTGAAAGCCGCTATTGTCGGGCTCTCCCGACAGCCCTTATGTAACGGCATCGTGCCGTGAATCACACGTTCAAATGAGGCGTATGCACACCCAGGTAAGAAATGACACTTATGTCAAACGACGGGGCGGATCAGGCAGCTGGCAGGAAGTCGATCGGATAGATGATCGTCATAGAGACGATGCCGTCCTTTGCGCCGAAGTCGAAGTTGCTCACACGATCGACGACTTGTTGCGACAGGGCCGGCGCGTCCATGTCGGAGGACTGCAACTGACACAGCGATACCGTGCCATCCGGTTCGATGGTCAGGCGCAACACGAGCTGCCCCCTGAGTGTCGGATCCTTGCGCAGCTCACGGTTGTAGAGCCGATATAGCGCCGCTTTGTAGCGGTCGAAGACGATCTGAATCTCTTCGTCGGTGCGTCCGGCGGACATGCCCGCACTGAGAGGCCGGTCCGGCCCCTCGCCGCCACCAATCGAACTGGCGACACGGCTGACCTGCACGCCTTCGATACCCTGGCCGCCGCCGCCGACATCGCGACTGATATTCGCAAGATTGATGCCGCCGCTGGAGCCTGGTGCCGACGTCGTGACCATCGAACGTTCGGGCCGACCAATCGCATCTTCACCGGCACTGCTTAACCGTGCCTGCGAGCCGAGCTGCGCCGTTGTATTGAGATTCGCACGCGCGGCAAAACTGTCGCGGAACGCAAGAATACCCTTCGACCTGACCTTCTCTTTCGTATCCTCCGGCGCTGCTTCGGCAACAAGCGGCTGTTCCACGGCGTCCGGAGTTTCCTCGGGCGGAATCTCTTCGGCGAGTTCCGGATCGGGTTCGGGAATATCTTCGTCCGGCAACGGTACCGGCTCTGGCTCCGGCGGCGGAAGCATCTCTTCACGCACGAGTTTGGCGACACGCTCCGGCACTTCGATGAGCTGCGAGCGTTCCGGAATCGGTAATGCGATAGCGCCAAATAACCAGCCGAGTGCAAGACATATCAGCAACGATGCAGCGACAGACCGGCGGTAACGCTGATCTTCCTCGAAACCGCGCGCCCAAGGCATGACCAGGGCGCGGTAAGGCCGGTCATCGGCGTCCCGCTCGACATCCCACTCGGCCCTGCGGTTTTCCGCGGTTTCCGTTGCATCGCGAAGGTCGTAATGCAACCGATCGAGGACCAGATTCTGATCGCCAATCTTGTCAATGACCGATGCGCGTCGCTCCTCGATGCGGAGGATTTCCTCACCGAAATCGTCCATGTTGCGACGGGCGTATTCAAGTCGTTCGTTTTGAGTCTCGGCGCCTTGCTCGTCCCAGAAGAGATGGGCAGCTCCGAGGCCATCGAGTTCCTCCAGGGATTCGCAAATCTGTGACAAAAGGTCGTATTGACGACGATTGTCCGCCTGCTCGTCGCGTTCGCGGTTGACCTGTTGCAGTTGCTCTTCGAGATCGTCGAGCACTCGCTCGGAGCACCTGACCCTTTCTCGCAGCGACACTTCCTCAAGAGAAGAAATTGTCTGTTTCAACGCCTCTTCGTCTTCAAATGAAGGGTCTGAATTCACTTTGCCACTCTCGTCCATGCGGTGTTAGAGCGCCGCTACCTGCGATGCTTTCTGTATGACGGCCAGGGAAACGTTCTCGTAACCCTCACCCGTACAGGTCGACATGATTCTCTTGATCACGATGAACGGCACCGACTTGTCGGCGAGAATTGTGACTTCGAGACTCCCGGCCACGGCGAGCGTGCTGGGGCCGACGACGTTTTGCTTCAGTTCCGCAAGACGCGATGTAATCTGGTCCGTCGATCCCGACACGCCGTCCAGAATGTCGGTCACCATCGCGACGGATTGTCCCTGGACGAGCACTTCTTCAGGACTCACAAAAATCACGACCGTTTCACGCGGCTTCATCTGCACTCGCGACTCCGGAAGCGTTACTTCCTTCGGCGCATCGAGTATCTCGACAGACCCGGAGTTAACCAGCAGGAAGAATACGAGAATCGTGAACACGTCCATCAGCGACGTCAGGTTCATCTTCGTGATCTTCAGCCGGTTCCGGGACATGCGTTTTATGCGGCGGGAATTCCTCATGGTGCATCTCCCACGGAGATTTCGGAGAACAGGGCATAAAGCTCGAACTCCTCCTCATCCTCGACCTCGCGCCCGTCGCCACCGACTATTGGTAGCTCGACACTCCTGACGACATCCATCGTCTGGATCAGGTAGTCGTACGGGATATGCGCCTCCATGAGCACGGATGCGGCATCGTGTTCCGGGTATTCCTGTTTCAGCGCGATCATGAAATCCGACAGGGTTTGGAAGTCGAATTCATCGTCCTTTTTCGGAATCGATGCGATCGTTGCGCTGCCATTGGTGATTTCGATGCCGTTCTCCCGGACGACCACTTCGACACGGAAGCTCTCCTCACTGCTCGATGCTCCGCCCGCCGCGCTGGGCAGGTTGAGTTCGACGATTGTGAGTCTCGAAAACACCGCTGTTATCAACAGGAACGGTACGAGTACCACCATGAGATTCAAAAAGGTGGTGACGTCGATTTCGTGGGCAGGCCCCTTGGACCGCCGCTTGTAGTGATGCCGCCTGGCCATGTCGGCTAGGCCTCTGCTGTCCGTCTCGCCCGTCTCGAGAACACATTCAAGGCTTTGACTGTCGCCATCTCGAGGCTGTCCACGATATCGCCAGTCTTGCTGGTCAGTACCGCGTGAACAACGAGCAGCGGGATCGCGACCATCAGGCCGAACGCGGTCGTGTTCATTGCAACCGAGATACTTGCAGAAAGCAGATCCGCCTTTTCCGCCGGATTCGCGTTAGCGACGGCAGTGAACGCCTGGATCAAACCCATGATGGTGCCGAGCAGACCGAGCAACGTGGCGATACTCGAAGCCAGGGCCACGTACGGCGTTCGCTTTTCGAGACGCGGCACGATCTCCATCATGCTTTCCTCCATCGCGATTTCTATGTCTTCGCGACGCCGGACCGCGCCTTGCAACGACAGCCCCATGTTGAGCACTTGCGAAATCGTGGACTCATCGTTGTTTGTCATCTCGCGCGCCTCGTCGAACTCACCATTAGCGAGCAGAGGCTGCACCTTGTCCCATACCACCTGGTTCTTGTTCGTTACCATCGATAGCGTGATGTACCGTTCAACTGCAATCGCGACACCGATGGCAAATACCAGCAGTATCGGATACATGAACAGGCCACCCGATGCGAAGAACCCTACAATCGAATAGAAGAAGTTCATTACCAAACCCTCATTTGACTAAATGTGCTGGTCGTCCCGGCACAGGCCCAAGAATAGGTATCGATCAGCTGTATGAATGTGACGTAGTGCACGTTCACACGTTATGTCGGCCCGCATCGGGCAATCTATGATGTGCCTCACACTGTGGGGCGCTGTGGCGTAACGCAGAGAGCGCTTGGCCTGGCGGCTATTCCTCCGTCTTTCCGGCGCGAATTTCGTAGAAGTTCAGTTCGCGCAGGAAAACCTCCTTGTCCACGGGCCGCGCGCGATCATCGAGCGTATCGGACAAGCTGATATCGTCACCGAGCTCGGACGATTTCCAGGGAATGATGACGAGGGATTTGGGCGCTTCCTCGTTGCCGAGAATCGACATACCGGACATCGTCTTGGGTCGTTCGATGCCGTCGCCGTTGTCTTCCGTTCCCTGCGTTTCCTCGCTAGCCACATCCTCTGCCTCTTCACCGAGCGCAAGAGGACTTGTGAAGACAAACACAGCACTGAGTAACAACAATCTCAACATGGTGCCTCCTATTGCCCCAGTCGATAGCGGATATCGGAGATCCACATCGAGGCTTCGTCGTCGCTCGGTACCGTGGCCATGTACGCCTCATAGTTTTCGAGCGCACAGTTGAGGTCGGCAAGGTAGAGGTCGCAAAGTATTGCCAGGTTTCGTCGCGCGTAATGAAATCCCGGATAAATTGCGAGCGCCGCTTCGTAACTCTTTTTCGCCTGGTCGAAACGTCCGGTCTTGCGATAGACGATACCGAGTTCATTGTGCGCGACCGGTTGGTCCGGATTCGACTCGAGCGCAAGCAGTAAATTTCTTTCCGCCGCTTCGAGGCTACCCGCCAGGTGATAGGCAATGCCGAGATCGATGCGTGGTGCACTCAGTTCTGGCGCAGATTCGGCGACCAATTCGAGCAGCACAATGCCTTCGTCGTGACGGCCCTGTTCCAGGTGAGTCAGAGCTTCCTCGTAGTCGGCCCGGACTGCACCGCCTATACGCGCTTCCTCGGTAATTGTGAAACCGACCTCTTCCTGAATTTCGATACGTGCGGGTGGGCGCGTCGTTTCCGTTGTCGCACACGAAGACACCAGCACCGTGATCACGGCGAGAAGCGCGGCGCTGCGCCCGGTGGCAAGTATCCGACTTGTTATCGACTTAGTCATGTCTGCTCTGCTCACCAACTAGTTCCGATCAGATCCGGGACTGCCTGCAATCTGTGCGGCGGCTCCTATCGATTTCGCATCGTCGTTTGCTCCTGAGATTTCGATGTCATCTTCTCCTTCGACACCGATCTTCGGCGCAATGGGCATGCGATACGCGTAGGAATCGATCGACCCCACGAATCCACCGCTGATTTCGTTTTTTGCGTAGCGTCCGGGCATCAGCACGGACAGTTTGTCGAGACTTTCTTGCACCCAGGGGTTGTAGACGCCGACCGCGAGTAACTCGAAGTTCTGCTGGTGCACTTCGATGGCACGTTCCTCGAACGGGTAGGCCTCCTCTTCGATGACGAGTTCGTAATCGACCTTCTCCGCCGCCGTCAGCCCCGCTGGGCGCTCGGACTTCAGCAACGCAGCACTGAATTCGAAGTAGGCTTCCGCGATATAGAAAGTGGCCGCCGCTGTGACTTCAGCGACTTCATACGCGACGAGTCCCTCGAACGCCGCCATCGCCAGATCCATCCGCAGCTGCTTCTCGGCAAGGCTTTCCTCGAATGGTTGTACCAGCCGGAGTTCTGCGAACCGCTGGTAGCTCTGCTCGGCAAGCACCAATGCTGCCTTGGCCGCGAGATACCTGCTGCGATCCGTCCTGTCGGGGCCGGCGCTGCTATCGGCATCGATGATCTCGTTCAGTTGCGCGTAGTACCGGTCGTAGTCGAGCCCCGCCTTGAAGATATCGGCAAGCCGTGTACGCGTTTCCATCGCAATATCAAGAGGTTGCGGGTATTCGACGACATACTGTTGGTAAACACGTATCGCCTCGTCGGTCACGTCGACTTCGTCATAGAGCTCGGCGGCGGTCAGTAACGCCTCTCGACTCAACTCCGGATCCGTTGCCTCGACCGCGATTCTCTCGTGCTCCGCGGCGGAGCGCTCTGTCTGTCCATCCTCGCGATAGATGAATGCGAGTTGTTTCGTCGCCTCAGTGTTCAACTCGTGCTCGGGATGACTCGTGCGGAATTCTTCCAGCACGCCAGACGCCATTGCCCAGTCCGAAAGCTTCATCAGCGCGGCCGCGGCATCATACTCCGCCATGGTGCGAATGCCGGACGTCGGCGCAAGCTCCTTGATACGCAGGAAGTGGCCTGCCGCGGCGCGATAGTCCTCGAGCAGATTGGCCTGTTCACCCTGCTTGTAAATTGCAGCCGCCAGGCCGTCGATGACAGCTGGCCTCGATTCGTCATCAACCGGCGTCAGGTCGAGCACCTGGGTATAGGCGTGTTCCGCGTCCGGGTATTCCGCGAGGTCGATAGACGAGTGCGCGACGACCGCCCACGCGGATCGCCTGAGATCCGGTTCTGCCGCTGGATAGCGCGTGATTAGTTTGTGCGCTGACTCGATCGCGACATGGAAATCCTTCATTTCATAGAGGTCATCAGCGGCCCCTCCAAGGACGACCGCAGCCTGCTCGTGATCCGGGAATGTCTCGGCGAATCTCAGCGAGCTCGCTACCGTGGCTTTCTTGACCTCGAGCGTACGAGCGCCGGTGGCAACTTTGAGATCTTCACGGTGTGCAAAAATCGCGGCGTAGCCCGCGGCAGAGGCCTGCTCATGTTGTGCATAGTCGTAGGCCGTGAGCTCGTATTCTCTTGCCGCGTCCCCGTAGTTTTCATTCTCGAGCAACAGGTCGGCGAGCTGGTAATTGATTTGCGGCGACTCCTCGTCCGTCGGGAACGAGTACAAATACTCCCGGTACCAACGGGATGCCTCTGCAAAGCTCGCGGCCTGCTCGTCGACCAGCGCCGGCTCCTGGTACAGCGCGTGGTAGTGATTTGCGAGGTCCGTCAGATTTGTTTTGAGAAAGCCGACAACCTCCGGCGACTCCTCGACGTCGAATCGCGTCCAGTACTCCGCGTCAAGCGCGTATCGGGTCGCGAATTCCTTCTTCGACTCCACCACGAGCTGCGGGAAGTTGGCCTCGCCATATATCTCGACGATGCGCATGCTGAAATGCGGCGAAATCCGGTGATACGGATTGAGTCCGATGAATGATTTGTAAATCGATGCGGCGTCGTCGTAGCGGAGTTTTGAAAAATAGAACTCGCCGAGATTGCCGTAGATCTTGTCTGCATAGCTGCGTTGACCGTTCTCGGCGAAGTACTCGTCAACAACATCGGGACCGCCGAGATTCGAGAAGCTCAGACTGACGACACGGAATGTGTCGGCAACCCGGTGCTCTTCATTCTCCTCCCCGACCTCGTCGAAGTCGTAACCGATCGAGAGCCGGTAATCCAGCATCGCCACGTAGTTGTGCAGCGCCTCTTCGTACATCTCTTGCTTGTAGAGCGCCCAGCCCTGCTTGTACAGGCCCAGCTCGTAGTATGACGACGTGTTGCCCATCCGGATGATCGCCCCGTAGGCATCTTCGGCATCGAGGTATTTCTTCCTGACGAAGTAGTACTCGCCGCGACGAAAATACACTTCGTCCACGTACTTTGAGTACGGGTACCTGGCGACGAACTGATCCATTACTACCATTGCAGCATCGGGCTCGCCGATCTCATCGTAGGCCCTCGACATCTGGTAGAACACCTGGTCGTTACGCTCGTAGTTCGGATAGGTCTCGAGGATCTTCTTGTAGGTCTCGATCGCCTCGCGCGGCCCTGCGGGCACAGGCTCGCCGCCAACCGGCAAAGTCTCATCGAAACTCGCCCCGCCGGACAGCAAGTCCTGACGCTGCGACGCACGTTCTTCGAACTCGAGTTCGGACTCCGTGGGCTCGGCTGGACCGTTCGCGGGCGCCGCCGTGGCGGCCTGCTTCACGGGCGCCGCGCTATCGGGCGCCGCCATCTCGACAACCTGGCTGTCGCCAGTGCCACCGCCACCTCCGATGACACCGTACTCCTGCTCGATCTGCAAATCGGCGAGGCGACGCATGGCTTCCGGGGTTCGAGCGCTTTCTGACGTTTCCTCGAGATAACGGCGATAACCTTGCGCCGCGCGTTCGAGGCCGTCCTCGAGCTGTACCTCATCGAGGTCTGCCGGTACCGAGTTGAGCTCGGCCAGCGTGCCTTGCTGGGTCGTCGTCGCACAGGCGGCGAGCCCGGCGGCGGTCAACAAACCGATGAGAATGCGGCCGTGGTTCACGGCTCGTCCCTCATGGCCTGAGCCTGTGTGGCCCGGTCATAGCTGTCCGCCAAAGCAAAGCGTGCCTTGTCGCGGTAATTTTCGAGTCGCCCGCGGCGGGCAATCAGTTCGTTAATTGCCACAACCTCGAGGAGGCGGCCCTGGCGGGCCATGAGCAGGTCGACTTTTTGTACCGATTCGTTCACCCGCGCTCGCAGTCGACTGATCGGCGTTTCGTATCCCATGTAGCTGTGGGTCGCGGCCTGCCGCGCCCTGACGTACTGATCGTACTGCTTCTGCAGCACAGCCATGGCCGCGTCCAGCCCGCGGAGGTTTTGGTCGAACTTTGTCAGGCGGTCGTGATACTCGGTCTCGAGCGTCCAGGCGAGCAGGCCCTTGAGGCGCTGCAAGCGGTGGACCAGCGGATCCTCGGCGGGTATCCCGCCTTCCTCCAATAGCGCTTCGACGTGTTCGATCCGGGCGAGCATGGCCTGCTCTTCCCGGGTCGCGAGAAATTCCGGCCGCGGCGTCGTCAACAGGTCGTCGCGACGCCTCACAAGCATCTTGTGTTGTTCGATTCGAAGCCGCATACGCGAGTCGAACTCGCGGAACTGCGTGTCGATATCCGGCAGAAGCGGTTCGTAGTGATCGTAACGAATATCGACCATGTCATTGAAGGCATCGAAGCCCCCCTGCCAGCTCACGAGCTTTCTGCGCAGGTCCGCCAGATCCAGGTAGTTCTGCAATCCGGTCTGGAAATCGTGAGTCGCGAGAAGCTCCATCAGGTAATAGGTCTCCGGGGTCTCGGGCAAGGAACGCAGCCGGATCACCCAGTCTTCGTCCTTGCGAATCTCTTCGCGAATCAACGCCTCCAGGAAGCGGCCTTCGCGGATGCTTTCGATGGATTGATTGAGCTTGTCGACCTCGGCGCCGAAAGCGTCCAGTGCGCGGCCGTAGAAAATGGCGGCTCGACCATGCACATCCAGCTTGCCGTAGACGTACGGCAACGCGAGCATGGCCTCCTGCGTCGCACCATCGGTCACTTCGCGGTCGGCCAGGATGCTCCACGGAACCACGGCTCTTTCATAATTTTCGACGGACAGGCTCGCCCAACCGGCGCTGAGCAAGGCCTGGTTGGAAAACGGGCCATCCAGGCGCACACGGTTCAGATACGGCCTGGCGCCGTCAAATTCGCCATCCTCGAGCAATATCGTGCCGAGCACGAGATTGGATTTGTCCCTGATTGCGAGCTCCGCCGGATCGTTCGTAACGATCTGCCCGGCGCGATCCAGCTGTTCCAGCGCCATTTGCCGCTGGCCGTCC
>Ga0255052_10001252_pt1 | contig 19402 bp, 23 predicted proteins | sample JV7_2_21_MG_FD_188632 | JGI IMG/M metagenome (GOLD analysis project Ga0255052, IMG submission 188632) | Seawater microbial communities from Jervis Inlet, British Columbia, Canada - JV7_2_21 | ecosystem: Environmental > Aquatic > Marine > Inlet | place: Canada: British Columbia | collected... | reverse complement strand
GGGACCTGCGGCAAAGAGGGACAGGCAGTACCGGTCGGCGTTGGTCAGCCAACATTGAAAATTGATAAGTTGACTGTTGGCGGAACCGCCTGATCGTTCGAAAAACTGCGACGGTTTTGATTCCAGGTTGACATAAAGTCGTCAGAGCGGGTTCTTGCGCCACTCTGTGAGTTGCCGCACCTTATTGAACCAGTCCTTGCGGTAGTCTTCGTGCGCCGCAGGGAGGAAATGGACAATGGCTTTCGAGAACACCATTACAGAATGTGACATGGACTCCAAATCGCAGCACGTGGTGCAGGGTTTGCGCGGCGATAGTCAGGATTTTGAGCCGGATCTTGCGGTAGACGGTCTGTCTGAGTCGGTATTGTCGCGTCTGCTCAGCTTGCTTGGCGTGGGTCGATCCTGACACCGAATGCGCCCGGGAAACGCTCCTGGCAAATCCGAATAAAAACCGAAAACCCGGCGATTGACCGGGTTTTGGTGCGTCTGCGACTGGACTATGTGTCCGCAGCTATGGACAATTGATCGGTCGGAGATGGAGAAACAAGCACGATGTGGGTCTCGAAGCCAATCTACGAATGTATGCCGTATTTCTATTTGCTTGCCGGTGCGATCTCTTTGGGCGCGTCGATGTATATGAATCACTGGTATTGGCCCACAATCTGCTTCGTTGTAGGACTGGCGTGTCTGGTTGCGGGGATCGTCGTTCTATTGAAGCGGCGCGACTATCGGGTAACGGACCGCCGCACGGGGAATTGACAGGGTTGCCGCTGCGTTACTCGCCGACGACCGAGACTTCGTCATCCTCCTCGCCGAGGTCGTCAGGAAGATCATCGTTGGCAACTTCTTCGACCGGACGAATATTCCTGTAGACCAGTTCGTGTACGCCGAGCGAGACGACGTCACCGTCTCTAAGGCGATATTTCTTGACTTGCTTCGCGCCGATGAAGACACCATTCGTGCTGTTCAGATCTTCGATCACGCAACCGTTGTCGTCGCTGACAAGCTGCGCGTGGTGGCGGCTAACAAATTTGCTCTTTATGTAAATCTCGTTATCGGGTGAGCGTCCGACGATGAGGCGACCTGGCTTGTAAGACTGTACGGACACCGTCATGCCCTCAGATCGAATCTCAATTTCTGTTACATGCGAGTCCGTGCCGCGCCGTCGTGCGACCTGCTGCAACTTCTCATACAGACCCGTATTGCTCGCGTGTTCTTTCCAACTGAGTTCTCTGGCCGCGGCCAGGATGTCATCGGCATTCAATACATCTTTCTCGTCGGAAAACGCACACAACATTGCCGTATCGCACAAGGTATTGATGAGACGGGGTACGCCACCTGCGTAGCGATGAATCACCTGAAAACAGTCATCCTCGAACAAGTCGTTGCGCTCGCGCCCGGCCACGCGGAGCCGATGCTCGATGTATTCGCGCGATTCGCGTTGATCTAGTGGACTGATATGGAACCTCAGGCGCACGCGTTGCAAAAGCTGCTTCAGGCCGGCCGAATCCAGTTTGTCTTTGAGCTCAGGCTGGCCCGCGAGGATAATTCGCAGGACCTTTTCCTTGTGTGTTTCGATTCCCGACATCAAGCGAATTTCCTCGAGTACCTTCTTGGTGAGGTTTTGTGCCTCGTCGACGATAAGGATGACTTTCTTGCCGCTTGAGTACTGCTCGATCAGGAACATGTTGAGCATGTCAAGGAGTTCGACTTTGCGCTTGTTGAATGGTTTGAAGCCGAATTCGGTGAGTACGGCTTGCAGAAACTGGGTCGGCGTCAACTGAGTCTGCGACACCACGGCACAGACGATGTCGTCATTGAGCTCTGCGAGAAAAGACTGCAACAGCGTTGTCTTGCCGGATCCGATCTCGCCCGTGATCACGACGAACCCATCGCCTAGCCAGACCGTTGACTCCATGTACGCTTTGGCGCGCGCATGCTGCTTGCTCCAGTAGACGAAGTCCGGATCGGGCGTCAGCCGAAATGGCTGCTCTTTCAGATTGAAGTGTTCGCGATATGACATGTTGGTTGCTTTGTTGAGCCGCCAGAATTTGTTTTGGGCTGTGCGCCGTTGCTGAGGCAGTTCTGCCACCAGTTTACCCGCTTTCTTGTGCCACAAGCTATGCTACAGGTCCAGACTGGCTGGTCGATTCCATCACAGATTGGTCAATTTCGGCGATCAGGCTATCGCGCAGGCACGCAGAATCTTTGACAACAGTTATATGACCGAGCTTTCGGCCCGGGCGGGGAGCTTTGCCATAATCATGCAATCGGCAATCATCGTCCGTAAACTGGCGCACCGCCGCCGGGATACTGCCTATAAGGTTGATCATGCCGGCGTGACCGCGATTCTGCGTAGATCCAGGTGGCAGGTTCATGATTGCGCGCAGGTGATTCGCAAATTGACTGGTATCGGACCCCTCGATTGTCCAGTGGCCGGAATTGTGAACGCGCGGCGCGAATTCGTTGGCCAACAGCCTATCGCCGAGGACGAAAAGCTCAAGCGCCAGCACACCGACATAGTCCAGGTGCTCAAGTAATGCCCGCAGGTATTGATCTGCGTGTTCGGCCAGTACCGGTTCGTCGATCGGCGCGAGCGAGCGGCGTAGAATGCCGTCAGCATGCTCGTTGTGTGTTAGCGGATAGGTGGCGATATCGCCGTCGGCATTGCGCACACCGATTGCCGATACTTCGTAATCGAACGCTACCCATTGTTCAGCGATCAGTTTCCGGTCACCCAATTGCCTCCAAACGTCATCGATCTGATTTGCTCGTTCGAGCATGAACTGGCCGCTGCCGTCGTAACCCATTCGGCGTGCCTTGATAACCAGTGGCAAACGGAGCAAGGCAATAGCGTCGTGCAGGTCGGATTTGCTGTTTATAGCGTGGAATTTCGGCAACGGGATTGCCAGCGCCTCAAACAGCTGTTTTTCAGTGAGCCGGTCTTGCGCCTGGCGCAGCGCATTGATCGGCGGATACACAGCGACCTGGTCGCTGATCTGCTGCAGGGCTTCGAACGGAACATTCTCAAACTCAAAGGTGACGATGTCGCACTCAGCGGCCAGTGTCGCGAGTGCGTCCGTGTCGTCGAATGCACTTTGAATGACCCGGCCCGCGGCGGCGGCCGGTGGTGTGTCCGACGGATCAAGGAACAGGCACGTAGCACCAAGATCACGGGCTGCGAATCCGAGCATCTGGCCGAGTTGCCCGGCGCCGATAATGCCGATACGCATGGTTTCTCGATTCAGCTGCTTGGGTCGCTGTCGGCGAGAACCTTGTTGGCCTGGTTCTGCCGGAATTGATCGAGGGTCGTCGCAAGGTCTGCGTCGGTGGTTGCGAGTATCGCTGCTGCGAGCAATGCGGCATTGGCAGCGCCAGCCTGGCCGATAGCCATCGCGCCGACCGGGACGCCGGCGGGCATTTGCACGATCGACAGCAGTGAGTCGAGTCCTTGCAAGGATTTTGACTGTATCGGCACACCTAACACGGGCAGGCGTGTCTTCGATGCCAACATACCTGGCAAGTGAGCCGCACCACCTGCGCCGGCGATAACGACGCACAGGCCTCGCGCGACAGCCGATTCAGCATATTCGAACAGCAAATCTGGCGTGCGGTGCGCGGAGACGACTCGCACCTCGTATTCGATGCCGAGCTCTTCCAGCATCTCGCTTGTATGACGCATCGTTTCCCAGTCAGATCGGGAGCCCATGATAATGCCGACTTTGCTAGTCATCTGCGAATTCTATACATCCCGCGGCTGTGCAGCCAGAAGGTCGTGAACCCGGCGAAATATCTGCCGGCGCAGACGCCGCTCAACCGGGTGGTTTGCTGCGGTCGCCAGATCGGCCAGAAGCTGCCGCAGTTGATCGTCGCTGCATCCTATCGCTGCGTTGAATTCGTCGAAGGCCCCTTTGCCTTCATTGCTAATTCGGTCACGCCAGAGCTCGGCTCTGGCGAATAGTTGTTTGTCCTGACGATCCTTCGCGCCAAACCTGTTGAGCGCTGCGCGAATCGGTTCAGGATCAGCATGACCCATGAGCTTTCCGATCAGTTGCTTTTGGCGCCGCAGCGCGCCGTGCGCCTTCATGCACTGGGCGTCGAGAATGGCAGCCAGCAAACTGTCGTCGAGTGGCACGGCTCTGAGTTCGCTCTCATTTAGCTCCATCAGCTGCTCGCCCAAAGCCTGAAGAGCCAGGTGTTCGCGTTTTCTTGCGCTTTTGCTGGGTTTTAAATCGGCCACCGGCTAAGCTACCCCTCAAATAAGCAGACCAAGAACGAGACAAGAATCAAGCTGGCGACGCGCCCGCAATTCCGGTACTTCGTCAAGGTGATGTTGATGGTTTCAGATCCAGAATATCACCTTGACGGAGTACGAGCACGGCGCCGAGAATGTCAGGTTGCAAGACTTGAAGGACATGGCTAGCGATGGGCGAACTTGTAAACCGGGAATCACTTGGGACACAGGAACTGGAGGATCTTGTCCAGCAGGCGCTCGATGAGGCGCGTCGGTTGGGAGCTGATCAGGTGGAAGTTGTTGCAAGTCACGGCGGTGGATTGTCAGTGACAGCCAGGCTGGGTGATGTCGAAAATCTCGAGTACACGAGCGATCGGGGCGTTGGAATTACCGTGTATCGGGATTCCCGCAAGGGCAGCGCAAGCACGTCCGACACTTCTGCCGAGGCCATCCGCGAAGTTACTGCGAAAGCGTGCACGTTTGCTACTCATACCGAACAGGATCCGCACGCCGGCCTGGCTGAGGCCGGGTTGATGTGCACCGACGCGCCGAATCTGGAACTCGATTACCCGTGGTCTGTCGACGCATCCGCGGCGATCGCGCTGGCCGTCGACTGCGAAGCTGCTGCGTTGAATTTCAACTCATGTATCGATAATTCCGAGGGCGCCACAGTTTCGAGAAATCGCGGCTCGCGAGCGTATGGCAATACGCATGGTTTTGTCGGCAGTTACACGAAGACCAGCCATAGCATTAGCTGTGTTGTCATCGGCACGGCTGATGGCGAAATGCAGCGCGATCACCACTACAGTGCAGCACGCGATCCAGCCGACCTTGAGGACGTGCAGTTAATCGGTGAGACTGCCGCGCAAAGGACGGTGGCCCGTATGGGCGCACGCAAGATCAAAACCACGCGGGCGCCGGTGCTGTACACGGCAGAGCTAGCCCGTGGTTTTGTTGGTCACGCGATCGGAGCAATCTCTGGTGGTGCTCAGTATCGCAGAGCCTCGTTTCTGCTCGATGCACTCGGTGAGAAAATTTTCCCGGAGTTCATGCGCATTGAGGAACGACCACACTTGCCCAAAGGAATGGCGAGCGCTCCCTACGACGCGGAAGGAGTTGCAACCTACGACCGTGACATTGTCGTTGGCGGTGTCCTTCAATCCTACGTTCTCAGTAGTTATTCTGCGCGACGTCTTGGGCTGCAGACGACGGCAAACGCCGGCGGCGCACAGAATCTGCTCGTGCCAGGTAATGCCGGAGATCTCGACTCACTAATCAAAGATATGGGCACAGGCTTGCTGGTCGAGGAGTTGATCGGGCAGGGCGTCAATGCCGTGACCGGCGACTATTCGCGCGGCGCTGTCGGTCACTGGGTCGAAAACGGCGAGATTCAGTACCCCGTGCATGAAGTCACGATCGCCGGGAACCTGCGTGAGCTCTATGGTCGCATTGCAGCGATCGGCAATGATCAGGATCTGCGCGGCGGTATTCGGTGTGGATCCTTGCTCGTCGCAGAGATGACGATCGCCGGGAGCTGAGCCGGGTTATGTTTCAGTGTCGTCCAGCAGTCCTGACAGGGTGCGATCGCCGACGGTGGAGATGACTGCCGCATCGAGCTGATCGCCGAGCCCGTTGATTTCGGTGGCCCACGCAGGATCACGATACGAACCGGTTTCCCCTTCCGCACGGACGACGGCCAGAATGTCATTCAGCTGGATGCGCGACATCTCCCTCCCGGGCACGAGCTCTTCCTTCTCGGTCGCCTTTAGCAGACTGTTTTTTTCGAGCGCCGCAATAATCGGCGTCAACGTGATTGACGGAATCCGGAGTTTTGTACTGAGCATCTGGATTGTCATGGACTTCGCAGGGTCTCGAAATGCATGGCCGACGAGGAACATGATATTGAGCGCCAGTCTCTCGCGCATCGCGTTGGATAGTTGCGGTTCTCGTCGACCGATGCGCAGAAAGGCCGGGTTTTGATAATAATAAGCGAGTTGCGCACCGACCAGGAGAACGAGCCAGTTCAGGTATAGCCAGATCAGCGTGGTAATCGCTACGGCGAAGCCAGAGTAAATCAGTTGTGTTCGCGATGAGTAGACAACAAAGGTCGCGAAAATGATGCTGATGCTGGCCCAGATAAAACCGCCGGCGACGCCGCCAATCAGCGCTGCCCGAAAACGTACGCGGGTGTTCGGCATGTACATGTACAAGAACGTGAACACTCCTGTCACAAGCAAATACGGCGTGACCCTGCTTGTAACGACAAAAACCGGCCCAAGCAGTTCGTTAGCCAGGAACCACTGCACTATCGTGTTGCTGCGCAATGAGGCGATCATGCCGAGTGCGATAACGATAATGACCGGACCAATCAACAGCACGACCATGTATTCGGTGAATCTGCGCGCCAGACTGCGTCGTTTTGCTACGTACCAGACGTAGTTAAAACTCTCTTCGATTTTCTGCACCATAGAAACCGCGGTGTAGATGAAAAATGCGAGGCTAACACCGCCAAGGACGCCACCTTTGACGTTGTCGACGAGTTCGATGACTTGTCGCGTTATTTCCGCGCCCTGGTCACCCAATGGAGCCAGCAGCTCGAACAGCAGGGGTTCAAGCTCATTGTGAATGCCGAAACCCTTAAGGACCGAAAAACTGAACGCTATCAGTGGTACGACCGACAATAGCGTTGTGTAAACCAGGCTCATCGCCCTCAGAGTCAGCTGGCCCGAGAATATGTCGCGCAGGAGCGCATACAGGTAACGCAGGGTGATTGCGAGAACACGACCAGGCAGGCCGCTTTTCTGCAGCATATTGCCCCACACGAACGAGTCCAGTCGATTTTGTAATCTCGGAATCATCGTCGCCGTGTTACGAGTCCTTCTGAATCGGTGGTGGCCATTGTACACGGCCATAAGAGGTCGTTACTTACGCAGGTCACAGTCCAGGCATCCGGGCTAGGTAAGCCTTGCCAGCGCTTCCTGGTATTTCTCGCTGGTTTTCTGCAGCACGTCGTCCGGCAAGTCCGGTCCCGGTGCTGTTTTGTCCCAGGTCAGCGTGTCGAGATAGTCGCGCACGAACTGTTTGTCGAAACTTGGCGGACTGATTCCGATCCGATAACGATCAACCGGCCAAAAACGCGACGAGTCGGGTGTCAATACTTCATCGATAAGATACAGGCGGCCTTCATAATCAAGACCGAATTCGAACTTGGTATCGGCAATTATGATGCCGCGCTCGAGCGCATAGCGCGCTGCACGCTCATAAATTGCGATCGCAAGATCACGAACACGAACAGCCAGTTCCTCGCCCAGTAATTCAACAACAGCACCAAAACCTATGTTCTCGTCATGCTCTCCGGCTTTGGCCTTGCTCGCTGGAGTAAACAGGGTTTGTGGCAGTTGCTCTGCCTGCTCGAGGCCGGGTGGCAGATCAATACCGCACACCCTTCCAGTGTCACAATAATCACGCCAGCCTGAGCCAATCAGATAGCCGCGGACGACGGCTTCGATCGGCAATGGTTTCAACCGCTTTACGACCATTGAGCGATCGCGAAACAGCTGCGCGAGTGCCGGATCTTCGATGACCTCGTCAACTGTCCGCCTGGTCAGTTGGTTCTCCACGAGGTCGGCCATCATGCGAAACCAGAACAGCGAAATCTTCGTCAGCACCTGACCCTTCATTGGTACCGGGTCCGGAAGGATGACGTCATAGGCGGACAGTCGATCGGTCGCAACAATCAACAGATGATCGTCGTCGACACTGTATATGTCACGGACCTTACCCTTGCCGAGCAGCGGAAGAGTTGGAATCGACGACTCGAACATCGCATCGGCGTTATTCATAATCATCAAATCCGTCTATTGAGCCAACCCGCAGTGCATGATCGCCGTTCACTGGTCGTGAGGCAAGCAATCGCGATAGGCAACAGTCATCGCAGACGTTAGGATTGGAAATCGGCCCATAGCGAGAATCCGGATTGTACTGGGGAAAAATAATCGGCACATTGGCAGGGCTTGTGACATTGAAGCCCTGGTTGGCGATGCTTGGCCTGTTTCTCGGCCATCAATTCGACCGCGGATTCGCCGAGCGTTACCGGTCTTTCGAGCGACAGGGCGCGGGTATTGGTCGATTGTCCGATGACTATATTGACGCGCTGTTTCAAGTGATGGGACATCTGTCCAAGGTCGATGGACGCGTTAGTGAAGACGAAATTCGTGCTGCGCGGTCCGTAATGCACCGTCTGGGACTAGGACCGGCACAGGTACGACGTGCAATAAACTCCTTCGATGCAGGCAAGCAGCCCGGATTTCCACTCGTGCAGACGATGCGTCAACTGCGGCGTGTCGGGGCTCGCCGTGCCGATATGCGTCTGTTGTTCGTCCGTTTGCTGCTCGAAGTGGCCCTTGCAAAAGATCGCCTGCATTCGAAAAAGCGTGGGTTGATCTGGACGATTTGCACCGAACTGGATATAGGTCGGGTCGATATGGCGCAGCTCGAAGCGATGATTCGAGCGCAACGAGGGTTTCGCCATTCTCCGGCCGGTGATGCCGACGCCGAGCGCGTGAAGGGCGCGTACCGGGCACTGGGCATCACCGAGTCCGAAACGAACGATGAAATCAAGACAGCGTATCGTCGCCTGATGAACAAGAATCATCCTGACAAGATCGCGTCGATTAAACCAAACGCCACGGTTGTCGCGGAGGCTGAGCGGCGCACTCGGGAAATCCGTAGTGCTTACGAGATGCTAAAAGCACGCAGATCGATTCGCTAGACATTGAAACCTGTCGCATCGCTGCCTTGTCAGGTACATTTGGGCCCTGACAAAAAGGGCAACATTGTGACACCACTCATCGCTCCTTCAATCCTGTCCGCGGATTTCGCGCGCCTTGGCGACGATGTTCGGGCGGTTCTTAGTGCCGGTGCCGACATCATACATTTCGATGTAATGGACAATCATTTCGTGCCAAATCTCACGATTGGCCCGATGATCTGCGAAGCGCTGCGCAACGACGGTATTGCAGAGCCGATTGACGTTCACCTCATGGTCGATCCCGTTGACCGGATTATTTCGGATTTCGCCAGCGCTGGTGCAAGTTACATTACGTTTCATCCGGAAGCGAGTCGCTATGTCGACCGCTCGCTGGGCCTGATTCGAGAGCATGGTTGCAAGTCGGGACTGGTCTTCAATCCAGCGACACCGCTGGACTGCCTCAGGGACGTGATTGACAAGATCGACATGGTATTGATCATGTCGGTCAACCCCGGCTTCAGCGGACAGGAGTTCATCCCTGCGTCGCTGGACAAGTTGCGTCAGGCGAGGCAGATCATCGATGCCAGTGGGCTGGGCGTTCGTCTGGAAATCGACGGCGGTGTCAAGGTTGACAATATCGGCGAAATCGCTGCGGCCGGCGCTGACACGTTCGTTGCAGGGTCTGCAATATTCGGTAGCGAGGATTATGCGGCAACTATTGCTGCGATGCGGGCCGGGATCAAAAAGGCCAGCTAGTAGCTGACCTTATTATTGTCTGAAAAGAGATTTTGTGCTGACGACCGCTGAAATCGGCCGCGTGTCGGGCTGCGCGTTACAGGTTGCGGTTTGGCCTGGCTCCGAATACGACGATTGTCTTGCCGCTGGCTGAAACCAGTCCCTGTTCTTCGAGAACCTTAAGGACGCGACCGGCCATCTCTCTCGAGCAACCAACCAGGCGGCTGAGTTCCTGTCGGCTGACCTTGATTTGCATTCCATCGGGATGGGTCATAGCGTCGGGTTCGTTACACAGGTCCATGATCGCGTGTGCGACACGGCCCGTGACATCGACAAAAGCGAGATCGCCAAGTTTGCGATTCGTTCGGTCGAGTCGTGTAGCCAGCTGAGTTGCCAATTCAAAGACCAGTCCAGGGCTTTCGCTCGCGATCTGGCGAAAACGCGGGTAAGTCATTTCGGCAATTTCGCACTCCGTGCGGGTCCGAACCCAGGCGCTGCGTGTTGGTTGTTCGTAAAACAATCCCATTTCGCCGAAAAACTGACTCTTATTGAGGTAGGCCAGTACCATTTCATTGCCGTCTTCGTCTTCGATCATGACTTCAACCGAGCCGTCGACGATGTAATAGAGCACGTCGGGCAAATCGCCGGCATGAATCATCACCGTTTTCGATGGCACAGTCCGTACACGGCAGTAACTCAAAAATCGATTTATTGCTGGTACATCGCTCAAGGTCTTCGCTGTCGTCTGCATCTGTTGTTCCTCAATGCCGTTGCGTCCCTCTTTTAATACAGTTGGCTTGGAAGGGCAAGCTAAGTCCGTGTTTTATCTGGAAACGTCCGCCACGGCGTAATTCATTCGGCTGGTTTAGCGGACGCACTCATACCCAATAGGCGGTATTCGTCATGACTTTTGCTGTCAGTTGCATGAGTCGCTTGACCGGAGTCGGCAATTCCGCGGCGCCAGCGTCGACAGCGTTCTCGCCATGTGCTTGCTCTTCGTCGCGCATCTTCTCGACTACAGCGCGGCTTTTTCGGTCCTCGGTCGGTAAGCGATCCAGGTGACTTGTCAGGTGATCACATACCTGCCGCTCAGTTGCCGCAATAAATCCCAAGCTCCAGCGATCGCCAAAAACGCCGCTTATCGCGCCGATGGTGAATGCACCGGCGTACCAAATCGGGCCCAGGCAGCTTCGCCCAGCACCGAGTTCATCAAGGCGTTGCTCACACCACGCGAGGTGATCAAATTCTTCCATGGCAGCACGCTGCATTCGGGCCTCGATGTCCGGGTCCCGGGCCACCGACGCGTGGCCCTGATACAGACCTTGTGCGGCGATTTCCCCCGCGTGGTTGACGCGCATCAGGCCCGCTGCATGGGCTTTTTGTTCCACATTCAGCGCGCAATCATCAATAGTGTCGGCTGGGCTGTGCCGTGCCGAACGGCCAGTCGGTGTGGCGACCGTTCGCAGCGCCTTGCTGGCGCCTGCCAACATACGGTCGAGCGGTGTCAATCGTCGGGATTGCATTGGCGAGAGTATAGCAACTGGCCCCTTGCGTTTATGTTTTGCGGTGGTTGGAAAGAACTGGCAGGGAAGGGCGAGCCTACGTATACTGCGCAGCCTTTTTCACTCACTGGCGGCCGCCGTTTGAAGGGCCCAGGCAGAAACCGCGGTACCGACTAAAAGGAGGTCACTAATGTCGATTCGCAGTATTCTCGTGGTTGCGATGCTTGCGGTCGCGGCTCCATCATTTGCCGCCGATGAGGAAACTGGTCCTTGGGCCGGTAAGGCTCACCTCGGCTATCTGGCGACTTCGGGCAATACTGACCACTCCAGTCTGAATACAGGGTTCGAAATTGGCTACACGTCAGCCCAGTGGCAGCATCGGCTTGATGCACAAGCGATCAACTCCAGCGAGGACAAGGTTACGACGGCTGAGGCCTACGATCTCGGCTGGAAGAGCGAGCGAAACCTGGACGAACAGAACTTCCTTTTCGGACGGCTGGACTGGCGGAAGGACCGGTTTAGCGGCTATGACGAGCAATTCTCGCAAGCCGTGGGCTATGGACGTCGACTGATTGACATCGAAGTGCACAAACTTAGCGCCGAAGTTGGTGTCGGCGCACGACAATCCGATCTCGCCGATGGCAGCAATGAAAGCGAAACGATTCTAAGTGCCGGTCTGGCTTATACGTGGCAGTTCAGTAAAACAGCCAATCTCACCCAGGTTATTGCCATTGAATCTGGCAGCGCGAATACCTACTTCGAGTCAGATACCGCGCTATCAGCCAAGTTGCTGGGCAACCTGGCGCTGGTGGCTTCATACACGGTCAAAACCAACAGTGATGTGCCCGCCCTGGCCGAAAAGACCGACACTTACACCGCACTATCGCTCGAGTACGTCTTCTAGCCCGGATCCATCCGGCTGCGTTGGCGTAAGCAATTGAATGTCTTTAGAAAATGGCGGCCGACGAAAGCTATATACGTTTCTTCGAAAATGCCCGGATCGTTTGCAATGGGCCGAGCCGTCAAGTAAAATTCCGCGCCTTTCGGCTATCCTTGCAGGCAAATATGCCTGCCTGGCGGCAGACAGGGTACAGGGATCACGCCAAAGCCCTATGTAACAACACCCATTCCTTACGGAACAGAGATAATGAAGACGTTTTCTGCCAAACCAGCAGAGGTGCGCCGCGATTGGTTCGTGGTTGATGCCACAGGCAAGACTCTGGGTCGCCTGTCGACTGAGATCGCCAGCCGACTGCGTGGCAAGCACAAACCCGAATATACGCCACACGTTGATACGGGCGATCATATCGTCGTCGTCAATGCCGAGAAGGTCCGCGTGACCGGCAACAAGCGCAAAGACAAGATGTATCATCGTTATACTGGTTACATTGGTAACCTGAAGTCGATTTCGTTCGAGAAGTTGATCGCTGAAGCGCCGGAACGCGCAATACAATTCGCCGTCAAAGGTATGCTGCCGCGCGGTCCGCTCGGCCGCAAGATGTTCTCGAAATTGCATGTATATGCCGGACCCGAACACAGTCATGCTGCGCAGCAGCCGATTCCCCTGGAAGTGAACGCCTGAAGCCGGCTGGCTGCAGGATCGAGGCAAGAGAATGAGTGAGACACAATATTACGGTACGGGTCGACGCAAATCGTCTACGGCGCGTGTTTTTATGAGGCCTGGCAGCGGTGCCATCACGGTGAACAAACGGCCGCTGGATATGTTTTTTGGTCGCAAGACGGCACAAATGATCGTCAGGCAGCCGCTGGAGCTTTTGAACATGACCAAGACGTTCGACGTAACGGTTACGGTCTCCGGCGGTGGCACGACGGGCCAGGCAGGCGCTATTCGCCACGGTTTGACGCGCGCTCTGATGCAGTACGACGAATCGATGCGATCTGTGCTGCGTAAAGCCGGTTTCGTCACACGTGATGCGCGTGAAGTCGAGCGCAAGAAAGTCGGTCTGCGCAAGGCTCGTCGCGCGACGCAGTACTCGAAACGCTAAAAGCACGCTGCGGCTTCCGCCATTATTTGGGGGATCGTCTAGCGGTAGGACTGCGGACTCTGACTCCGCCAACCAAGGTTCGAATCCTTGTCCCCCAGCCAAGAACAGAGAGCCCTCGCAAGAGGGCTTTTTTATGTGCGGATGGGGGACAAATGTGATGAGAACCTTGGTTCGACAAAATTGCCGGGAGCGATTTTGGACGCACGCAGTGCGCCCGCAGGGTCAGCGCCAGGGATGGCGCTGATCAATCCTTGTCCCCCAGCCAAGAACAGAGAGCCCTCGCAAGAGGGCTTCTTTAGGCCCGCATTTCCCTGATCCCATCGTCGCCACCAATCAATAGGATGTCTGCCGGCCGGCTTGCAAAAATTCCAACAGCAAGCACTCCAGGGATCTGGTTCAAACGGCTTTCCATTTCCAGCGGGTTGCTGATTTGCAGATTGTGGACGTCCAGTATGTGATTGCCGTTGTCAGTGACGAATCCTTCGCGCCAGACGGGCTGTCCGCGCAATTTGACGAGCATACGCGCCACAAATGCCTGCGCCATTGGCAATACTTCAATTGGCAACGGGAACGAACCAAGCATGCCGACAAGTTTGCTGTCGTCAACGATACAAACGAACTTGCGCGCAGCACCAGCCAGTACTTTCTCTCTCGTCAGAGCACCGCCGCCGCCCTTTATTAGTTGCAGGTGTTTATTGGCTTCATCGGCGCCGTCTATGTAGAGGTCCAAAGAACCTGCTTCGTTTAGCGTCGATACCTTGAACCCATGATGTTCAAGCCGTGTTGTCGATGCCGCAGAACTCGATGTTACCTGGTCGATTCGGTCGCGGATGATCGGCAACAACTCAATTAGATGATTGACAGTCGAACCCGTACCTACGCCGAGCACCGTGCCAGGTTGGATGAATTCCAGGGAGGCCTTTGCTGCTTTACGTTTTTGTTCAGTTGGGCTCATAGCTGCCAACTCTTTTTTGCAAGTGATTCAGCGATGCCGCTGATTTCCTGTTGTCTGAATCTGCGAGCTTAGCCGATCGATTGACGCTCTGCCAGTTGGTGCACCAGAAACAAAAAAGTGCCCGCAATTGCGGGCACTTTTGTTGCCTGAAAGAAGACCAATTGCAACTCATTCATAGCCATGCTGCGAAAGAATCGCCTTACTTCCTGGCGGTCTTAAGGCTAGCGCCTCTTGCTTCCTTTGCGCTTCTTAGCCTTTTTCTTCGTCTTGCGTTTGGCTACTTTCTTCTTAGCCTTTTTCTTCGTCTTACGCTTGGCTACTTTCCTTTTAGCCTTTTTCTTCGTCTTACGTTTGGCTACTTTCTTTTTAGCCTTTTTCTTCGTCTTACGCTTGGCTACTTTCTTTTTAGCCTTTTTCTTCGTCTTACGCTTGGCTTCTTTTTTTTTAGCCTTTTTCTTCGTCTTACGTTTGGCTACTTTTTTCTTAGCCTTTCTTTTGGTCTTCTTTTTTGTTTTCTTTTTCACTGTCCGCTTCTTCTTGGCGGCAGCTTTTTTCTTCTTAACTACGCGGCGTTTCTTAGGCGCAGCTCTCTTCTTTGCAGTTACTTTGCGCTTCTTAGCGACTTTACGCTTCGAAGGTTTTTTCCTAGACTTCTTCTTGGTAGCCATTCTCTATCTCCGTATCGGGTACCCGGCGTTGAGTATATACGACAAATTTGAAAAATCCAGCAAGTCAAGTGTTGGGATTAATTCTTTGAAATCGGTGTTGGCGTGATTGGTTGACGCAAAAAAGTCCCCGGAAACGCAGTGGAAAAGATTCGCAGCAGCGTCGTTGAAAAAGACCACATGTATTTGCGAAAAAATATCGTGCGGGTCATACCGTGCGTATTGTTATTTTCAGAATCGAAGGCACATGAACGTCTTGCGTCGCCGGAGTCGAAAACGCGCTACCCAAATGAGGGTTTTTCGTGGCGGCTGTCTAAGTAGTTAGTTCAAAAGGTGCCGGTTACAACTCGATAAAGCCGTGTGTGCCAACGATTTGGCACGATTTTCGCGACTTGTTGACAAACCAACGCGTCACCTATCAGCTTTGGCCGGAACCAAGGATGTCGATGCTTCAAAACGGCAAGACAGCGGCCGAAATTTCCCCCGCTCCGACCTATTCGCTGGCTTTGGTCATTAGATGCGTCGCACGTTTTGATCACGACAGCGATCGCTCTCAATTGGATGATTGCAGCGGGTGTGGTCGCCCAAAAGCCGAAGCGATTTTTCTCTAGACACGTATTTGGTTCTAATTCACGAAAGAACATACGGCCTCGCGAATCTGTTACTAGCGTAAGAAATGCGCATTTTTGGGTGTCAGACGCGCAAAATGGGGAAGTAGTGCGAACGTCGATGTTTATCGGCACATAACAGGCAAGAGTGTCAGATGGGAATAACTTGTGCTGCCGTGTGACTCGTTATGCGATAGACAACGATGCGCCATTGCGATGACCTGCTTCAACGCGCGCGAGTTTCGCGTGTTCGCGCAGTTGAGATATTGACATCGCAGGAGTGTCTGTTGCGTTCAACACAAGTACGCATTAATCGTGCCTGACAAAAAGGAGGCGCCTCCCGCCTGTGCCGTTAAAGACCGTCGCTCTCGAACCGGAGCAACAAGGTGGGGTCAGCCGAGACAACAACAGGCTTGCCGCGTTAGCGGCCCTGCTCAAATGTTGCCAACAGTGCACGACCCCGAGGTAGAAAGTTAGGGTCGAAAGGTTTCCAGGTCAGTATCGAACACTGCAGGAGGCGCCAATTCGGTGTCTCGACTCAAGAAGTCAGAGCTCCAGTTGTTGAGAATCGACCAGCATGTTCTCAACACGATCGGAAATTAGTTTCAGACGATTACTGATATCGCCTTCAATAGCTCGGTCTCGAGCTTGTGCGTGTAACCAGTCATTCGCCATATTGAGCGCGGCCATGACCGCAATTCGGTCAAGACCTACGATCTTGCCGCTATCTCGAATCTCGCGCATTTTTGCATTAAGCACTTCAGCCGAGTCGAGCAAATCAGTGCGCTCACTCGCAGGGCAGGCGACCTGGTATTCCTTGTCCAGAATCCTTACGCTTACCTGCGCGAATTGTTCAGTCATTCAGTTAACTCCGAAATGCTATTGTCCGCACGCTTTGGCTGAAACTACAAGAAAACCGACTTGAGTTTAAACTGGTGCGGCCCCTGAGCCGGTGTTCAGGATCCTTGCTCCATCGCCTTTAGTCTGCCGATCATCGCTTCGACACGAGCTCGTACCTGTTCATTCTTCTGCAGCAGGTTCGCTCGTTCCGCCGTCAATACATCCTGGCGCTGTTTTAGTGATTGATTCTCATCCTTCAACAGGTCACAGACACCGACCAGCGCATCGACGCGCTTCTCAAGTCGCTTCAGTTCGTGCTCAAAAGTTACGTTTATGTCGTCGGCCATAGGAGCAATATAGACACGCCGCCGGGCAGAATCAATCGTCAATGCGACGTAATCAGGGACAGCGTGGCTTGATAGTGCGTTACATGGGATTATGGAGCGCAAAGAAACACTCTGAGGGTGGTGGCGAATGGAACAACTAATCGATCATGATGCGCTGGATGGCGCTCTCAGACGTTGCGGCGCGACCTGGGATGCGGCGCAGTCTCATGGCCTGTTGTCAGGCAGGCTGGCGATTGCCGGGGCCGATGCCGGTTTCGAGTGGCTGGCGCAGGTACTCGAAGGCACCGATACGGTCGATGCGCTGCGTGACGAATGCGAGTCGATGCTGAGCAGCTTGTTTGAGGCAACATTGCGGCAGTTGTCGGAACGTTTGTCGGAATTCGCACCGCTGCTGCCTGACGACGCGGATAGCGCGGCCACAAGAGCGACAGGGCTAGCACACTGGTGTGAAGGGTTCTTGCACGGTCTCGTGTCGGCGGAACACGGAGATGCGTTGAAGACACGCCTTGCAGAGCAGCCGCTCGCGGACATCATTAAGGACATGTTGCAGATAACGCGTGCCACCGTTGAGCACGATAGCGACGACGAAGATGCCGAAGAGGCTTACACAGAGCTGGTCGAATACGTGCGCGTCGCGGTCCAGCTCGCTTACGAAGATCTTGCTGGTTTTCGGCGTCAATCTGACGAAAGTTGTACGGCAGCGCCTGATGCTCTGCACTAGTAAATCGCAATATCAAATTGACACAGTACCAGGCAGGAAATCTCCTATCGGCGCGAGATAGTCGTAGTTGCCTGCCACAGACAGCGTAGAATACGGGTCGCTAACAAGCCATCATTCACAGATCTGTTTATGAACAGCAAGGAATTTGCCCGGCGTCGCAGGCAGCTAATGCGCATGATAGGTCCGGGCGGGATTGTTATCCTGCCCGCAGCGCCGGTGCGCAAGCACAGTCGCGATGTCGAGTACCGATATCGTCAGGACAGTGACTTCTATTATCTGACTGGCCTGGCAGAGCCCGAGGCTGTCGTTGCGCTCGTTCCGGGCCGTGACAATGGCGAATACCTGGTGTTCTGCCGCGAACGCGATCAGGACAAGGAACTCTGGGACGGTGCCCGAGCCGGTCCCGATGGCGCTGTCGAAAAATTCGATGCCGATGACGCATTTCCGATTGATGATATTGACGACATCTTGCCGGGCGTCATGGAGTCTTGTAATCGCTTGTATTACACGATGGGCCAGTACGCTGCATTTGACGCACGAATTGCTGACTGGATTAACTCCCTGCGCTCAAAGGAGTTGCGGGGCGTACACACGCCGCAGGAATTCGTTGCGCTAGATCATTTGCTGCACGATATGCGCTTGTATAAGAGTCGGGCCGAGCTGTCCGCCATGCGCAAGGCAGCGAAGATTGCAGTCAAGGCCCACACTCGTGCGATGCAGTTCGTGCGCCCGGGATTATTCGAATATGAAGTTGAAGCCGAGTTTCAGCATGAATTTCGACGCCACCATGCAGGACTTGCATACAATCCTATTGTCGGCTCAGGCGCCAATACGTGTACGCTGCATTACGTTGCCAATGATGGCCAACTCGAAGATGGCGATCTGTTATTGATTGATGCCGGCTGCGAACTTGATTACTACGTGTCCGACGTTACGCGCACAGTTCCTGTAAACGGGTGTTTCAGCCCCGAACAAAGGGCCGTGTATGAGATCGTCCTGGAGGCTCAGCTCGCGGCCATCTCGAAAACACGCAAAGGCAATCACTGGAATGAGCCGCATGACGCCGCCGTCCGCATAATTACGCGAGGTCTGAAACGAATTGGTTTGCTCAATGGTTCTTTGCCGAAACTCATCAAAGACGGCGCCTACAGAGAGTTCTTTATGCACCGAACCGGTCACTGGCTCGGTATGGACGTGCACGATGTCGGTGATTACAAGGTGGGCGATGAGTGGCGATTGCTTGAGTCTGGCATGGTGACTACCGTCGAGCCAGGAATTTACATCGCCGCCAACCGCAGGATTCCGGCACGCTGGCGCAACATCGGCATTCGTATCGAGGATGATATTGTGGTCACCAATGACGGCCCCGATGTGCTTAGCAAAGGGCTCGTGAAGGAGCCAGATGAGATTGAAGCGCTGATGCAGGGCTGATGGCAAGGACACGAAGCGACAATCACTATGACATCGTTGTCGCCGGTGGCGGCATGATCGGTACGTGCCTGGCGCTGGCGATCGCGCCGCTGGGGCTTCGCGTCGCAGTTGTTGAAGCAATGCCACGCACAGCCGCAAAACAACCGAGCTTCGATGATCGGTCAACGGCGTTGTCGCGAAGTACGCAGCGCATGTTCGTGGCAATTGGTTTGTGGGGCGAGATAGCCGCAACAGCTACACCAATCTCGCACATCCATGTTTCCGACAAAGGGCGGTTTGGCTTTGCGCACATCGATGCTGATGAGCAGCGCGTCGAAGCTCTCGGTTACGTAGTCATCAATCGAACTCTCGGCAAGGTATTGCAGACTGCACTTGGCCGTGTGCAGACGCTCGAGATGCTGTGTCCGGCACGCATTGTCGATATCAGTTTGTCACCGGAAACGGCCACGGCGGTTGTCAAGGACGCCGGCGGACAGACGAAGGAACTTACATGCGACCTGCTGATTGCAGCAGATGGCGCCGATTCGGCAGTGCGCGGAATGATGGGGATACCAGCCACGCAGATATCCTATGGCCAACGTGCCGTCATCGGCAATATGTTGCCCGAA
>Ga0255052_10001251_pt1 | contig 19403 bp, 16 predicted proteins | sample JV7_2_21_MG_FD_188632 | JGI IMG/M metagenome (GOLD analysis project Ga0255052, IMG submission 188632) | Seawater microbial communities from Jervis Inlet, British Columbia, Canada - JV7_2_21 | ecosystem: Environmental > Aquatic > Marine > Inlet | place: Canada: British Columbia | collected... | reverse complement strand
GGCGAGCCAGCCCGAGTCGATTGCTGAGTAGCACGGCGAACAGGGCGCCGATGACCGAGAACACGGAAGATACCCAGAGCATGCTGGCGACCCAGTCCGGCGATGCTTCCGATTCCGATGCGGCCAGCTCGATGTATGTCCAGTACGCACCTATGTTGACATAGGTAAAGACGATTGCCGCCAGAACCATCCAGGGAACGTAGGCTGGAACATGTTGGTGGTCGACGTGATGGTCGCCGTCGGGCTCCTCGACATCGACTTCGACGTCGAGACTCTTCTCGGCCGGTCGCCGAGGTAACCACGAGATGAAGATCAATCCGACCACGAAGGTGGCGGCCAATACCAGGTAGATACCGTTCATGGACAGGCCCGGCAGGAACTTCAGTTCCGCACCCTGCGAACCTGCGAAAGCAAACAGTTCGAGGCCGAATGCGAAGGCGGGTCTCGAGTGCCCCGCTATCGTCGCAACGGCAATACCCGTGTAGATACCAGCGCCAATGCCGGCGACCAGTCGCAGCCACAATGTGGCCTCATAACTCTGGTAATAGACACAAAGGATGTTCGCGCCAATGGCGATGGCGGCAGCCGCTACCGTCATATGACGGCGATCGATCTTGGCAACGAACAGTGCGGAAATGACGGCGCCGATCGCGAGTCCGGCAAGGTCGGCCCCCGCTATGCGGCCCACTTCGACTTCCGTAAAACCCAGGTGATTGACCCAGGCCGTTGAGATGACTGGCAGGCCGACCATGACAGCGTAGCCAACCAGCGCCATGTAGATACCGATCGTGAGTGACCGCCAGTCGTCAAAGATGGTTCTGTGATGCACCAATCCGCTGTGGTCTGCAGCCATACGGTCTCTCCCCTTGTCGTTTTGCTTGCTCTGGACGCGCTTGTTCGTCAGGTGATCTTAGCGAATTGTGCCTGGCGTGCCCCAGGTGGACTTATTGTCATTGATCAAGCACACCGTGTCACTTGGGCGGACGTCAATCCTCATCTCCCTTTGGGCTCGCAACGCGGCGGCAGACGATGCTTGCAGCTCCTGCGACTACACCACATCCGTCACTTGTGGCCGTCGAATCATCGTCTTTCGTCAGGTTTGATCCGCGAGCGCTGGTACGGCTTCTTTTCTTAATCGCTCATGTGTCAAACTATGGCTGCCGTCTCTTCAAGGTTGCATATCGTGGATGACAGTTTCCCAGGCCCCAAAACACGCGCGGCGCTCGAACGCGGCATTCCGCTTTTCAAGAACGGGTTAAGGTTCGATGCTGAAATGCAGCGAGCCGGCCGACGCGGATTCCGCCCGGTACGGCAGATCGTTATCGACAAAGCGGAGGGCGACTTCGCCTGGGACCTGGATGGCAAGCGTTACATCGATTTCCAGAATGGCTGGGCGACGAACCCGCTCGGCAACTGTCATCCCGAGATTCTCGAGGCCGTAGAAGCGGCCAACCGGCGGTTCGGCTTCCACTATGACCACCTCTTGCGCTACGACCTGGCTGAGATGCTGGCCGAGATCATGCCGGGCAAGGCGCTGCCACGAACGAATTACGAGGTGTCCGGTACCGAGGCAGCCGAGGCCGCTGTCCACTTGGCGCTCACGCACACGAAGCGACGCTACATCATCGCATTCAGCTCTTCGTTTCACGGCATGGGTCTTGCCACGAAGATACTGAGCGGGATCAACGGCGGCTACGGCACCTATCTCGAAGGCTGGGGCGGCGGCGTTATCAAGGCGCCCTACCCGTACAGCGAACGAATTCCAGCCGGGATGAGCGAGGATCAGTACACCGAATATTGTCTCTGGTACCTCGATAACCACATCCCTTCCAGCATCGCGGCACGTGACAACATCGCGGGCATCCTCGTCGAACCGGGTCTTGCCGAAGGCGGCAACTGGATTCCGTCGACGCTTTTCTTGAGTGGTATTCGCAAAATCTGTGACAAGAACGACTGGTTGATGATCTCAGACGAAGTGCTGACGGGACTGGGTCGTACGGGCCGGATGTGGGGCATCGATCACTATGACGTGGTACCCGATATCCTGGTGTACGGAAAGAACCTGTCCGGTGGCATCGCACCCCTGTGTGGTATTTCCGCGCGGGATGACATCTTGGGCGACAACACCGATTTCGCGTCCGGCTCGACATTCGCCGGAATGCCGGCCGGCTGTGCGGCAGCGATTCGCACACTCGAGATTTTCGAACGAGACCATATCGTGGCGCATGCAAAACGTCTCGGCAACATCGCAGCCGAAATCATGCGCGAATGGGAGGGGTATAGCATCGTGCGCCAGGCGCGCGGCAACGGCTTGCTGCTCGGCACGAGTTTCGGCAAGCCCGAGTCCGCGGGGGAAGACGAAGAGGACTGGTGGACAGCGCGGGCCGTTCGGGGAAAGATGCTCGAGAACGGCGTATGGGCGATCTCCGATCGTGAGGACACGATTCGAATGTATCCTCCGTTAAACATGCAGGAATCAGTGCTTCGTGAAGGGTTGGAGGTCATGGAAGATGCGATTCGCTTCGTTGAGAAACACGGCCACACAGAGGGCGATGCGGCAGCGTATCCGAGCGGAGTCGCAGGTTTTTAGAGTCACTTACACCGTGTCCGCTGCTGTCAGGCTCTGCACGGCGCGGTGCGCCTCTTCAATAGCGGATTCGGTCATGGCGTTGGATGAAGCGTCAATACCAGCGATAACAATGTTACCAATCGACTGCCGTGCATCGACCCACGGGCGGCGGTCGTGTCGCCAGTACTCCGGCCACCACGCCACGTCACCAGACTTGGCATCGACCGAAAACGCATAGCCATGCGGCCAGCGGTTAACGGTGATGCCGGCGATATCGCGTGCCGGGTCGAACCCGCCTGGACCGAGCATGCGACCCAACTGCTCGCGCACAGCACGCTCGAACGTCTCGAATGGCATCCCGAGTAAGGTACGTTGCCCCGCCCTGAACTGCTCCGGGGCAGGTAGCCCCGGCTCGAGCGGTATGTACTGCAGTTGCAGAACGACGGGATCATCGGGGGATTGGGAAGGATCGTGGTCGTCCAAGCTCGCCTGGTGACTGATCATCACGGTCTGGAAAAAACTGCCGGGGCAATAGGCGCGCCGCATCCCGAGCTTGGCCATGCTTCGCCAGTTGCGGATCAGGACGCTCAGGTAAACAAGCGGCGCGCGTACGGAGTTGCCCTGAGCTGCAGCCTGCTCTTGCGGTACATCGGGACAGACATGCGGCAACATCGAATGGTAGCCGGCCCAGACAACCTTGCTCGCCGTCACGGTCCGAGCCTGGCCTTCTTTCACGTAGGTGACGTCGACATCGGCGTCAAGTTGGCCATCGCGATGACGCAGTTTGACCACGGTACTGCCCAGGCGAATACGCGTCGGGTTTTCTGCTACATCAAGCGTGGAGTAATCGAAGCGCGCCGAGACGATATCCGCCATCGAGTCACCCGGCGCCACTCCTGGAACTAGCTTGCGCACGAGCAAACGGGCGATCGAGGCGTTGCCATCCGGGAAATAGAAGTCACCCCCCTGTTCCGCCTCACCGCCTTCATCGGGGTAGCCAATATCCATTCCGGCAAACCCGGGATAGCCTTCGAACCAGGCCAGCCATGCCGGCAACGCGTCAGCCCCGATCGCCCACACACCGTGAGACCACTTCTGCACGAAGGTGAGCACTTCGTCGCCTACGCCGGCGTACTTCTCGAGGTAGTCACGCCAGCTGATAGACTCGACGATGGCGCGGCGCTTCGCTGGTGTCATGCCCGGGAGGTAGTCTTCCTCGTCTGCAGTCAGCCGCGCCAGCTCTGCCCTGGCTTGCGGCGACAGCGGCGCATCTGCCATCGCTTCTGTGAACCAGAATCCACCTTCAGCGAGAAAGTCCGCACCGAATGTCTCCTTGTCGAAGAACGTGACGGGGCCAAGTCCGAATGACTTGAGGAGCTTCCGGTGCGGGGAGTCGGAATACCGATCGACATCGATGCCGATTTCGCTTATTACTTGTTTGGCGACGGCTGGGTAGGTTTTCGACGCTTCCATCATCATGGTGCCGCCGTACCCGACGTACGTGCGGCCATCAAGCGTGAACTCATTGCGTTTCGCATGGCCACCGAAGTCGTCATGATTGTCGAGGAGCAGGATGCTTGCGTTCGGATCTACATCGCGACGGTAGATGTATGCGGCCGACAGGCCACTGATGCCTGCACCAACGACGACGAGGTCGTAGTGCTCATCGATGCGATCTGCCTGCCAGCGCTGGCCCTGTACCGCGGCGTGTGCCGCTTCGAATGAACCAGAGTGGGCTCCGCGCATGCCTGTCGCGGCTGGCGGATAGTTCGGCGCAGGCGCCTCTGCGATCGGGTCCCCGTTTCTTGCGCAGGCGGGCACGAGCGATGCGCCGATCGCGACACTGACTCCACTCAGGAAGTCCCTCCTGGAAATTGCCCGATCCATACCCAGGCACTGATCACGCGAGTCCATCAAACACACTCCAAGTCGCAGCCTTTGTGCAAGCATAGTTGGTTTCGCAAACTCTGCGTGACGAATTTGCCGCTTACAATCGCTCAAATTCCTATTTTCTTAGCTCTTCGCGGACCAGATCCGCCAATTGCTGCTGGCCGAACTTAAGCAGCGGCCGGCCAGAGCATCCAACCCCCTGTATTGAATCCATAAGCAGCGCCGGGCTCGGCTAGAAAGGTGGATGTACTTAGGAGGCTCGCCACAAGTGTTCCAACAATTAGTAACGTCGGTGCTTGCCGGCCGACGACGAAATAGCCCTCAACATCTTTGACCTTCCGCCCGGCGTAGTTGCCAATAGCGATGTAGATCACGATGCTTAATTGTCCGTGAACGCCTCCTGATCGATCAATAAAAACAATCAGTTAACATCCAAGATCTGGATTCGGGAGGCAGGGGCCGGAAGTTGGCACTAAAATGCTATCCGTGCTTACCCGGCTCCCAGCCGAAAGCGCCACCGATGGTGGCTGCAGCAACTTCAGATGGGCGACCCTCCAGCTCCGTCGCCATCGTGTCGTTCCAGCGATTCAGAAAGCCGAACAGGGCCAGTGATGCGACGATTTCGACTACCTGCCCTTCGTCGAAATGCTTGTAGAGTTCGTCGAAGTGTTCTTCCGTCGCCTGGCTCGGCGACATGGCACCGAAGCAGGCAACACGCAACGCGGCGCGTTCTGCAGCAGAAAACTGATCCGAGGTTTCGAACTCCCAGACAGCGGCAATCTTGTCTCTCGATGCCTCATAAATATCCGCAAGATTTGCCATATGGGCCTGGCAGTAGCGACATCCTGCAGCCTGGCTGGCGATCAGGCTGACGAGCATTTTGAGCTCCGCGGAAACCGTGCCCTCGTACAGTACGGCCTGGTTGAGCTGCATGAAGGCGCGGACGATGTCTGGTCGTCGCGCCATCGTCTGGATGCTGTTCGGCGTGAAGCCGCGTGTCTTTCGATAATGTTCGAAACGCTCCCGAATATCGTCGGGTAGCGAAGATGGATCGAGTGGCCGCATGTTCGCCATGACATCCTCCTGGTCAGGTTTCTGACGCATCCTGAGATGAATCGTTCTCCAGTGACCGAAGCATCTCTTCGAGAACCGCCTGATCACCAATCTCGTTTGCCATCATCAGAATCAGCTTCGCATTGACCAGCAGGCTGTCCTCTGCGGAACGGTTTGCATGTAGTTCGATAAGGCGCTCGTAGAACCCATCCGGATCGTCGATTCTCAGTTCTGTGTGCATGGATTAGCCTCCGGTCGTCTGGCACGTAGCGCGTGCGAGTGCATCGGCAACGCGACTTGCATCAAATTGTCGCCAACGGCCAGCCACATGCTGGTCAGGGCGAATCAGGTAGTACGTGCCGGGCCTTGCATCGTAGTGCGAGTGCGCGTTGCCATTTTCGTCGAGCAACTCGCCGTCGTCGTGGCCAGGCGCCGCAATCGTAACGGTATCGACAGGAATGCCACCGACTTCGAACTCCCGAGCCGCGTCGGGTATGGGCGTTGCGCTGTCGCTGAAGTAAAGCCCAACAAAACGCTCACCCAATTGCTCGAGCAGCCAGGCCTGCTCCCCGCCGAGTCTTAGCGGTGCGTCCATGCACGAAGAACCCGGGCGCATCGTATCCGTGAACTCGTCTTCGTCGGCTGTCATCAGTCCGGATTTGTCGAGTACACACGGTACGGACAGCCGTCCCGAATTCACGATGGAACGCGCGAAGGGGTAATCCCGGGCAAGCTCCAGCGCTGCATCGCGAAAGGCTTTGCTGATCTCGCTCTTCGGCGACATGAAATCGGTGCTTCTGGTCGAATTCAGAATGTTTTCATCGGCGCCGTAAATGCGTTCTTCGTCGTAGCTGTGCAGGATGCCGGCAGGCGCGAGGTCGCGCATCAACAGATCCAGTTTCCAGACGAGATTGTCGACATCCTGGAGTCCGCCGTTTGCTCCACGCGCACCGAATGGTGAAACGAGATGTGCCGAGTCCCCCACAAAAACGACGCGGTCGTGGACGAACTGTCGCATACGACGACAATGGAACGTATACAGGCTCACCCACTCATAGTCGAAATCCACATCCGGACCAAGGAATGCCCGGATCTTGGCGTCGACGTTCTTCTCGTCCAGCACGGTATCGCGATCAATGTCCCAGCCAAGCTGGAAATCGATTCGCCAGACATCGTCCGCTTGTTTGTGCAACAGCGACGTCTGTCCGCGATTGAACGGCGGGTCGAACCAAAAACGCCGTTCGGCCGGGAAGTCTGCCTTCATTCGCACATCGGCGATCAGGAAGTTGTCCTCAAAGACCCGCCCTTCGAAATCGAGGCCCAACATGGCTCGCACCGGGCTACGGTGCCCGTCGGCAGCGATCAGGTAATCGCAAGTGAGTTGATATGACCCATCGGGTGTCTTGACCGTTACAACAACCTCACTCGCGCCGCTTTCCAGCGCGACGAGTTCTTGCTGCCATCGCACTTCGGAGCGCTCTTGATCGGCCAGCAGCTCAAGCAAGTATTCCTCGATGTAGTACTGCTGCAAATTGATGAACGCAGGAAATTTCTGCTCCTTGTCCGGCAGCAGATCAAATGAATACACAGGATCCCGGCTATCTCGAAAGTAGACTTTGCCGGTATTCCAGATCACGCCTTTGTCGAGTAGGCGATCACCGATGCCGAGCCTGTCCAGGATCTCGAGTGTGCGTTTCGCCCAGCAGATGGCACGTGACCCATCACTGACCGAATCGTGTTTCTCGAGTACGACAGACTGGATGCCCGCCTTGCTGAGGAAGGCCGCCGTGGCCAGACCAATCGGACCGCCGCCTGCAATGACGACAGGATAGTGCGCAATTTTCGAGGAACCGATTTCAGGCGGTCGAAGATAAGGAAACGTCTGCCGGGACTTGCGGCGCTCGCCCTTCGCCTGCCCAATGTCCGAGTACTTTGCCGGCAACAACGTGCTCCTTCAGTCTGACAAATCTCTTTCGAGATCGTCCCACATCTGGGCGTCCCGCTCGGCCGTCCAGATACGTGGATCCGTAATACCGTCTGCCTCATCGAAGGCACGAGTCACATCGAATGGCAGGCAGTGATCAAATATGACCCAGTCCCCAAAATCGGGCTTCAGTTGCGCATAGGTATCTCTGTAGATCGTATTCAGATCATCACCGTTCTTTCTGCCCTCGCAGACAGCCGAGAACATGGCCTCCAGAAATGCGCGAGTCCCGTCAATGGCGGCAGTCACCGTATCCGGTGAACACAGGGCGTTGCCACGACCCGGCACAAGTGCTCGCGGCTCCAGCGCGGCAACGTTGCGCAATGTCTGCGGCCAGTCGCGCAAATAGGCGTCACCCGTGTACGGGGTGGCGCCATATTCCACGAGGTCCCCACTGAACAGAACCTTGTCTTGCGGCAGCCAGACAACCGTATCGCCCTTGGTGTGGCCGCGGCCCAGCTGAAGAATTCTCACTTCGAGTTGTCCGAGCCAGAGCGTCATCTCGCCTTTAAACGTGATCGTCGGCCAGGTAAGTCCGGGAATCGATTCGACATCCTGAAACAGGCGCGGAAACCGCTCAAACTCGGACTTGTAGTCCTGCTCGCCGCGCTCAACGATCAGGTCGTAGGTATCCTGGCTCGCAATGATATGATCCGGCGAATAGGCAGACGCACCAAGGACGCGCACTGCGTGATAGTGCGACAGTACGACATACTTGACGGGCTTATCGGTGACGCTGCGGATCTTTTCGATAACATCCTGCGCCATGGCAGGCGTTGCCTGGGTATCGATAACCATGACGGCGTCATCACCGATCACAACACCCGTATTCGGATCCCCTTCTGCCGTGTAGGCATAGGCGTGCTCCGACAGTTTCGTGAAGCTGACCTGTTTTTCCTCGAGGTCCGCTTGTGACGCGAATGCCTTACTCATTCGGTTTCCTCAACATTCTCAAGTGTTAGTTCTTGACAGATTATTGACCCTGTCACCCATGTCAAGTTGAGCGCTTACTGGCTGTTCCCGGCCACATACTCCTGGACGGATGCAACGCCCCGCTCTTTGGCCTCGAACAGGCTTTCAAGGTGCTCGCGGGAATTGACCAGCCCCTTCGCACGAATGACACCATCGTGGTCGATCAGCACGGCGAACGGCAATTTGCCAACCTGATAAGTCATGCCGAGATTGGTCGACAAAACATAAATGAAGCCACCGAGATCATATTCGTCGATAAACGCTTGTTGAGTGGCAACATCGCCATCGCTTGCGAACATGACATCCAGCCAATCACGTTCGGACTTCTGTGACGACTTGAGCACAGGCAATAGAGTCTTGCAGACCGGGCACGTCGGTGAAAGGAAAAACACGAGTGTGCTCCTGGCATCATCGCGTGCATTGCCGATCGACAGATCTTGCCCAGAGATGTCGGTCACTTCGAGTACCGGCGCCTGCTCGCCGACCTTCGGCCCACCGCTGACCATGAGTGCGCCGGCCGGCGCGATACGTTCATGCAGGATTCCGACCTGCCGCGCCAGGGCAAGCACGATAAGTGCGAGACCGGCAACGAGTATCCATAAGACGATATTTGAGACAAGCAGAGCTGAATTCATAAGTGGCTTTTTTATTTGTGGTTAACGACCGAAGCGAGCGTTTACCGAGGAGATATGGTTTGCAGAAAAATATATTAGTCCGAAGGTCGCGGCGGCGGCCAATGACGTGAACCAGTCGAGGACGCCCAGGTTACGTGGTTCGGCGGCCGGCAGCATCGTCAGCAACGCCACCGCGATGAGCCCGATATTGCGTGCGATCAGCCAACCGGAGAGCGTCTGCCTGACGTACGGTCCGGAACATCCACAGTCAATATCGCGCCGGCCTCGCAGAAGATTGACGAGGATTGCCAGTGCATAAATCGCCAACAAACTGACCGCAGCGATACTGCCGAAAACGCTATTTACGAGTAGCGCGAAAGCCGCCACCAATTCGGCAGCTATGAGTGCATATGCGGCAATTAGCGCGAGTCCATCGGGCAACAGGCGATAGGCCTTGAGCGTCGTGACAAATGACGCAGGCGCGCCGACTTTGTGAAGGAATGCAATAAGAAACACGACTGCAAGAACCCAACGCAAGCTCATCACGAATCCGGAATCGGTAACAAGAGTCTCCAGCATGCGCGTCGTGTTACTGTTTTCGCTCGTCGATGACGCGCACGGCCTTGCCTTCAGAACGGACAACGCTGCCAGGCTCACACACCTCGATGTTGGCGCTTACGCCGACATAGTCTTTGATGCCTTTCTTCAACTCACCAGCGACCGTCGCTGAATCGGCATCTACCGCTTCGATCGTCTTCTCTACCTGCACCGTAATGACGTCGAGCTTTCCATCGCGGGAGACGCGAATCTGGTAGTGCGGCGCCAGGGCACTGACGGCTAGCACGCGCTCCTCGATCTGCGTCGGGAACACGTTGACACCGCGGATGATCAACATGTCGTCTGAGCGGCCTGTTATCTTGTCCATGCGTCGCATCGTTCGCGCAGTGCCGGGCAACAACCTCGTGAGGTCGCGCGTTCGATAGCGAATAATAGGCAAGGCTTCCTTGGTCAGTGAGGTGAACACGAGTTCGCCCATTTCGCCGTCGGGTACCGGTACACCGGTTTCGGAATCGATGATCTCGGGATAAAAATGATCCTCCCAGATCACAGGCCCGTCCTTGGTCTCGATGCACTCGCTGGCGACACCGGGGCCAATGACCTCCGAAATTCCGTATATATCGACCGCATCGATCCCGCAGCGCTTTTCAATCTCCTTGCGCATAGAGTCACCCCAGGGTTCGGCGCCGAAGATACCGACCTGCAATGACGAGGCCGTCGGATCCAGACCCTGGCGCTCGAACTCGTCGGCAATGTTGAGCATGTATGACGGTGTCACCATGATGATGTCGGGCTCGAAGTCCTGGATGAGCTGCACCTGCTTCGGTGTCTGGCCGCCCGACATCGGGATGACCATCGCGCCAAGCTTCTCCGCGCCGTAATGTGCGCCGAGTCCGCCAGTAAAAAGACCATAACCGTATGCGACGTGGATCTTGTCATCCGGACCGCCGCCGCTCGCACGTATCGAACGGGCGACGACCGTCGCCCACATGTCGATGTCATTCTTCGTGTAGCCAACGACGGTCGGCTTGCCTGTTGTGCCGCTCGAGGCGTGGATGCGGACGACATCCCTTTGCGGCACGGCGAACATACCAAAGGGATAGGCCTGGCGCAGGTCATCCTTGACCGTGAACGGAAACAGCTTCAGGTCATCGAGCGACCCGAGGTCGGCCGGCGCGACGCCGGCCGCTTCGCATTTCGCACGATAGGGTGCGGAGTTATCAAACGCGTGCCCAATCGACCATTGCAACCGTTCGAATTGAAGACTGCGAAGTTCATCAATGCTCGCTGTCTCGATCGGCTCCAGATCCCCGAGATCAGGTATGCGATTAACCATACGGCGCTCTCATCAGATTACTCGGCATAACTATACGTAAACGTAAGGCCGACCTGGCGAGGCGCGCCGTAATTGGCGAACGTAACCGTACCGCCGCGCTGCGAGTAGATGTGCCTGACGTATTCTTCGTCTCCCATGTTCTTCGCCCAGGCTGCAATCTCCCAGGCCCCTGACGGGCTCGAGAAGGCAACGCGGCCGTTGAACAGGGAATAGTTCGGGATCAAGGTTCTCGGGTTCTCGTCCGGGTCGTAGAAGCTATCGTCCTGGTAGCGATAGTCAACCTTGGCCACTATCGACGCACCGGAGCCGAGCTGCCATTCGTAGCGTGCGAACAGGTTGACGGATAATTCCGGCGCCTGCCGCAAAGTGTTACCCGAAAAGTCGAGCTGGCAACCCAGCGAAGGATCGCCCGGGTCGACAGGGACGGCATCGGCCCCGCCGCAGCGGGCGGGATCCACGACCGTCTTGGTCAGAAAATCCTGGTACTCGGTATCGAGGAATGCGACTGACCCACCAATCTCGAAAGCGTCGGTCGGAATTGCCAGGAGCTCAAGCTCGAGTCCCGTGATCTCGGCGGATGATGCATTCTCGGTGAAGAACTCGCCAAATGCGGCCGCACTGCCGAGCGGTATGGTGAAGAAAGTAACCTGAAGGTCGTCATAATCCGTCCTGAAGGCGCTGGCATTCAGGCGCAGGCGCCGATCGAGGAAGTAGGCTTTGGTGCCGATCTCGATGTTGAGCGCCTCTTCAGGATCGAACGAGACACCCGCTCGCGATGCCGCCGATGGCGAGCCTGTAAAGCCGCCGCTCTTGAAGCCTGTCGACAGCGCACCGAATAACATCACATCGTCGCTAACCTGCCAGTCCAGTGACAGCAGGCCTGAAACGTTGTCCCAGTCGTCCTTCGCGGTCAGTTCGTCGAACTGCTGGACCGTGACCGCAATCGCCGTCCTGTTGAGAACGTCGATGCTCGGAATACCTGTTGCTGCAAGCGTACCCTCCGCGTCGCCGAACAGATCGAGGAACGCCTGCCCGGAGACTGTGTATTTCTTCTCTTCCGATGAGTAACGCAGACCTGCCGTCAGGTTCATCCGGTCGTTCAGCGCCCACGTCGACTGGCCGTACACGGCCCAGCTCGTGCTGTCATTGACCTGGTCCGAGACATTGACAGGCGAAACGGCGACATTGCCGAGGAAATTCGGCGTTAACGTCGGACCAGGGCTCCAGTCCCGCCAATCACCTATGTTCGAATAATTGCCCCAATAGAATGTCTCGGTACGCTCGAAGTCTTCCTGGCTAAAGAACAGGCCGACGAGCCAGTCGTTGTTATCGCCAGACTTTGACAGGCGAAATTCCTGCGTGAACTGCTCATTGTCTTCGATCGCACTATCCGCTACATCGCGGCGAAAACCCTGGTCAGGCATTAGCAGTGCATCGTTGATGCCGAGCTGGGCGTCATTCTGATTCGACGTTGCGAGACCTTCGGAGTCTTCGAGCCAGTCGAAATCATTTTCGCGATAGGCCGTAATCGATGTCAGTTCGAGATCGTCGTTGAGATCCCACTCGATCTTGGCGCTGAGTCCCAGCACGTCGCGCTTGGTCCAGCCGATATCGTCATTGAAGTAGTTGTGTGGATCGGACGCATCGACGCCGAACATCGCGCCCATGGCCTCGTTGACGGCGATCGGGTTGTTGTAGTCCTGCAGGTTGCCATCCGATGCACCCGTGCCGAAGGCAGGTGTCGTCTCCCTCGTCAGCACGCCAAAGGGCTCTCGATTGGTATCGCCGAGCTCGTCATCGGCGCCGTCCAGCGTGAAGGTAGCCTCGACCGTTTCACTCGGAGTCCAGACGAGCTGTGCGCGGTACGCGAGCGTGTCGGTGAAACCAAGATCATCCCTGCCCGACGGAATGTGCTCGATGTAACCGTCACTCTTGCGCCGGCTGAACGAGAATTTGCCCGCGAGCTTGTCACCAAGACCGCCGCTGATCAGGCCAGCCGTATCGTAGGTGCCGAACTCGGCAACCGTCTGCCGGAAGCGGATGCTCGTATCCTGAGTCGGTTTTTTCGTGATGAAATTAATCGAACCACCAATCGAGTTCTTGCCATACAGCGTACCCTGCGGACCGCGCAGTACCTCGACGCGTTCGAGATCGAAGATGTCGAATATCTGCGCCGTTCTCGCCGCCACGTAGACATCGTCAACAGAGACGACGGTTGAATCGCCCGCCGCCGCGCCATCTTCCTTCGTGCCGATTCCGCGAATCGCAATCTCGGGTTGGCCGACGCTGAAGTTAGCGACAACCAGGCCTGGCGTACGTCCCTGAATATCGTTCAGATCCTGAATCCCGTCTTCTATGATCTGTCTAGCAGAGATGGCCGTAATTGCCATCGGTATATCCTGCAGACTTTGCTCACGCTTCTGCGCGGTTACGACAACTTCGTCCATTTGTGCAACAGCCGTGCTCCCGACTGCGAATGTAGCGCAGAGTCCGATGACGCGGATCACACGCCTGCTTTTGGTGATTGATTTCATCGTCTGGTCCCCCTTAGGGTCAATTCACTTATTTCCCAAATCAGTCAGCTATCAATGACCTGGTCTCATGTACTTCGTAGAAACAATCGCTATTCATTTGCAAACTTGTGTCATTTCAATGCTTGCCAATCTCGCTGCGTACGACTTGAGCCGGAAAAGCAGCTCGCTCCGATTTCGCACGTTGGCTGCGGTCAGCCAGCGAGACAACAATCGTTACCGTGAATGCGGCCGTGACCGAAAACAAGGTTGGGTATGCATAAGGAAATATTGGAGTCTTGTTGCCGAGTACGCTGACCCACACGGTCGGCCCCAGAATAATCAGGACGGCGACAACGGCAAGCCCGGTCAACCCACCCGCGACGGCACCGGTTGTCGTCAGATTCTTCCAGAACAACGCGAGAAAGATTGCCGGAAAATTTACGCTGGCCGCAACGGCAAGTGCGATCGTCGACAGCACGGCAACATTTACATTCTTGAACAACACACTCAAACCTATTGCTATTGCTCCTATGACGACGGTTGCCCATCGCGAGACTTTGACCTCGGTTCGGTCAGATATCTCACCTCGCCGGACTACTCGACTATAGAAATCGTGCGCCACGGCAGCTGACGCCGACAGGAGAATTCCGGCGACGACCGCCAGGATCGTCGCGAATGCAACCGCGGCGATCAGGCCGAAAAATATTTCGCCACCGACCAGGCGCGAAAGATAGACAGCCACCATATTCGCGCCACCGGCAATCCGGCCGGACTCGTCGACATATTCGGCATGGCCGCTCAGCAGACTGATGGCCGCAATGCCGATGATCACGATGGCCACCTGGAAATACCCGATGAAGACGACGGCGTAGCCAATCGAGCGGCGCGCCTGCTTCGCGTCGGGCACCGTGAAAAAGCGCATCAGCACATGTGGCAGTCCGGCCGTTCCGCAAATGAAAGCCAGTGCAAGTGACAGGATGCTGATCGGATCCTTGTAGAGACCACCCGGCCTGAAAATGCCTGTCTTGCGCGGATGCACTTCGGCAGCCTGTTCAAACAGGGCATTGAAATCGAATCCGAATTGCGCCAGCACCAGGAGCAACAGCGCCGTGCCGCCGCCGAGCAGTAGCACCGCTTTAGTCACCTGTACCCAGGTCGTTGCCAGCATGCCACCAAATACGACGTAGATCGTCATGAGCGAACCAACGACCAGCACAGCGGCCATGTACGGCAGGCCGAACAATGTCTCGATAAGTGAGCCAGCCCCAACCATTTGCGCGATAAGGTATGGAATCGCAACAGCCAGCGTGCCTGCGGCAGCCAGCAAGCGCAGGCGTTCGGGATGCAGTCGGTAAGCTACGACGTCTGCGAACGTATAGCGGCCGAGATTGCGCATGCGATCGGCGAAAGCAAACAGGATGAATGCCCAACTGACAGTGATCGCTACCGTGAACAGCATCACGTCGGCCCCGCCGATGAACGCGAGGCCTGTCAGCCCGAGAAAGCTCGCAGCCGACATGAAATCGCCGGCCAGCGCGAGACCATTCTGAAAGCCTGTGATTTGTCCACCCGCAGTATAGAATTCGCCCGCCGAATGTGTGCGCCTTGCCGACCACCAGGTGATGAACAAGCTGAGCGTGACGAAGGCCATAAATACGCCGATCGCCGACATATTGGTGCCGCCACCTGTCATTGATGGCTCCCCTGCTTGCGTAGTCTGTCGTCCTCCAGGCGATTGACGATTCGGATGTAGACAAGTGACAATGCGATGGAAAGAGCAATGATCAAATCACCCAGGGCCATGCCAAAAGGGATCGATGTACCGAAGACAGGCGTCGAAAAAACCTCGGCAAAATAAATGCCTGCAATCGCGTAGACGATATACGCGAGAATCAGGAAGCCGGACAAACCCCAGCGCCAGCGGCTTCTTTGTCGCAGCAATTTCTGGAACTCCGGATCCTCAAACACTGATGCCTCATCCACCATAGGTGTTCCTTTGTTTATTCGCGGTAGCTTGCGGTCAACTCCCGGGCCAGATCGGGTTGTTGGACGGCAATCGCCCGGAGAATTCTCAGCCGCGTCGTTAGCGGATCGGCCTCGGGTGACTGCCGCAAAGCGTTCACTTCTGACTGGGTGTAGGGGACAAACTCATCGGGGCGCTGTTCGGCACTGTAGGCATTGATCAGCCAATTCATCAGTTCCGCAATCTCATCGTCAGGCAGTTGCGCCAGCGAAACTCCCGGGACTTGTATAATAAAGTCCCGTCCTTCCTGTGAGTGCAGAAAAAAACCCAGGAAGTTTTTCATGCGTGGCACTTTGTCCTGGTAGCCACTGGCATCGGGGAGATGACATCCCTGGCAGTGAATCATGTAGTTGAAACGCGCCCTGTCGTTGTCCGCATCTGCGGTGCCAAAGCCGAGCATTCCTGGCAGAAGTACCAGCATCGTTCTGATCATCTTGGCCATTGTTCACCATTCCTTTCGACCAGCCGCTTTCGAAGCTCCGCCGCCATCGCCGGGCCACCCGCAGTTACACTGGACTCGAGGGCAACAACCTCATCGGCAGTAAGCGGTTTGACGTCGGCGAGCTTGTCCTGATCATCGACGAGCTCGAAAATTACGTAATTGATGGCGGCAGCAATATCTGCTGCGGACATCAGCCCTTTGTTGCCGGGCATGATGTCGGCGAATTGGACGCCGCCAGCTTCAATCGTTCCCATTAGCCCGAATGACACAACTGCCATCAGAAACTCCCGACCACCGTCCAGCTTCGCGATCGCCGCAACACGATTGTTGATCGGCGGAAACATGCCCGGAATACCGCTGCCGTCAGCAAGATGACAAGCCGCACAGCTCACGTAGGCATCAGCGCCGTATGCTTCCGTACCGTCATCATTGGCAAACAACGACCCGCCTGCCAGCAGCGCAGCACAAGCCGCGATAGCAAGGAATCCTCTCATTGATCCAGCGCAGTACCGATAACGATGGCTGTGGAACAGTTGTAGATAATGCTCTTGGTGCCCAAACACCAGTTCAGATCGTTGGCAAGTCGCGGCTGGTAGATCGGCCGGTCAGCTTCGTTACGTTGACACAGGCAAGCGCCACATGAGGACTTGCCGCAACAGTCGTTATAGGAAATGATGTAGCTCTTACCATCGGCCGGGTTTTCGCAAGTCCCAATCCAAGTGATCGGTGACATCTCGGTACCGGGCGGACAGCTGTTCGCTGAACCGCCGCAACAACCGCAGAGGAAACCGTCGATCGCACAGTAACGCCAGTAGTCGCAGCTGTTGGGGTCACCTTCTTCCTGTGGAAAAGGGTTCGAACTCTCCTCGCCGCGCGCGACAGGCAGCAACGGTATCCCAGCCGCACCACCAGCGAATACCCCTGCAAGTTTGCCGAGAAATCCGCGCCGCGACGTCCGCTGCGCAATCCCGCGAGCCGTGCTTTCAGTCATTCCATCAAGCCATTTCATAAGGAGACCCTCAGTACCCCTATTGGGCACCATGCAACATAAAAGGCGTCTCCTGGCCGAAGTCACCGATCGTTCGCAGGTGTTCGCCACTCAAGACACTGTACACATCGATTTCCAGGTTGATGTTCGTCGCCACGAGTAACGCGTCTTCGTCACGCGTCACAGCGACTGAGATTGCCGGCGTTGCCAACTCGATGCGTTGCACGCGACGCTTCTTTTTCGTGTCAAAGATCCAAACCTCGACACCCGGATCCTTATGAGAACCGTCGTAACCTTGTGGGTGCATCAGCACATACAAGCGTCCATCAGCGTCTCTGCCGGTCAATTGCAGTCCACCGGGACGCCAGTCGCCCTCTTCCTCACCGACCAGTGACCAGGGCCTGCCGATGTCCGGCTTCGAGCCGCTCAGATCGACCGGATATACGTTGCCGAGAAATGTCGGAAAGTAGCCGACACCGTCGATGATCGTCGCCTTTTCCATTAAAGGATCGCTGTCTGCATCGAAGAACGGCTCCGTCCGATGCGATGACCCCTGCCCGCCGTCGTCGTCAATCTGAACACTGAGCATCGATCCATCCGAACACAGTGAGGCGAAGGCACGCCCGGCCATAGGATAGACCAGCGCACAACCCGGTATCGGAATCTCCCCGAGAAACTCCCTGGCCTCGATATCGACAACCGAAACCGACGTTGCCGGCGTGAAGTTGTAGATCAATGCAATTCTTTCATCGTCCACGAGTTGCAGGTGAAAATCGGTCGGCATGCCGCTGACTCGCTTCGCAGGCACCACGACCTCGCCCTTTGGGGTGAGCGTCGACTTGTCGAAAATCGTCAGGACATCGGTTCTGACTCCACGATTGCCGCGTGAGTGAAACGTCTCCGCGACATAAAGCTCGGGTTTGGTTTTTGCCTGATGGAACTGCGCGATGAATGAGGCATTAAGAAAGCCCTTGAAACGGGCTGCCGAATCGTCGGAATCGGCATCGATTACGATGAATTTGCCGTCGCTCATGTGAAAGAAAGTCGAATCCTGAACAATAATCCAATGCGGCGGATACGTTTCGGGCAAAGTCCGAATTACGCCCATCGTTTCGGGCTGGACTTCAGCGAACGCCGAACAGCCGATCGCCAGGAGCAGCAACAGTAATTTCTGCATGACCCTATGCTGCCTTGTTGATGATCTTGATCGACGTGTAGGCGGCCAGGCCTTCTTCCGCAAATTCCACGCCAAGACCGGAACACTTGATGCCGCCGAACGGAACATGCGGTTGAATTTCCGCATGCTTGTTGATGAACACGGTACCGGCCTCAAGTTGCGCAGCAACCCGTGCCGTTTCTTCTGCGTCCGAGCCCCAGACCGATGCATCGAGACCGAAGTCCAGACCATTGGCGCGCGCGATGGCATCGTCGAGGTCGGTGTAGGTAACGATTGGCAGCACCGGACCGAACTGCTCTTCGTCGACCAGGCGGACACCGTCGGAGATGCCTGTCACAAACGTGACCGGATAGAAGTAATTTGGCCCACCCATCAGATCACCACCCGTGACACAGGTGCCGCCGGATGCCTTGGCATCCTCAACGAGTTCGATAACACGCTTGAACTGGCGCTCATTTTGCAATGGGCCCAGCAGGCTGTTTTCGTCCATACCGTCACCCATCGGGATGTTGCCGCTGAAACCGACAAGCGCCTCGACCGTCGCATCCAGATCATTCTCGTGCACGTATAAGCGCTTCAAGGCGCCACAAGTCTGGCCCGAGTTAATCATCGAACCAAAGAACAGGCCTTCTGCAAACCTGGCCGGGTCTTCGCCAGGCAGCAAAATACCCGCATCGTTGCCGCCGAGTTCGAGTGTGACCGGCGTAACCCTGTTCGCTGCACTGGCCATGACCTTCTTGCCCGTCGCGATGGACCCTGTGAACACGATTTTGTCTATGCCCGGATGATTCGTCAGCTCGGCGCCCAGCTCGTCGCCGCCCGAGATGACGTTTACGAGCCCCGCCGGCAGTGCTTCGTTCATTAGTTCGACCATGCGCAGAGTACTGAGCGGTGTGAATGGCGACGGCTTGATCACGACCGTATTGCCCGTGCGGATGCCGGGCACGATGTGCCAGATCGCGATAATCAGCGGCCAGTTCCAGGGTGTTATCGAACCGACGACACCGAGCGGCACACGCGTCTGCACAACATTTCGCTCGTCGCTGTCTTCGATAACCTTGTCCGGAATGCTCAACGATGACGTATAGCCCGCCCAGCCTGCACAGCCTCCGAGCTCGAACTGAGAGCCAAGGCCGCCGAGCGGTTTGCCCTGCTCCCTGGTCAGCAGAACCGCGAGTTCCTCGGCATTGTCGGTACAGACCTTGGCGATCGCCTGGCAGGCGCCGACTCGATCATCGTCACTCGAATGACGCCAAGTGTCGAATGCCTCTGACGCAGCCGCCA
>Ga0255052_10001249_pt1 | contig 19407 bp, 17 predicted proteins | sample JV7_2_21_MG_FD_188632 | JGI IMG/M metagenome (GOLD analysis project Ga0255052, IMG submission 188632) | Seawater microbial communities from Jervis Inlet, British Columbia, Canada - JV7_2_21 | ecosystem: Environmental > Aquatic > Marine > Inlet | place: Canada: British Columbia | collected... | reverse complement strand
ATTTCTCCGGGTTAGGCCTCCGTACACCCCATCTCGCAACCCCTTTTCAGGTGGGGCACCCAGCGTGATGTGACGGTGTACGTGTGGATTAATTGCCTCTAGGGCGCGCGCTTTATACCATAGCCGGCTGCGACCAACAACGGCTTTGGGGTCGGATCCCTTTTCCTCGAAATGGTGTCGGATCCAATTACTCTAGGAAAAGGGATCCGACCCCTTTCTTTACCTTTATGACTGTAACGATCAAGACGCCTGACGAGCAGGACAAGATGCGGGTTGCCGGCCGACTGGCTGCCGACGTGCTGGATATGATCGGTGATTATGTTAAATCTGGCGTAACTACCAGTGAAATCAATGACATATGCCACCGCTATATCACCGAAGTGCAAGACGCTATTCCTGCACCGCTCAATTACCGGGGATTTCCGAAGTCGGTGTGCACCTCTGTTAATCATGTCGTGTGCCATGGCATCCCGGGCGACCGGCGCCTGAAATCGGGTGATGCGGTCAATATCGACGTCACGGTCATCAAGGATGGCTTTCATGGTGACACGAGTCGCATGTTCTTCGCCGGCAAGCCCGGCGTGCAGGCGCAACGCCTCGCGCAGGTCGCATTTGACGGCATGTGGCTCGGAATCGAGGAGCTGGCGCCCGGCAAGCGCCTGGGCGATGTTGGCGAAGCAATCCAGAAATACGTCGAAAAGAACCGCTGTTCCGTGGTTCGCGAGTACTGCGGCCATGGCATCGGACGGGGCTTTCATGAAGATCCACAGGTCTTACACTACGGCAGCCGCGGCACAGGGCTTGAGCTCAGAGCGGGCATGACGCTGACTGTCGAACCGATGGTCAACGCCGGCAAACCCAACGTGAAACTTCTGCCCGATGGATGGACTGTGGTCACTAAGGACCACAGCCTGTCGGCACAGTGGGAACATACCGTACTGATTACCGACAACGGCTACGAGGTCCTGACGCCTAGCGCCGCTGATCGGCCGTGATCCCCAAAACCAAATCCATAAACGACGACGCGCTGGCGATTTTGCGCACAGCGCTCGAAGACGATCAGCCCGGTAGCAGCAGAAAAGCACTCGAACTGGCCAGCGAGAATATTCGAGAGCGGTTCATCGCTGGTGAGTCAGTCGTTAAACTCGTGCATCTCAGGGCGACCGTCATCGACCAACTGCTGTTACATCTGTGGCATAGCCATGCCGGCAATTGCGCAGTCGTGGCGTGCCTGGTCGCCGTCGGCGGATACGGTCGAGGTGAGCTTCACCCCTGCTCCGATATCGACGTCATGTTGCTACTGCCCGAGGATCTTCCGGACAGGTGCGAGCCAGAGTTGTCGGACTTTGTTACCGCGCTCTGGGACGTCGGCCTCGAAATCGGCCACAGCGTTCGTACGGTCGAACAGTGCTATGAACAGGCCAGCCTGGACCTGACCGTCGCAACAACGCTGATCGAAGCACGACTTCTTGACGGCCCGGCCACATTGTTCGAGAGCATGCAGGAAGCGATTGCGCCCGACAAACTGTGGCCGCCAGCCGAGTTTTTCGCTGAAAAACGCAAGGAGCAAATTGCCCGGCACCACCGCTACGGCGATACCGCCTATAACCTCGAACCCAATGTCAAAGGCAGCCCGGGTGGCCTGCGCGATATCCAGATGATCGGCTGGGTGGCAAAGCGCCATTTCGGCGTGGATACCTTTGATGAGCTTGTGGCACACGAGTTTTTGACAGTGGGGCAGGTAAAAAGACTGCACGATGGCCAGGTATTCCTGTGGCGGGTCCGATTCGCCCTGCATGTCCTGACCGGACGGCGTGAGGATCGCATCTTGTTCGATCACCAGATCCAGCTCGCGGAAATGCTCGGCTACGAGGACGCGACGTATACGCTTGCCGTGGAGCAACTCATGCAGCGCTATTACCGCACGGTGATGGACCTCAGCCGCCTCAATGAGATGTTGCTGCAGCTGTTCGAAGAAGCCATCCTGATGGACCCGTCTGCCGCGCCACAAACGATTAACGAACGATTCCAGGTCAAGAACGGGTTTCTGCAGACCGTTAACGACGAAGTGTTTTACAACGACCCCTCCGCGCTGCTCGAGATGTTCTTGTTATTGCAACAGAACCCGGAGTTACGCGGCGTCAGTGCGTTCACGATCGGGCTGATCAAACGCAATCTGCACCTGATCGACGAAGAGTTTCGTCAGAACCCCCGCAATCACAGGCTGTTCCTGGCTATTCTGGGCGCACGCGAGGGCGTGACGCAGGAGTTGCGGCGCATGAATCTGTACGGTGTTCTCGGTCTATACATCCCGGCATTCGGGCGCATCGTCGGCAGAATGCAGTACGACCTTTTTCACTCCTACACCGTGGATGAGCACACGCTGTTCGTGGTCAGCAATTTGCGCCGCTTCGCCCTCGCCCGCTTCGACCACGAATTCCCGTACTGCAGTCGCATCATGCAAGACCTGGACAAGCCCGAGATTGCATACCTGAGCGGCCTGTTCCACGACATCGCCAAGGGCCGCGGTGGCGATCACTCCGAACTCGGCGCTGTCGATGCCGAAGCGTTTTGCCTCGAACACGGCCTAAGCACATACGAGGCACGTACGGTCGCCTGGCTCGTTCGAAATCACCTCATCCTGTCAACGACGGCGCAAAAGAAGGACATCGGCGATCCAGAGGTCGTCAATAAATTCGCATCACTGGTGCGCGACCCGATTCATCTTGATTACCTCTACGTGCTCACAGTTGCCGATGTGCGTGGCACCAATCCGAAGCTGTGGAACTCCTGGAAAGCGACACTGTTCCGTGATCTTTACGAGCTTACGTCGCAGGCATTACGGCGCGGGCTGGAGAATCCGATCGACCGGGAACAACTGGTTCTCGAGAAAAAAACACAAGCCAGAGAGATGCTCGTTAATGCCGGCATCAGTGACAAGTGCACGGACCCGGTCTGGAGCCTGCTCAACGAAAATTACTTCCTTCGTCACCGGCCCGACGAAATCGCCTGGCATACCAAATGGCTCGCGGAATCGGACACGGCATCAAAAATCGGCCTGCTTGACGTGCGCAGGCAGGAAAAAGGTGATGGTATTGAGGCTGTGCTGTATACGCCGCGAAGTCATCCGACATTTGCACATGCGACAGCCGTGCTCGATGATCTCGGCATGACCATCGTCGATGCACGCGTCATGCCGATTGAAAACGGCTGTAGTCTCGATACATTTATATTCATGGAACTCGACAAGCGCATGGAGATCGACGAGGCCCGTTTGAACAAGATCCGGCTTTCGCTGACCCGGGTTCTTACCGCAAGCGAGGAAAACATTGTTAAGGTAACGCGTGCTGCGTCACGCCAGGTTCGAGTGTTCAAGACAACAACCAATGTGGCGTTCAGCGAAAACCCGGTCGATGGGCAGACCGTTATGGAACTCGTCGCTGCCGACGGGCCGGGGCTGTTAAGCAAGGTCGGGCGGGTGTTTCTCGAGCAGGAAGTCAATATCGCTGCCGCGAAGATCATGACAATCGGTGAACGCGCCGAAGATGTCTTCTATATTTGTAACCGTGATGGTTCGCGACTCAATACGAACGCACAGAGAAAATTGCGCGATGGAATCGTTTCAATACTGGAATCTGAATGACCGAATTGATTGACATCATCGAACGGGGCTGGGATCAGAGTGGCCGAATGGGTGACCCGGCGGAACAAACGCACCTTGTCGAGGCTGTGCAACAGGCTGTCACATCGCTGGATACCGGTAACGCACGAGTCGCCGAAAAAGTAGACGGCGAGTGGCAGGTTAACCAATGGCTCAAGAAAGCTGTCCTGTTGAGCTTCCGGCTGGCAGATAATGATGTCATGTCCGGCACACATAGCCGCTTCTACGACAAGGTGCCGATGAAATATGCCGAGTACTCTGAAGAGGATTTCAGACGAGATGGCGTTCGCGTCGTGCCCGATGCCATTGTGCGCCGCGGTGCCTTCGTCGCGCCGGACGTCGTGTTAATGCCGAGTTACGTGAATATTGGCGCATACGTTGACTCGGGCACCATGGTCGATACTTGGGCAACGGTCGGAAGTTGCGCGCAAATCGGCAAAAACGTACACCTGTCTGGCGGCGTCGGCATCGGTGGTGTGCTCGAGCCGGTCCAGGCTGGCCCAACGATCATCGAGGATGACTGCTTCATCGGTGCGAGGTCCGAAGTGGTCGAAGGCGTCATCATCGAGAAGGGTTCGGTACTTTCGATGGGCGTGTACATCGGCAAGAGCACCAGGATTTATGATCGCGACACTGGCGATATCAGCTACGGTCGCGTGCCGGCCGGTTCCGTGGTCGTTCCAGGCAACCTGCCATCAGGTGACGGCAAGTATTCATTGTATTGCGCTGTCATCGTGAAGCATGTTGATGAAAAGACCCTCGCAAAAACGAGCCTCAACGATTTGCTGAGGAACGCTGAGTAAGCTGATCAAAAAATGCTGACGATATATGGAATCAAGAGTTGTGATACTTGCCGGCGGGCAAGGAAATACTTGACAGAGCACAACATCGAATTCCGCTTCCATGACCTGCGTGAGGACGGCCTCGATATCCAGATGCTCGAGCGCTGGACCCAGCGCATTGGCTGGGCACGATTGCTCAACAAGCAAAGCCTCACGTGGCGCAAGATCCCTGAAGTCGACCGCAATAGCATGACGCATGACAAAGCCCTCGCGACAATGATCGACAATCCAACGCTGGTTAAACGGCCGGTACTCGAGGGTGACAAATTTATCGCTGTCGGTTTCTCCGAAAAACGCTTCGGCGACTTCATTAACAATAACGACTTCTAGCCTGATGTCATCACATGAAGAACAGGTACCCGCTCACCCAACGCTGGCACTGCTGAAGGAACTGATTCGCAGGCCGTCGGTGACGCCCGACGATGCGGGTTGCCAGGAAATACTCATGCAGCGCCTGAAAGCTCTGGGTTTCGAGTGCGAGACTATGTGCTTCGGCGAAGTTACCAACCTGTGGGCACGCAGAGGTAGTGGTGGCCCGGTTCTCTGCTTTGCCGGACATACCGACGTAGTGCCACCCGGCGCTGACGATGAGTGGCACACCGACCCGTTCGAGCCCGTGGAAAAAGATGGCTATCTGTACGGCCGTGGTTCGGCCGACATGAAAAGCGGTCTCGCCGCGATGATTACCGCGCTCGAGTCCTTCATTGCCGCCAATCCCGATCATGACGGCAGCCTCGCCATGCTTATTACCAGCGATGAAGAAGGTCATGCGCGTGACGGCACCCTGAAAGTCATCGAGACATTGCAGGCCCGGAATGAACCAATTGAATGGTGCGTACTGGGCGAGCCATCCAGCCAGGACACGCTCGGTGACATCGTTCGCGTCGGCCGTCGCGGATCATTGAGTGGCATGTTGACCGTGCATGGAATCCAGGGGCATGTCGCCTATCCGCAACTTGCCGACAACCCGATCGGCCGCTTCGCACCGGTGCTTTCAGCTTTGTACGGCACTGACTGGGATGACGGCAACGATCACTTCCCGCCAACGAGTTTCCAGGTTGTCGACATTCAAGCCGGCGTCGGTTTTCCGAATGTCACGCCGGGCGAACTCAACACACGTTTCAATTTCCGGTACTCGACCGAATGGGACCACAATGGCCTGCAAGAGAAAGTCCGGTCTATTTTCGATACGCACGATATCGACTATGAGCTCGACTGGCACCTCTCCGGTGAGCCATTTTTGACCGAGCCCGGAGCGCTGATCGATGCCGTTGTGCAGGCCGTCAGTGAACTCGCCGGTAATACACCGGAACTCTCAACAGGCGGTGGTACATCGGATGGCCGATTTATTTCACCTGCCGGCACAGACGTCGTCGAACTCGGTCCGGTGAACGCGTCGATTCATAAGGTTAACGAACATGTTCGCATCGACGACGTCATCCGCTTGTCGTCGATGTATCAGCGCATAATGGAACTACTGCTTACGTAGGAGCGCTGCTTGTAGGAGCGCTGCATGTAGGAGCGCTGCTTGTCAGCGCGACATTTCCAGCAGAATAAGCAGATTAACGTCTGGCAAACGCATGCGCGTGCCCAGAAGATCGCTGCATGTCACTTATCTACCCCGAAAAAAACAGTGGTACGAGGCGGCTCCGCATTGGTAGGCGCTCAATTACGAACCAGATCTACCACGTTACGACAGGTACAACAGGCAGAGAACATGTGTTTTCAGAGTTCATGCTGGGACGACTTCTGGTCCGCGCATTGATGCGGTTCGGTGACCAAGGAAAAGCCAGAACTATGGCCTTTGTCATCATGCCAGACCACCTTCATTGGCTCTTCCAACTTCCCGCCAGTTCAAATCTGTCAGCAACTGTTGGATCATTGAAATCTCATTCGAGTCGCATGATCAAACTACGATCAGGCCGCATTTCCCCTGTGTGGCAACGAGGGTTTCATGACAGGGCCCTGAGACGCGATGAGGATATCGTGCAAATCGCGCGATACATAATTACAAATCCGTTGCGTGCAGGGCTGGTCGACCAGATTGGCGACTATCCGCTCTGGGATTCAATTTGGAATTGAAGATGGTCGCGCTGACAAGCAGCGCTCCTACTATTTGCGAAGCTGGTTCCAGATGCCGGCAGCACCGAGACCTACCATCCAGACCAGCACCCAGGCCGGCATCGACAGGCCAAGGAAACTCCACACGACGTCAGCGCACTCGCCGGACCCCTTGAAGACCATTTGCAGCGCTTCGCCAAGTGGAAAATTTTCGAGCATGTAGTCGAGGCCCGGGCCACACGCAGGTACTTCGCTTGGCGGCAGATTCTGCAGACGCCAGTGCCAGCCCGATACGGCAGCACCATAGCCGGCCGCCAGGAAAATCAGAACGGCATAGCCGCGTCTGCCCCAACCGCTCGGGTTGTGCAAGGCGGCAACCAGGAAAATCAGCCCCAGTGAAATTACTGCGACCCGCTGCAGGACGCACAGTGGGCATGGATCAAGCAGCAGCACATGTTGTGCAAACAATGCGAATCCCATCAATCCCGCACAGGTGGCAAAGCCCGCGAAATTGAGGACGCGTCGTCCGGGTAAGATCATCGTGTTTTGGCCATCGGTTACGTGATTGATCGAATCTACTTCCATTTCCATTGCATGTCGATCATCAGACGGTTGTAGTCGCTCCTGCTGCCGGACGCCAGGTCGACCTCATTGATAAAGTACTGCGCGCCGATGGTCCAGCTCTTGTTGACGCCGTAGTTGAATTGCAGCCAGTGACCCTTGCTATCGGTACCACCGCCGCCGAAGTCCGAGTCGGTAACGAGGCCGAGCATTGAGTCGGCTTCTTTGTCGGCATAGTAATAGATGAACTGCATCTGTCCGCGCTTCTTTGTCTGGCCAATCTTGCCGCCCAGCGTCCAGCCGGTGTCATTTTCGGACGGGTCGCTATTGTTAATGTAGTCAAAAAACAGCAACGCTGGCCAGTTGCCGAGATCAAATGCAGCCTCGGCAAAGACCTGGGTTAACTCGTAGTCGTAGACGTAGACACATTCCGTGTCCTGCGTCGCGCCGCAGGGTAGCCCGCCCGGCTCGACGGCTGTATTGCCGAAGAAATCGCCGGGATCCGTAGGATCGCCGAAAGTCGTGGTCTCTCCCCGTGACGGGATTGAGTAGTAACCCAGCCCACCCGTCAATTTCACAGAACCAAGCGAGCCGCTCGCGCCGATCTGCCCACCCCAGCTGAAATTGTCGTTGCTCTTTCCGGAGTCGCTTTCGAAATAGTTGCCGATGACGTTTGCGAAAAACCACTCGCGCTTGTATTTCAGTGCGAGCCCTTCGGGTGTCCAGTCACTATCCCAGGTCAGGGGCTGGCCACCAACGCGGGTCAACGGATTCTTGAATTTTCCGGCGATAAGATGGAGCTCTTCGCTAGCCTCCCAGTCAACGTAAGCGAGGTTCAGCGAGACACCTTTCGACGTCCCGCCACCCCCAAGCGTCTGATTCGTCGACACCGGATCTTCGCCGCCGGTAGCTAGCCCGAAACCAACCTCAATATTGTCGGCAACATCGGCTCGAATGTTCGCACGTGCACGAATTCGGTTCCGGGTCCGGGTGGCGCTGCCTTCGGCATCAATACGTTCGTAGCGATAGCGAAAATCTCCATCGAGCCTGACGCGGTCAGACCAACTATCGACGCCCGCAGGAGCATCCGTTGGCTGAATCTCGGCAACTGTGGTCTCAACGTCACTATTGGCGCTTGCAGACTGCTCCTGTGCCTTGCGGAGTTCAGCATTTTCAGCAGCTAGTTCCTCGAGTCTTTGCGATACCGCTGCGAGTTGCTCGCGCAGCTGCTGAATGTCTTCTTCGCTGACGGCCCCATTGGCGGCGGGCACAGCGAGAAAATTCACAGCAATCATCAGGAAAAGGATTCGTTTCATTTTCGGTGGTCCGTATTGAGATTGTTTACGAAATTGGAGCTGGTTTTTCAGCCACTTTCTGCCGTAGATATGTGGGGACAATGTCCTGCGGATCAACAGCCTGGCCATCGCCGAGCGCGACTGTTGCCAGGGGCAGAAGATCCCGGGCATGTGGATACAACACCTCGGAAACCGTGGCGATCCGATCGCGGTTGGCAACCAGCAGTTCAGGGTATCGTTGCCAGCCGTATCCGGCGGCGAATCTCGTGGCTTCGGACCGCGGCGCGAGTTCATCGATCGCCACGAGGTCGTGCAAACGCTCCGGCACCCGCTCGACAGGCAGGCCGTCATTGCCGGGCGCATAGATGCCGAGGTAGACCTGCTGCATATGTGCATCCTGGGTGACAACGACTTCGTCCACATCATCGCCAGCCAGGACGCGTGCGGCTACTGCGGCCATCGAAGACACCGGTACAATCTTCAATGCAGACGCGAACGCCAGTCCCTGGGCAACCGATGCGGCGATACGCATACCGACAAAAGAGCCAGGGCCATTACCGAGCACAATGGAGTCGAGATCCGATGGGGTTATGCCAGCCTCGTCAAGTAATCCGTTGATCATTGGCAATAGCAAACGCGTGTGCTCACGCGGCTGTTCTTCATGGCGCGTTGTAACCTCATCGCCGATTTGTAGCGCGACTGAACAAGCAATCGATGATGTGTCCAGAGCCAGGAGCTTCATGCAACTTCTCCCGCGCGCTCGTGCGCATCGAGAAATGCGGCCACGTCTTCCACATCGGATGTCGTCGGCATTGGTTCGAGACTCTTCAGAAACATACGGCCGTAACTTTTCGTGGTCAACCGCGGATCGCAAAGCACGATCACACCGTAGTCGTTCTGGTCACGCAGTAGCCTGCCCGCCCCTTGTTTCATGGCCAACACCGCCTGTGGGACCTGATGTTCAGTAAATCCGTTGCCACCTTCCCGCCGGATGAATTCGAGCCGTGCCATCATTAACGGATCCGCCGGTGACGCGAAAGGCAGCTTGTCAATAGCAACAATCGTCAGCGCCTGGCCGCGAACATCGACACCTTCCCAGAAACTCCCGGTGCCCAGCAAGACCGCGTTACCAGCGTCGCGAAAACGGCGCAACAGATCATCTCGTGGCGCGCTGCCCTGTGCCAGCAGCTTGCGCCCACCCAGGGCTTTCTTGTTTGTCTTGAACCACTTCTTCGCCGCGTTCAGTGCGCGATGACTTGTGAACAGGCAGAACATCCCGCCCGTTGTCATTTCAAGCAATGGCACAACACTCTCGAGTACGGCGTCGGTATGTCCGAACTCGGACGGCTGCGGCAAATCAGGTGGCAGGTAGATCAGGCCGTTGCTCTCCACGGCATAAGGGCTCGGAAACGTCAGCCCCGCTACATCCACAAGCCCCATACGATTTGCGAAATGCGAAAAGTCCTCGCCAACGGCCAGTGTGGCGGATGTGAATACCCACGCCTGGTGACCGTTGTCGATAAGGCCGTTGAGTGTCGACGACACATCGAGTGGTGTCAGGTTGATACGCAGGCTACGCGGATTAACTTCGAGCCAGCGCAACCCGTCCCAGGCGTCATCGCTGGCGAGCAGCGACAGCCGTTCCATGCACGTCGTCATGCGCTCATGCAACTTGTCGACTTCAACAGAACTGTTTGCAATGTCAGCGAGCGCCGTATTCAGCTCGCCCAGGGCCAGTCGCAAGGCGTCAAGTGGTTCCTTAAGTACGTCCATGACTGCGGCGAGCTGGTGCCGGCCTTCGTCGCGCGGCGCCTCGGCACGCAGGACTCGTACGGCTGTCTGTAGTGCATCGATGCGCCGCAGCAACTCCGGCTGCCGATACGGAACGGTTTCGATGCGAATCTCATCGATGAGCCGCTCGAGCTCGCGTGACCCCAGCGCCACACCGAAGAACTGCACGGCGAGGTCGGGAATCTGGTGCGCCTCGTCGAGAATAATCGCTTCGGCGCCAGGCAGGAACTCGACGAATCCCTCTTCCTTCATAGCGAGGTCCGCCAGCAACAGGTGATGATTGACGACGACGAGATCTGCTTCCTGGGCAGCTCGCCGCGCCTTGACGACATGACAATTTGTATACTCAGGGCACTTTTGCCCGAGGCAATTGTCGATCGTCGAGGTAACGAGCGGCCAGATGCGCGAATCCTCAGCGACCTCGGTAAGCTCGGCCTTGTCGCCGCTATGCGTTCGATAGCGCCACTCACGTACGGCATTGAGGTCACCGACCAGCGCCTCTGCAACCTCGGGCAAATGATCAAGCCGTTCAAGACACAGGTAATTGGCGCGGCCTTTGAGCAGCGCGGTGTCAATCGGGCGCCCGATTGCCTTACCGATAAGGGGCAGATCACGATGATACAACTGGTCCTGCAGGGCCTTGGTACCGGTTGAAATTATGGTCTTGTGGCCGCTTTGCAGGGCGGGTAACAGGTAGGCGAAGGTCTTGCCGGTTCCCGTACCAGCCTCAACCACGAGCTTGCCCTGTGCGGCAATGGTCTCGGCCACCGCCTCGGCCATCCAGGCCTGCCCTGCCCGGGGCTGAAAACCGGGCAGATGCTGCTTCAGGGGGCTGCGCTCACCAAAGAACTCGGATAGATCTGTCACCTGACAATGGTGTCACGGATAGCGGCCGATGCACAGACTCGGTTGCAGCAACTACGGGCTGCATATCTGCCCGCAATCCGTATAATTGCCCACCCTATAAGAACGTAGTGCAAGCCGCACAACCACGCAGAGACTCATTCGATGACAACCCAACTTCCGGCACTCCAGCAATGGGTGGACGAGGTCGCAGCCCGTACTCAGGCCGATGCCATTCATTGGTGCACGGGCAGCAATGACGAATACCAGCAACTGATCGACCTGATGACAGCCGACGGCACGCTTTCGGCACTCAACGAGGACAGCTACCCGAACTGTTATTTGCACCTTTCGGATCCCAGCGACGTCGCTCGGGTAGAACACCTGACGTTCGTGTGCACCGACGAGCGGGAGGATGCCGGGCCGAACAACAACTGGATGAGTCCAGCCGAAGGCCACGCAAAGGTCGACGCACTGTTCGAGGGTGCGATGAAAGGACGTACGATGTACGTGATCCCCTATTGCATGGGTCCGATCGCATCGCCTTACTCACGCTGCGGAGTTGAGATAACCGACAGCCCCTACGTGGTCGTGAATATGAAACTCATGACGCGCATGGGCAGCGCCGCGCTTGAGCGCATCGAGCGCGACGGCGCGTTCGTGCGAGGCCTGCACTCGACAGGGGATCTCGACCCCGAACGCCGATTCATCATGCATTTCCCGAACGAGCTCTATATCAAGAGCATCGGCTCTGGCTACGGAGGCAATGCCCTGCTCGGCAAGAAATGCCACGCACTTCGCATCGCCAGCCACCAGGCACGTGAAGAGGGTTGGTTGGCGGAGCACATGATGATCATGGGGCTCGAAAGTCCGCAAGGAGAAACTCACTACGTCGCCTGCGCATTTCCCTCCGCCTGCGGCAAGACTAACCTGGCCATGCTGATCCCGCCGCATTCGATGCCGGGCTGGAAGATCAAGACGCTCGGCGACGACATCGCCTGGTTGCACTTTGATGACGACGGCCAACTGCGTGCGATCAACCCCGAATCCGGCTATTTCGGCGTGGTTCCGGGGACCAACAAGAAAACCAACGAAAACGCCTTCAATATGATTACGCACGACACGATTTTCACGAACGTCGGGCGAACGGCGGACAACGAGCCCTGGTGGGAGGACAAGATGGTCGGTGAACCGGCTTTCGACTGGAAAGGCCAGGCGTATGACAGCGCCAACGGCAAGGCCGCACACCCGAATTCCCGGTTTACTGTCGCGGCAACGAACAATCCGAGCTACTCGGAACTGGCAGATGCACCGGAAGGTGTGCCGATTTCTGCCATCGTATTCGGTGGCCGCCGCAAGCGCCTGGCACCGCTGGTGTATGAAGCCAAGGACTGGAAACACGGTGTACTCATCGGCGCCAGTGTCGGGTCTGAGACCACCGCTGCAGCAATTGGCGAAGTCGGCGTCATTCGGCGTGACCCGATGGCCATGAAACCATTCTGTGGTTACAACTTCGGAGACTACTGGCGCCACTGGCTATCGTTGGAGGATCGCGGCAACAAGCTGCCCAGGATCTTCCACGTTAATTGGTTCCGCCAGGATGACGACGGCAACTTCCTGTGGCCTGGGTTTGGCGAAAACCTGCGCGTCCTGCGTTGGATCATTGACCGCTGCGAGAATCGTGTTGGCGCCAGGGAAACTGCTGTGGGTTATCTGCCCGAGGATGGTGACATCGACACGTCCGAGCTGGATATTAGCGATGAAGCCATGCGCGAGCTGACGTCAGTCGACGTCGAACACTGGAAAATCGAGAATCAGCACTTCTCAGATTACCTGGACACCTTTGGTGGCCGCGTCCCGAAAGCACTGCGCGCCGAGCAACTACGTGTTGCCAAGGAGTTAGAAAAGACTTCGTAGGAGCGGCGCTGGTCGCCGCGACAGTCGCGCTTATTATCCCCCCACGTGGGTAGGCAAGCAGCGCTCCTACTCCACCGTCTTATAGTGAATCGCGAGTGACGCGCCGGGCTCTTCGGCGCGGCCCAGACCGATGGTGCCCTCGCCATGAATTTCGGCTGAATCCCGCCGCACGAACGTCTCTTCGCCCTGCAGGTTCAGTAAGAACGTGCCGTTCGTACTTTGGTCGACGAGCACGAATTTTCCACGCCGCATCTCAACCTTGGCGTGAATCCGCGAAATCAGATTGCCTTTGACAACAAGGTCGTTGTCTTCTGCGCGCCCCATGATGACACTTTTGCGCTTATCGGTAACGTCGATCGTCTTGTCGCGAAATGACAGCTCGAGACGGGAGGCTTTTCGATCCTGGTTCTCCCACTCGATCGTGGGCAACATGCTCGTGGCCTCTTCAGGATTCCACAGCAACTCGTAAAGCGCGACTTCGTCGAGTTTGCCTCGCACCGTGGCGACATCGATCTGCCGCGTCTGCCGCTTGAGCTCAGGGCTCATCTTCTCAACGGTGCCACCGGAGATTATGATCTGCCGCGCCTTTGCCTGTGAAGTCATGCGATTGGCCGTATGCACGGCCGCACCGAAGATGTCGTTCTGTTCCTGGACAACCGGCCCATAATGGCAGCCGATGCGAATCGAAACGGCGATGCGGTCATCCCGCTTGTTGTCGGCGGATATGCGCGACTGCATCATCACAGCCGCACCCATCGCATCTTCGACAGTCGGAAACGTCGACATAACCTCGTCGCCGATCGTCTTGATGACGGTGCCGTTGTATTGGTGCGTAGCGTCCTTCATGACATCGAGACACAGGGCGACGGTCTCGCTGGCTTTGGTGTCGCCAAACTTGTCGTACAGCTGCGTGCTGCCGACAACGTCCGCAAACAAGATCGCGACTTCAAGGTCCTTTGCCATAACTCGCCTGTAACTACCTAATATCGAAGCTATTTCTGACCAAAATAGGCTCTATTTTTCAGCAACAATATACGCTATCCAGGCGAGGTCTGCCTCACCCTTGGCATCCGGCGTGAATTCGCCGTTCCCCTCGCCATCTTCGTCTTCGCCTTCCCAGTAGACTGTCACATTATCGAATCCGGCATCGTGCAGCATGTCACGCAATTCCGGGGCGGTGTACAAACGCCAGGCGTAGCTGAACGCGCGTTTGATCTTCGAGCCGTCCGGGAACTTGAAGTGGATGTAGCATTGCATGTGATTCGTGACCGGATGGAATTTGGCCTGGTGCCAGATATAGGTGAAGCCGTCGTTCTTGGTTTTTTCCCTGGTCTCTTCGAATGACTCCGGTCCGCCAAACATGTCCATGAACAGGATGCCGTCGTCTTTGAGTGCCTCATAGCAACGACGCATGTACGCAACCATCTGGGCGCGTTCTTCGAATATCCAGTAGCTGAAGTTGAATGCCGCGAGAATATCGACCTCGGGCGTCGCGACGGTCTGCACATCCGACTCGATCAGGCTGACACGGGCCTGATCTTCGGTGTCGAGCCTGCTCACGCGATTATTGCGGCCCCACTCGAGCACATCGGCATCGATATCGACACCAATCGCAGAATATTCCCGTCCCTGCTTGACCCATTCGCACGCCAGGCTCGCCGTGCCGCAAAAGTCTTCTCTGAATGAGTACGCCTGACGCCCTGCCAGTTCAGAAAAGGTCTTTCTCAGGAAGTTGACCTCATTTTCGACGTTTTGTACCGATTCTTCATACAGCTCATGGATATCGGCTTGCTCGGCCATCGTTGGCCCTTTGTGTTTCTTCGATGATTTGGCGCCCATTAAAAGGATTTCACTCTTATGGTTATTGTGAATCTCTCATTCTATGCCGCAACTGGCATGGCATCCAGCGCTTCGAGAAGAACGTCGATGCCTGCACTATCACGGTACGCATGCTCGCTAAGGTAGCGCCGCCATGCCCGTGCACCCGGCATACCGGCAAACAGGCCAACCAGGTGGCGAGTAATCCGTCCGAGTCGTTCCCCGTTTTGCAGCTCATGCTGAATATAAGGGATCATTTGCTCGATAACGTCGCGTCGATCAGGCAGCTCAACCGTTGAATGCATGTGCTGTTCCAGTTCAGCAAGGAAATACGGATGGTGATATGCCTGGCGGCCAATCATGACACCATCGACATGAGTGAGCACTTGATCGACTTGCGTAATCTCCGAAATTCCGCCGTTCAGAAAAATCTCGAGTTCTGGATGCGCAAGCTTGAGGCGATAAACACGCTCGTAGTTGAGTGGTGGCACGGTGCGGTTTTTTTTGGGGCTCAGCCCGTCCAGGATCGCTATACGTGCGTGTACCACGAATTTCCGGCAGCCGGCGGCAGCGACGACGTCAATAAATTGATCCAGGAACTCATCACTATCGTTGTCGTCAATGCCGATTCTGGTCTTTACCGTCACCGGCACGTCAACTTCGGCCTGCATGGCCAAGTAACATTTTGCTACAACGTCCGGCTGCGCCATGAGGCAGGCGCCGAATTGCCCGCTTTGGACGCGGTCGCTGGGGCAACCGACATTGATGTTTATTTCATCGTAGCCCGCTTGTGCCGCACGATTCGCCGCCTCTGCCATCAAAACCGGGTCACTGCCACCAATCTGCACGGCGATCGGGTGCTCCGATTCATCGTAACGCAATAGTAAATTGGCATCCCCGAAGTGCAATGCGTTAGCCGTAACCATTTCGGTGTAGAGAAATGCCCCGGGGCTCAACAGGCGCATGAAGTAGCGGCAATGACGATCGGTCCAGTCCATCATAGGGGCGACGGCTATTGGCGAATGGATTTGCGTATGTGACTTTTCGGTCATATTCTGTTTCTAAATCAATAACTTATTGTTGACTATTTTGTATCGATTCTGGGCCTGTTGTCGCCCTTTTCGTTCGTCAAATTGCGCATGTCGCACTTTGTCGCACCGAAATCGCGACTCATGTCGCACCGAAAATCGATAAATCAGGAGCATCTATGGCCACAATTAGAACCCGTCGACGCAAAGACGGCAGTCTAGCGTATCTCAGCGAAATTCGAATCAAGCGAGACGGCGAAATCACTCACCGTGAATCGAAGACGTTTGACCGGTTGGGCCAGGCCAGAGCTTGGGCAGCGACCAGAGAAAAACGACTCGCGAAGATCGAGCCGATCAGAAAGCCACCTCGCACACTGGGAAACGCCAAATTAAGGACCATCCTGCAGAAATATCGTAAGGAGGTATCTGAGGTGCGACCAATGGGACGCACCAAGACCAGCCATATTTGCTTTCTTGAAAAATGCGAAATCGCCAGAATACCCGCATGCGAGATCGAAACATCCGACATCATTGCGCATACTCGCTCTCGACGCCAAGCTGGAGCCGGCCCATCTACGGCGAATAACGACATCGTTTGGCTACGGGTCATCCTTCGATATGCCCGAGCAGCTTGGGGTCTTCCATTCGATCTCTCCACGATCGACGATGCCGCAGAGGTGCTGAAAGCGGAGAAATTGATTGGCAAAGCAAAGAGTCGCTCGCGTCGACCAACTGCCGGCGAACTGGATGCTTTGACTCGGTTTTTCGAAAAACGCGACCGCCGGCGGTCGAACATCCCAATGAACGACATCATGTGGTTTGCGATTCACTCGGCCAGGCGCCAGAGTGAAATCACGGAACTCTTATTCAGCGACAACGACAGACAGTTTCAAACGGGGATTGTCCGCAATCTAAAACACCCGACCGAAAGGGATCAGATCCGACGATTCAAATACACGCCCGAAGCCTGGGAGATTGTCTGCCGACAGGATCACGATGAAGATTGCATATTCCCTTACGAGCCTAGATCGATAGGAAGCGCATTCCGACAAGCGTGCAAATTACTCGACATCCACGACCTTCATTTTCACGACCTCAGGCACGAGGCTACTAGCCGGCTCTTTGAGACCGGTTACTCAATTGTCGAGGTTCAGCAGTTCACGTTGCACGATAGCTGGGGGACGCTGAGCAAGTACACGCACCTGCGGCCGGAGTTGGTCGCAATCAGGCATTCAAAGAGCGCGGCAAGGTAATCATTGTCGCCAACAAGCCTACCTGTCTCGAGTGTCCGCTTTGCGCAAGAAGCGGACGCTCAAATCAGCTTTTTGGCCAAGATTGAGCGGCTGCTTTCGGCCATAAGCAGCCGGTCGTTTCACACGTCTTCAGGCCCGTTCTCTTTACTTTTCGCTGCCCGAATCTGTCGCCACGCTTCTCGGGATACCGCCACCGAATATATGAACAGGGCCGCTAATTGCACCTGCTCCCAGAAGGGAAGAATCCATGCGAAAACCAAGCAGCCGATACTCGCGAGAAATGCGATTGATGCAACCAACCAACGACTAATGATTGGTGCGACATCAATCAACCACCAGCAGAAGAGAAGCACCATTGCCATTGGGATGACTGCTACAAAGACGGGGTCTGCCGCGTACTCAAATCCTGCAATCTTGGCTGCGACTATGGCCGCAATACATGCCGCGAGAATGATGACCGCCCCCCATGCAATTACACGAAATAGGCGAGTGTCAGACTCCGAATGCCGCGGCAAGTAGCGCGGTGTTTTCATGATCGTTTTGTAGGCACGGATTTGCTGCACACCGAACATCCGATTCTCCTGACAAAGACAGATCGCGAATGACCGCTTTGGATCAATACCAGCCTCTGAGTATAACTTCTCGCGAGCGTCTGCTTCCGGCCAAAAGCGGCCGGTCAATCTACGCGACGCACACGGCAACCCAGCACTCAAAATTGGTTCCTAACCCAGCCCTTTCTTTTGTGATCCGAAACGTCGCAAGTAGTTGATCTGGGTGCTCCTGCCAGAATATTCGGATAACGATAATCTTGCCGTCCTGAATCTCATCGTATTCAACGTAACCTAACGATGAATGCTGCATGTACTTGTCAAAGAGTGCCCGTAGCTCAACATCTGTAGAATCCACGCCATTCAGAATAATTTTTTTCCACGGAGATCCGTACGGCTCATAAACGATATGCTCCATCACGTCGCCGGTAGGAAGCTCGATTGACGGAACGTCTTGGGCGATTTCGACATCGCTCGACTGCAAAATGACTACACCTGCAAATAGAAATACCAGCACCACACCGGCAAAAAGGACGAGCAAATTGGTGTAGGTAGTCTTCTCGCTCATCAAGATTCGACCGTCCGCTTTGGGTCAATACCAGCCACTGAGTCTATCACTAGGTGAGCCGCTGCTTACGGCCAAAAGCAGCCGTTCAAATCTCTAAAGTTGTTTGCTGGCTCCCAAGCTAACCAAGAGCGAGTAGAGGAATGGCGGCAAATACAGATACCAGACGTTTAGACTTCCAATTACAGCCAAATACGACAACGTAACCACTGTGACTGCGCCGATCGCGATTACGCACACTCTGACCAGTCTGGGCGCCCCGCCGATAAAGAAGCTACATACAAAGAATGCGATTCCCGGGAGGATTGTTGCTGCAAGCGGCTTGCCTACAGAATCCATGTCCAGTTCGTAGCCAAAATAGGATGCCAAGAACGCAGCGGCGAAAGTCAGCAGTAACGAGAATACAAATCCGTAGCCGATTAGACCTGTAAGCGCATCGTCTGCATCGCTTGGCCGAGCGTAATGAATGGACTTTCGCCCAGTTGCAACTAACTTGAGATAGTCAATCTGCTTCACAGGCGTCGAATCTTTTGCTTGAATCCTCGAAATACGACCGGCTGGTTTGGGTCAATACCAGCCTCTCAGTCTATCACCAGGCGAGCGACTGCTTTCGGCCAAAAGCGGACGGTCAATTTTCTGCTAATCGCTAGCGATCGGGCACCCAACCAGATTAAAGGAGTTCTCAAGCACCTCTTTCTCATCGATCAGGACTCGAACAGACAAAATTCCATCTACTCTCAATTCGTCCCACATTCTGACGCCTTGGCTTGCCAATACGGCTTTATGGCCTCGTATAAAATAGTGCGTGCGATAGTTGCGCAATCGACTGTCGTCCAGTTTGACATTCGAGTGTGACCAAAGCGTGCGGGTACTCACATTCTCCCCACTGATTCCTGAGGGCCTGGTCACGTAGAACGTTACACCAACCCTGCCGACATTCGCACAATCCACCTGAGCAGGCCCCGGTGGATCGAACGGATCACGATACTTACTATCGTAAGTCAGCCTGTCGGTTTCTATCTTGTATCTGTACGAAGCATATTGGGCGAACTGCGCTGTCTCCAGAACATAGCGAACGACTTGAACCAATTTGTATCTCGGCTCCTCCGCCAACAAGAGGGCCGGGAGAATTGCGAGTGAAATGACAGTGGCAATCACCACTCTTCCACTTCCGAAGTGGGCTTTGATCGGCATTACAGCTGACTACGGTTCGTGCGCAGAAGT
>Ga0255052_10001246_pt1 | contig 19439 bp, 16 predicted proteins | sample JV7_2_21_MG_FD_188632 | JGI IMG/M metagenome (GOLD analysis project Ga0255052, IMG submission 188632) | Seawater microbial communities from Jervis Inlet, British Columbia, Canada - JV7_2_21 | ecosystem: Environmental > Aquatic > Marine > Inlet | place: Canada: British Columbia | collected... | reverse complement strand
AGCCTGCTCTTCGCAAGCGTCCTCTTTGTGTTGCTGTCTGCATGCGGCGGTGGCGGTAGTGCATCGAATCCGGGCAATGGCGGTGGGTCTAACACTGCCTATGCATACCAGCCGCCGGCAAACATTAACGATGGCTGGACCGTCATCGATGCCGGCAGTCAGGGCCTGTCGGTACAGAGACTCGAAGATATGATGGATGCCATCGGTCGCGGCGAGTTTCCAATCATTGATTCAATCGCCATTGCCAGTCAGGGCAAGCTGGTCTTCGACGAAACCGTCAGGACGCAACTGGATGAAAAGGACGGCTGGGTGGGCAATGGTGACTTCTCCATGCATGCGCAGTTTTCCTCATCGAAGAGCATTGCTTCCATCCTCGTTGGAATCGCGATTGATCTGGGTGATATGAGCGGAGTAGACACGCCCTATCTGAGTCTCTTCGACTACGCCAGCTATGACAACTGGGACGAGCGCAAGAATCAGATCACATTGCAGCATGTCCTGACCATGCGCCTTGGTTTGCAGTGGGATGAGTGGAGCGTGCCTTACGGCGACCCGAACAATGCGGTAGTCCGGTTTTTCAACCAACATCATGACTATAGCAAGGGCTTGCTGGACCTACCGATGGAAACGGACCCTGGAACGAAATTCGCATACAACACTATAGCTTCTATCTCGTTGGGCCAAGCCGTTCAAAACCGGGACCCACTGACCTGTGTCGACTTCCTGAATACCTATCTGCTGGACCCGTTAGATATTACACAAATCAAATGGGTTGAAACGCCGACCGGATTGCCCGACCTTGGCGGCGGACTGTATTTGCACGGTAGAGACATGCTGAAGTTCGGCCAGATGTACATGGACGGTGGCCGCTGGAACGGACAGCAAATAGTCAGCAGTGAGTGGGTCGCGGAATCGGTCCAGACCTACACCGAATTGGGATGGACCGAGCCGGACACGAGGGATTGGAAAATTGATGGATACGGTTATCAATGGTGGGTCGGCCACTTTGAGCGTAATGGCCAGGTTCTCAGTTCCTTTGCTGCACGCGGCTGGGGACAACAGACCTTAATGGTGATTCCGGAGCTTGAGCTGGTAGTGGCCATAAACTCCAATGATTACGAGGGGCGCCCTGATGGGGTCAACCAGGTATTCGGCCTTATCGACCGCTTCTTGCTCCCCACGACTCAGTGAAATCGGCCTGGATATGAGTTGGTACATGCTTGATTCGGTAGTGCACTACATCGACGCCACTCGCTGGATCAGCGCTTGATATTCTTGGCTCGCATGCACTGATGCCATCGCCGGGTCCTGATTTGCAAACAAGAAACCACGCCATCCATGGCTCACCGCATCTTCCAGATGCGCGAGAGCATCGGGCACCGTGCCACCGGCCGCGGCTAACGCGGCCAATGCATAGTCCACGTCACCAGTGCCCCAGCCCTGTGCCTGTACTCTTTGCGCGATGACCCGGCCGTTTTCCAGCGCGGCTGTAATTGTCGCCTGATCACTTCCCTCAAGTATGCGTGACCTTATCAGCAGCGCGATATGGTGTATGGATTGTGGGTGCGGATCGAGAGAAACAGAATCCGGCATCGCCCTTTCGAGCAGCTCGGACGCGCCTGCCGAATCGCCACTGGACAAGCGCCCGATGGCCGCCCAGACCAACCGCTCGAGATGAATCTTGGAATCGCTTAGTCCCGAGCCATCGGCGACCAGTTGCGCACGCCGTGTTGTCAGCGTACCCAGCTCTGTGTGGCGGCCAGCCACCAACAGAAACCGCAGTGTCACTTGTACGACGGACTCGTTCTCCGGAGCAACGCTGCGCGCCTGATCCAAGGTGGCCTCGGCATCTTGCAGCCGCCCTAGCTGGATGTACGCGTCGACCACTCGAGCCAGTACGATCGGATTATCCGGTGCCAGGGACAGCGCACTCCGGGCGAATTGCAGTGATCGCTCGGTCTGACCGGCCAGCGCCGCAACCCTGGACATAGCAAGCGTGACTGCCAGCTGCTCCGGATCTTCCGCGAGCACAGACTCCATTTGTTCGAACGCACGATCGAAGCGTCCCTGCAGACCCGTCAGTATCGCCTGCTCGGCAATGATCGTTGAATTGAGTGGGTCGAGCGCCAGGGCCTGCGTATAGGTTCGCATGGCATCAGCCAGGAACCCCTGCTCACGCAGGAGGTTGGCACGCTGCAGATAGGCATCCGTGTAGTTTGGGTCGAGCTCAATGGCTTTTGCAAACTGCGATGCGGCGACTCGTTGCTGTCCCGCACCGAGGACGCACAGACCTAATGAAGTCTGTGCCTCTGCGAGCGAACTGTTCAGCCGCAAAGCACTAGTGATTGCGTCGTGCGCCTGCTGCGTCGCTTCTAACAACGATAGATTGCCGATCCGCCTTTTGCCAATCCATGCGTCAGCAAGCCCTGTGTATGCCTGTGCATAATCGGGATCCAGGTCTACTGCCCGGTCGAAATGAGCGATTGCCTGATCAATAGCTGCCACCGTCTGCTTTTGTAATAAATGACGACCTTGCAAATACGCTTTGTACGCCTCGACGTTGGCCGTTCCCGGCTGAACAAGGTCGGTCTCGCGCCCGGAAAACTCCAGTTCCAGTTCGCGCACAATTGCCGCGGCAATTTCATCCTGCACTGCGAAAACATTCTCCAGCTTATACTCGAACGTATCCGACCAAAGCTGAAATCCTTCTTCGGTTTCTATCAACTGAGCCGTAATGCGCACATGATCGGCACTCTGATCCATGCGAACACTGCCCTCCAGAACAGTCGATACGTTCAGCCTTTCACCAATTTCACGGACGTCCACGTTATCTCGAAACGCAAAGGAAGATGTTCTCGCTGCGACGCGTAATCCCTCGACGTCCGCAAGCCCGCTGAGAATTTCCTCCGCGACTCCATCGCTGAAGTAGACACTGTTCGATTGATCACTTGTCGCAATATCTTTGAACGGCAGCACCGCGACTGATTTGCCACGCAAGAACGTGGTTTGATCGTCAGTCTGTGAAGACAACCGAACTGAAAGATATACGACCGCGGCGCCAAGCACGAGGACAAGAAACCAACTTGAGATTTGCGACAGTCGGCTAAGGCCGCTCGCCGATTCCGGGGCCGACGTACCGCGCACGACGCCTTGCGAAGTTATGTCGAAAATCCATGCCAGAATTGAGACTATCGGAAATCCGGCGAGAGCAAGTATTATCAGCCACGTAAGCACTGCTTCCGGAACACCCACCGCCGGAAAAATAACATCAGCGGCTTCCACGGCAATCCACGCCACCACGGCATAGGTAGCCACGGCGCGAAACACGCGCCGATGCTGCAGCTCGTTAATCAGGTGGCTAATCATCTGCTGTCACGTCAGCCCATTACTCGTTATACAGACCGGTATGGTGGCAGAGAAATTACGGGCTGTCGTCAGGAAAGACCGGAAAGTTCGCCGACCAGGTTTGCGGCGGTGCTTGCAACCCGGTGGCGAGGGCAATGCAAGGCAGAATTGTATTCAGCGTGCCGGGTGACACGTCGACGCGCGTCCTCGATACCCATCCCACCGGCTGCCAGCGCATCCTTGAATTCATCCTGGGCGCGCTGATGAGCCTTGAAGAGCATCATTTGTACGCGGCTGTGGACGCTGGCCTTGCCGTCTCCCGTGGTTTCAATTGCATAAAACGCCGCGTTGGGATTCTGCGCCGTGGTCAGGCTTTGCACACCGTCGGATACGGCAGAACTGGGCAAGCAGCCAAATGGTTTGACCGAAAGAACCAGGTGGGCGCGGCTATTTTGCGCTATGTCCATGAATTTGCCGACCTCGAGGAAACTTTCGCCACCGCGAACGTCAAGGTCATAATGCTTGTCGGCCAACTCGGCCAGGTGCGCAATATTGGTCAAATGAAAGCGGGAAACGCCCGCTGCGCTTGCAAATGAGCGAATTGTCGCCTGGAGAATTCGCTCAAGCACGTGTAACAGCACCATCCGCTTCCATGGGTTCGTCCCGGCCAGACCACGCTTTGCCCGATCTACACCGCGCAGTCGTCTGCGCACGGCAAGGTCGTGCTTGCGCCCCCACAGCAGATAGAGCAGCCAGTTAAATACTGGTTGAGTCGATACTTCGGCACCTTCGTCTTCGAGGAAGCCGGGAATCTGGTAGTTGCCGTCACCCTCGGTGGTCATCGCCCAGATCTCACCAATTACTGACACCATCGGTTTGGGCCTCAGGCGGTCAACCGCAACTGCTTCAAATAACGCCCGACATTTTCGCAAAGCAGGCCTGGCCGGCCTGCCGTTCTCAAGCGCCTCGACGACGCAAAGCCGGCTCTTTTCCATGGCGGAATTCGTTGCCCCTTTTTCGATCTCATATGGGCGGATGCGATTGCCGAGCAGGTTGAGTATGTCGCCCGCAAACAAAGCCTTTACAAGAGCTATCGTGAAGCGTAGATCAAATTCGATACCATCATCGGCGCCACCACCGCCATCAATTAGGCCAACTTGAGCGAACTGCTCAATGCGAAACCCTTCGTAACCCGCGTCGCGTAGCGCCTTACGATACTCAGTTGCATACATGCCGAAACGACAAGGGCCACAAGAACCGACCGTTAGTAACACGAAGTCTCGAATCAGGCTTTCCCGCGTATGTCCTTTCGCCTCCAGGTCAAGCAACGCGCGGATGAGATTCCCAACTGTGTAATAGGCCGGATTGCACTGGCCGCGATTGCCGTATTCCTTACCGATGTTCAGCGCCTTATTGTCCGGCACCGGCAGTGCCTCCATCTTGTAACCAAAGCCGCGCGCCGCCGCGCAAAAGAATGTGTCGTGATTAAGCGTGAGCCCGGTCATCCAGATCGTCGTGCTACTGCGCTGCGCCCGGGTAAAAGGTCGGGGAAGGCACTCCCGCCAGTGAGCGCGACTTGCCGGGTCGACCACGCGCTGATACCGGTTGCTGTGTTGCCTGGCACGCAGTTCGTCCTTTTGCGGTGGTTCATACTCGCTGTCCGAAAACTCGCTCCTCATGCTCGTACTCCTGTCACCAAATGGGCCCTGATTGCCAGGATCTAATTCATTGCAGCTACTTCGACTTTCACAGACGTTTTTCGCTGCAGTTCCTCCGCATGCCTCGATAAGGTATAGGCGAATGTCCCGGTTCGAATTGCGATCGATCCAATTGCTTTGTTTGCGTCGAGGTCGTGCATGATCAGTCTTGGTGTGCCCGCAGCTTTCAGGATTGCATCCATCAGGCCGTAGGTCGGCGCATCGTGCCCGCACTTGAAGCTGGACAAATCGAGGACGGCCAAATTCGAATGTCGCGCGGCGAATTTGGCGCCCCAGATCTTTTGCGTCGAGTTAACACTGAAATTCTCGGGCCAGACATCACGAATATCAAATACGTCATCCATATGACCTTCTCGCAGATCGTCCAAAAACCAGCGTTTCAGCCACGCCGGGTCTTTTGGGATGGAGCGTATTGTCAGCACCGGGTAACCGAGTGCTTGTAATTCATCTGGAATGCCATGATTGATACCCGTATCGGCGTGATACGGGCGACCTAGCAGCAGCACGGCCATGCGGCCCTCACGCTCAACCTCTTCAAGTATCGTCCTGCCCTTATCCTCGAGCATGAGATCGAACTCCTGCAGCGCCTGTAAGGCACACTTCAGTGCAAACTCGTGTTCGTCGCGCGTCATTCGCAGCCGCTCACCCCATGCCTGCCATAATTGTTCGCTCAGCATGAATGGCTCGGAAAAATTCAACCCTGTGTCGACATAGTCGATTTTTGCCCGAGCAAAAAAGTCGAGTTCCTTGGTAAAAGCTGCGCGCATGACTTTGGGCGTTCCGGCAACAACCGTGCAAGTCGTGTAGTCCATGACATTCGACAGAAAACTCGGCGCATGAGTCAGCCCCGGGAAGAACAGATAATCCAATGGCCCTGTGCGCTTGTTAGTGTGTTTGTCGAAAAGCAAATTATGGAAGTGCGCCTGCACCACCTTGCCGGGATAACAGGGATCGACGCTGCCGTACTTGCTGCCTTCTGCGAACAACTTCTCGGATGTCGGGTCACTCCAGATCAGATGACTCTTGGGCACGCCCAGCGTTTCAAAATATACGCGGAACATCGGCGCTACGGTAAAAAGGCTGAGTACCCGCGGCATGCCAATGCGCAGATCGCGACGATACTGCTCCGCACTCTTCGGACTGCGGACAAACTCTCGCCTGACGGGCAGTCGGCAAATCTTGCCGATCCAGTTACTGCGAACAACGATGTCATCCACCACTGACCCCGCCGGCGGCAATGCTGCGGGCTCGCGCAAATGTTTGAAGGCGAGTTCGGCTTCAACTTCAGCCATGTTAGGGAATTTCAGCTGCAGGTTTTTTCGTTTGCGGGTGATCGCTTTTAGGGAATCCTTATTGTCGACCGTGCCCTTCTCACAGGAAAAACCGGCAATATATCGAACCGCATCGCCCTCGGCCGTCAACGTATCTATGAAAGTACGCGTGCATTGGTTAGTGCATGCGGTGCAACGAGTACCTTCATCGTTGCGCGTCGTGTAGCACAGGTTTATCGCTTCATCCAGGCCGATAAAGCTCGAGGCGCCATGCTTGCGCACGACGCGCAGGGTTTCCATTGCCGCCCCGATGGCACCTGCTTCGCCACAGTGTGGATGAACATTGATCCGCGCTCCGGAGACGCGCTGTTGTATGTAGTCAACCTGAGACTTCACGGCAGCGAGATTTTTCTGTGTACCGCCCTGCAGCACGAAATTGCGTCCGAGTTCAGCGAGGCGGGGAATGCCTACAACGTATTGCCAGATATTCTTGGGCAGGACCAGCGCCAGCCCTGCCAGTAATTCTTCCTTGCTGAATCCCTCGCGTTGAAAGTTGACACGATCAGTATCCAGAAACACGGCACAGCCGTAGCTGAAAACCGGGGTAAGACTTGCCTGAAATGCGGTCTCCGCATACTCAGTGACAGGTATGGCAAACTGGTCGGCCATCGATTGCAGCAGCATGCCGTTTCCGGCGGAGCACTGATTGGACAGCTTGAAGTCCTTGATGTCGCCGTTTTGCAGGAACAAGACTTTTATGTCCTGCCCACCGATATCACAGATGACGTGTGCATCGGGAAAGTACGTCCGGGCTGACATCATATGAGCGACGGTCTCAACAATATTGACATCGCCACGCAGAGTCTCGGAGAGTACTGGCGCTGCATAACCCGTTGCACCGAAACCGAGCACCTGCAGCTCCGCACCCTGCTGCACGATCGATTCCTTTAGCTCGGCGAGAATCTCCTTGGTGTCCTGGATGGGGTTGCCGCCACTCAAGCGATAGGCTTTGCGAATAACCTGCTGATGCTCATCGACCAGCACAACCTTGGTAGAGGTTGACCCTGCATCCAGACCAATGGCTGCGCGCACGATCTGGCCCCGCTTAAACACAGGCGGTTCAAATACAGGGGCTTTGAATTCATTGAGAAATCGCGGTAACTCGTCAGCAGACCTGAACAGCGGCGGACCCGATTCGGCCGCTAGTCGTGCTGTGCGTCCGGTGGTGCAGTACTCCTCAAGCCCCTCAGTGCCCTTGTAGCTGACGTGCTCAGTATTGCCAAAGTCGATGCGGCCAAACAGAACGGCACCGTATGCCGCAAAAAACTCGGAGTCCTCCGGTACGACGATAAGGTCCTCGATGGGGCAGCTGCGGTCATACGCGTAACCGCGCTGCTCCCAGGTTTCCGGAATCCGCTTGCGCCAGCATTCCTGAAGAAACGGCAAAAAGGTATTGGGACCACCGAGCAGCAATACCCGGGTGCGCAAAGTATTACCACGCGTCAACACCGACAGGTTCTGACTCACGATCGCATCAGCCAGCGAATTCAGTACTTCTTCGGCGGGCAAACCGGCCTTGATCAGGTTCGTCACATCGGTTTCGGCAAAAACCCCGCACTTGGCCGCGACGTGATGCAGGCACGATGAATCAAACGTGATCTCGGTAAGTCTGTCGGCGGGAAATCCAACTTTGACCAGGCACTTGTCGATCGTTGCGCCGGTACCCGAGGCGCACTTGTCATTCATTGAGATTATCGCGCGGCGCTCGCCGCTCACTTCGTCTTCCTGGAAGATGATGATCTTGGCGTCCTGCCCACCGAGTTCGATAACAGCGCCCGCATCGGGGTACGTGTGTTCGACCGCCATCGTAACGGCGTTCACTTCCTGGACGAAACGCGCACCAACTATGTTACAGAGCGGGCCTGCCCCTGAGCCGGCCATGAATATTTGCCACTCGGACCTGGCGACACCTGGGAACGCCAGCTCGATTCTCTGCAGAAACTCCAGTGTCTTTTCTGGTTGTCGAGTCTCATGGCGTTCGTAGGACTTCCACAATACGCGACCAGCGGTCTGGTCTGTGACAACCGCTTTAATCGTGGTGGAGCCAACATCAAGGCCGATCAACATATCCCACCCCTGCCCAGCTCATCTACATTCGACTGGCTACGCTTTCCTATTATTGGCCATTATTACTACAGGCGCGCCGAAATCCTGATGATTAGGTGATTTTTTTGTCAGGAAACGGCCCAGAATGGCTGGTTTAACGCCTCTTAGGCCATGAGCTATGTTCGTACTTGCGCCGATTTCTCCCGAACAAACTCAACGAAACGGTGGACCCAGGGGTCCGCATCCGTGTTTCGATGGTGTACGAATCCTGCCTGAAGATTGCCTATGAGCAGGCCGTCATGCTGACCATCGATACCGTGGCCGCGCAGTACTCTATGAGCGAATTTGAGGTCACCTGACAGGTTCACCAGCCGAGCATAATGGAATTCGTGTGCGGGTATTTCTGCGCTTGCACTTTGGCGTCCATGCGGCGCCGGGGGCCACAGACGCTTTCCTGTTTCCTCAAGCAGCACATAACCCCTACCCTGTGGGCGATGCTCGACGATGACCTCACCGGGTACGGCTCCGACCATGTTGAACTTCTCACTGCGCCACTCGATGCTGCGTGCCAGATACATCAGTCCGCCACACTCCGCGTATGCGGGCATGCCCCTGGCCAGGGCCTGGCGAATGTCATCGAGCAAACTCTTGTTCGCGGACAGGGCCTCCAGATGCGTTTCCGGAAAACCCCCGCCGATGAACAACCCATCTGCCTCGGGCAGTTTGGCATCGCTGAGTGCATCGAAAGGAATGAGTTCGGCACCGGCGCGGGCGAACGCCTCAAGGTCGTCCTGATAATAAAATCCGAAAGCGGCATCACGGGCGATAGCGATGCGTACATCGGGATCCAGCTTCGTGGGTTTCGCAATTGATCGCCCCTCTGTAACCGGGGTTTTGCCAGCGTCGGCAATTTCTATCAGGCGGTCGACGTCAATCCCGGCAGATACTGCGTCGGCAAGCCTCGCAATCGTCGTATCGGCCATTTTGGCCTCATTGGCCGGGACGAGACCCAGGTGCCGTTCGGGAATTTCGAGCGCCTGATCACGACCGATCGCTCCCAGCACCTCCGTATCGGTGTAGCGCTCCAGCGCCGCGCGCAGCTTCCCTTCATGGCGCTTACCACCAACCTTGTTAAGAATGACGCCACGAATGTCGACGTCTCGATCGAAATCCAGGTAGCCGCTGATCAGCGGTGCAATACCCCTTGTCATACCGTTCGTATCGATCACCAGCACCACCGGTGCTGAGAGCAATTTTGCCAGCGCTGCATTGCTGTCCATACCTTCGACATCAAGACCATCGAACAGCCCTTTGTTGCCCTCGACAAGACTGATATCAGCCGCTGTTCCTCTTCCGGCAAAGGTGGCGAGCATCTCAGCATGAGACATGGTGAAGAAATCGAGGTTATAGCAGGCCCTGCCGGCAGCCCGTCCCAGCCACAGGGGATCAATGTAATCGGGGCCTTTCTTGAACGGTTGTACCGCCAGACCGCGTTTGGCCAGTGCGGCGGCCAGTCCGACCGAAACCGACGTCTTGCCGGAGGACTTATGCGCCGCTGCTATGTAAAGGTGAGCCGAGATAGTGAGCACCTCGATCGGGCAGTAATCATGAAGAACTTACAGCTGATCCCGCGATCATTACGGCCCTTTTGCTTCAGCAACGAAGTGTGGATCGACCGCAGAATTTGCCAATGTGGCCGGCAGGAATCGCAGAACTTTGATTCCGAACAGAACGATCAACAGCGCCAGCGCCACACCACCGAGCCCCAGGACTATTTCCGGCACGCTTGGCATATAGCTGACGACAACGCCATCGTAAAAACCGGAGGATACCTCCATGCCCGGGAACAGGGTTAACGGCCACGCCTGCCCGCCGATTACGATTACGTAGACCTGGGCGAAACCACCGATAATTACCAGAACTGAAGCCAGCGCCATCACCCGACCGGTGTTAAGTGATCCTGACAGCGGTGACCGGAACACGAGCAGCAATGGCAAGATACCACCAACAAAAATCTGGACGACCCAAAACAACAGGGTAAAGACACCACCATCCACCAACATGAAGCGCTCGACACCGTAGTGCTCGGCCGCGTACAAGTTAGTCAGGTGCTGCACCGCGGTGAAATAGAGCACTGCCGCAACGAAGACTCCCAGCAACCGACCCAGTCGCTGCAGCGTGACATCGCCGAGTTCCCTGCCGCTGCCCCGACAGGCGGCCAGCAAGACGAGAATATAGGCGGCCAAACCAAAGGAAAAAGACATGGCGATAAACAACGGTGCCATGACGGCCGAGTCATACGCTTCGCGCGCCACAAGAAAACCGAAGATCGAACCGGTACCTGTTGTCAGCACGAGACGCCAAAGAAACGCCACCATACCGGCCGTCTTGACGAAGCGGTTCATGCGCCGCTCCATCTGCAGCCAGAGGTAAACCACAACGACCGCAATGAAACCCACGTAGAGATTAATGTTCCAGGCGAAAATCGACTTGAAGTTGTACTTTGTCATCGCCACGATCAGTCGATCGGGCCGGCCAAGATCAAGCACCAGCACCACGAGCCCACCGATCAAGAGCGCCAGCGCCAACAGACCCGACAAACGACCCAGCGGCTTGTACAGTGCCTTGCCAAACACGGTGCCGATGGAAGCTACATTGAGTGCGCCGGATGCGGCGACAATCAGGAATATCGCAAAAACATGCGGCATCCCCCACACAATCTGGTTGCTCATGCCGGTGACGTAGTGACCGTAATGCTCCATATGGATAGCGGCAACCAGGCCCGCAAGAACCAACCCGGCGAGAATAGCGGCCAGCGCATAGAAGTGTGCGCTTTGCCCTTCGATTTCGCTGTAGATGATTCGCTTCACGTTGACGCTCCGATCACAGGTTTTGGTAGCGAATGCCGGGATCAAGCCCAAGATCGGCACGGATTTGCTGAGACGCGTATTTTGCGACGCGTTGTGAGATTTCACTGTCGGGATCGTTCAGGTCACCGAATAACATCGCCCCGCCGCCCGAATCGTTACAAGCCTCAACACAGGCTGGCTGCCTGCCGTCATCGATACGGTGAACACACATCGTGCAACTTTCCACCGTACCTTTGCCCCTTGGTGCATGGGATTTTTGATCCTCGAGCGCTTCGTGGATAAATGATCTTGCCTTGTAGGGACATGCCATCATGCAATAGCGGCAACCGATACAAGTATGTTTGTCTACCAGGACTATGCCATCAGCACGCTTGAACGACGCGCCTGTCGGGCAGACATCGACGCACGGTGGATCGGCGCAGTGCTGGCACATCATCGGCAACGACTTGTTCAGCCCCGTGCCGGGATCATGGAGTTCAACTTTTCGGATCCACTGCGCATCAGTCGCCGGCCGGCCATGTCCCTGCAACCCATTTTCCTTGCTACAAGCCGTCACACATTCATTGCAGTCGCTATCGCAGCGATTACTGTCGATTAACATGCCCCAACGCACATCGCTGGAAGCAGCTGCATCCAGTGCACGTGCTTTGGCTGCCGACGGCCTGGTGATTCCGTAAAGCATGACGCCGGGCGCCAGCGTCACACCGGCGGCGGCAACAGCGGCGCTCAGGAAACTACGCCGGGCCGCGTCAAATCCAGTTGTATTGCCTGGATTGCGCTTCCTGGCGGTCATTCTTTCCCGCCTCCGTCGACCGCAACGATAGGTTCAGGTCGCGACGCATGGCATTGGAAACAATCGATCTTCACCGCTACATAATCGTGACACGAGCGACAAAAATGTTTCGGGCTGCTCACAGTAACCGGCGTCGCGTCCGGCCCTTTGACCGCGTGGCAACTTACGCATTCCTTGAGGCTGTACTGCTTAGTGCGCACACCTTTCAACATCGTTTCGTCGCGCTGGTGCTTGAGCATGGTCATGTGGTTGCGACGCATGAAGTCGATATCTGCAACGCAGCTCTCGCCTTGTCCTCTCGGGATGTCCGGTTTCGGCACCCCACTTGCCGCCACGGTCATTGTCACGAGACTGGCCAACGCCACCACCGTCAGGATAATGACATTGCGGCGGCGGACCATGACTTACTCTCCGAGCCCCATGCGGATGTAACCCGACGGGCAAACATCTTCGCAAATATGGCAGCCGATACACTTCGTGTAGTCGGTATCGACATAGCGGCCCATTGTAGCGTCCGTTTTCTTGACGCGGAAAATGGCATCCTGCGGACAAAAGATGACACAGTTATTACACTCGAAACACATGCCGCAGCTCATGCACCGATCGGCCTCCTGTTTGGCCTCTTCTTCTGAAAGGCCCTGAATTCTCTCACCGAACGAGCCCAGCACATTCTCTGTCGAAACATCGTGTTCCTTGCGAATGTGTCTTTCTTCATATTTGAAGTGACCAAGAAACAGTTCATCCGACGGCACGATCTCGACAGATGACCGATCTTCGTAGTTATGAATTGCGAAATCAGCCTGATCAGTTCCCCGATCCTGAATCTGTTGATACGCACTTGGCTCGTGTTCAGTTTCACGCAGCTTTTCCAACAAGCTGAAGTGATGTACATCGACCCTGGGTCGTCGTGACATATCGGTGGAAGACAAGAACTTATCAACGGCCTCAGCCGCGATCGAAGCCTGGCCGATCGCTGTCGTCAGAAGGTGTGGCTTGACGATGTCACCAGCAACAAACAGATCAGGATGATCCTTGACGCGGTAGAAGCCGTCGGCATCAATCAGCCCGCGACCATTATCGAGGCTCTCAAATCCTCTCAGGTCACCTGCCTGGCCAATCGCTGAGACAATCAGGTCACACTCGAAATCTTTTTCCGTGCCTTCCTTGCTGACTGACTGGCCTGAGCTCCAGTCAACTTCAATCATACGCAGGGCCGTGGCACGACCATCGTCGTCAGTAATGACTTCAACCGGAAGCATCGAAGCCATGATTCTTACACCTTCCCTGGTTACGTGCTTGACCTCCATCTTTGTGGCGGGCATATCTTCGAGAGATTCCCAGGAAAACAGAGTGACGTCGGCACCCTGGCGGTGAGCAACGGTCGCCGCATCGTGTGCTACATGTCCGAGAACAATATTCTCTGGCCTGTCATGTTCACGCTTGTGCTTGATATGGCCGAGACGCCGGGCAACTGCAGCGACGTCCATCGACGTATCACCACCTCCAACGACCACAACACGCGCCGAGGAGTGCTTCAGGCGGCCATCATTGAACGCCTGCAGGAACGCGACGCCGCTAATGCAATTAGGCGCATCGCCGCCCGGGACAGGCAGGGCCATTCCGGACTGTGCGCCAAGACCTATGAATACGGCGTCAAATTCCTGTTGCAATTGCTCGAGAGAAATATCGACCCCCACTTTCGTGTCGCTACGGACTTCGACACCGAGATCGAGAATCCGCTGAATCTCTCCATCAAGCACTTCATCCGGGACCCGGTATCCGGGAATGCCGTAGCGCATCATTCCACCAAGCTTCTCGTGGGCTTCGATAATCGTGCAGGCATGACCCATACGGCGGAGATGATAGGCGCAGGCGAGACCGGCAACGCCGCTGCCGACTATCGCGACCTTCTTACCTGTGTCCTTCCCGGGCTGGTGGAGTTTGAGTCGATTTTCCAGGGCATAGTCACCGATAAATTGCTCGACCGCATTGATGCCGACATGATCCTCGACTTCGTTGCGGTTACAACCGTCTTCGCACGGCGCCGGGCAGACGCGGCCCATAATGGCCGGAAACGGGTTCGCTTCGGTTACACGGCCAAATGCGTACTCCTGCCACGGCATGTCACCCGGGGCCTGTTCTATGCCTCGCGCTATATTCAACCAGCCACGAATGTCCTCACCCGAGGGACAGCTTCCCTGGCATGGCGGCGTACGATGAACGTAGGTCGGGCACTTGTGAGACGCATCGGCGGTGAAGATTTCTTCCTGCCAGGGCCGGTGTGCATTGTCGCCGTCTTTGAAGCGGCGCTTGGTGAGAAGTTTTTCGGTCATTTCATATCCGTTTGTTAAATTGCTTCCGCATCACTCTGTTCAGGATCGCCGCTCGTCTGGCCATCCAGAATAATGGCGTTCGATACCAGTTGATGCACACTGACTATGCTGTCCATTTCGAATCCGTATGCCGGCATGACTTTCGCGAACTGCGATTTGCAGATGGCACAGATCGCCGCCATATGCGTAACACCGTGGTCCTCTACAACTTCCTGCAGGGCCTGCATCCGGGGTGATGCCCCCTTGGCCCTGAGCTCCATCAGGTCATCGGTCAGCAATCCGCCGCCGCCACCGCAACAAAACGTATTTTCGTGAATCGTGTCGGCCGCCATATCAACAAAATTGTTACAACAGGCCTTGATGATCGCTCGCGGAATTGTGAACTGACCACCAGGCTTGTCACCCATGCGCGAACCGCGAGCGACGTTGCAAGAGTCGTGAAACGTCAGCGTCATGTAGTCATTTGCAGACTTGTCGAGATTCAGCGCGCCCTTTTCGATCAGGTCATAAGTAAATTCGCAGATGTTTTGTGGTATCGGGTAATCGGGATCCAGGAAGTCGAATGGCCCGGCCAGGGTATTCAGGAAACTGTAGGCGACTCGCCACGCGTGCCCGCACTCACCGAAAATGATGCGCTTGACGCCGAGATCTTCGGCCGCCTTCCTGATGCGCTCCGCGACCTGTTTCATCTGCTCGTAAGAGCCGATGAACATGGCGAAATTTGCGGCCTCCGACGCGTATGAGCTTATGGTCCAGCTGACTCCAGCCTGGTGAAAAACCTTGGCGTAGCCGATCAGCCCGTCGACATGCGGTTCGGCAAAAAAATCCGCGCTGGGTGTCACGAGCAGAATATCGGCACCTTTCACATTGACCGGCAACCTTACCTTTACGCCGGTTTCTTCTTCGATGTCCTCCTCGAGTCCTTCCACCGTGTTTATCAGTGCACGCTCGGGCAGGCCGAGGTTGTTGCCGATCTTGTGAACCTTGCCGATGATTTCGTTGCAGTACTTCTGCCCCTTGCCGATGTGATCCATGATCTCGCGTGCGGCCATGGACACCTCGGCAGTATCAATACCGTAGGGGCAATACACCGAACATCGCCGGCACTGTGAGCATTGGTGAAAATAGGTGTACCAGTCGTCCAGCACCTCTTCGGTCAGGTCCTCGGCACCGACCAGCCACGGCACGTATTTGCCCGCCAACGTGAAGTACCGCCTGTAGACCTTGCGCAACAAATCCTGTCGGGCGACGGGCATGTTCTTAGGATCACTCGTACCCAGGAAATAGTGGCATTTATCGGTGCATGCACCGCACTTGACGCAGCTGTCCATATACACCTGCAGTGCACGCGATTTCTTTAGCAATTCACCGAGTTTGTCGATTGCTTTGTTTTGCCAGTCGTCAACCAGTTCGCCCGGGAATCCGAGCGCCTCCTGATGTTCTGGGGCAGCCGCAAATGGCGATGAGTGCTGCATCGCCCCTCTATTCAGGGTCGGAATCTCGATAGGAACAGAAATCGAAGGAATTTCGTAATCAGCCATCGGCTATTCGCCTCCGGCCTTTTGTCGGCCGGCATCCAGTACTGCAGCCCAGGGTGCAAGGTGTCTTTTCTCGCGGGGATTGTCGACCTGGTTGCGGCTGGGGCTGAAGAATAATCCTGGCCCATGCAGCAACTTCGAAAATGGGAAAATGATCATGAGTACCAGTACCAGGCTCAAATGAACCAGCAGCACCGGGTCGGCAGGAATGGGTTGCCAGTCGAAATAGATCAAACCGAGCACAAACGCCTTCAGTGACAGGATGTCGGTATGTGCCACGTACTTCATCAGCAACCCAGTGGCCGCAATGCCGATTAGCAACAGCAACATCAAGTGGTCAGACGGTGAAGAAATATACCGGACGCGGTCGACCGCCAGGCGCCGCACCCAAAGCCCGGCCAAGCCGGCAACCATCGCGAACCCGGCATACAAACCGAAAGGCTGGACCCACGTGACCCAGAACCAGACGGGTTCGGTGAAATAACGAAGATGCCGCAACACGACCAAGAGCAATGCCGCATGAAAGACCCAGCCGAACAACCAGGTCCACTTGCTGGCCTTGAACAGGCTCTCAAAAAAAACAACCTCCCTCGCCATGCGCGCGACCACGCCCGTCCGGGTGACGGGCGCCGGAGTCGTCGGAATTTTCAGTGGCGCCGGGGTTCGCGCGTAGAGTCGGATTCTGTACGCCAGACCAACGGCAAAAACCGCCACGGCGAAGTAGAACAGTACTGCATAGATGGTGCTCAGTACCAAAGCCCTCTACCCTTTCTTAGATACAGCCTGTCGGTTTAGGCAAACCGGCAATCTTGCAAGCCTGCTTCGCCGGACCATATGGGAACAGTTCGTAGAGATATTTACTGTTGCCTTTATCAGGCCCCAGTTTTTTCTTGATCGCCTTCGTCAGAACCCGGACTGCCGGAGCAATCTGATATTCCTCGTAGTAATTACGCAGGAAGTTCACCACCTCCCAGGCATCATCACCCATCTCGATATTCTCACCTTCAGCAATCAGGACCGCGAGTTCCGGATTCCACACGCTGATATCGATGATGTAACCCTCTTCGTCGGCTTCGACAGTCGTGCCGTTTAATTCATAAGCCATGGCCTACCTCTTACAAAAATAGTGAACTACAACCAGGATTGCGAAACTTCATGTTCCGCAACCAGGTCAACGAACCCTTCATAGTCGACGACATCAATGCCCTCGATCAAAGGAGTGTCACTCAGGCCCCGGGCAGATACGTCGGGACCGAGCACATGAAAAGATACATCTTCCATCCGCGCGGCAATTGTCGCCGCGTCGGATGCATTCGCCAGCGCAGCGTAGACCCCGTCCTCTATCAACAGGATCGAATGGCCGGATTCTGCCAGACGAAGACAGCTATCAAGCGCGTTTCTCTCCAACGGTGACTTATTGATTATGTGCAGCATAGAACTCATGAACTGATCACCACGTCCTGCTGCGCCATGACCTCTCGCAAATCATCCGCAGCCATTACCTCAACCGGAATTACAAGATCGTCGGCGGTCAGGCCGCGCGCATCGAGTGACTCTTTCTCGACGTAGATTTTTTCAACATCGTAGTCATCCAGCGCACCGTAGGTCTTTGAGAAATTTTTCATCCCTATAGCCGTCGTATCCTGATTTTTCTTCAGCTGCCATACACCATCGTCCACAAAAACCACGCTAACATCCTGATCGAATGCAGCAGCAACCAACACAACTTCGAGACATTCGAGCGCATAAATCGTGCCGTATGGGGCCCTGCGATTGACGTACATGAATCGCTTGATTATTTCCGGGCCACCCTCGTCGTACTCTTCCACTTCGCTGTTTCTCCGTCAGTCGCCGAACACAACAAGCCGATCGGCCTGAATACCCGCTTCAACGAGTTGACCAAGCCCGGAAATTCGAAACCCTTCTTCCAGAATCTCATCCTTGATACCACGGCGCAGCGCGGCAGCAACACACACGACCAGGTCTATGCCATGGTCATTACCAAACTTCGACCACAAGGCAGTCAGGTTTCGGTCATCCGTTTGCGGTTCCGACAACTTGTTCGCGTTGTACACGCCATCGTTATAAAAGAACACGCGATAGATCTCGTGCCCCTTCGCAATTACAGCCTCGGCAAAGCGATACGCACTATCCGACGCCTGGTGCGTATACGGGCCTTCGTTTATCAGGATGCCGAATTTCATCAGAAATGCAGGTGCGCTGATGCGTTCAGGCTGGCACGCCCACCACGCCAGTCTTCAATCTGGTGCTTGGTAAACGCCAGCCCGGTCATCTCAAAAAATCGCGGCCAGCCAATGCGATCAATCCACTCGCCCAAACGTTCCCAGGCTCGCGCATCTTCCTTGTAGGCAAAAAGAATCGTCTTTACGACCTCCGTTACTTCAGGCCAACGCGGCGGATTGTTCGGCAAGTTTGCAGCAACCAGTTTGTGGAACGTCGGCTTCGAGCGCGCATTGGAATGTTTGCCACCGACCCAGATCGCCAGCTTGGTCGATTCCGGGCCATTGATCTGCATCGGCGGGCACGGTGGATAACAGGCACCGCAGCAAATACATTTCTTCTCATCGACCTCAAGCGAAGGCTTGCCATTTACCATGGCCGGCCGAATAGCGGCCACCGGGCAGCGCGCCACAACCGCCGGGCGTTCGCAGACGTTGGCAACCAGATCGTGGTTAATTTTGGGTGGCTTTGTGTACTGCACGTTGATTGCAATATCACCCTGGCCGCCGCAATTGACCTGGCAGCACGAGGTTGTCATGCGTACCCGATTCGGCATTTCTTCGTGCGTGAATTCGTAGTGCAACTCGTCCATCAGCGACTTGACGACACCGGATGCATCGGTCCCGGGGATATCGCAATGCAGCCACCCCTGGGTATGGGAAATCATCGACATTGAGTTGCCAGTGCCGCCGACGGGAAAACCCGCAGCATTCAGTTTTTCGATGAGCGGTACTGTTTTGTCCAGGGAACTGCACATGAATTCCGCATTGCTGCGGCTTGTAAAGCGTATGTGACCATCGGCGAATTCGTCTGCGATGTCACACAGCGTGCGGAGCGTGAACACATCCATCTGCCGTTGTGTGCCAGCACGGACAGTCCATACCTCATCGCCGCCGTGCGCAACGTGGTGCAGGACGCCCGGGCGAGGCCGGTCGTGCCAGGCCCAATGCCCATAGTTCTTCTTCAGCAACGGGTGCATGTACGGAAACGGGTCAGGAACGCCGTGTTCGTCCGGTCTGCGGGGTTGTACAACTTTTGTCATCGCCTGTACCTCACTGTGTCCTGTTCCGATTCCTGTAACAGCCTATCCGGCACTTGCCTTCTTGCGCGCTTCCCATTTCTTGGCTTCTTCATCCCAGTCGTCGGTCCGTACATACGAACTTGTGCGCGGATGATTGACCATGTTGGGGTCGACATCGACACCGATGGCGTCAAGGAAATTAG
>Ga0255052_10001245_pt1 | contig 19442 bp, 16 predicted proteins | sample JV7_2_21_MG_FD_188632 | JGI IMG/M metagenome (GOLD analysis project Ga0255052, IMG submission 188632) | Seawater microbial communities from Jervis Inlet, British Columbia, Canada - JV7_2_21 | ecosystem: Environmental > Aquatic > Marine > Inlet | place: Canada: British Columbia | collected... | reverse complement strand
CACTACGCCACCACCGAGCTCCAGCGGCGGCGGTGCCGACGGCGAGATGTCAGGTGAGGCCGGAAGCAGCGGTGAGGGTGGCGAGGACGAGCCCAGCGACTGGGAAGACGAGAGTACTTCATCGGACAGCGAATGCGGTGACACAGGGTCCTTGCCTGGCGGCGTCGGCGGCATGGGTCAGGATGGCGAGTGCATCGGTGGCGGCGCTGCTGCTGCCGAGAGCGACAGTTCAAGCGAGTCGAGTTCCAGCGCCAGTGGCGGTGGAGGCGGCGGTGGAGGAGCCGAAGACGGCGGCGTGCAGGGCACGGGCGGTGCCGGCGGTGTAGCGGAGTTTCCCGAAGAAAGCGACTCCGAGCGCGCTGAGCGCCTCGGTCGCGAACTCGACGAATCGATTGGCGGGTTCGACGAAGTGCTGCAGGAAGAGCAACGTGAAATTGCGGCTGTCGGTCGCAGTACCGAGGGTTTTGGTGAGGGTACGACGGGTGCTGGCGGCGGTGGCATTAGCCTTGGCCAACAGGCCGGCGGCGGTAGTAACGAGCCAATATCGGTCGCGAACTCCGGTATTTCGCGCGAGTCACCGACGGCCGGTATGAGTCAGCAGGAGATTCGCGAACGGACTCCCGAGGATATTCCAGTGATGGTCGATGACGACATTATCGCGAGGCAGCTGCGAGAGGCGGCGCTGACCGAGGAAGATCCGGCATTACGCGAACGCTTGTGGGAAGAATATCGAAAATATAGTGGAATGTAGGAATACGATTTGAAGATCAACTCACGGACATCGCTGCTGCTGACGGCATGCTGCTTCGCAGTGTCGGGTTGTACGATCAATGAAGTCATTACTGCAGAAGAAACTGAACTTGTCGTGGCCGAAATGCCACCGGATGAGTTCTTTCTGCTGGATATTGGCATCGTGGAGTTCGAGGGCGGCTTGTCCGAGGATAACAATCCGGAAAAGAGTGGAATTTACGAGGAAATTCGCTCGGCAGAGGGGCGCTACCTTCCATACCATCTGAAAACGACATTGCAGGGCACGGGCCATTGGGGTGCAGTGCGGGTCATTCCGTCGCGCGATGCGTTTACCGATGTGGTTATCAGCGGCACGATCGACAAGTCCGATGGTGAATACATTACGCTGGATATCTCAGTCGGTGATTCCCGCGGGCAACACTGGTACAGCAAGTCTTACGAAACCCAAACAGGTGTCTCTTCCTATTCGGAGAATCGCGATCGGCGCGAGGACCCTTATCAAAAAGTATTCAACGATATCGCCAACGACTTGCAGGCTTATGTTCAGCAAATCCAGCCCAAGACGGTCAGCGAGGTTCGGCAGGTTACCGAGTTGAAGTTCTTTGCAGATATGTCACCGCGATCCTATGGCGAGCATCTGCTTGTGGACGAAGACGGCATTTTGTCCATTGTGCGCTTGCCGGCGGACAATGACCCCGCCGTGGACCGCCTGCGGCAGATTCGTGAGCGTGACCGGCTCGTGGTTGACACACTCAATGAACACTATGCAAATTTCTACTATGGCATCGCAATTCCGTATCACTCATGGCGTAAGACGGCGCGCGAAGAGTCGATCAACTACCGTCAGGTCAAGCGTTCGGCTGCTTTGCAGACATTGATGGGGGCCGTTGTTCTGGCCGGTGCCCTGGCTGTTGATACCGGTAGCTCAAGCTACTCGAGACGGCGAATGAAGCAGAGCTTGCAGAACATTGCGATAGGGGAGGGGTTTCAGGCATTCAAGTCAGGCATGTCGCGACGCAGCGAGGCCGGGATGCACAGGGAGTCCATCAAGGAGCTGTCCGAGTCCTTCGGCGCAGAAGCCGCACCAATGGTCGTGACCGTCGAAGGTGAAACGAGGCGTCTCACTGGCACAGCCGCAGCACAATATGAAAGCTGGCGCAGGTTGCTCAAGGATATTTACGAATCCGAAACCGGCTTCGTCGACACGGCCGACGGCAGTGATCCGAATCCCGTGCGCATCCCTGAACCGACGGGATGAGCGATCGCTAGTTGATGCGCGACCTGCAAACAGGAATTGAGCTTGCGAAACGCTATTCGTTGGTCAGAAAGCTCGGAGCCGGTGGTGCCGCCGAAACCTGGCTCGCCACGGATCGGCTGACACGTGCGTCCGTCGCTCTCAAGATTCTCGCCAGCGACCGCGTAACGGCGGCCAATTTCCACGCAGAATGGCAAGCGAGCATTCGGCTCATGCACGCGCACATTGTGCGTGTATTCGAGTACAACGACGATCCCGACACTCCGTTTTACAGTCTGCAGTTTGTCGATGGGCCCGACATAGGCGTGCTTTCGGGTGCTCCGCTGAGCCACATCCTCGCACCAATTGGACTGGTTACAGACGCGCTGCGCTATGCGCACGGCAAAGGGGTCGTGCACCGTGACATCAAAGCCGCAAATGTCCTGCTTGATCAAAACGGAGCGCCGTACCTGATCGACTTCGGTGTTGCCTCTGCGGCCGGTGCGGTGGCCGGCGGTGGGTCGCTCATAGCGGCCAGCCCACAAACTCTTGCCGGTGCTGCACCGCAAGCTGCGGATGATATTTTCGCGCTCGGTGGGCTAATCTACGAGCTGATTAGTGGCCGCGCGCCGTATTCGTCTGCGACGACTGCCGAGGATATTCAGTCCGTGCCACCGCCACCGCTGGTCGCGGCCGACGACGCGCCGATACCTGCCGATATCTCGGACCTGGTCGCGAGCATGCTCGACAAGGACGCAGCGGCAAGACCCGATGCCGCAAAAGTGGCCGCAATACTCGAATCGACCGGTTTCCTCGCTGCACCTGCGCCCGTTAGCTATGTTGGCGGTGACCGCGCTCAGCATGACGAGGTCATAGAAGTCAGCGACAGCGTGCGCCCCAGAAGCAAACATGCCGCAGCTGCCTCGGTCGCCAAGAGTACGCCGGGCAGAGGCATCAGCCCGAGAATGCTCGGCATCAGTTTAGCTGTACTGCTTGCAATACTGATCGGCGTCATTTTCCTGTTGCCAGGCACGGTCACGACCGAGCGCGGTGAACCCTTGGCCGAGACGGGCGAGGAAGCGATCAAGCAGGAAGAGAACGGCAAGACAGGCCGCGGTATCGACTTCACTGAGAACGTCGATGATCTGAGTGGGCGGGACGCGCGCGTCAGGGCGCGTGCAGAAACCGAGGTGATTCTGGGCGAATTATTGTCGAGCATGGAGACGCTCGAGAAACGCGCCGTGCAGCGCTGGGGTGGTTTGCGTTTCAAGCAGGCGCAGGCCGTGTATGCAGAAGGTGATGCTGCTTACGTCGCGCGTAACTACGACATCGCCACCGGAAAATACAGCGAAGCGATCGAAATCGTTGCACCGCTACTGGATGAAGTGGACCGGGTTTTTGCCAGCACATTGTCCGCTGCCCGGGCGGCGCTGGACGCTGCAGAAACCGTAGAGGCGCTACGTCTTTTCGAATTGGCTGTGGCGATCAGTCCCAGTCATGCAGATGCTCAAGCGGGTTACACGCGGGCAAGGAATCTCGATACGGTGTTGTCGCTGACGGACCAGGGATTCGAATTCGAAGGTGATCTGGAGCTCGAGGCGGCGCGCCAGAGCTTTGCCAGGGCTGTGGAAATCGACCCGAAATGGCAGCCCGCACAAGTGGGCCTGCAGCGCGTGCTCGCGACGGTCAGGCAAATGGAATTTGACCAGCGCATGACCGAAGGACTGACTGCGTTGGCCGAACGGGATTATCCCGGCGCCAGGGCGGCGTTTCGCATGGCGCAGCAGATCTTCCCGGAATCACGTGAACCCGCGGATGGCTTGCAGCAAGTCGATCAGGGCACTCGCCTGCAACGCATTGCGGCGTTTGAGCGACGGGCTGAAACAGAGGAGCGCGATGAGGCCTGGGAGACGGCCGTCGACACTTACACCAGCATTCTCGAGATCGATGCCAATCTCTTGTTCGCACAGCAGGGCCTGGGCAGGGCACAGCAGATGGCTGCGCTGCATGAACAGCTGGACGAGTACATCGCAAAACCTGACAGTCTCAGCGCAGCATCCACTATGAGCCGGGCGACGGGACTCGTTGTCGACATTACTCGTATGCCGCAGATCGGACCGCGTTTGTCCGGGCAACGCGATCAGTTGTCGCGTCTTCTGAAACGTGCGGCGACTCCACTGACCGTGCAGCTGGTCTCGGATAACATCACCAACGTCTCCATATACAAAGTTGGTAAACTCGGCAGCTTCGAGACGCGTGAGCTCGACCTTAGACCGGGCACCTACGTGGCAGTGGGCAGCCGAGCGGGCTATCGCGACGTGCGGCTCGAATTTCGGGTTGCGCCGGAGATTGAGCTACAGCCTGTCGTTGTTCGCTGCGAGGAAGCAATTTGAATTTCGACCACCTTATTATCAGGGACGTCGAAGGCGAGCGCCGTATCGACGCCGGCAGCTTGCCGCTGCGTGTTGGGACCGGCAATGACTGCCAGCTGCGGTTGCCAGGTCCTGGCGGCGGTCCGGTCATGCTGCTCGATTTGCTTGATGGAGCGCCATTCGTGCAACCGTTCGGGCGGGATGACTCGATGCAGATCAACGGTGCGCCGCTGATCGCGAGCACCCGCCTTGCTGACAAGGATTTGTTGCAGTTTTTCGGCAGCCAGATACGTGTTTCTGCCGAAGACAATCGCCTGACCCTGCATGTTTATCTCGAAGACAGCGCCTATGTCACTCAGCCACCCGATCTTGCTGACGATGCCGGACAGGCCGACGACGAGACTATCGCACCCACGGCATTTCGTCGCGCGGCCGACACCCACGCGGCAGTAAGCAAGGCGCACCGCAGTCCGCTTAAGGCGATCATCGCGGCCGGGATCGGTGGTCTCATCGTGGCGTCGTATCTGCTGTTTAGCTCAGCCTCGATACAGTTCGAAATCAGTCCAACAGGGCCGGATGACGTATCAATCTCCGGCGGCTGGTTCCGTTTTCCGATCGGAGATCGCGTTTTGCTGCGCAGCGGAGAGTACGTGGTCTCCGTCAAAAAGCAGGGCTACTACGATGTTAGCCAGGGTTTTGCTGTGGATGACGAACCGAGTAAGACGATCGAGATTCGAATGCGCCGCTTGCCCGGCCGTCTGACCGTAGTGACGACTCCGGCCGTTGGGGCCGTCGTGTCGATCGACAACAGCACGGTTGGAAAAACGCCGTACGGTCCGGTCGAGCTGCAACCTGGCGAGCACAGTGTCAGTGTCCGTGCCGAGCGGTTCTTGCCGTTCGGTGATGTGATCAACGTTTCCGGCCTCGGCCAGCATGAGCAAGTGCACGTGCAGCTCGTGCGTCGCTGGTCGAACGTGGACATGACGTCGCAGCCGGAGGGCGCCGATATTTTTTCCGGCGATCAGCGTATCGGCGTAACTCCCGCCACAGTCGAGCTGCTCGAAGGCACTCATCAGGTCAGCGTGGTCCACGAAGGATTCAAGGCCTGGGACGGCATCGTAGTGGCCCTTCCCAATGTCGATCAGGCGATTCCTCTCATCCAACTTGAACCAGCTAATGCCAAGTTGCTGGTGAACTCCATTCCGCGGGCCGCCAATGTGACCGTTGATGGCCGTTACCGCGGGCAGTCGCCGATAACGCTGGCTTTGTCGCCCGGTGTTGATTACCAGATCGGCCTGTCGAAGGCAGGTTACGGCACGTCGGCCCGCCGTGTGCGTTTGCAGGCCGCCGCAAGCGAATCGATCACAGTTGACCTGTCAGCGCGGACAGGGTCGGTGACCGTCAATGTGCAACCCGCCGACGCGGCCGTGCATGTAGACGGTCGCGCGCGAGGCAACGGCTCGACAACATTACAACTGAGCTCGGCGCCGCATCGTGTCGAGGTGCACAAGTCCGGTTATCAAAGCTGGTCGCAAACGGTTACTCCACGGCCTGGTTATCCGCAGACCGTGACCGCAAGACTGCGTTCACTGGCCGCTGTCGAACAGGAAAAGGTTCAGCTTACGGTGACCACCGTGGACGAACAGCTTATGCGTCGCGTGGAGCCCGGTACCTTCACAATGGGTTCTTCGCGCTCGGAGCAGGGCAGGCGCGCCAACGAGGTGCTGGTCCCGGTTACATTGACGAGAGCGTTCCTGATTGGCGTTCGAGAAATCACCAACTCAGAATTTGCAAAATTTCGCGCCGGGCATGATTCGGGCAGCGATATTCACCCATCGATGGCCGGCGGCAGCAATCCGGTCGCCAATGTGTCCTGGTCTGATGCCATCCAGTACTGCAACTGGTTGAGCGCAAGGGAAGGCCTGAAACCGGCCTACGAAGAAAAATTTGGCGAATGGCAGATCGTTCGGCCACTGACTAACGGCTATCGATTGCCGACTGAGGCCGAATGGGCGTGGGCGATCCGCTACGAGGGGAGCCCCGGAGCGCGAAAATTCTCCTGGGGCACCGAGATGCCACCAAAACGAGACAGTGGCAACTTTGCCGACAGAGCGGCCATCGATCTTGTTCCGTCCGTATTGCCGCGCTACGACGATGGCTTTGCGTCGACGTCGCCAGTCGGGAAATTCGGGCCGAACAGAATCGGCATTCATGACGGCAGCGGCAACGTTGCCGAATGGGTCAATGACATTTATTCGGTACCCACTCCGGGCGTCAGGACTCCGGTCGTCGATCCGCTGGGTCCCGACCTGGGCCGGAGTCACGTCATTCGCGGGTCGAGCTGGCGGCATGCCGGAATCCTGGAGTTGCGCTTCGGTTACCGCGACGCCGGAACCGACGCGCGTCCCGATGTCGGATTCCGTATCGCCAGAACCGTGGACTGAAAATTCGTGCGACAATCGCGTGCGAATCCGGTCCAAGGTCGTAGACCGTTTAATGAGGGATTGACTTGTACCACTTCCTGCGTTTTCTGCTGATTGTTTCATTTCTCGCCACTCCGTCCTGGGCACAGGAGGTTGGGGGCGCAGACGCTGACGCTGCGGAGACAGTGGAGACGGATGAAATCGAGGACCAGACCGAGGTAATCGACGAAACCGGCCTCGACGAGCAGGGGTATACCGACGAAGACGACGACTTTCGGCCGAGTGAGGATATACCGGCCGATCAGTCCATTCCGTTTCCAACCGATATCTAGCCAGAAAGCCTACTTATGAAAAAGAACAACATACCCGTTGAATTCGTATTTCAACTTTTCGCTTTGATTATTGCGATCATCATTGTGCATGCCTTCTACGTTTCGGTAGTACGCCCTAATGCTGCGCAAATTTTAGAAGAGCAGAACATTGCAGCGGCTGCCGATCCCGACTACGTCCGCGAGCGCCGCGTATCGGTGCTGATCAAGGACATGGAGCAAGAGGCGTGTTTCATCCTTGGAATCTGGGCACTGGCAATCATGGGATTCAAAGGAACTCAGATTTTTGCTGAACGGCGTCTGCTCGATGTCGACCTGGTGCCCGTGGCTGAGGGGATGCGAATACTGCCCGAGGATACACGGGAGTTCGCACGCCAGATCGAGGCGTTGCCTGACGAAAGTCAGAGAATGCTACTGCCGCGGGCATTGCTTAACGCCTTACGGCGATTTAGCACGACGCGCAACATCCAGGACGTATCAAACAGCACGCGCAACGTTTACGAATCGGAGGCCGAGCGACTCGAATCGGAATTGTCGATGATTCGTTACATCTCCTGGGCGATTCCATCGATCGGCTTCATCGGCACGGTTCGCGGTATCGGCGAGGCGCTCGCACAGGCCGATAAAGCCGTGCAGGGTGACATCGCCGGCGTAACACAAAGTCTCGGTGTCGCCTTTAACTCGACATTCATCGCCTTGCTGATCAGCATCTTTCTGATGTTTCTCGTGCATCAGTTGCAGTTGCTACAGGAACGTCTCGTGTTCGATGGCGAGAATTACTGTAACGACAAGCTGATCCGGCACATGAAGGCGGATTAACAGCAGGACGATTGCGAACGTGGCCCTTCTTGCAGCACACATCAATGACGCAGGCATCTCGGTACTGGATGCAGATAAGACCCTGTATCGGGAGCCCGGTTTTGCTGTGCTCGATGATGATCGGCTGACAACTGGCAGTGAGGCGTTCTCACAAGCCCGGGTCAAGCCGCGCCGCATACATCACGGTTTCTGGTCGAATCTGCAGACAACGCCGCTCGTTGATCGCCGCTTCCACCACCTGAGTGCTGCCGATCTTGTAAGCCGGCAACTGGAGCAAGTCTGGAATCGTGTTGCCAGCGTCGGCGACAACGTCGTCGTTGCAGTGCCGGCGTACATGGGCAATGAAAACCTCAGTTTGTTACTCGGCATTGCCGCCGAACTGAATATTCCGATCGTCGCCATGGTGGATGCGGCCGTCGCGGCAACGCGCCGCGAATACCAGGGAGCGGTGCCTGTGCACGTCGATCTGAGTCTGCACTCGGCAATCCTGACGCGGCTGGCACAATCCGGGCAGGCGCAACTTGAGCGCTCGGCAGTGGTTGAGGAAAGCGGCGTCATTACACTGTTCGATGCCTGGATTGCACAAATTGCGGAGACATTCGTGCAGCAGTCCAGGTTCGATCCGTTGCACACTGCGGAAACCGAACAAATGCTGCAGGACAAGCTGCAGGGCTGGCTGGCGGCGGCCTCAGCCGGCGATAGCGTGACGCTGGAAATCGACTATCGTGGCATCACCCATCAGGCCGAATTGGAGTCGCTGCAGTTCGTCGCGGCCGCGGCGCCCATCTACCATCGAATCGTCAGCAATTTGCGCGCCTTGTATCGTGCTGATGAGACGCCGGTGCTGCAGCTGTCGGACCGGGCAGCTCGTATGCCCGGCCTCGCCGATATCCTGACTGCGCGTGTTGGCGGTGAGCTATTTCTGCAGGAGCCTGGCGCGACAGCGCGCGGGCTGCTGGCGCGATGTCGCAACCTGCAACAGGGTGACTCGGCGGTCAACCTGGTTCGGCAGTTGCCGTGGGATCAGTCGCCGGTCAAGCCCAAAGAACGCAGTGAGAATCGTCAGGGTGGCCTGCCAACACACCTGTTGTTCGACAACACGGCTTACGCTATCGATTTGCAACCGATACTGCTCGGATCGCAGACGACAGACGGCGATCGCTGCATCGATCTGCAACAAGACATGCCCGGTGTGTCGCGCCGGCATTGTTCGCTGCAATTGGAAAACGGGCAGTGCGTCGTCCGCGACCACAGCCGTTACGGAACATTTCTCAACGGACATCGCATCGACGGCTCGGCCGTCCTGCAAACCGGTGACCTGGTTCGGCTCGGCACGCCGGGATTCGAACTTCGCCTGATTAGCACGGAGACGCCCAGTGGCGCGTAAACGCCGGCCATTTGAAATTTTCAGCATGTCGTTCCTCGACTGCATGAGCTGTGGATTTGGTGCGGTCATCTTGTTTTTCATGATTATTAATGCCCAGGTCAGGGAGGCAACTGATCAGGATCCGAGCGAGCTGATGGCAGAGACCCGCAAGCTCGAAGTCGAAATTCTCGATGGTCGCAAAGACCTCGTGCTTATGAAAAACACGATGGAAGACCTGACGGTGGAGACGGACACTGCCGAAGGGCAAATTGCACGAATCATCGCGTTGATTGAACAACTACGCGCAGAACTGGCGCAGTACGATTCGGAAACCCTGGCGGAAATCGAGCGCATTGAGGAGCTGCAGACAGACATAAAGTCGCTCGAAGAGGAGGTCAAACGACTGCTGGCGTTGGCGGCGGAAGATGACGCCGAGGGTAATCGCTTGCGCGAGTTCAAAGGCGAGGGCGATCGTCAGTACCTGACCGGACTCAGGCTCGGCGGACGGCGAACGCTGATTCTCGTGGACCGCTCTGCCAGCATGCTCGATGACACAATTGTCAACATCATTCGACGGAGGAACATGTCGATCGATGAGAAACTCAGGGCCGTCAAATGGCGCCAGGTTGTGGCGAGCGTCGACTGGCTAACCGCCCAGTTCGAGCCGGGCAGCGAGTTTCAGATTTACATGTTTAACAACAAAGTCGAGCCGGTCATAAAGGGCAGTGACGGTGTCTGGCTGCAGGCCGACGACTCGAATCAACTCGATGAGGCTATTCGTGTGCTGCGCCGCACAGCGCCTGAAAATGGCACCAATATGAAGGCCGCCTGGGAGGTCGCATCGCGCCTGACGCCGCTGCCAGACAATATCATCTTGCTCGCTGACGGCTTGCCGACAATGGACGAAGCAACGAGCAACGAGAAGACCATCAGTGGCCGTGAACGGTACCGTTTGCATTTCAACGCCTTGCGCGAGCTGCCGAGCGGAATACCGGTCAACATATTTCTCTACCCGCTCGAGGGCGATTACGAAGCACCCATCGTCTACTGGGTACTGGCATACCGCACCGGTGGTTCGATGATCAGCGTCAGCAGAGACTGGCCGTAGGCCCATGGAGCGATACTAATGAAGCGCCGTCGCAACGTTGAAGCATTTAGCCTGTCGTTTCTCGACTGTATCTGCTGCGGTTTTGGTGCAATCATCCTGTTGCTCGTACTGAGCAAGATTTACGAGCCGGTCATCATTGAGAAAACGCAGGATGATCTCGAACAGCTGATCGCACTGTTGCAGCAGGAGCTTTTCGATATTCGCGGTGAGACTTCCGTGATCAATCGCGACCTTGATTCAGTTCGTCAACAAGCGTCTTCGACCAAGCTACGCCTGGCTAGACTGCAAGGTGAACTCAATACCGTTAGTGGTCATTATGCGGCGACGCAAAAAGATTCCGAAACGGTCATCGATGAGGGTGCATTGAAGCGCACGAGGCAGCGGCTTACCGACGAAATGCAGCGACTGCAGCCCTACTATCGTCGCGCTGATAATGATGCGATTGCCGGGATACCGGTTGATAGTGAGTACGTCATTTTTGTCATTGACACATCCGGCAGCATGCAAAACTACAACTGGCGGAGGGCGATCCAAAAGCTCACAGAAACGCTGGACGTCTATCCGCAGGTCAAGGGCATGCAGATCATGAATGACAACGGCAGCTATATGTTCAAGCAGTATGCCGGCAAGTGGATTCCCGACACGCCCGGGCGCCGCGAGGCGATCGCGAACACGATGCGTAACTGGCGTCCTTTCAGTGACAGTAACCCAGCCGATGGCATTATCTATGCGATTAGTACTTACTGGTCACCCGAGAAAAAAATCAGCATCTACGTATTCGGCGACGAATTCAGCGGCCGTTCGGTAGAAGCCGTTGTGCGGCAAATCGATGCCGTGAATCGAGCAGACAAGGATGGTAATCGCATGGTCAGGATTCACGCTGTCGGTTTCCCGTTCTTCTTTGAGCCAGGCCGTGAGTTGTCCGACACTACGCGCCGTTATGCGCAACTGATGCGCATCCTCACCGAAAGGAACGGTGGTACCTTCGTCGCGTTGTCGAACCCCAACCTGGACTGATCGCCACTATTCATCACAATTGATCGTCAGCTTTCCATGATATGGGCCGCTCGGCAGCGGTTTTTCGCCTTGTAATGATCCTCACTCAAATCGAAGGATTCATACAGAGGTGAAAATCATGAGACATGCAATAGCAACAATCCTGGTAGTGGCACTGGCATGCGCTTCGCCCGCGTTCGCCGACAAATCATCGAAAGAGGAAAACATCGGTGTTGGCACTGGCGCCATCGTCGGTGCCCTTGCAGGTGGCCCGGTCGGCTTCATTATCGGTGCGGCGATCGGCGCGAAGGTCGGCGACAAGATGCACGAGAAAAGCACGACGATCGGCGAGCTGACTGGCTCGCTCAATGATTCGCGCAGTGACGTTGCCGAACTCAACCGTGACATTGACTCCCTCAACGTCGAACTTGCGCGTATTGACGAGATCGATCGGCCACAACTGATCAACCTGATGCAGGCCGGAATCCAGATGGACCTGCTGTTTCGCACTGACGAACATGTACTCGCGGACACAACCGGGGCTCGTCTGGCGAAGCTTGCTGGCGGTCTCGCCGCGATGCCTGACATTCGACTACAACTGGACGGATTCGCCGATGAGCGAGGTGACTCGAAATATAACCTCGGTTTGTCGAAGAAACGCGTCGAATTCGTTCGCGATCAACTGATCTCCGCGGGCATTCACCCTTCGCGGATTCGTGTCGCCGCTCATGGCGAAGCTCCGGCACAGGACGACTCGGCAGATAGTTATGCGCTCGAGCGGCGCGTCAGCCTCAAGCTGTTCATCGAAGGCAGCTCATCGGAACCGTTCGCTTCCAGAGCAGATTAGTCTTCAGGTTCCCCGCTAATTGCCGGCCTCTTGGGGCCGGCTTTTTTGGGGGTGCTCTAATAACAGTCTGCGGTATAGTCCGTGCCAATGAGCAGCGATCTCGCCAATCGTCATTGCAAGCCTTGTGAAGGGGGCGTTCCGCCCTTGAATCCGGAGCAAGTCGGGTTATTGCTTAATGGACTGCATGGTGAGTGGCGACTCAGCGATGATGGCCTCGAAATATCGCGTTGTTTTGATTTCCCCGCATACAGTCGCACGCTTGGGTTCGCCAATGCGGTTGCGTGGATCGCGATCGCTGAGGGGCATCATCCGATTCTGACAGTGAGTTATGGGCATTGCGAGGTGAGCTACACGACGCATGCAATCGGTGGCCTGTCTGACAATGATTTCATTTGCGCGGCCAAGGTTGATCGACTGGCGGCGGAGGCTGAAGCCCGGTGATTGGTATCGCCGATATCGAGGCCGCGGCAGATCGCTTGTCAGGCATCGTGGTCAGAACGCCGCTATTGCAAAACGCTGAGCTCGATCGTATTGCCGGCGGCAGCGTCCTGATCAAGCCAGAGTGCTTTCAAAGCATCGGTTCATTCAAGATTCGCGGCGCCTATAACCTGCTGAGCCAGCTGTCATCCGAGCGGGCCGAGCGTGGCGTTGTCGCATGGTCATCCGGGAACCATGCCCAGGGCGTTGCCCTTGCGGGAAAACTGCTCGGCATACATGCGGCGATCGTCATGCCCGAGGACGCGCCGGCAGCCAAGCTGGAAAATACGCGCAGACTCGGTGGAGAAATCATTACCTACGATCGATACACCGGTGACCGTGAGGCGATAGCGCGTGAAATTGCGGCCGAACGGGGTGCCGAGATCGTGCCCTCTTACGAGGATGACCGCATTATCGCTGGCCAGGGCACGGTAGGCCTCGAAATTGCCGCACAAACTGAGGAACTTGGGCTGATTGTTGACCAGGCATTGATCAATTGTGGTGGCGGTGGCCTGATGGCGGGCTGCGCGATTGCACTGAAGTCACGATTTCCCGACGTCGTCTTGCACACGGTCGAACCCGAAGAATTCGATGATACGGCACGATCGCTGGAATGCGGGCAGCGAGTCGGAGTCGAGGAGTCCGCGCGCTCGATTTGCGATGCCTTGCTGACAGACAGGCCAGGCCAACTCACGTTTGACGTTATGAGCCAACTGGTCAGCGGCGGTCTCGTCGTAAGTGACGCGGAGGTCAGGAATGCGATGCGATTTGCGTTTCGGAACCTGAAAATTGTCGTTGAGCCCGGTGGTGCGGTCGGTCTGGCTGCCGTGTTGTCGGGCAAAATCGATACCGCTGGCAAGACAACAGCCATCGTTTTTTCGGGCGGGAACGTGGATTTCGAGCAGTTTTCGTCGATTCAGACTGAGCCGGCCTGAGTCTTTTGTAGCAGCGATATTCGCGAGAAGGGCTGTCGTCTGACACCCGTGATCTGCAGTGCCCTCTTGCGGCGGGCCTCCCAGCCATCCAGCCAGGCGACTATTTTCTCGATTTGCTCTACGTCGGGACGAACGCGACTGGGCTGCATTTCATGCAGACCGACGCCATTCTCGGCTGCGTGCACGAAATTCTGGCTGTCGCGCAATACGGCGATTATCGGAATGCCGAGGGAATCGAGAAACCGCATCAGGCGACCGAAACTCCGGGTGTTCTTGCGCGTGCGATTCGCGATGACCGCAAGCTTGCCTTCATTGCGATTGACCTTGGCGACGAGTAACAGGTCGGCAATACACCTGGATGCTGCGTCGATATCCATCGAAGAGGGCAGGACCGGGACGAGAATGCTGGTTGAGTCGCGGGTTAACTCGCGCAGATCGTCGTGGGAAATACTCGCCGGCGAATCGACAATGAGGTCGACCGTGTCTTCGGGTATGCGCAACTGCCAGCTGCGCGTCGCCTGCATGGTTTTCTTGTACGCGGCAATGCCGTGAATCGGTGGAAGGTTTTCGGGACGACGTTTGAGCCAGGCAGTTGTTGAGCCCTGCGGGTCGTAGTCCATGATCGTGGGTTGCGGGCTACGGCGTGCGTAGCAGGCGGCGATATTTGTGGCGAGCGTCGACTTGCCGCAACCCCCTTTGGGATTGAGGATGACAATCTTGTTCAAGTTGTCGCGAGACGGCGTAATCAGCATGGCCTCAACAATGTCCTGCAATTCGGCCTGGCAGTCCTTGCGCCAGTTCACATAATACCAGAGCCATACAGCTGGTGGGGCCCGGACGTGGTCCAAGCGGCCATTTTACTCGGCCGGTGGGGGATACTTTTCGAATTCCGGTAGCTCACCCGAACCGCAGGACCACTCAGTCCTCGAGCCACTCATGATTCGGGCCTGCGGACTGATGCCTGGATCGTTGTCCAGCGAACCGGCTGGGACAACCGCAAAACTTTTGTCAGGGGCGACGCGCGGCATCAGGCTGCCGCAGCGGCTGCAAAAACTCGTCGAGAAGCGCTCGGCGTCAGGGACTTTGTAGCTCGACAGCAAGTCCTCACCGGCCGTCCAGGTCACCGTGTCCGGCTGCATGATGATATTGCTCGCATGCCCGGTCCCGGTCGCCTTGCGGCAACGCGAGCAATGGCAGTGGAAAAAGAATTTGGATGTGCCAGTAATTTCGTAGCTCACCGAGCCACACAAACAGCTGCCGGATAAATTCAAGTCGCTCATATCGCCCTCCACACAAGGCCCTGATCATAGCCTGTTGGAGCGCACCTTTGGAGCGCTCCAACCGGGCGCTAGAGCCCGGCCAGTTCTGCCCAGGTCGTGACAATCGTGTCGTCGGGAGTCCCGCTTCCGTCGGCATTCGAATAGACATCGATGTGGACATTGACGTCGTCGTCCGCGACCAGGCGTATGCTGCTGCCTTCACTGGACACGAGCAACTCGCCTGTATGCGGGTAACTCACGTCGAAACCCTGGAACATGACCGGCGTCGAGTAAGTGATTCCACCCGCCAATTGCGAGCTGTCCAGTGTTCCAGAGGCAATCATCGTGTAAGGCGCTGGAGTCAGCCCCGCATCGAGGGTTTGTGTGGATGAATAGGTGGTCAGCGTCTCCGCGCTGCCGTTCGTGTCCACTACCATTACGCTGCCGGATACGGAGGCCTCAACGTATGGGGCGGCGGTGGTATCCAGAGTAGCCGTGCCGTCGCCATTGGCTGTCGTTACGTCTGCCCCAACTGTTGACTGAAAGGCATCGAGATTCATCGTCATTGTCAGCGCATAGATGCCGGTGAAAATATCGCCAGTAAACGCATCAACGATAAATTCCAGCGTGCCGTGGATAATCTCACCCAGTGCGTCATCGCAGCTGTCGTACTCTGCCAGAATAGTGTCGCCGGCCGTCAGCGTCAGCGGGTCGGCCAGGTCAGCCGTAATCGTCAGAGATCCGCCTGCGACACAATCGAGGGTCGTCGGTCCAATTGGAACCTGCTGTACGAGTGAGCCAAGTGTGCCGCCGAGCGGCTTCTGAATGACGGGTTTGGTGACACTGCCGCCCGCATCGGCTGTCAATCCTGAGCTACCGGCCAGACCGGCAACATCACCGCTGGTAATCACCGATTGATAGGCAACCTGGGCAACCTGCAGTCCGTTGGCGGTCGTGATGTCGAAACCCGCTGCCGGCGGTGGCGGTGGGTCGCCCTCACCATTGAATTTTGTCGCCTCACCGCAGGCAGCGACGAGAAACAGGGGAATCAGTGTGCAGAATAAAGCGCGTTTCATGGCAAGGCTCCGAAATTTTTGCAGCCGCGGCTCCTGCCGCGACCAGTGCAACAGAGTCTACGGTGCGCTAAGTTATGCGGCGTGACGATGCTCACATATATCGGATCGTCATGTTATGTTAAATCTACGCGGGGCGCAGCCCTAGAACATTTCGCTGGGGTCGGGCTTATCGTCTAACGGCCTGCGGCGGCTCTTGATGTAATCGCCAGTGATCATCTTGTCGTAGCTGAGTCCCGGGCCCACCATCGGGTATACGCCGGCATCGGGGTCGATTATGACCTCCAGAAAGGCCGGGCCGTCGAACTTCATGAAATCATTGATTATTTGGCGCAGGTCTTCGTTCTTTTCGAGTCTCTTCGAAAATTTGAAGCCATCTGCTTCGGCGGCTTTGACGAAGTCCTTACTGTGCAGCGATTTGTCACTGCCTGACATACGGCTGTCGTAGTACAGTTTCTGCCACTGGCGCACCATGCCGTCCCCAAAGTTGTTCAGCACGACGACCTTGATGGGAAGGCTGTAGGTCGTCGCGGTCTCAAGCTCGCCGATGTTCATACGGATACTTGCATCGCCATCGATGTCCACGACAATGCGATCCGGTTTGGCGAATTGGGCACCGATGGCCGCTGGCAAACCAAACCCCATCGTGCCCATACTTCCGGACGTCAACCAGAGCCGCGGTTCGCGGTAGTCGAAGTACTGTGCGGCCCACATCTGGTGTTGACCGACACCCGTCGAAATGATCGCCTCACCCTTTGCGTGACGATTGATTTCTTCGATCACAGCATAGGGTTGTATTAGCTCGCTTCCCCGGTCGTAGTCGAGGCAGTGCTCTTTCTTGAGTTGAGCAATTTCGCTGTGCCAGGTGGAAAAGTCTTTGTTGAAATCAATGCGCCTGCCATAGTCGAGTAAGTCGCTCAGATCACGATCGAGAACACCGACATGGTGCCAGTTGACGCGCTTGACCTTGCCTACTTCTGCGATGTCTACATCGAAATGAGCGATGTTCTTTGCATTCGGTGCGAAATTGTCGGGGTCGCCGGCGACGCGATCGTCGAACCTTGCGCCAATTGTAATCAGAAAATCACAGTCCTCGACTGCGTAGTTTGCCGATGCGATACCGTGCATGCCGAGCATGTGCATCGCCAGTGGATGTGTCGTGTCGCTGGCGCCCAGGGCCATCAATGTCGTCGTTACCGGAATTCCATACTCATTGGCAAAATGCCGCATGGGCTTGGTTGCGTCGCCATTGATAACGCCGCCGCCAGCATAGATTAGCGGTCGCTCCGACTGTGCGAGCATCTTGTAAAATCGTTTACAAGCGTCGTCAGGCAAGTGGTTGCTCCTGATTGACTCCAGCCGCTTGCGATATCCCGGTAGCGGCAAGCTTCCCTGTCCTTTGAATGCGCCTTTCCAGTTCTGAACGTCTTTCGGGATGTCGATGACAACCGGGCCCTGCCGGCCTGTTCGCGCCAGCTCGAATGCACTACGGATAGTGTCCTCGAGTTTCGTAGCATCGGTTACAAGAAATATGTGTTTTGCGACTGCCCCCATAATCGCCGACACCGGCGCTTCCTGAAACGCGTCGGTGCCAATAGCCGCGGTCGGAACCTGGCCGCAGATTACGACGATCGGCACCGAATCGGCCATGCAGTCACGGACCGGGGTCACCGTGTTCGTCGCGCCCGGTCCCGACGTCACCATGACTACGCCTACCTTGCCGCTTGCGCGAGCATAGCCCGACGCCATGAATCCAGCGCCTTGTTCGTTGGCAGGAACAACTAGCGGAATGGCAGCTTCGCCGTCTTTATTTTTGTGTAGTTTGTTGTAACGAAACACGGCATCGTAGGTAGGCAGGATGGCGCCGCCGCTGTAGCCGAAGATCGTGTCGACACCCTCGTCAGCTAGAACCTGCACGACGATGTCGGCGCCACTCATGCACACGCCTGTGAGCGGATGCTCGCTTGTTTTCGTTGATGTGGCCTGCTTTGTCACCGCGCCGCTTCTTGTCACGTAAGTACCGGAAAGTCACCGGATTTTTGGCGAGTGTTTACTAATTCCTGTTGCATTGCAATACTCGATCAACTGGGCCAACATCCGCGGAATAAGGCAGCGCATTAGTTACAATTGAATGCATCGAGCGAGACACCATGCGACACGCAATTTCAGTTTTATTGCAAAACGAGGTCGGCGCGCTAACGCGCATGACCGGAATGTTCTCATCACGTGGGTACAATATTGATTCGCTCAATGTAGCGCCGACTGACGACCCAACCGTGTCGCGCGTAACGATAGTGATTTCCGGATCCGATGCGGCAATCGGCCAGCTCAATGGTCAGCTCGCGAAACTCGTCGACGTCGTCAATATTCACGACATGACTCTGGGTGATCACTTCGAGCGAGAACTCGCGATCGTCAAGGTGAAGCTCGCTACCGGCGGCCTCGCAAAGGCACTGGCATTCGCCAGGAAATACGGCGCCGAAATTCTGGATGATGCGCAGGTCAGTTTCACGATTCAGTTGACCGGTCGCGTCAGCGAGATTGATGAGTTCGTCGCCGAGGCCGAGCAGGTGGGTGATCTCTCAGCCGTTGCGCGCAGCGGCAGCGTTGCTGTGTCGAAAGGAGAGGTGACGTTGTCGTCGTTTGACACGCATCATCATTTGTCCGCCTAGCTCATGTCCGGATTCGTACTGTCCGACTATCGCCGCCTTGTCATAAAGGTCGGTTCGTCGCTCCTGATTGGTAGTGACGGCCATGTGCACCGTGGCTGGCTCGAAGGGCTGGCTGAGAACATCGCGACTTTGCAGCTTGGCGGCCACGAAGTGCTCATCGTCTCATCGGGCGCTATCGCTATCGGCAGCACGGTGCTCGACATTAACAAGCAGCGCGCGCGACTCGAGGACTTACAGGCAGCTGCAGCGGCAGGCCAGGTACAACTTGTGCACGCGTACCAGGAGGCCCTTGGCACGCACGGCATTATCGCAGCGCAGGTACTGTTGACCCTGGAGGACACCGAGAATCGCCGCCGCTTTCTGAACGCGCGCGGCACGCTGCAAAAACTGCTTGAGCGCTCAGTCGTGCCGATTATCAATGAAAACGACACTGTGGCAACCGAGGAGATCCGCTACGGTGACAATGACCGCCTCGCCGCTCGTGTCGCTCAATTGGTTATGGCGGATGCATTGATTCTGTTGTCCGACGTTGATGGCCTGTATTCCGCTGATCCGGGCAGCGATGCCAACGCAACACACGTTCCGGAAGTTCACACCATCACTGACGCTGTGCAGGAAATGGCGGGCCAAACACGATCGTCCATTGGCAGCGGAGGCATGGCCACGAAAGTTCAGGCCGCGAGAATTGCAACACACGCTGGCTGTTCCACGGTCATCGCCAGCGGTGTCGTCGAGCGGCCGTTGGAGACCTTGGCCACTGGCGGTACTTGCACGGTATTTCG
>Ga0255052_10001244_pt1 | contig 19449 bp, 15 predicted proteins | sample JV7_2_21_MG_FD_188632 | JGI IMG/M metagenome (GOLD analysis project Ga0255052, IMG submission 188632) | Seawater microbial communities from Jervis Inlet, British Columbia, Canada - JV7_2_21 | ecosystem: Environmental > Aquatic > Marine > Inlet | place: Canada: British Columbia | collected... | reverse complement strand
GTGGTCGTCATACGCCGTTCTTCAAGGGCTATCGTCCGCAGTTTTACTTCCGCACGACGGACGTAACGGGTGCGGTTGAGTTGCCGGAGGGCACCGAGATGGTGATGCCGGGCGACAACGTGCAGATGGTTGTAGACCTGATTGCACCGATTGCGATGGAAGACGGACTGCGCTTTGCTATTCGTGAGGGCGGCCGCACTGTAGGTGCCGGCGTCGTCGCGAAGGTGATCGAATAAGGAATACAGGCAACCGGCTCTTGTGGAGCGCGAAACTGGCTGACCACAGTCTATTTCGAGGTCAACAAAGCCGAATTAATTGAGAATCTCAATCGAAATAGGCCAGTAGCTCAATTGGCAGAGCGGCGGTCTCCAAAACCGCAGGTTGGGGGTTCGATTCCCTCCTGGCCTGCCACTTTGACGCCATTGGTCGAATAACAACCATGACAACACATACAGAAACAAGCCAGAGCGGGATGCTGGACATCGTCAAACTGGTGATAGCGGCTGCTGTCATCCTTGGCGGTTTGTATTCCTATTATTATTACGAATTTGAGCTGGCGCTTCCGCTCAGGGTTCTGATAGTTCTGGCTGGAACGGGCATTGGCATCACGATTGGCATGATGAGTACCCAGGGACAGCGTCTCTGGCACTTCATTCAGGGTTCTCGTGTCGAAATTCGCAAGGTTGTATGGCCGACCAAGCAGGAAACGACGCAGACGGCCATCGCCGTGTTCGTATTTACGCTGGTTATGGCTGTGTTTTTCTGGCTGTTGGACTCGGGTCTTCTTTGGTTGACCCGAACGCTGGTCGGCTAGGCCGGCGTCGTAGTTTTTAGAGGGAATACTTCAGTGTCCTTACGCTGGTACATCGTTCACGCCTATTCGAATTTCGAACACAAGGTGAAGTCCTCACTGGAGGAGCGCATCGAGCGAATGGGGCTGGAGGACAAGTTTGGCGAGATTCTGGTCCCGACCGAAGAAGTGGTCGAGATGAAGGAAGGACAAAAACGGCGCAGCGAGCGCAAGTTCTTCCCGGGCTATGTTCTCGTACAGATGGATATGGATGACGAAACCTGGCACCTCGTCAAGGAAGTGCCCAAGGTACTCGGGTTCATAGGCGGTTCGAGCGATCGGCCGGCCCCGATTTCGGACAAGGAAGCAGATCAGATTCTGCAGCGTGTCAAGGAAGGTGTGGACAAACCGCGACCGAAGGTTCTGTTTGAGCCAGGCGAAGTTGTTCGCGTCATCGACGGGCCATTCAACGACTTCAGTGGTGTCGTTGAGACGGTGAATTATGAGAAGAGTCGCTTGCAGGTGGCTGTTCAGATTCTTGGCCGGTCGACGCCGGTCGAGCTCGACTTCGGACAAGTCGAAAAAGGTTAGAAAGGAACTGTGGGAGCGGCTTTAGCCGCGATTCGGGCCTAAAGGCCCTCCTACGAGGTTTATTAATACGAGGAGCTATGGGAGAGCCGTAGCGCTTGAACTCGGGAGAAAGAAAATGGCTAAAAAGGTAGCGAGTTACATCAAGCTACAGGTCCCTGCGGGCCAGGCTAATCCGTCACCGCCTGTCGGCCCGGCACTGGGTCAACATGGTGTCAATATCATGGAGTTCTGCAAGGCTTTTAATTCAGAGACCCAGGGTACTGAGCCGGGTATGCCGATTCCGGTGATCATCACGGTCTATAGCGATCGTAGTTTCACTTTCATTTCCAAAACCCCACCCGCCGCTGTTCTTTTAAGAAAGGCAGCAGGTGTCGAGAAGGGTTCCGGCACGCCGAATACCGACAAGGTTGGCAAGGTCAATCGCGCACAGCTCGAAGAGATCGCGACGACAAAAATGCCGGACCTGACTGCAGCCGACATGGATGCCGCCGTTCGCACGGTGGCTGGTACGGCGCGAAGCATGGGTATTGACGTTAAGGGAGTGAAGTAATGGCCGACAGCAAACGCAAAAAAACCGCCCGCGAAAAGATCGACTCGACGAAGGCGTATCAGCTTGACGAGGCGCTTGGGCTTGTTAAGGAAATGGCTACGGCTAAATTCCCGGAGAGCATTGATGTATCGGTCAACCTCGGCGTTGATCCGCGCAAATCGGATCAGGTCGTGCGAGGCTCCACTGTCTTACCGAATGGCACTGGAAAAACCGTCCGCGTGGCTGTGTTCGCGCAGGGTGAAAATGCCGATAAGGCAAGCGCAGCCGGTGCTGACATCGTTGGATTCGAAGATCTTGCCGAGACCGTCAAAGCGGGTGAGTTGAATTTTGATGTTGTTATCGCGACGCCGGATGCAATGCGGGTCGTCGGGAAACTCGGTCAGATTCTCGGTCCGCGAGGGCTGATGCCGAACCCCAAGGTTGGCACGGTTACGGCTGACGTCGAAACCGCAGTCAACAATGCCAAGGCAGGCCAGGTTCGCTATCGTACTGATAAGGCAGGAATTATTCATTGCCCGATCGGACGCGCCGATTTCGAAGTGCCGGCGCTGAAAGAGAACCTTGAGACCTTGATCACCGACCTGAAGAAAGCTAAGCCAGCGTCGGCCAAGGGCGCGTATGTCAAAAAACTGACCGTCTCGTCGACGATGGGTCCTGGTGTGTCGGTGGACAGAGCTTCAGTCGATGCCTGATTGGGCGCTGCTGAGGGTGTCAGTGGACAGAACTTCAGTCGATGCCTGATTGGGCTCTACTGAGCGTGTCAGTCGATCGGACGTCAGTAGACGCCTGGATTCAAAGAATTTTTCGTGTTGCTTTTGGGCACCACGGAAATTAGCCGCAAGGACGCGGCGATCGTCGAAGACCGTAGGCGATCAGTCTTACTGCTGATCTTAATAAACGCCTGCGCAGATGGTGAAACCTAAGTCAGATTGTCTGGCGATGGTTGCCATCCGACAAGGGAACGGATGTTCCCAAATTGGTGGGTGAAGAAATTTTCACCTTTGTTGTAACCGTAGGCCAGGAGATATTCATGGCACTGAGACTCGAAGACAAGAAAACACTTGTCAAAGAGGTGAACGCGGTTGCGGGCGACTCTGTGACGGCTGTTGCAGCCGAATACAGGGGTCTGTCTGTTGCAGAGATGACGGAGTTGCGTAGAGAAGCACGCAATGCCGGCGTGTACATGCGTGTTGTAAAGAACACGTTGGCTCGTCGCGCCGTTGTAGGGACCGAATTTGAGTGTATGCAAGACACACTCAAAGGCCCAATTCTGCTCGCGTTTGCTAAAGACGATCCAGGTGCTGCTGCCAGGGTCATCAAGGATTTTGCCAAGGGGCATGATGCTCTGCAGGCGGTCTCGCTATCAGCCGGTGGGCAATTGTTGCCTGCGACCGATCTCAACAAGTTGGCAAGTCTGCCGACCTTGGATCAGGCGCGCGCAATGCTGCTCGGCGTCATGATGGCACCGATGAGCAAGTTGGTACGCACATTGGCCGAGCCACCTGCGATGCTCGCCCGCACTTTTGCGGCGCGCGGCGACCAGGAAGCGGCCTGAAACTGGAAATCACACAAAGTATTACCTGACTCAGGAAATATAATTTTAGAGGAAGTATAGAAATGGCACTGTCAAACGAAGATCTGCTCAAAGAGTTGAGCGCAAAGCCAATCATGGAAGTTGTTGAACTCGTCAAGATGCTTGAAGACGAGTGGGGTGTATCTGCAGCGGCGCCGGTTGCTGTGGCTGCTGGCCCTGCTGCCGGCGATGCCGGTGAAGCTGCGGTTGAGCAAACCGAATTCGATGTCGTATTGACCGGTTTCGGCCAGGCCAAAGTTGGCGTTATCAAGGCTGTCCGTACGCTCACGGGTCTTGGCCTGAAAGAAGCCAAGGACGCGGTCGAAGGCACACCATCAACGATCAAGGAAGGCGTTTCAAAAGACGAAGCGGAAGAGGTCAAGAAGCAGCTTGAAGAAGCTGGCGGCTCGGTTGAATTGAAGTAATCAACTCATCAAAGCTGTTGCAATCTCTTTTGTGTCGAGCAAGCAGCTAGTCGTTCAGCGGCTGGCTGCCTGCGCGCATCTGTAAATAACGAAGGTATTCTCGAATGGCCTATTCATTCACTGAGAAAAAGCGAATCCGCAAGAACTTTGGCAAGCGTCCGACGATCCTGGACGTGCCATACCTGTTGTCGATTCAGGTCGACTCATACAAAAAGTTCCTGCAAACGGACAAGACGATTGAAGAGCGTAACGACAGAGGTCTGCACGCGGCTTTCCAGTCGGTATTTCCGATCGTCAGCTATTCAGGCAACGCAGCGCTCGAATACGTGAGCTATCGCCTTGGCGAACCCGTATTCGACGTCAAGGAATGTCAGATGCGCGGCCTGACGTACGCGGCGCCGATTCGCGTCAGGGTGCGCCTGGTCATTTATGACAAGGAAGCCAGCGGTAATCCGAAGCCCGTGAAAGATATTCGCGAACAGGAGGTTTATCTCGGCGAAATGCCGTTGATGACTGATCACGGTACGTTTGTAATTAACGGCACCGAACGCGTCATCGTATCGCAGTTGCATCGCTCACCTGGCGTATTCTTCGATCACGACAAGGGCAAGACGCATAGCTCCGGCAAGTTGCTGTTCTCCGCGCGCATCATCCCGTATCGCGGATCCTGGCTCGACTTCGAGTTCGATCCCAAGGATGCGGTATTCGCGCGAATTGACCGTCGGCGGAAGTTGCCGGTCACGATCATTCTTCGTGCTCTCGAAATGAACAATGAAGAGATGCTGGAACTCTTCTTCGATACGAATGAATTCTACCTCTCTGAGAAAGAGATCAAGATGCAGCTCGTTCCTGACCGACTGCGCGGTGACACGGCAACATTCGACATCAAGCTTGGTCGCAAGTTGATCGTCGAAGAAGGTCGGCGTATTACGGCCAAGCACGTTCGCGACATGAACAAGTCCACGGTCAAAAAGCTCGCCGTGCCTGCTGAATACCTCGAGGGCAAGATTCTTGCTCACGATGTCATCGATACCGAAACCGGCGAGCTGCTTGCGGCAGCAAATACCGAGTTGACCCCGGAGCTTATCGAGGCCTTGATCGCAGGTGGTATCGAGAGTATCCGTACTCTGTTCGTGAATGACCTGGATCGCGGTCCGTTTATTTCGAACACATTGAACATTGATCCGTCGACAACGCGTCTTGAAGCGCTGGTCGAGATTTATCGCATGATGCGCCCAGGTGAGCCGCCGACCAAGGAAGCGGCAGAGAACCTGTTCCAGAACTTGTTTTTTAACCCGGATCGCTACGATCTTTCAGACGTAGGCCGCATGAAATTCAACCGTCGTGTCGGTCGTGACACGTCAGAAGGAAGCGGCGTCCTTGGAAAAGACGACATTCTCGCAGTCCTGCAGACGCTGATCGATATTCGTAATGGTTATGGCACCGTTGATGATATTGATCATCTCGGTAACCGCCGCGTACGAAGTGTCGGCGAAATGGCTGAAAACGCATTTCGGGTTGGTCTCGTGCGCGTCGAGCGTGCTGTCAAAGAGCGTTTGACGCAGGCTGAAACTGAAGGTCTGATGCCACAGGAAATGATCAATGCGAAGCCGGTCGCTGCAGCCGTTAAGGAATTCTTCGGCTCGAGCCAGTTGTCGCAATTTATGGATCAGAACAATCCCTTGTCCGAAGTTACGCACAAACGTCGCGTATCGGCGCTTGGGCCGGGTGGTCTGACGCGCGAACGTGCTGGCTTTGAGGTGCGCGATGTACATCCGACACACTACGGTCGTGTGTGCCCGATTGAGACGCCTGAAGGACCGAACATCGGACTGATCAATTCACTCGCCGTGTACGCGCGGACGAATGAGTACGGTTTCCTCGAGACGCCGTATCGAAAAGTCACGAACGGTAAAGCGACCGCGCAGATCGAGTACCTGTCGGCAATCGAGGAGAGCCAGTACGTCATTGCTCAGGGGAACTCAGAGCTCGACAAGAACGGCAAGTTCCTCGAGGACCTGATAGCTGTTCGCCACAAGAATGAGTCTACGCTGTCGGGACCGGCAGACGTGGACTACATGGACGTTTCACCACGACAGATTGTCTCGGTTGCTGCCTCGCTAATTCCGTTTCTCGAGCACGACGATGCCAACCGCGCTCTTATGGGCTCGAATATGCAACGTCAGGCAGTGCCGACTTTGCGTGCCGAAGCGCCATTGGTTGGTACCGGTATGGAGCGAGCAGTTGCTGTGGACTCCGGTGTGACAGTTGTTGGGAAACGTGGTGGCACGGTCGACTCTGTCGATGCGTCACGCATTGTTGTTCGCGTCAATGACGACGAAACCAGCGCAACAGAGGCTGGTGTGGATATCTACAACCTGACGAAGTACACCCGTTCCAATCAGAACACCTGTATCAATCAGCGTCCGCTCGTGAAAGCAGGTGACTTGATTTCGGGCGGCGATGTGCTTGCCGATGGGCCGTCCACGGATATGGGTGAACTGGCGCTTGGCCAGAACCTGCTCGTGGCGTTCATGCCGTGGAACGGCTACAACTTCGAGGATTCAATTCTGATCTCGGAGCGGGTGGTTAAGGAAGACCGTTTCACCACTATTCATATCGAAGAGCTGCAGTGTGTCGCACGTGATACGAAGCTCGGACCTGAAGACATCACGTCTGATATTCCCAATGTCGGCGACGCCGCCCTGGCGAAGCTGGACGAGTCGGGTATCGCGTTTATCGGTGCCGAGGTGAATGCCGGTGACATTCTCGTTGGCAAGGTAACGCCGAAGGGCGAGACTCAGCTGACGCCCGAAGAGAAGCTCCTCAGAGCAATCTTTGGCGAAAAGGCGTCTGACGTAAAAGACACGTCGCTGCGCGTACCGCCGGGCATGGACGGCACAGTCATTGACGTTCGCGTATTTACGCGCGATGGCGTCGAAAAAGACCTGCGCGCCTTGTCAATCGAAAGGGCGGAGCTCGAGAGCGTTCGCAAGGACCTCGACGATACGCTGCGAATTCTTGAGGAAGACATCTACGAGCGTGTTGAACGGATGCTGACCAATAAAATGGCGCAGGGTGGCCCGAACAAGCTCAAGTCCGGATCGAAGATCACGCAAGCCTATCTTGATGATGTACCACGTGAGCAGTGGTTTGAGATTCGCCTGAAAAATGACGATGCAAACGAGCAATTGCAAAGGGCGTTCGAGCGTCTGAATTCACAGCGTGAAGAGTTCGATCGTCGCTTCGAAGAGAAGCGCACGAAGATTACAGCTGGTGATGATCTGGCCCCGGGCGTACTCAAGATGGTCAAGGTCTACCTGGCCGTTAAGCGTCGTATTCAGCCGGGCGACAAGATGGCCGGCCGCCACGGTAACAAGGGTGTGATTTCGACGATCGTTCCGGTCGAGGATATGCCCTACCTGGCCGATGGCACGCCAGTGGATATCGTCCTGAATCCGCTCGGTGTACCGTCTCGTATGAACGTCGGACAGGTGCTTGAAACCCACCTCGGCTGGGCGGCGAAAGGACTTGGTAAGAAAATTGACGGCATGCTGAAAGCGCAGGAATCGATTACGAAGATCCGTCAGTTCCTCGACCAGATCTACAACAAGACCGGTGGCCGTATTGAGGACATCAAGTCTTTGAGTGACGCAGAGGTTATTGAGCTGGCCGGCAATCTCACGAACGGTGTTCCCACGGCAACGCCTGTTTTCGATGGTGCTGCCGAAGCCGAGATCAAGGGCCTTCTCGAACTGGCTGATCTGGATGAATCGGGTCAATCAAGACTTTGTGATGGCAGAACCGGTGAGGAATTCGACCGCGACGTCACCGTTGGCTACATGTACATGTTGAAACTCAATCACCTTGTGGATGACAAGATGCATGCACGCTCAACCGGACCTTACAGTCTCGTTACGCAGCAGCCGCTTGGTGGCAAGGCGCAGTTTGGTGGTCAGCGCTTCGGTGAGATGGAGGTCTGGGCACTCGAAGCCTATGGCGCTGCGTACACCTTGCAGGAAATGCTGACGGTCAAGTCGGACGACGTGCAGGGCCGAACCAAGATGTACAAAAACATCGTCGACGGTGAACATGAAATGGATGCCGGCATGCCGGAGTCGTTCAATGTACTGGTCAAGGAGATTCGATCTCTTGGCATCAACATTGAGCTGGAGGCAGACTAATGAAAGATCTCTTAAAGCTGTTCAAATACCAGAATCCTGTTGATGACTTTGAGGCGATTCGTATCGGTCTGGCATCGCCGGACATGGTGCGTTCCTGGTCGTTTGGCGAGGTCAAGAAGCCGGAGACGATCAACTATCGTACGTTCAAGCCCGAGCGTGATGGCCTTTTCTGTGCAAAGATTTTCGGTCCCGTAAAGGACTACGAATGTCTCTGCGGCAAGTACAAGCGCCTGAAGCATCGCGGTGTCGTTTGCGAGAAGTGCGGTGTTGAAGTCACGCAGACCAAAGTGCGCCGGGAGCGCATGGCCCATATCGAACTTGCGAGTCCGGTTGCGCACATCTGGTTCCTGAAATCACTGCCATCTCGAATTGGCCTCATGCTCGATATGACGCTGCGCGAGATCGAGCGTGTGCTGTACTTTGAGGCGTTCGTTGTGGTCGAGCCCGGCATGACCGAGCTCGAGCGAGGTCAGTTGCTGACCGACGAGATGTACCTCGATGCCCTCGAGCAGTATGGCGATGAATTCGACGCACGCATGGGTGCCGAAGCCGTTCGCGAGATGCTCATGACGATCGATTTGCAGCGCGAAATACTGCAGGTTCGTGAGGACATGGACGCGACGCGTTCCGAGACCAAGATCAAGCGCCTTTCCAAGCGACTGAAACTGATCGAGTCATTCGTCGAGTCTGGCAACAAACCGGAGTGGATGGTTTTGACTGTCTTGCCGGTACTGCCGCCGGACCTGCGTCCATTGGTACCGCTTGATGGTGGCCGTTTCGCCACGTCGGATCTTAACGATCTGTATCGCCGCGTCATCAATCGCAACAACCGCCTGCGCCGTCTTTTAGAGCTCAACGCACCCGATATTATTGTTCGCAACGAGAAACGCATGCTGCAGGAGTCGGTCGATGCGCTGCTCGACAATGGTCGTCGCGGTCGTGCTATCACGGGCACTAACAAGCGCCCACTGAAATCACTTGCAGACATGATTAAGGGCAAGCAAGGCCGTTTCCGTCAGAACTTGCTGGGCAAACGCGTCGATTACTCTGGCCGTTCGGTCATCGTGGTTGGCCCGACTTTGAAGCTGCATCAGTGCGGACTGCCGAAGAAGATGGCACTTGAATTGTTCAAGCCATTCATTTTTTCAAAGCTGCAACTGCGTGGCGAAGCGACGACGATCAAAGCGGCGAAACGTCTCGTTGAGCGTGAAGGTGCAGAGGTCTGGGATATTCTCGAAGAAGTCATTCGCGAGCACCCGGTGCTTCTGAACCGCGCGCCGACGCTGCATCGGCTTGGCATTCAGGCGTTCGAGCCAGTGCTCATCGAGGGTAAGGCTATTCAGCTGCACCCGCTGGTATGTACTGCATTCAACGCTGACTTTGACGGTGACCAGATGGCTGTGCACGTACCGCTGTCAATTGAAGCTCAGCTTGAAGCTCGGGCATTGATGATGTCGTCGAACAACATTCTGTCGCCGGCCAATGGTGATCCGATCATCGTGCCGTCACAGGACGTCGTCCTCGGTCTTTATTACATGACGCGTACGCGCGTTAATGCAAAGGGCGAGGGCATGATGTTTTCGAACATCGATGAGGCTCGACGTGCGTTTGAAAGTGGTGCTGCTGACCTGCAGGCTAATGTCAAGATTCGCGTACTGACGTTTGATGCAAACGAAGATACCGGCGAAGAAACCGCCATCGAAAAGCTTGTAGACACGACCGTAGGTCGTGCACTGTTATCCGAGATATTGCCACCCGGGCTCGATTTCGAGCTTGTTAACCGGACAATGTCGAAGAAAGCCATTTCGAACACGATCAACGCGTGCTATCGGAACCTGGGCCTGAAGAAGACTGTCGTATTCGCTGACCGTCTGATGTACACAGGTTTCCGTTTCGCGACGATGGCCGGTATTTCAATTGGCGTAAACGACATGGTCGTTCCTGAGAGCAAGGGCGATATCCTGGCCGTTGCTGAAACTGAGGTTAAGGAGATTCAGGATCAGTATGCGTCGGGTCTCGTGACCGATGGCGAACGCTACAACAAGGTTGTCGATATCTGGTCTCGCACCAACGACCAGATAGCCAAAGCCATGATGGACAAGTTGGGTACCGAGTCGGTCAAGGATGCCAAAGGCAAGTCGGTCGATCAGGAGTCCTTCAACTCGATTTACATGATGGCTGACTCTGGCGCTCGTGGATCTGCGGCGCAGATCAGGCAGCTCGCAGGCATGCGTGGACTGATGGCCAAGCCGGACGGCTCGATCATCGAGACGCCGATCACGGCGAACTTTCGCGAAGGGCTAGACGTAGCGCAGTACTTCATTTCGACTCACGGTGCTCGTAAAGGCCTGGCCGATACGGCATTGAAAACCGCCAACTCGGGTTACTTGACACGTCGACTCGTAGACGTCGCGCAGGACCTCGTCGTAACCGAAGTGGATTGCGAGACGAAGAACGGTGTTGCGATGTCTCCTTTGGTAGAGGGCGGAGATATTGTTGAGCCTCTCAGAGAGCGTGTACTCGGTCGCGTCCTGGCTGAGGCCGTATTGATTCCGGGAACCGACAAAGTCGCATTTGACGCCGGAACGATGCTGGATGAGGAAACGGTCGCACGACTTGAAGAGTTGTCGATCGATCACGTTCTGGTTCGGTCGCCGATCACCTGTGAGATTCGCTACGGCGTTTGCTCGCAGTGCTACGGGCGCGATCTCGCACGTGGTAACCGCATCAATATCGGTGAGGCTGTTGGCGTTATTGCGGCTCAGTCGATCGGTGAGCCTGGTACCCAGCTGACAATGCGCACCTTCCATATTGGTGGTGCAGCATCACGTTCCGCTGCCGTGAACAACATCGAAATCAAGTCCAATGGCATCGCCAAACTGGTCAATATCAAGACCGTTGCTCATCGCAAGGGTTATCTCGTCGCAGTATCGCGTTCGGGTGAAATCTCCGTGATTAACGAGCAGGGTCGCGAGCGTGAGCGTTACAAGGTGCCCTATGGCGCGACAATTACGATCGCTGACGAAGATAAGGTGAAGCAAGGTCAGGTTGTAGCCAATTGGGATCCGCACACTCACCCGGTTGTCACCGAGGTCGCGGGTAAGCTCAAGTTCGACGATTTCGTCGATGGCGTGACCGTGACCGAGCAGGTAGACGAGTTCACAGGTCTGACGAGTATCGTCGTACTCGATCCAAAGAGTCGCGGCGGCATGGGCAAGGATCTGCGCCCGGTTGCACGTCTTGTCAACGACGAGGACGAAGACATTTGCTTCGCCAACACCGAGATTCCTGCGGTTTACGCGTTGCCGGCTGGCGCCATCATCAGCATGAGTGATGGTGCGAAGGTGGCCGTAGGTGACGTAATTGCACGTATTCCACAAGAGTCGTCAAAGACTCGTGACATTACGGGTGGTCTGCCACGTGTTGCTGACTTGTTCGAGGCTCGCAAGCCGAAAGAGCCGGCGATCATGGCCGAGCACACCGGTACTGTCAGTTTCGGTAAGGAAACCAAGGGCAAGCGTCGCCTCGTTATTACTGATGAGTCGGCTGAGAGCCATGAGGAGCTGATTCCGAAGTGGCGCCACTTGAACGTGTTCGAGGGTGAACAGGTTGTACAGGGTGAAACAATCGCCGATGGTGAGCCGAACCCGCACGACATTCTGCGTTTGCAGGGCGTTGAGAACCTGGCTGACTACCTCGTTCGTGAGATTCAGGATGTGTACCGGCTGCAGGGCGTGAAGATCAACGATAAGCATATCGAGGTGATCATTCGTCAGATGCTGCGTAAGGTCATCGTGGCAAAGACGGGTGACAGTAGCTACCTCAGAGGCGAACAGATCGATAAGGCACGCTACTTTGAGGCGGCTGAGCAACTTCTGGCCCAGGGCAAGGAGCCGCTGACGATCGACCCGGTATTACTGGGTATTACGAAGGCTTCGCTGGCAACGGAATCGTTCATCTCGGCGGCCTCGTTCCAGGAGACGACGCGCGTTCTGACCGAAGCTGCGGTTCGTGGCTTGCGCGACGATCTTCGCGGTCTCAAGGAGAATGTCATCGTCGGTCGCCTGATTCCGGCTGGTACCGGTTTTGCGCATCACGCCGAACGCCGGCGCACGCGTGAGCAGGACCTGGCCGACCAGCTCAAGGAACTCGACGAAGCTGCTGCGGCAGAGGCAATGGTCAACGCTGGTGCCGAGGTGCAGGCTGAAGCTGATGCCGAGGTGCAAGCTGACGCTAGTGTCGAGGTCCCTGTAGAGGGTGACGAGGCGGCGGTGGCGGAGGTTGCTGTAGCTGCCGACGTTGACGCGGCATCCGAAGGTACAAAAGAAGCTACGACAACGTCGTAAAACAAGGGTTTGAGGGACGCTTGACAGCTAGACACAGGCGTCTCTACAATGCCCGCCCTTAACCTTGGGGCCCGCCTAAAGCGGGCCTCGATTTTTCGGTGCGATGCTCGCGAGCTATTTGGTTCGACAGCATAAAAAGCACAAGTGATTCAGTCACTTGTAGCCTTGCTCCGCTACCCGAACTCTGAGCCGGATAAGGCTCGGTGGTCGGGTGCGCGCGTTTATTAGCGCAAATTGAATATTGGATTAACGAAAAAAGAAGAGGGCCCATGGCCACAGTCAATCAGCTAGTACGTAAGCCACGCGCGACGAAGCGTGCCAAAAGCACGGTGCCGGCGCTGGAAGCCAGCCCGCAAAAGCGTGGCGTTTGCACTCGTGTCTACACGACGACACCGAAAAAGCCGAACTCGGCCATGCGCAAAGTCGCCCGCGTGCGCCTGACAAATGGTTTTGAAGTTACGTCTTACATCGGCGGTGAAGGCCACAACCTGCAAGAGCACTCGGTCGTGTTGATTCGCGGCGGTCGTGTAAAAGACTTGCCGGGTGTTCGCTATCACACCGTTCGCGGCACCCTGGATTGCGCAGGCGTGTCTGATCGCAGGCAGGGTCGTTCCAAGTACGGCACCAAGCGTCCGAAATCATAATTAGAGGAATACGCGGCGTTGGCCGCGTGTAAAAGAGAACAAACATGTCCAGAAGATCACAGGCACCTAAACGAACGATTCTGCCCGACCCGAAATACGGCAGTGACCTGCTCGCCAAGTTCATGAACATGATCATGAATGATGGCAAGAAGTCCGTTGCTGAGCGCATCATTTATGGCGCGCTCGATCGAATCGCCGACAGAGAAACACAAACTGACGACAAGGCGCTCGAGCTTCTCGAGTCTGCGCTTGAAAACGTCAAGCCTGTGGTCGAAGTCAAGTCTCGTCGAGTTGGTGGCGCAACGTATCAGGTACCTGTGGAAGTACGCCCGGTTCGGCGTCAAACACTGGCTATGCGCTGGGTTATCGATGCTGCACGCAAACGAGGTGAGAAATCGATGGCGCACCGTCTTGCGCACGAATTAATGGATGCTGCAGAGAATCGCGGCACGGCAGTCAAGAAGAAAGAAGATACCCACCGCATGGCAGAAGCCAACAAGGCGTTCTCGCACTACCGCTGGTAATTCGGCCCAGCTGACCGAGTATTCCAGGATCTTGACGTGGCCCGCACAACCCCTATCGAGCGCTATCGCAATATTGGCATCATGGCCCATATTGACGCGGGCAAGACGACGACAACCGAGCGCGTGCTCTTCTATACCGGCGTCTCTCACAAGATAGGCGAGGTGCATGACGGCGCAGCTGTCATGGACTGGATGGAGCAGGAGCAGGAACGCGGTATCACGATTACGTCGGCTGCGACGACCTGTTTTTGGGCGGGCATGGACAGTCAGTACGAAAATCACCGCATCAATATCATCGATACGCCTGGCCATGTTGACTTCACGATTGAAGTTGAACGCAGCCTGCGCGTACTCGACGGCGCGATTACAGTGCTTTGCGCGGTTGGCGGCGTTGAACCGCAGACGGAGACCGTCTGGCGCCAGGGTAACAAGTACAAAGTACCGCGCATGATTTTCGTCAACAAGATGGATCGTGCCGGAGCCGACTTCCTGCGCGTGGCCAAGCAAGCGCGCGAGCGCCTGGGCGCGAATGCAGTTCCCATACAATTACCAATCGGCGCTGAAGAAAAGTTCGCCGGCGTCATCGATTTGATCGGCATGCGGGCGATCTATTGGGACGAAGCGAACATGGGCACGACGTACAAGGAAGTGGATATCCCGGACGATTTTCTTGCGGAAGCCGAGGCTTGGCGCGACAAGATGATCGAGTCCGCTGCTGATGGCGACGAGGAGCTGCTCGACAAGTTTGTTGAGACTGGCACGCTCGAGCCCGATGAGATTCGCAGGGGATTGCGTAAGTTGACATTGTCCGGCGAGATTGTGCTGACGATGTGCGGCTCGGCGTTCAAGAACAAGGGCGTGCAGGCCATGCTCGATGCGGTTGTTGATTTCATGCCATCGCCTGTCGATGTGCCAGCGATCAGGGGCATCAATGACGATGATTCAGAAGGCGAGCGCAGCGCAGATGACAACGAACCATTTGCGGCGCTGGCGTTCAAGATTGCGACGGATCCGTTCGTCGGTAACCTGACGTTCTTCCGCGTCTATTCAGGCGTGTTGAACTCGGGCGACACGATCTTTAATCCGGTCAAGAGCAAGAAAGAGCGCATCGGTCGAATTTTGCAGATGCACTCCAATGATCGCAAAGAGATCAAGGAAGTGCGTGCAGGCGACATCGCAGCGGCGGTGGGTCTCAAGGATGTAACAACGGGCGACACGCTGTGCGATCTCAAACAACCGATCACACTGGAGCGCATGGAATTCCCGGATCCTGTTATTTCGGTTGCGGTTGAACCGAAGACCAAACCCGATCAGGAGAAAATGGGCGTCGCGCTGCAGAAGCTGGCGAAAGAGGACCCGTCTTTCGTTGTGCACACGGACGAAGAGTCGGGGCAGACGATCATTTCCGGGATGGGCGAATTGCATCTCGACATCATCGTCGATCGCATGAAGCGAGAGTTCAATGTCGTAGCCAATGTGGGCAAACCGCAGGTGGCCTACCGCGAGACCATTCGTAAAGCTGTTGAACAGGAAGGCAAGTTCGTTCGCCAGTCGGGCGGTCGCGGCCAATACGGTCACGTGTTTTTGCGCATTGAGCCGCGAAAAGCCGGCGAAGGCTACGAATTTGAAAACGCGATTGTCGGCGGCGTCGTACCACGCGAGTACATTGGCGCGGTCGACAAGGGCGTGAAAGAACAAATGGAGAATGGCGTGGTTGCGGGCTATCCGGTCGTGGACTGTAAGGTCACGCTTTACGACGGTTCCTACCACGATGTTGACTCCAGCGAAATTGCGTTCAAAATCGCTGGCTCCATGGCCTTCAGAGATGGTGCTCTCAAGGCACAGCCGGTATTGCTCGAGCCGATTATGAAAGTCGAGGTTGTGACGCCGGAAGATTATATGGGTGACGTGATGGGTGATCTGAATCGCCGTCGCGGCTTGCCTCAGGGCATGGATGATGCGCCATCTGGCAAAATCATCCGGGCCGAAGTACCGTTGGCCGAAATGTTCGGCTATGCGACCGATTTGCGCTCTATGAGCCAGGGTCGTGCGGTCTACTCGATGGAGTTTGAGAAATATTCAGCAGTGCCGCAGAACGTGGCGGACACCGTAATGAAGAAAGCGAGCTGACAGGAACAGGCAAGCATCGTAGGAGCCCGCTCTAGCGAGCGACAAGCAATATTGGGAATTTCAAAAATGGCTAAAGAAAAATTTCAGAGAACGAAACCACACGTAAACGTAGGCACGATTGGTCACGTGGACCATGGCAAGACGGCTCTGACGGCGGCGCTGACGAAAGTCATGGCGGAGAAGCACGGCGGAGAAGTATCGGCTTACGACGAGATTGATAATGCTCCGGAAGAGCGCGAGCGCGGCATCACGATCGCGACGGCGCACGTTGAGTACGAGACGGACAACCGCCACTACGCGCACGTTGATTGCCCGGGACACGCGGACTACGTGAAGAACATGATCACGGGAGCAGCGCAGATGGACGGTGCGATCCTGGTGGTGAGCGCGGCTGATGGGCCGATGCCACAGACGCGTGAGCACATCCTGCTGGCTCGCCAGGTAGGCGTGCCGTACATCGTGGTGTACCTGAATAAGGCCGACCAGGTTGATGATGACGAGCTTTTGGAGCTGGTCGAGATGGAGGTTCGAGATCTTCTGTCGACCTACGAGTTCCCGGGTGATGACACACCGATCGTGACCGGTTCTGCGACGAAGGCGTTTGAAGGCGACGAGTCTGACATCGGTATTCCGTCGATTCTGAAGCTGGTTGAAGAGATGGACAGCTACATCCCGATGCCGGAGCGCGCCATCGATGGTGATTACCTGATGCCGGTAGAGGACGTGTTCTCGATATCGGGTCGTGGCACGGTGGTGACCGGTCGTATCGAGCGCGGCGTGGTGAACGTTGGCGACGAGATCGAGATTGTCGGTATCAAGGACACCGAGAAGACCGTGTGTACTGGCGTCGAGATGTTCAGGAAGCTTCTGGATCAGGGCATGGCGGGTGACAACGTTGGCGTCCTGCTCAGAGGCACGAAGCGAGAAGAGGTTGAGCGTGGTCAGGTGCTGGCGAAGCCGGGATCGATTACGCCGCACACCAAGTTTGAGGCAGAGGTTTACATTCTGACCAAGGACGAAGGTGGTCGTCATACGCCGTTCTTCAAGGGCTATCGTCCGCAGTTTTACTTCCGCACGACGGACGTAACGGGTGCGGTAGAGTTGCCGGAGGGCACCGAGATGGTGATGCCGGGCGATAATGTGCAGATGGTTGTAGACCTGATTGCACCGATTGCGATGGAAGATGGACTGCGCTTTGCTATTCGTGAGGGTGGCCGCACCGTAGGTGCCGGCGTCGTCGCAAAAATCATTGAGTAATTAAACTGTAGGAGCGACTTTAGTCGCGACTGAAGTCGCTCCCACAAAACGAGGATAATAAATGGCTACGAACCAAAATATTCGCATCAGGCTCAAAGCGTTCGATCATCGTCTGATCGACACCTCAGCGCGCGAGATCGTTGAGACCGCGAGGCGTACAGGTGCCGCGGTCAAAGGCCCGATTCCGCTGCCAATGAAAAAGGAGCGGTTTACGGTCTTGATTTCGCCGCACGTCAATAAGGACGCCCGTGACCAATACGAGATTCGTACCCACAAGCGCCTGATGGACATCGTCGACCCAACAGACAAGACCGTCGACGCCCTGATGAAGCTTGAGCTCCCTGCAGGTGTTGATGTTCAGATCAAGCTGAACTGATCGCCTGATATAGCACTAAAGGTCAGTCCGCAGGGGGCATCTGCGCTCGTTCGTAGCCTGTTTTGCGGACTGGGTGTAGACGTTCAGATCAAGCTTAATTAGGCCACCGAAAAAAAGCTGCAATTAGCCTCGAAACCGCTTGATTATGGGGTTCTCGGCGGTATAATTGCTGGCTCGCTGGATTTGGCCGGGCCGGGAGTCGGCCAGATTCAGAAAAGGCGCTACAAAGAACTGCTTTGTGGCGCTTAAAAGCACTAGGTCGCCGGGAAATCGAAGGTGACACGGCAAATCCCGGAACTGCCGGTCCGAATGGAAGTTCGGGTCGGATAGCAGGGTCAGCCCCAGAGCACAGAGAACAAGAGGTTCTCGGCGATGGCTGGCCCTTTCGCGTGTCTGATAGAAGCGCGATAGACAGGCCAGGCCAATCGAAGTCCGGCCGGTGAGAGAGATTTTGAGAATTAGGCGCTGACCAATCGAAGTCAGTGCGAGGTTTTGAAGATGACGATGGGTATTGTTGGTCGCAAGTGCGGCATGACACGTGTCTTCACGGAAGACGGGGTTTCAATCCCGGTCACCGTGATCGAGGCACAACCAAACCGAATCACTCAGGTGAAGACCGCTGAGAGCGATGGCTATCGTGCGCTGCAGATAACTGCTGGCAGCAAGAAGCCTTCTCGCGTGTCAAAACCTCTAGCCGGCCACTTTGCTGCAGCGAAGGTTGAAGCCGGCGACCTAATCGCTGAACTGCGCCTTGTCGATGCTGATACGGCGGAATATGAAGTTGGCTCAGATCTCAAGGTTGATCTGTTCGAAGAGGGCCAGAAGGTTGACGTCATCGGTACGTCGATCGGTAAGGGTTTCGCCGGAACGGTCAAGCGGCACAATTTCAGTATGCAGGATGCAACGCACGGCAACTCGCTGGCGCATCGTGCTCCGGGCTCGATCGGACAAAACCAGACGCCGGGTCGTGTGTTCAAAGGCAAGAAGATGTCAGGTCACATGGGCAACGTTCGCCGTACCGTACAGAACCTCGAGATTGTACGTGTCGACACAGAACGCAATCTTCTTTTGATCAAGGGCGCTGTCCCGGGCCATAGCGGCGGGCAAGTCCTTGTTCGTCCAGCGGTCAAGGCCGGGAACTAAGGGGCGCCGCCATGAAACTGAAGATGCAAGACAGCGGGTCAGTCGATGTAGCGGAAGCTGCATTTGGTGCCGATTTCAATGAAGCGCTTGTCCATCAGGTCGTCACCGCGTATCTCGCCGGTGGCCGTTCCGGGACAAAAGCGCAAAAGAACCGTGCGGCAGTTCGTGGTGGTGGCGCCAAGCCGTGGCGGCAGAAGGGCACAGGCCGTGCACGAGCCGGTACGATTCGCAGCCCGATCTGGGTTGGTGGTGGACGCACATTTGCGGCCAAGCCACGCAGCTATGAGCAAAAGGTCAACAAGAAGATGTACCGTGCAGCATTGCGCTCGGTATTGTCCGAGCTCGTGCGCCAGGATCGTCTGGTCGTCGTCAAAGAGCTCGCGCTCGATGCACCGAAGACCAAGGAACTTGCAACGAAGCTCAAGGAATTGAATCTGAACAGTGTTTTGATTCTGAACGAGGCCTTTGACGAGAAAATTTATCTGGCGGCGCGCAATTTGCCGAACGTTGGCATCTGCGACGCGGCATCCGTCGATCCGGTTGTTTTGATCCGCTTTGAGAAGGTGTTGGTCACGTTGCCAGCGCTGAAACTGATTGAGGAGCGCCTGTCATGAGTGCCGCGGGTCACCAGGAACGACTGATGACGGTTCTGCAGGGACCGTTGCTCTCCGAGAAAAGCACTTTGGCTGCAGAAATGCACAACCAAATCGTTTTCAAGGTTCGCACGGATGCAACTAAAGCCGAGATCCGCCAGGCCGTCGAATTGTTGTTCGAGGTGAAGGTCGAAGGTGTGCAGGTCGCCAACTATCGCGGCAAGGTAAAGCGCTTTAGCCAGACAACCGGTCGTCGCAACAACTGGAAAAAAGCCTACGTAAGGCTTGCTGAAGGCAGTCAAATAGACTTCCTCGGCGCTGAA
>Ga0255052_10001243_pt1 | contig 19451 bp, 14 predicted proteins | sample JV7_2_21_MG_FD_188632 | JGI IMG/M metagenome (GOLD analysis project Ga0255052, IMG submission 188632) | Seawater microbial communities from Jervis Inlet, British Columbia, Canada - JV7_2_21 | ecosystem: Environmental > Aquatic > Marine > Inlet | place: Canada: British Columbia | collected... | reverse complement strand
GAGCGTGCCTTTCTTATCCGTGACCAGCATCCGGCCATCCGCCAGGAATGCCAGGGCCCAGGGCTCGTCGAACGAGGTGATCGGCTGTACCTCGAACGGCAGGTCACTTTGCGCCTGTGCACCCATCATCAGGAATACACCCAGCGTCGTCGCCAGTATTCGTCTCATCTATGAAAGCCTGGTTTGATTGGTTTTTTTGTGTGTCGGCCAATTACTGTAACGAACGGGGGGGAACAGTGCCAGCCGAATGACGCGGTGCATGACGCGCCCGCTACGAGTCGGGCCAACGGACGCATAGCTCTGCATGCCCGCAGAAGTCAAACATGGTGGCCAGGGGCGGACCGATGGAACAGCCACAAATCGGCATGGAGGTCGATTTGGACACACGAGTGTAGCGAGTGTGCCCGTAGGGCGAGGCGCAAGATGCGCCGAGTCAACCTGCCCGAACCCGCTCAATCGCTGGTCCCGATCCGTACTATCCCGTCCGGATCCCGGCTTTTCGCCACACCGTTCGACTGCCATATGCCGTATCGGCACCGGTCGGCGTTATGCTGCTTGCGAGACCGAAGTGACGCCGGCAGCGCGGAAAGTCCGGTCGATTCCATGAAATTTTCCTTTCAGGACAGTCGAGATAGCGGTTCAGGGCAGAAATGCGATTGCGTTGCGAGGCGTATTGTCACAGGCTTTCGGTATCTGGTTCAGCCCAAATAATCAGAGCGAGTTGATCATGAGTTACGCAGATATCCACCCGAACTGGGATCGTGAGCCCGCGTTCATCACCGAGGGTTTCTCTCTGGAAATCACGGCCAAGGATGTCGACAGTCTGCGCGAGTCGGCACCCAACATTCCAAAGGACACGCCGATTGCGGTTACGTTTTTGCCCGGAGAGACACTGGAGGCCCGATTGGCGGCCGCGCGGGAGGTTCGCACCCTGGGCTTCGAGCCCATGCCGCATTTTTCCGCCCGCCGGTTCAAATCCGGGGACGAGTTCAAGAGCATGGTCGAGCGCATGGTTGAGGAGGCCGACGTCAAGCGCTGCTTCGCCATTGCCGGCGATCCACCAAAGCCGGAGGGCCCGTTCTCGGAGACATCCGACCTGATCGAGACCGGGCTGTTTGAAGCAAACGGGATCGTCGCCATCGGTATTGCGGGACATCCACAAGGCCACCCAAACATGACCGAAGAAGAATGTTTTGCCGTGCTCGAAAAGAAGTGCGCAATGATTCTCGAGCGCGGCATGAATCCGCTGATCGTTACTCAATTCGGTTTTGACCCGGAAGCCTTCATGCAATGGCTTGAGACGCTACGCCATCGGGGCATCGATGTGCCGGTTCGAATCGGCGTGCCCGGGCCGACCAATATCAAGTCCTTGCTGAAATTTGCTGCACGCTGCGGTGTCGAGGCATCCGCCTCGGTCATGAAGAAGTACGGCGTCACTCTCGGAAAGCTGATTGGCGTCGCCGGTCCCGACAAGATGGTGGATGCGTTTGCATCCGGGTTAAGCTCAGAGCATCACCCGGTCCGCCTGCATTTCTATTCGTTTGGCGGACTTGCGCGCAACATCGAATGGATCGAGAAATACAATGCGGCGCATTGAACGGCAGTGCGGGTTGGCGACGCTCGACCCCACGCGACGAGTACGGCGCAAGAAACCGGCTGCGCTGCCCCGAATTCTGGGGACAGTTCACTTAATTTTGTAAGAATAGAGATAAGTAAACTGTCCCCGGTCTTGCCCGAGCCAGCAGCGAAACTGCTCCCGAATGACAAATAAGACCGCCTATGGCTGAAGTTACTTATGAATGAGCTTCTGACCGCACATAGTGCCCTCGCTGGCTGGTCCGACAAAACGCCGGATCGCGAATTTCTGTTGCAACCGGTGGACGGTCGACTTCGTGTGATTACATTTAAGGAGGCGACAAACCAGGCCCGTCGCATGGCAGCGGCACTGGTCGGGCTGGGCCTGAATCCCGGTGACAAGGTCGCCATTCTCGCCAAGAACAGCGCCGAATGGCTGCTCGCCGATTTATCGATCGCAATGGCCGGGATGATTTCCGTACCGATCTATCCGACTGCGAGCGCAGACACCGTCGCATATATCGTCGGTCACAGTGAGGCGAAAGCTGTTTTTGTCGGCAAGCTCGATGAGCCTGACGCTATCAGCAGAGCCATACCCCGGACGCTGCCAACGATCGCGTTTCCCTACCCAACGATCGAATGTCAGTACGCATGGCAGGACCTCATCGACAAAGCCGACCCAATATCCAAGCTGCACGAGCCGGCGGAAGAAGACGTCATGACGATTATCTATACCTCAGGCAGCACCGGCCGACCGAAAGGAGTCGTTGTTAGTTACCGTGCCTATATCTACGGCTGCCAGGCCGTCCTTGGCACTGTAGAGATCGGAACAGAAGACCGCGTGCTTTCCTATCTGCCGTTGGCGCATGTGGTGGAGCGGATGGCACTCATCGGGCCGTCAATGTACGCGGGCGCCAGAATCTTTTTCGTCGAGTCGCTCGACACGTTCGCACACGACCTGAAAACGGCAAAACCGACCACGTTCGGTTCGGTTCCGAGGCTCTGGGTCAAGTTTCAGGCAGGCGTTCATTCGAAGATCGCGCCCGGGAAACTGCTATTGCTGTTGGCGATTCCGTTTGTCGGCCGCATCGTTGCGCGCAATATTCGTGACGGTATGGGCTTCGCAAACTGCGCGAGGTTCGCGTCGGGTAGCGCGCCGATTTCACCGCACACGATAAGGTGGTACCGAAAACTTGGCATAGATATCGGGGAAGGCTGGGGCATGACCGAGACGGCCGGGTTATCTTGCGCAAATATACCGTTTCAGGCCAATCGCGTCGGGACGATCGGCGTGCCGGTCGAGGGCACGGAGTTAAAGATTTCCGAAGCAGGCGAATTACTCATCCGTTCTCCAGGGTTGTTCACCGAATATTTCAAGCAGCCGGAGCTCACCGAAGAGGTTTTCGACGACGACGGCTTTTTCCACACCGGCGACAAAGCGGAATGGGACGAAAAGTGTGAAGGTTACCGGATCACAGGGCGGGTCAAGGACATCTTCAAATCGGCGAAGGGAAAGTACATTGCGCCAGTTCCGATAGAATCGCGACTATCGGCAAATCCATTGCTGGAGCAGATTTGTGTCATGGGCTCCGGTCTGCCGGCGCCGGTGGCGGTCGTCGTACTCTCAGAAGCGGCGCGACATTTACCGAAAGCGAATGTCGAAGAAAGTCTAAAGGCAACCATGGATGATACGAACGGGCACCTGGAGTCTCATGAGCGGCTGTCCAATATGCTAGTTGTCAACGACGAGTGGACCACCGAAAACGGTTTATTGACTCCGACGCTCAAGGTGAAGAGGGACCAGCTCGAAGCACGCTACGATTCGGCAGTCAATCGAAAACTCGGCAATTCGATTGCCTGGGAAAGCGACCTGTAATTAGCGTATTCACCATCGATAACCGTCGACTTGTCCCGTTGTCCCGACCGCCGCAGTATAGAGATCGGTCAATCATTATTTGTGAAGTGGCGAGTTCGAGACGAATCCCCACCGAGGCCGAAACTTATGGCGATTGAATCCGTCCAGTACAGCCTAAAAGATCAGCTTGCCACCATTCGCATCGACGATGGCAAGCGCAACGCCCTGTCGCCGCAAGTCCTGAAGGCGATCTATCGCGCTCTCGATCGGGCCGAATCCGATCGTGCGATCGTGATCATGACCGGTCGGGATTCCGTCTTCTCCGCGGGCTTCGATCTCCACGTGATGAAGCGCGGAGGTACAAATGCGCTGCGCATGCTGCGCGCGGGCTACGCCCTGACCGCCCGTGTTATGGCCTATCCCTACCCGGTTATCGCCGCCTGCAATGGTCACGCACTGGCGATGGGTGTCTTTCTGATGCTGTCGGCTGACTATGTGATCGGCAGCCGCGGCGATTTCAAGATCGCAGCCAACGAAGTAGCCATCGGCCTGACCATGCCGCGCGTTGCCGCGGCCATGTTGCGCCATCGGCTCAACCCGGCTGCCTTCCAGCGCGCAGTAACTCTGTCGAATTACTTCGACCCGGAATCGGCCCAGAGCGCTGGGTTCTTCGACGAACTGGTCGACCCCGAGAAACTGATGCCTCGATCCGAGGCCTGCGCGGACAAATACAAGGAACTCGACCCACGAGCGCATCGGACCTCGAAACGCAGAATCCGCGCTGCGCTTATACGGAAAATCCGGCTCAGCATCCCGCTGGATCTGCTGGATGCCGTACTGATGGGCCTGCGAGGCGCGCGGCCGCGATAAGCTCATACCGGACTGAAGGCGACGGGCTGTAAAACCCTCTGCTCTAGCTGGTGGCCAGGGGCGGACAATGGAGATTGATGATCGCTATTCAGCTTTCCCTGTCACAGTGTCTAAACAGTCAGATGTCGTCAGCCACATTTTAACGATGCAAGTATTGACGACAATTTCCGTGTTCATAGCCTGATGTTCACAAAAATATTTACGCGTCCATCCGATCATTGGACAGCCATGACGGATAACTTGCGGGAGTTGCTCCGACCCAGATCATCGACCGCAAGCATGTCATAGTTGCCGACCCTGGGGTTCCAGAAAAGTGGCTCATCGCGACGAACTTTCGCAATAAAATTGTCATTCGCGAACCAGTAAAGCCATTTCACGTCGCCATCGGTGTTGGCTGTCAGCGGTAAACGCTCCTCTTTGATCTTGTCCGTGCGCACATGATAGGTGAGCCTTGCTGATGGCGATGTAATTCGTGGCGCCAGCCCGTTCGCGGCTTGCATATCGAGTGAACAATCCTCAGCCCATGGTGGCGGTCGTCGAATCGCGATACCCGCTTTGCGAAACAGCCGTGAAATGTCAGACGGCCAGAATTCGAAAACTTCTTCGTGCGTCGTCCCGGGATCGTAGCTGCAGGCGCGCTCGCCAGTTTGGTTATCGATTCGCACGGCCCGATGCACATCAGAGACTCTTATGGGCGATACGCCAGGCACGAACCAGGATTTACCAGTTTGGGGACAGTGCCGGCCCGGTAAATCGCCAGTGCTTACACACACTTCGACCTTGCGGAGATTCAGATTCGGTGGCGGTTCCGTATTGACGTAACTTTCGTTCAGGCCGGCAGTCAGCGAATCCGCAATCGTAAAGAAAAGCGGCGCGGCGGCCTGAACGCCGACGAACGCGGGATTGCTCGAGCCATCGAAATTACCCACCCAGACCGCCAGCACGTAAGGTCCAAATACACCAACCGTCCAGGCATCACGAAAAGCGTACGACGTGCCTGTTTTCCAGGCAATAGGTGCTTGTACTCCGACTGTATCGAATCCCACGGCATCCGGCCTTCGATTGTTGCGCAGCATATCGAGAACGAGAAAACTTGCCTCGGGACTCAGAAGTTGTAGATGTGGCCCTGGCGATTCCCGGTCCCGGACGGATTTAAGCGGTTTCAAAAGGCCGCCATTGGCCAACATCGCATACAAACGGACGAGCTCTGCCATCGTCAGTTCATTGCCACCCAGAATCATGGCAAGTCCATAGAACTCCGGACTCCGAAGTCCGCTGACACCGCCATCAGTCAGAAAGTTATGAAACCTGTCATGGCCTACCTTCGAGAGGAGCTCGATGGCCGGAACGTTGCGGCTGTAAATGAGAGCGTCCTGTGCGACGACTGGGCCCATGAAGCCGCGATCGAAATTCTCGGGCGTATATGCAGCGAATCGTTTAGGCGCGTCCTTCAACAGACTCATCGGATGAATGATTCCGCTATCGATCGCGAGACCGTACACGAACGGCTTCAGAGTCGACCCGGGCGAACGCTTGGCTCGCGTACCATCGACCTGGCCCTGGATCTGATCATTGAAGAAGTCTGACGATCCAACGGATGCCAGAATCTCCATCGTGCGGTAATCGATGAGCATTGCGCTGGCGTTAATGATTCCGACCGGCCTGCGGCGCTCTGTGTAGCGTTTAGTGTGATTCTCGAGGATCCGTTGTAACGACCAGTCGAGTGTCGTGGTCTTCACGCCGGACTGCTGCAAGGTATTTGCCAGCACGTCTCGCGAGAAGTGCGGCGCCAGATACGGCAGCTCCCCCGGCGCGCGCACGGCAAGCGGTAACTCGAACTGGCTTTTCGCTTCGTCTGGCAAACCAAATTTATCCGACCACACCGTAAGGAGACGATCTCTTGCCGCGCTCATCTCCATGTAGCCATCGGCGGTTGCAGGATTTCGTCGCGCCGGGTTCTGCGCGATCACGGCAAGCGCCAGTGACTCCGCCAGACTCAGTCTCGACGCCGGTTTGTCGAAGTAGATCAATGCCGCCGTGCCGATGCCCTCGATGTTGCCGCCGTAGGGCGCCAGGTTGAGATACGCCGCAAGGATTTCGTCCTTGGAGTAATGGCGCTCGATCTGAACGGCCCTGGCGATCTGCAGTAATTTGCCACCAACAGTCCGGGTATCGAGTGAGAAGCGCATCCTTGCCAGCTGCATTGTGATCGTCGAGCCGCCCATGACGCGATCATTTTGTACGTAGGTAGACCATGCCGCCCTGATCAATGCACCGGGATTGAAGCCCGGATGAACCGAAAAATATTGGTCTTCATACAGCAGCGTGGCATCAATCGCAGTTGGTGCGATGTCCTCGAGCCGCAGCCGGAGCCTATAACGTTCATCATCGGCAAGCGCCAGGCGCAACAATCGCCCATTGCGATCCTCGACAGCCGCCGAGAAATCGACATCGCCATACAGTGACGGTTTCGGGCACAGCGCGACCATCAATGCGACAACGCCAAAGAGCGATGTCGCGAAATAAACTGTTGCGCGCTTCAGGGCCACGGCACCGCCCTTACCTGAAAGCGGCCCGGCTCGGTTCGTGCCTGAATGCTGCGGTCATACATTGAGCCTGCGAATGCGGAAGGCACTACAAAGCTGCCGGCGCCGGTCAGCTTCACCCGATAACGCACCTCCGTGATGCGATCGGAAAACGTACCGTAAATGACCACGCGGTCTTCACGGACGTCCTTGTAATCGGCGTACCAGTCTCTGTATTGGCTGCGAACCGTTTCTGTCAGCACCTCGAAGCCGCCAGGCAGCATGTCGACCACGGCGACATTGCTGCGCACCCGGCCTGTGGAACGCACTCGAAGCCGCACGGTCAACTCATCACCCACCTGGGCATCGCTTACCGCATCGCCGTTATCATCCAGATATTCTCGATAGATCTCGAGACCTTCCGCAGTTGCGTCTGCCGGCGGCGTCCGGTCAAAACCCGTCTGTGACGACACGTAATAAAGGTTCGCGCCACCCGAGCCGCGGATCTGCAGTTCGTTGACGTCGTTTGCGACCTCTGCACGTGCAAACCTTGCCGCTTGCGCCAGGATCTCGACTGCATCGGAAGTCGTAATGCTGAGCATTGCGGCATCCGGTCCTTCAAACACGGCTTTGGTGTATTCGCCCAGAGCGAGCACGGTATAGGCCGAAGACAGCGTATTGAAGCGATTCCGCATGACCGGATCCACCAGCTTTTGAATGGCCTCCGAATCGATGTCGTTCAGCCGGTTTTTAAAATGCCGTGCCAGCAGATACAGATACTGCGCATCGCGTCCGAGACGCGTATCGAAGTCGCTGACCATCTCGTCGCCCGCACCCATCTCGTATCCGCCGATGAGCCGCGCGCCGAGATCCGACTGCTTCAACATCTCGTAACTCGCTGCCATATACGGGGCTGTCAGATCGCTGCGCCAGACATCTTCATGCGCACGATCGAGGTATTCTTGCAGGTTGGTCAGATAATTGGTCGTAACGACTCCATTGCGTGTCAACACATAAATCGCGTAAGCGCGCAGGCGTGCATCCACCACCGTCCTGACTTCGCGCGCGGCTATGTCACGCAAATAACCGAGCCCCGAATTGAGCATGTCCCTCGGTACGGACAAGCCGAGCGCCGCCGCATCCGTGAAGAAATGCATGATGTAAACGCTCGGAAACTCGCCAGCCTCCTGCGAGGTCGCCCAGAACAGAAATCCGCCCGCCGAGTTCTGGCGGCTGCGCAGTTTTCGAATCACGTCGTCAAAGGACTTGCGGATCTTCGCCTCGTCTACTTCGTAGTCCTGACTGCCGAGAAAACCGATCTGCGGGAACACCTTGCTGACGATCTGTTCGACACATCCGTGCGGGAACGCATCCAGATAACTCAGTAAACCGTCCGTCAGTACCAGCGGACTGACGGAAGCCGCTGCGGTCTGTTTCGCGAACTGGTCGTAAAGCGTTCGTTCGTAGCGGAGCGTCAGTGGATCGTCGTTACCGGTACCCGCGACAACCGTCGCAATGTACGCGACCGATGGTCGCACACTCACTGTTGCCTGAAGCCGTGCCGTCTCATCGCCAGATTGCGCCAGGAAATCGAGGCTCGCTGAGCCGAGACTATCTCGCGCACGCACGCGGAACTTCGCCCGGCCCTCGCGACCTTCGTCGATCTGCAGTCCAATTCGATCGTCGCCGACAATCTCGAGATGCTCGGAAGGCGATACCGATAACTCGATGGCCGCGTTCTCGCCGGAACCTTCCAGGTTGTTCGAAAGCCCTACGGCGACATCGAACTCGTCACCGGGTGCCGCGGCCGTCAACAGGTTCGGCGTAATGACGAACGGACCGCGGACGATCGTCGTGTCCTTCGAGCGGCCGACTGCTGCATCGGCGACGGCAACCGCCATGACGCGCAATTGGCCATTGAAGTAATCCGGCACCGTGAATGAGACTGACTTCTGCTCCGGCCCCGCATCGACGATGCCCGACCAGAACGCAACCGGGGCCTGTGTCTTGCGCCGAAACGGATTGAGATTCTGACCAGCCAGGGCCCGCGCTTCACCGCCACCCGGGGCCGCACTGTTTTGATATGCCTCGAAGTCCGGCAGTATCAGGTCGACCATCTGATAAGTACCGACTTGCAGGGCCATTTTTCGCAGGAAGAACGACAGCGGGTCCGGCATGTTGTATTTGGCGACCTGCAGAATGCCTTCATCGACCGCATAGATGATGATGCGGGAAGCGCGCGAGGCCCTGTAGTTGACCTCCAGTTCTCCTCCCGGGCGTACGAGCTCAGGCGCACCCAGCTCGATCTCGACCGTACGCGCGGCGCGATTTATGGCGAACGGCGCCACCGCGTAACTGAGCGGGCTGACAAAGACTTCCGGAGAATCGAGGTCCCGGACAAAAGCCACGTTGACGTAAGCATTACCCTCGAGATCGCGGGGCACACGAATGGTCTGCACGCTGCTGTTGGTATCACTTTGAAACCACTTGTAAGCGTAGACACGATCGCGTTCTATGGTGATGAGACCGGTGCCGGCATACGGCGCAGTAATCTCCATCTCGATTTCTTCGCCGGGTTCGAAGCTCGTGCCGTTCAGTGCCAGCGCAAGCTCGGCATTGCGTTCCAGGTTGCCGGCAAGGTTGCGCGCGCCCGCAACGGTAAATCGGACTTTGCTGAATACCAGTCCATCGCTATCCGAGATCTTCACGGCAAACTGTCCGGGTTGATCCGTCGGCAGCGTAAAACGACCGGCCTCCTCCGTTAAGGAATAAGGCTCACTCGAGACTGCTTCCTCCTTGAGGATCGACTGATAGGCGTAGGTCCCGTTCGGCCGCTTGATGAGTGTCGACACATATCGTTCCTCGACCACCGACAGCGTCAGTCCGTCGAGCGCCATCGTCTCGGCATTGCTGTCCACGGCCAGGAATTCGACGGTGTGATCCGATGCCTTGTCGAGAAAGGACAAGTCGCTCTCGGTTCTGTATCCGATCAGGTAATCGAGCGGTGACATCATCACATTGGCCTGCGCTTTGACGCTTCGACCGCCGCCCTCTTCAAATCCCTCGGCGAAAACCGTGAGTTGATAGATACCCTTGTCGTACTGCCCCAGCTCGAGCGGCAACTCCGCCAGGCCATCCTGATTGGTCGTCGCCGGCGCAAGCGGCTGGCTGACACGCCGGACGATGCTGCCGCTCTCACGCAATGGGTCGTCAAAGATGAAGCCTTCGTACTGGCTCATTCGAATGCTCGACGGCAGCAGGTCGAGCGTGCCACTCACGCGCCGCGACTCCGCCGGCGTGCCAAACAGGTTCTGCAGCGACACCTCGCAGACCAGGTCACCCGGTTTGAGCCAACCGCGCGGCTTCTGTCCCGATATCTCGGCGCGGATCCGTAAACGATCCGGCAGAAACTCTTCCACCTTGAAACTTGCGCTGCCGATGCTGCGCCGCCGCTCCTGTTCTTCGATCAGGTAAAGCGTCGCGTTGTAATTCCCCGTCGGCGATGCGGCTTCAGTGGCAAACTCCTCGTCCAGGAATCCGTCGTCCGGCAAGCGGATGTGCTTGTCCATGACCGTCTGTCCGCGTGGGTCCCTGACATTCAGTACCAGAGGTAAATTGCCGAGCGGCACCCAGTCTTCGCGCTTCACGATAGATGCGAGTTTCGCCGTATCACCCGGACGGTAAAGGCCCCGGTCCGTAAACACCTGGGCTTTGAGTCGGTCCGCGTCGTCGCCCCGCTGAACGTAGTCTCCCCCGACATCGAATCTGGAGTACTGCAGCATGCGACCACTGCGGGCATACGGCATGAAGATCGAGTCCTGGCCCGAGCGCACGACGAACACCGCCGGCGTTTTCTCTCGCTCCAACGTATCGGTCGCGGGCATTGATACGTGGCCATCGATGGCAGTCGTCCGTTCGATGACCGGCACGCCGTTCTTGCCCAGCAGCGCGACACGCGCGCCACTTACCGGCTGCCCCGAGTTGATCGAATGCACGAACACATCCTGGGTGCTGTCGGCATTCGACTTGACCAGCAAGCCCAGGTCCGTGATCAGAACGAAGCGCTTATCGGCGCCGCCGATCGCACGCTCCCGCTCTCTGTCCCAACCTTGCACGCTGACGAAGTAATAGCCGCCATCGGGAAGGAATTCGCTGAGATCCAGGCTCGAATACACAAGCTTCTTCGGATGGTCGAGCTTGAGATCGATAAACCGGGTGCTTCGGACGGTCAGGTTGTCCTGGTTGAATAAATAGTTGTTGAAATAAGGGCTCTTGACGTCGCCGCCTGTCTGACTGGCGAGGTGGTTGACATCGCTGTCGATCAGACGACCCAGCTCGACTCTAAGGGTCTCCACGCCGAGCGACAGGAATGTCAGTCGATGCGTGCTGGTCAGCGGCAGGATCGCACCGGACTGTGCGATCTTCGCTTCCTTCGGATAGCTCTCCGCACGCAACACGGTATCGTAGGGACGACTCATGACGAACTCGCCCTCCGATCGCAATCCTTTATCGATGATCAGATAGATGTAGGCGTTCTCCGGCACGTCGATCGTCGCCGTGTGGAACTGCGACACGTCGTTTTCGGCCGGATTGATCCCGATCTCGAACTCTTCCGCCTGGGCCAGCACTTCAGGCGTGACCTGACGGGCCTGGACCCAGCGCATGTTGCGGTTGCGCTTGCCGTTGATGGTCACATCACTCGGGAGTAAGTAAGCCCTGACTTTCTTCTCCAGGCCGTCCGTGTTCACACGGTCCGTGAACTCGAAAGTCAGCGTCTGTTCCGGCTCATCGTGCTCGTTGCGCGTGATGATGCTCTGCACCGTGCTCACCCGAAAATAACTGCCGACATCCGGTATGCGTACGTTCTCCAGCAGTTCCTGCTCAAAGCGGGACGGTCCGTTCGAAGGCTGCATATTCTCGGTCAGGTGCAAGGTCAGATAAGTTTCCAGCGGCGGAATGTCGATCGGCACCGAATGGACGAATGCTTTACGCCGAACCTTGTCGTACTGGACCTCATATTCCACATCTTTTCCTGCAGCCCTTACGGTTGCGCGCGGTTCACGCATCAGATAGGAAAGGTGTTCCTCCAGACTCTCCGGATCCACCGGATGCGTGAAGGACAATGTCGCAACCACCTTCCGCAGCGACCGCTCGACAGGATCCTGATAGAAGATCAGCTCGTCGACCGAGGCAGAGAACGCCGCCGTCGTGAAACTCACCCGGTCATCGGCGAGTATCAGATCGGGCGCAAAGATCGAGGGCTCATATCGAACCGTATAGTCCTGACCGGCCGGCCAGTCTTCGGCCGGTGCGAAACTGAGCTGGTTTTCATTCTCCCAGCGCCATGTGCCGGGCATGGCGGGCTCGATCGATATGCCGGACTCGACCGTCTCCCCAACCAGGTCAATCCTGGCAACTGAATCGACTGTCATCACCGGTGTGCGGGGATCGGGCGTGACCGCGAACTTGATGACCAGCGGCAACGGCTTCAGTTCGTCGTTAACCACCGGCGTGACGCCAGGAACAACGGCCCGGGCAACCGCCCGAGCAGGTTTTGGCAGCGATTCGTAGTATCGATAGCCAGCGACCGCCACGACCAGCAGCAATATCGGAACACCCACAACGATAAAGAATCGCCGACGACCAATGCGCCGCGCCCATTGCGGCGGCGTCCAACGAAATTCACCGAATAATGACCTGAGAGTGCCCATGTCTGACCCCGTGCGAAGCTTCAGCCAGTGTTGCCCAAGTCGATACTAACGCGTTGAACCGCAAACAAATGTGACGCAATTGTGTTGAATTGTGGCCCGTCACAATGACGATGACGTCGGCCAGACGCGCGATATTCCGGAGACACTTTACTTAATTCGATTCCGTATCCCAGAACGATTCTGGATAATTAAACTGTCCCCCGAATCCACCTATCCGCCCCACCGTTTGCAAGGCCTGACACCACATCGCGCGGTGTGTGACACAAATCACAGTTCCGGGATGGCCATCGACGGATAGTGAGTGCGGAAGGCCATGGACAGGTTCCTCGAAATCCTCAACAGTTTCATCGACACGGCTTACGTCGTCGTCATGGCGCCGGGTGTATGGCTCGCGTCAAAGATGTTCGAGCTCGCCCCGACGCTCGCCGCATCTCTGGGCATCTCCGCCGACGGTAACGCCGTCGTCGCACCACTCATCCTTACGATTCTGAGCTGGACGATCGCCGCACTGCTCCTCCGACGACTTATGTATTCATTGCGGGGCCTGATGAAGGACGTCGGCGTCGCAGTCATGAGAATCAAATATCGCACGCTGATCGCTCTTCACAGCTTCAGGACGATGCTTGGATTCGGACCCGATTCCGACGATCAGGCCAAAGACGCGGACGGCAACGTGAATTCCGAAGGGTTCAAGCTGAATCGGCTCGATCTGATCGTACTGAATCTGGCAAAGACACTCGGGCCTAGTTTCGCGCTGTCCGCACCGGAGCTCGCAAACCGATTGAACCTGGGCCCTGGTCAGATACAGGAGTGCCTCGAGAAGCTCAGCCGGCACAGCCTGATCGACCACACGACCGTCATGACGGACGGCCACGAGAACTATCGACTGAATGAAACAGGCTCTTACGTTTTGACGATGTGGGAGCAGCACCGCGCACGCGCCTGATCGCCATCCTGGCCTGACATTTCTGCAGACAATCGAAAAGCCGGCCGTGCATGCCCAAAATCACGGCCCCTGGCCCTATAATCCGGGCAACGCCGACTTTCCAGAAACCGTCATGAAGCTAAAAACAACACTGCTCATTCTATGTTGGTACGCCATCCCGTTCAGCACCACATCTCTTGCCGACACCGTCAATCCCCCACATGCAGCTACTCCATCGATAACAGTCACCGGCATGGGCGAGGTCCACAACCAGCCTGACATGGCCCGGGTCAGTATCGGCGTGGTCACGCAGGAAAGTACCGCCGTTGAGGCGCTAGATAAAAATACCGAAGCCGTCGAGAAGCTCATGGCGGCACTGAAGGCCCATAAAATCGCGGATAAGGACATCCAGACGAGTAATTTCAGCATCTCCCCGCAGTACGACTACGATCGTTCGAATCAGCCGCAGCCGCCGCGCCTTACAGGCTACCGGGTCATGAACCAGGTGCGGATCGCGGTGCGTAAAATCGCGGACCTCGGCGCAGTCCTGGATAAAGTCGTGACTGCCGGTGCGAACCAGATAAATCAAGTCACATTCGAGATCGACGAGGCTGAATCGCTCAGGGACACCGCCCGACAAATGGCCATACGCGACGCCCGAAGAAAGGCGGCACTCTACGCAAAAGAAGCCCAGCTCCGCCTCGGCCCCGTGCTCACGGTCGTGGAAGCCGGCGGCACTGTCCCCGTACAACCCTTCGGTATCGCCATGGCACAGGAAGCTAGAGCAGTACCCATCGCACCCGGCGAACTGACGATACGCCAGGAAGTCAGAGTGACCTTCGCGATCGAACCCTAACCCTGAAATCACCAGACAATGAAACCCATCGCCGTCGTCACGACCATTGGCAGCCTCGAAGAGGCGCAAGCCATGGCCCGTTCTCTGGTCGAGCGCAGGCTCGCCGCCTGCGCACAGATCTCCGAGATCGAGAGCTTCTACACCTGGAACGATGCCGTACAGAACGACAAGGAATACCGCGTCCTGTTCAAGACCACCAGCGAGCTTTACCAGGTGATCGAGAACGCAATCCGCGAGTTACATTCTTACGAGTTACCCGCCATCCACGCATTCCCGTTCGAGCACGTCTATACCCCGTACGCGGAATGGATAGAATCTAACGCCACGGCTGAATAAGGTCTCCCGGGAAGACCGCGGCGGTTCACTCGCCGGCCCCTCATGGTCCGCGCCGTGAACCAAATGTATGGTGTGATCACCTGCCTCGATTGATCAGCAGACGGATTGCTCAGGTAAGATTCATTGATATGCCGACCAACGTCACGCCCGAATACAAGAAAGCCGAAGAAGCCTACCGGAAGGCGCGCGAGCCCAAGGAACGCCTGGATTGCCTCAAGGAGATGTTACGGACTATCCCTAAGCACAAGGGCACGGAGCATTTACAGGCCGATATAAAGTCCCGCATCAAGCAGCTGACCGAGGAACTCTCGGGCCCTAGAAAGGGCGGCCGAAAAAGTGGCCCGACCCACGTCGTCCGTCCCGATGGTGCCGCACAGCTTTGCCTTGTAGGGCCACCCAATGCCGGCAAATCCAGCCTGCACGCCAAATTAACTGGATCACACACTGACGTCGGACCCTACCCCTACACCACGCACCTGCCGGTGCCGGGCATGCTCCCCTATGAAGACATCCACTTTCAGCTGGTGGACCTGCCACCAGTATCACAAGACTTCATGGAGCCGTGGCTGATCAATGCACTGCAACCTGCCAATGGAGTGTTGCTCGTGATCGACGTCAGCGACCCCGATTGCCTGGAACAGGTCCCCGCGATCCTCGAGCGTCTTAAGGAAAAGAAGGTTTTCCTCACAGCAAAGTGGCCGGGTCTGGAACAAGACGAACGAGAGAAGCAAAAAACACAAAACCAACGAAAAACACGAGACGATCAAGCGGAACGACAGGAGCTGAGTGAGACGGAAGATCCGTTTCGTCTCAACCTGCCCACCGTGTTGATCGCCAACAAGAGTGACCTCGATCCCGATCCCGAGGAAGTCGAGATCCTCGAAGAGCTGCTCGGTTTACGTTTTCCCGCACTCACAATGTCGGCAAAGACAGGAGACGGTCTGGACGAGCTGGGGAAATTCCTGTTCGACGCCCTCCAGATCGTCCGTGTCTACACAAAGACACCGGGCAAACCGGCAGATGCTGACAAACCCTTCACGGTACGTCGCGGCGGCACGGTATCCGATGTCGCTGGCCTGGTGCACAAAGACATTGCCAGAGACCTGAAGTTTGCGCGCATGTGGGGTACCGAGGTATTTGACGGTCAGCAGGTCGGTCCAGAGCATCTCGTCTCTGATCGCGACCTCATCGAGCTGCATTTCTAGCGACGATCAGGTCGACCTTCTCGTCGTATGTCGCCCGGTTTTCGACGTCGTCACGGTAAGAGGCGACCTCTTTCCACTCGTCCCGTGTGTACGGCGGCAGCTGCATTGCAAGCGAAAGTCTCTTGCTCCGGAGTCCACGAAGCGGCCATGAAATCCGGCGTGACGGGCGCAAGCGCCGAATCTCGCTCAGAGAATCTGGCATCAAAGACGCCCTATTCGATACCGACTAGTATTGTTTAGCGATACCTTTAAGATTGGTATTGCAATCTACGAGAGATCGGTTACCGTCGAAATCCGTCAACAGGGAGTACGTAGCGATGCAGGCGGTAGCAGACAGATTGTCGACCCAACCGTCGCAGTTGCGAGTTCGCGTCAACGATGTGCACTCGAAGCTGAATGACACTAAGGTCTGCGAGCGGATCGACGCTCGAAACGAAGCGGATGTGGTTGCCGCGATCGCGTGCGCGCGGGAGCGCGGACTGCCTCTCGCAATGTGTGGCGGGCGTCATGCGATGGGCGGGCAGCAGTTCGCGAGCAACGGCTTGCTGCTCGATATGAGTGGTCTCGATCGCGTGCTCGATTTCGACGTCAGCACCGGCCTGATCGAAATCGAAGCCGGGATTCAGTGGCCCAGGTTGATGCGCGAGTATCTCGCGGCGCAGCAAGGGATGAAGAATCAGTGGGGCATCCGCCAGAAGCAGACCGGCGCCGACCGTCTCAGCATCGGCGGCGCGCTCGCTGCCAACATCCACGGGCGCGTCTTGACGAACAAACCAATCATCGAAGACATCGTATCGTTCCGGATCATCGATGCAGAGGGCCGACTGCTCAATTGCAGCCGGGAAGAAAACGCTGACCTGTTTCGACTCGCGATCGGCGGTTACGGCCTGTTCGGCGTAATCGTGTCCGTTACCATGCAACTCGTGCCGCGGCAGAAAATGCAGCGCATCGTCGAATTGCGCACGATCGACGAGCTTTGCGATGCCTTCACCGATCGCATCAAGACCGGCTACCTTTACGGCGATTTGCAGTTCGTCACCGATGAGACGTCCGACGACTTCCTGAACAAAGGAATATTCTCGTGTTACCGGCCGGTACCCAACGATACGCCAATTCCCGACGGTCAGACCTATATGACGGAACAGGGCTGGCAGGATCTCCTGCACCTTGCCCATGTCGATAAGTCACGCGCGTTCGATTCCTTCTCGAAATTCTATTTGGATTCATCAAGGCAGATTTACTGGTCGGATACGCACCAGTTCACGACTTATCTGGATGACTATCACAGTCAGCTGGACAAACGCCTGTGCGGTGCACATCCGGGCAGCGAGATGATTACAGAGTTGTACGTGCCGGCACCCAGGCTGACCGACTTCATGGATCAGGCTAAAGAGATGCTGCGCTCTACCGGCGCGGACCTCATCTACGGTACGATCCGCCTCATCAGAGAAGACGATGAGAGTTTTCTTGCATGGGCGAAGCAAGATTTCGTCTGCGTCATCTTCAACCTTCATGTCGAACACACGGATGAGGGTATCGCCAGCAGTCGCAAAGCCTTTCTCGGCTTGATCGATGACGCGTTGCGCAACCATGGCAGTTTCTTCCTGACTTACCATCGCCACGCTTCGCGGGAACGGGTCATCGCCGCCTATCCGCAGTTCGCGGACTTCCTCAAAGAGAAAAAGGAAAGAGATCCACAGGCCGTATTCGCCAGTGACTGGTACCTCCACTACGCGAATCTGTTCGGAGAATAACGATGCATGTGCGAGCAATTTATCTGGCTATCCTGCAGACGCTCTTCCTCGGCCGCGTGCTCGGCCAGATTGTAGCCGAACTCGCTGCGCCGCCATGGTTGCCTTCTGTAGAGCATTGGCAGTCGGGACTCCTGCCCTACCCCGTATTGCTAACGGCGCAGATCCTGCTCCTCATGTTCATGTCGCTGGTCACCTACGATGCCTTCAGGCGGGACGGCCTCTGGCACGTGCATAGGAACAAAACGAAAAAAATCCTGCGTCGAGTCGCCTACGGGTACATGGCTGCGATGGTCCTGCGCTATATCCTGACCATGGCGCTGCTACCGGATTTGCGTTGGTTCGGGCATACCATCCCGATTACCTTTCACTTCGTACTGGCGAGTTACATCCTGATCCTTGGGCTGCCGGCGGAGCGACCGATGTGGCGGACATCGATCACGGCGTCTCATACTGCCGGGCATCCTGCGCAAAGAAGCTGAGCCGCGACGAAACCGACTCGCCACATCCAGCACATCAGATGCCGAGACCACAGAAAATCGTAGCGTGTTACGATACCGCGCGTGGCTTTGAAGCGGATGTCAGCGTGAGTCAGACCAGGGATCTTCTCAACGCGTTAAAAAAATGCCTGCGGGCAAAGGGGCTTAGCTATAGCGATGTCGCCCGGGCCCTGCATCTCAGTGAGGCCAGCGTCAAACGCATTTTCTCCGAGCAAACATTCTCGCTGACGCGCCTCGAGGAAGTGTGTCGCTTCCTGGACATGACCATCTACGATCTTGCGCGGCTCACACAACAGACCACCAATGATCACGTCACGACCCTGACAGTCGAACAGGAACAGGCGCTCGCCGATGATCCGCTGATCCTGACCTATTTCTACCTGATGCTGACGGGCCGCACACCGGAAGCGATCGCCCAGGAGTTCGGACTCGACGACCGTCAGCAGATGACGATGCTCGCCAGGCTCAGCCGCCTCAAACTCGTGGAACTGTATCCGAACAACAGCGGACGATTGCTGACCGGCCTGAGGATCCGCTGGCGGCAGGACGGCCCGATCCGCAAGACGTATGCCAGCCAGGTACAGCAGAGTTTTCTCGACTCGGCATTCAAGGACGACGATGAGTTGTTCAGGTTCGAGATGGGCGAACTCTCCGCTGCCTCGGCGAAGGTCATCGCAAAGAAGATCGACAGTCTTGTCCAGGAGCTGCACGATTTCGTCGAACTCGACATTTCGGCGCCAAAGACCGAGAAGCGCGCGTTCGGACTCATGATCGGATTCAGGCCATGGAATTACTGGCAGATCCTCGAGCGCGTTGCCAATGACATGGGACTCAACGCCGAGCGCAGCCAGGCAGAACGCTGATCACCGTTATCGATTGTCGAGATGACCCAACAACTGCGCAATCTTCCCGGGTCAGGCTTGCCACATAGTTAATGAGGTGGTAACCGCGAGCCAAAACACCGCTGAGGCCGAACCTTCATCCGGAATTCGGGGATTGTGAACGATGGCCGCGATTGATGTATAGGCGCAGATACCTACGCCCCGCATGGCGGCGCGGTCAGTCCTTCGGTGTCAGCTTGAGCAATCGCCCACGGCTGTCGTCGCGCTCGTCCTCGAGTACCCAGAGCGCGCCGTCGGGACCCTGCACGACACTGCGGATCCGGGCACCCATGGCGTATCGCTCGACCTCGCGGGCACGGTCGCCGTCGAGTTCGATGCGGACGATGGCCCGGGACGAGAGTCCGGCCGCGAGCGCATCACCGCGCCAGTCCCCGAACAGCGCGCCGCTGTAGACCATCAGGTCGCCCGGCGATATGACGGGGGTCCACCACACCGCGGGT
>Ga0255052_10001242_pt1 | contig 19463 bp, 16 predicted proteins | sample JV7_2_21_MG_FD_188632 | JGI IMG/M metagenome (GOLD analysis project Ga0255052, IMG submission 188632) | Seawater microbial communities from Jervis Inlet, British Columbia, Canada - JV7_2_21 | ecosystem: Environmental > Aquatic > Marine > Inlet | place: Canada: British Columbia | collected... | reverse complement strand
TTGCAGCGCCTCCCTTACGTCGAAGGAGTCGAGGTTGAAACGGCGCCAGTTGATGGCAGTCCCGACCTGGTTGATGTGGACTTCGACCTTAAGTACCGCATGCCTGGACAGTTCAGTGGCGGCCTTGGTTATTCCGACGCGCAGAAGCTGATGCTGAACGGCAGTATCGTACACACGAATTTCCTCGGTTCCGGAGATCGGGTTGCGCTGAACGCCAACTCCGGCCGCTTCTCTACGTTCTACTCGTTGTCTCATACGGACCCTTACACGACGAAGAATGGTATTAGTCGCACCGTTGGCGTCAACTTTCGGGACATCACTCAGTTCACGTCGGCGTCATCAGACTTCTCAACGACAAGTTATGGTGGCTCGCTCGAATATGGCCTGCCGATCACCGAGTTTCAGCAGGTTAGTCTCGGCCTGGCGTTTAACAGCGCCGAGCTACTCTCCTCATCAAGAAGTACGCTGCAGGCGCAAGAATGGGTCGCGAACAACGGCAACACGTTTGTCACTGAAAGCACTGGCGGAGCAGACTTTTTTGGCACCCAGTTCACTACGACCGAGCTGATACTTGGCTGGATCTACGACAGCAGGAATCGCGCACTCTTCGCAAATCGCGGATCCAGACAGCAGTTGTTTCTCGGATTCGCGGTGCCGGGCAGTGATGTTGAGTACTTTACTGCGCGCTACAACTATACAAAATATATTCCGCTCTTTGGCGCGTGGACGATCAGGGTCAATGCGGAACTGGGCTACGGTGAGGCGCTGGGGACCACCACTGCATTGCCGCCCTACAAGCAGTTCTACGGTGGCGGACCGGAGTCGATCCGGGGCTACAAGGAGTCTTTTCTGGGCCCCAGGGACAGTTTCGGCAATCCCTATGGCGGTAACGTGTTGGTTGCCAGTCAAGTAGAGCTTATAATCCCCCTGCCGGAGAAATTCGCCAGTCAGGCCCGAGCCAGCTTTTTCTACGATGCTGGCAACGTCTTTAATACCGGCGAAGTGAGTTTTACGGACAAACTCGGCAGTCCGTTGAGTTATGAGCCGGATTTCGATGAAATGAAAACATCGGTGGGTATCGCCGTACAATGGCTGGCACCGTTAGGGTTGTTCCGATTTAGTTATGCATTGCCACTTAACGAGTTTAAGGGCAACGACAGATTTTACGGAGATCAGGTCGAAAGATTCCAGTTCTCCATTGGTCAGGCGTTTTAAGGGTTGATTTTTTTATGAATGTTGCAAAACCATACCTTGTTAGAGCAGTTGCGGGAATTGTATTCGCATTGTCACTCAGCATGTCCGCACAAGCCCAGGAGGTTAAGATCGGTGTCGTGAATATTCCGGCGTTGATGGAGCAGGCTCCACAGGCACGGGTAGCGATGGCTGCTCTGGATGAAGAATTCAAACCTCGCCAGCGTGAAATTATCGCGAGACAAACTGAACTTCAGGAATTGACTGAAAAAGTTCAGCGCGACCTTGCCGTCATGGGCGAGACCGAACGCCGCAATGCGGAGAAAGAACTGCGCGACCTGCAGCGAGAAGTAACACGCCTGCAAACCGAATTTCGTGAGGACCTGAATCTTCGTCGCAATGAAGAACTGGGTAACCTGCAGCGTTCACTTCTGAAAGAAGTTCAGGATTATGCGCAAGCATCCGGATACGACCTCGTTGTTGGTGATGGTGTGCTGTATGCAAGTACGGCGGTTAACATTACCGAAAATGTGTTGCGAGCCATGGAAGCGAACTTCCAAGCCGCCGGCAACTAACCCGGGAAAAGCCTGAGACGGCACAATACTTCGTCAAAAATGGCCGAAAAATGCTCATTTACTGCGTGTAAACTCCGCGTTTTCGGCCATCTTTTCCTCGTCTTGCACTCACCTCAGACTGTTCACGGGGAGCCACGATTGTATTGGCCTCGCCGACAGGCTGGGCGTCTGATCAAGGGAGAATAAGTTTGGCCAGAAGTTTAGGGGAACTGGCCGCGCAATTCGGTTGCGAGCTTATTGGTGATCCGGCGGTTACGGTTTCCCGCGTTGCGACGCTCACTAACGCTGGTGCTGATCACTTAAGTTTCTTTTCGAACAAAACCTACCGGGATCAACTACGCGAAACTCGCGCAGCAGTAGTCGTCTTGCAGCCGCAGGACGTCGCTGACTGTCCGGTTGCTGCGTTATTGGCAGACGACCCCTACCTCACCTATGCACTGATTGCGGCGGAACTTCATGCAGAGCCCGCTCATACGGCGGGTGTACATCAATCCGCTGTGGTCTCTTCGCGAGCTTCGATTTCTTCCACGGCAACAATTTTGGCAAACGTCACGATCGAGGACGATGCTGTTATTGGCGAAGGTGTTTTTGTTGCATCCGGGGCAGTTATCGGCCAACGCTGCAGAATAGGAGATCATTCGCGAGTGCTTGCCAACGCGACGCTGGTTCAGGATGTAACAGTAGGTGAGCGATGCATTATTCACGCGGGCGCAGTCATCGGCTCGGATGGTTTTGGCAATGCGAAGACTGGGGGCGTTTGGATGAAAGTGCCGCAGGTTGGCGGCGTGATGATAGGGAACGATGTCGAGATCGGTGCGAGTACGTCAATTGATCGTGGCGCAATTGACGATACGGTGATAGAAGATGGCGTCAGGCTCGACAACCAGATCCAGATTGGCCACAACGCGCATATCGGCGCACATACGGCGATGGCCGCATTGTGTGGCGTTGCAGGGAGTGTTGTGATTGGGCAGCGATGCATGTTTGGTGGGCAGGTGGGCCTTGTCGGTCACATCAGCATTTGTGACGATGTGCTCATCGGCGGCGCAACCATGATATCCAAGTCAATTAGTCAGCCCGGTTTCTATACCGGAAATTTTCCCGGCGAGAAAAACCGGGACTGGAAACGCAAGGTCGCGCGATTCAGGCGTCTGGAAGATCTTGTAAATCGCGTAAGCGAGTTGGAAGAATTGGTGAGAAAAGACCGTGAGTGAGCCGATAACTCTGGATCCGATGCAGATACTGGAAGCGTTGCCACATCGTTATCCGTTTCTCCTGATTGACAGGGTCACCTCCTGCATCCTGGGTGAGTCGATCACGGCCTACAAGAACGTTACAAATAATGAGCCGTTTTTTCAGGGGCATTTCCCAGGCAAGCCGGTGATGCCAGGTGTGCTGGTTATAGAAGCGATGGCTCAGGCAGGCGGCGTGTTGTCGTACATGACAATGATTGATGTCGAACCCAAGCCGCTTTTTTTCCTCGCCGGTGTGAACAATGCGCGTTTCAGGCGAACTGTTTTGCCGGGTGATCAGCTCGTTATTCAGGTTGACGTTGCGCGCGTCAAAGGAGGCATCTGGTTTTATAATTGCAGTGCGACGGTAGAAGGAAAACTTGCGGTAGCTGCTGACATCATGTGCGCGCCGGGAGGAGAGCGTTGAGCATTCATCCGACAGCAATCGTCTCCGAATCTGCGGTTATCGCTGACGATGTGGAGATCGGTCCCTACACAGTTATCGGTGACAGTGTGGAAATCGGATCAGGTAGCCGGGTGGACAGTCACGTCGTCATTAATGGCCCGACACGAATCGGTAAGAATAATCATATCTACCAGTTCAGTTCCGTAGGAGACGATCCTCAGGATAAGAAATATCGCGATGAACCGACGCGGCTTGAAATCGGAGATGGAAATACCATTCGTGAATACTGCACAATCAGTCGTGGCACGATCCAGGATCAAAGCGTAACGACGATTGGAGACGACAACTGGATCATGGCCTACGTACATATAGCGCACGACTGTCAGGTTGGTGATCATTGTATATTTGCGAACAACGCGACGCTGGCCGGTCACGTACACGTTGGCGATTACGCAATCTTTGCCGGCTTTACCGGCGCACATCAGTTTTGTCATATTGGCGCACACGCGTTTTTGGGTATGTACGCAGGCACCAGCCGTGATGTACCGGCATACACGATGGTCGCTGGCCAGCCACCGGCTCCAAAGGGTATCAATTCAGAAGGTCTGAAACGGCGTGGATTCTCGTCGGATCAGATTCGGAATATCAAGAATGCCTACCGTATCGTCTATCGAAGCGGTCTTAAGCTTGCCGAGGCGATCGATGAACTGGAAGGCGTGGCTACAGACCAGCCTGAACTCGGTATCTTCATTGAATCCCTGAAGAAGTCCGAGCGCGGCATCTTAAGATAGCGATGCGTATCGGCCTTGTCGCTGGCGAGACTTCCGGCGATTTGCTGGGCGCCGGTCTGATCAAGGCCCTTCAGCAACTCCGTCCCGACATCGAATTCGAAGGTGTGGCCGGTCCCGAAATGCAGGCAGCAGGCTGCGTTGCCCTCGAGCAGGCCGAAGTGCTCGCGGTTATGGGGCTGATCGAACCGCTCAAGGAAATTCCACGATTGTTGCGCTTGCGGCGATCACTTGTCAGTCACTGGGTAGAGAACCCACCCGATGTTTTCGTCGGTATCGATGCGCCCGACTTCAATCTCGGTCTTGAAAAAAAACTCCGTGCACAAGGCATCAAAACAGTTCACTACGTCAGTCCGTCGGTGTGGGCCTGGCGACAAGGCCGCGTGAAGACAATTGCCAAAGCAGCCGACACGGTGCTTTGCCTGCTGCCATTCGAAAAATCGTTCTACGATCAACAAGATGTGTCGGCCGAATTTGTGGGCCATCCGATGGCCGACAAAACGCCGGCCAGTCCCGACACGGCCAGGGCGAGAGCGGCGCTCGGCATTGACGCATCCCGGGTGCTTGCCGTTCTTCCCGGCAGCAGGCAGAGCGAAGTTTCCCGAGTCGGCCCGATTTTCGCTGATACCTGTGCCAGACTTGCCGCCACCGACAGCCAACTTGTTTTCGTCGCGCCGATGGCGACGCCAAGGCTTCAGGCGCTGTTCGTGGCTCAACTTGAAGCGGCCGGAATCGCTGATCGTTTCATACTGACGGACCGTCAGGCTGAACTCGTCATCACTGCGGCAGATGTGGCGTTGCTCGTATTTGGTACCGCGTCACTGCAAACCGCATTGCTCGGGACGCCGATGGTTGGTGCTCATCGAGTGGCGTTCCTGACTTACGCGATCGCCAAGGGTCTTAACCTGGTGAAGGTTCCGTACTATTCTTTGCCAAATCTGTTGACGGATGAGCCATTGGTGCCCGAATTTATGCAACGCGAGGCACAACCGGACGCGCTAGCGGCGGCGGTCCGCGATCTCCTGGACGATGCAGTTAAGCGTGAACATATTGCGGAGCAATTCGGCGTCCTTCGGAACGAACTGGCGCGAGGCGCCGATGAGCGAGCGGCAGAAGCTGTCATGACACTGGCGCTTCGAAATTGAGTGAGCAGCATTCACTTTTCGACGGTGCCGATGGTTTGATCGCCGGCGTTGATGAAGCAGGCCGGGGCCCCCTGGCCGGGCCCGTCGTTGCGGCAGCAGTTATCCTCGATAGGAAACGTCCGATTGACGGGCTAATGGATTCCAAGGTCCTGACCGAAAAGCGCCGCGAAGAACTAGCGGTCCTGATCACCACGAGAGCACTGGCATGGTCTGTGGCCTGGTCAGATGCGGCCGAGATTGACCGCATTAACATTCTCCAGGCGACTTTCCTGGCCATGCGGCGTGCACTGCTGGGCCTGCGGATTCGCCCGCGTCTGGTTGAAGTGGATGGCAACCGACTGCCTGACCTCAAGTTTGACGGTCAGCAGCTCGAGGGCAGCGCTATTATTGGTGGCGACGCAAAAATACCTGCAATCAGTGCAGCCTCGGTTATTGCCAAAGTAAGCCGGGACCATATGATGCGACGTTTTGACACGATATATCCTGCGTACGGATTCAGGCAGCACAAAGGCTAAGGTACGGTGGCCCATCGCGATTGCCTGAGCCGCCTGGGCCCATGCCCGCAGCATCGTCGCTCGTTCAGACCTGTATCGTTACTTTGATAGATTGAATTTGAAGGCCAGCCGACCGATCATTCCAATGCCGGCCGTCCGCACTTGCTAATACTAACCAGAAGCTGAAATTACTCCGTGACCCAACCATTCGTCCATCTGCATGTACATACCGAGTATTCGATTGTGGACAGTACGGTGCGCATCCCGTCCCTGATGGCTCATTGCGCCGAGTTCGAAATGCCGGCCGTAGCCCTCACAGACCAAAGCAATCTCTTCGGCCTGGTCAAGTTTTACCGCAAAGCACTCGCGCATGGCGTCAAGCCATTGATCGGTGTCGATCTGAAGGTAAGGAATCCGGAAGAAGATGACCGGCCATTCAGCCTGCTGTTACTTTGCCAGGACTTGGTCGGCTACCGAAATCTCACCCGGCTGATCACCCGGTCCTTCCTCGAAGGACAGCAGCGTGGTGTGCCAATGGTTGATCCGGCCTGGCTTGATACCGGCAGCACGGCGGGGCTGATCGCATTGTCCGGTGGCCTCAACGGCGATATTGGCAGGGCATTGTCGGCGAGCCACCCGGATCTTGCAGCTCAACGAATCGATCACTGGCAGGCTTTATTTGGCGACCGGTTTTACGTGGAGGTCACCCGGATGGGGCGACCCGGCGAGGAGGCCTGCTTGCAAGCGGCGATTAAACTGGCAGCGAGCAGATCAGTGCCGGTCGTTGCCACGAACGACGTCCGCTTCATTTCCGCCGATGATTTCAACGCTCATGAGGCGCGCGTTTGTATACAGCTCGGGTGCACGCTGGCCGATCCGGAGCGGCCACGAAACTATAGCGAACAGCAATACCTGAAAAGCGCCACGGATATGGCGGCTTTGTTCGAAGATATTCCTGAGGCTATCGACAACACGGTGGAAATTGCGCGCCGCTGCAATCTCGATCTGCGCCTTGGCGAGACTTTCCTGCCCGCATTTCCGGTACCGGAAGGGCAGTCGACTGAAGAATTCCTGATGGCGGAATCGGCGCACGGACTCGAATCTTTTTTGCATAAGAAAATGCTGCAGGACGATATCGCTGCTGGCCAGTTCAATGTCATGGCGGGACCGTACAAGGCAAGGCTTGACGACGAGCTGAAGGTCATTTGCGACATGGGGTTTTCAGGATACTTTCTCATCGTTGCCGATTTCATACGCTGGGCGAAAGAGCATGAGATTCCGGTTGGGCCGGGCAGGGGATCGGGTGCGGGTTCACTCGTTGCCTATGTTCTCGGTATCACCGACCTCGACCCCCTCGAATATGATTTGCTGTTCGAGCGTTTCCTGAATCCCGAACGTGTATCGATGCCCGATTTCGATATTGATTTCTGCATGGAAGGCCGCGACCGGGTCATTGATTACGTTGCTGAACGCTATGGTCGCGAGCGAGTGTCTCAAATTATCACGTACGGCACGATGGCGGCCAAAGCGGTGATCCGGGATGTTGGCAGGGTGCTCGGCCATCCTTACGGATTCGTCGACAGGATCGCAAAGCAGGTACCGTTTGAAGTCGGTATTACGCTGGAAAAAGCCCTCGAAGACGAAGAGGAACTCGCCCGCATGTACCGTGAAGATGAAGAGGTCACCGCGCTTATCGATCTCGCCAGGTCGCTGGAGGGGTTGGTGCGAAACGCCGGCAAACATGCTGGTGGCGTCGTAATCGCACCGGAAAAACTGACGGACTTCACACCGTTGTATTGTGAAGACGGTGGCGTCAATGCAGTGACCCAGTTTGACAAGGATGACGTCGAGGCAGCGGGTCTCGTCAAATTTGACTTTCTCGGCCTGAAAACGCTGACCATCATTGATTGGGCTGTACGCACAATCAATGCTGCGGATCCGGATCGGCAACTCGATATCGCGACAATTCCGATGGACGATAAGAAGACATTCAAATTGTTGCAGGAGTGCAGAACGAGGGCTGTCTTCCAGCTGGAGTCCCGTGGCATGCGGGATCTGGTCAAGCGGCTCCAGCCGGATCAGTTCGATGACCTGGTGGCGCTGGTCGCACTCTTTCGCCCGGGGCCGTTGCAGTCCGGCATGGTCGATGATTTCGTCGCGCGCAAGCACGACGTCAACAAAGCTGACATTGATTACTTGCATCCGGATCTGACGTCAGTTCTTGAACCCACGTATGGCGTTATTCTGTACCAGGAACAGGTGATGCAGATCGCCCAGGTACTCGCGGGTTATACGCTCGGCGGAGCAGATCTTTTACGTCGCGCAATGGGCAAGAAAAAGCCCGAGGAAATGGCCAAGCAGCGCGAATTCTTTCTGAGCGGCTCGATATCGAGAGGCGTCGAAGAAAGAACAGCAACGCGTATCTTTGATTTGATGGAAAAATTTGCGGGCTACGGGTTCAACAAGTCTCATTCTGCCGCCTACGCGTTGTTGTCATACCAGACCGCCTACCTGAAGGCGCACTACCCGGCTGCATTTATGGCAGCGGCGATGAGTGCCGACCTTGACCACACGGATCGCCTGGTCATGGTCAAAGATGACTGTCGCAAGCTGGGATTGAAATTACTGACGCCGAGCATTAACCGGTCGTCCTACCATTTCAGCGTCGCCGATGATCAGGCGATTCTCTACGGACTCGGGGCAATCAAAGGTGTTGGTCGCAACGTAGTGGAGGCGATCATCGAGGAACGGGAAAACGCGGGTGTGTACAAAAGCCTGAAGGAATTTTGCCGACGTGTTGATACGGAAAAGGTCAACAAACGCGCGCTGGAAGCAATGATCAAGTCCGGTGCAATGGACGATTTCGGATTGTCTCGTCGACAGCTTGTGCAGGAAATGCCTGAGGCGTTGAAGAGCGCAGACCAGGAAGCAAGGGCCAGAGCTGCCGGGCAGAATGATATGTTCGGACTCGCCGAACCGATCGTCGAAGAAGAAAGTGCGCCGCTAGGGCGTATGGCTGAATGGACCGAACGTGAATTCCTGGCTAACGAGAAGGAAGCGCTGGGACTGTATCTGACCGGACATCCATTCGATGCCGTTCGTCAGGACGCGTACTACCTGGTTGACGGCAAACTCGCGGACATCGCGTCCGAGCCCCCACCTCAAACCAGCCGTGGCGAACGCAATTATGCACAGCCGCGGCGCGAGGTGACGGTCGCCGGACTCATCATGGACGTACGCAAGCGTGGCAACCGGGTCACCGTTGTGTTGGACGATGACTCAGGCCGGCTTGAAGTGAGTCTCTTCACAGAAGCCTTCCAGGAGTTTCGGCATCTGCTCAGCAAGGACGAAATTGTCGTCGTCAGCGGCGCGTTGCGCTTTGATGATTTCATGGGCGCCTGGCAGGTCAACGCGAAGTCCGTCCTGCATCTGGACCGGGTCATAGAGACCAGTGCCAGGGGCATGATTCTGAGCCTTGCGCCGAATGGTCAGGGGCAGCGATTGTTGCATCGATTACACGATATTCTATTGCCATACCGGGAGGGAAGCTGCGATGTTGCGGTGCAATATATCGGTAGCGATGCCGCCGCCCGCCTGAATCTCGGTCCCGACTGGACTGTCCGGCCAAGCCGCGAGCTGCGTGACAAGCTGACCGAGCTTTTGGGCCAGAATAGTGTGCGATTGCTGTACGCACCTGGCCGGGAAATGAGGTAGAGTCGCACTTTGACGCCACTGTCCTTAAGTTTGAGGGCAATGGCGATTTAGTCTGGATTGCCGACGAATCGAACCGTATGGATCTCAAGTTTCTGGATTTCGAACAACCCATTGCAGAGCTCGAAGCTAAAATCGATGAGCTTCGTTATATCGGTGACGATTCCGAAATCAATATCAATGAAGAAGTCGCCCGACTCAAATCCAAAAGTGAGTCACTGACCAAGAGCATTTTCTCGAAGCTCAGCGCATGGCAGATCGCCCAGGTCGCAAGACATCCGATGCGACCGTATACGGCAGACTATCTGAGGCAGATCGCACCCGATTTCCAGGAGCTACATGGCGACCGGATGTATGCGGACGATCCCGCGATCATTGGTGGCATTGGCCGGCTGGATGGTCGTCCGGTCATGTTTGTCGGTCACCAGAAGGGACGGGATACCAAAGAACGCGTACGACGAAATTACGGGATGCCAAAGCCCGAGGGTTATCGGAAAGCGCAGCGATTGATGAAGTTGGCGCAAAAGTTTTCATTGCCGATTGTCACTCTAATTGATACACCCGGTGCCTATCCAGGTCTTGGTGCCGAGGAACGCGGTCAAAGTGAGGCGATTGCATACAGCCTGTTCCTGATGGCCAAACTGCGCACACCGATCATCAGTGTAGTCATTGGTGAAGGCGGCTCTGGCGGTGCGTTGGCAATTGGCGTTTGCGACCGCTTGCTGATGCTGCAATACGGAATCTATTCGGTCATCTCGCCGGAGGGTTGTGCATCCATCCTGTGGAAGAGCGCCGACAAAGCTGAAGAAGCTGCCGATGCGATGCGAATCACAGCAAGTAGTTTGAGTGAGTTTGGCCTTATAGACGAAGTCCTCCCGGAGCCATTGGGGGCGGCACATCGCGACCCGGCCGCAACCGGCGAAGTGATTCGCAACGCGTTGATCAAGCATCTGGCCGATCTCGATCAGCTTGACACTGATCAACTCATTGAGCAGCGTCAGCAACGCCTCAGTGGATTCGGCCAGTTCAAGGAAGGGTAAACTGTCCGCCTCAACTTAAACGGACCGGTTAGTGATTTTCGATTCCGACGACCTTTTAGTCCGATTACGGGCGCTGACCTCTGGCAAATCGCCGGCGCGCTGGCTCGTCGCCTTTAGTGGCGGCATCGACTCGACGGTCCTGCTGCACGCGCTTGCGAATTCCGAAACGGAAGCAGCAGTCATCGCTATTCATATTGATCACGGGCTGCATGCCGACTCCGGGCAATGGGAGCAGCACTGTCGCGAGTTTGCAGCCGATCTGGGAGTCGAATTCGAGAGCAGGGCAGTCACCGTGGCCGAAAAACCGGAGAACGGGCCGGAAGCCGCGGCTCGCCGTGCACGCTACGATGCTTTCCTCCGCCTTGTGCGATCCGATGACTGCCTGCTGAGTGCGCACCACGAGGATGATCAGGCTGAAACTCTCTTGCTGAACCTGATGCGCGGCAGCGGTCCCGCAGGGCTGGCCGGAATCGGGCTGCGGCAGTCATTTGGCCGTGGTCACTTGTTGCGACCAATGCTTGGCGTACCTGGCGAGGCAATTCTTGCGTATGCAGAGCGCCATGAGCTCGGCTGTATCAACGATCCGTCAAACGCTGATTCCCGCTTCGACCGAAACTTCATCCGTAACGAAATCGTGCCTAAACTGGCGGCACGCTGGCCGGCTGTCTCAAATCGACTGCGGCGTAGCGCCGAACTGGTCGGTGAGTCGAGTGAGCTTCTGAATGATCTCGCGGACATGGATCTGGACGGGCTGGGAACGCCGCAGAAGCTCAGTATCAAAGGACTGCAGAAGTTACCGGCCGCGCGCCAGCGCAACGTACTCAGGCGAGCTGTTCGCCTTTGTGGATTGCCGCCGCCGCCGGCGACCCGCCTTTATCAGATCATTCATGAGTTGTTGCCGGCTCGGGCTGACGGTCAACCACTGGTGGTCTGGGCCGGCGCCGAGATTCGGCGCTATCGTGACTCGCTGTATGTGATGCCGCCCCATCAAATAGTCGACGGTGAGGGCGCAGGGATACTGAGACCTGGCGGTCCATCCATCTGTCTGGGCAGTGGTCTTGGGTCTCTCGAGCTCACCGAGGAAGCTGGTGAGGGAATTGACCCAAAGCTCGCTCAGCACGGTCTCACGATCCGTTATCGGGATGGGGGAGAGGCAATTCGGATCAGTGGTCAGGGCCCTACCAGAAAGTTAAAGAAGTTGCTCCAGGAGGAGGGCGTCGTGCCCTGGATGCGAACCGGTTTGCCGCTTCTTTTTGTTGATGACCGCCTGGTGGCCGTTGCCGACCTGTGGGTGGAGGCGGACTGTGTAGCCAGCCCCGGGCTGACAGTCAACTGGATCGATCGCCCTGCACTTAAGTAGCCTGATCGCATTGTGGTGGCAGCAGTGTTCTGATAACTTGTAACACCGTCTTTAATCAAACGACGGGTCTTATCGAGAAGCTCCTGAAACAACTGGCGAAGCTTCTTCCGGGTCGGATTTAGAGCACATTTACGCGATTTATTGCGCGGAATTCGTGTACTTATACTGACTCGACTAATTCCCGGCGCTCGAAAATAACTGGCATTTATATGACATCGTATGTATTTATCACCGGCGGCGTAGTGTCATCCCTTGGCAAAGGGATTACGTCTGCTTGTCTCGGCGCCATCCTCGAGTCCCGCGGACTCTCGATCAGCATGATCAAGCTCGATCCCTACATCAATGTAGACCCGGGCACGATGAGCCCGTTTCAGCACGGCGAGGTATTCGTCACTGAAGATGGTACGGAGACTGATCTCGACCTGGGCCACTACGAGCGATTTGTTCGCACAACCTGCGGGCGTAACAGCAATTTCACTACCGGTCGTATCTACGAAACGGTGATTGGCAAGGAGCGACGCGGCGACTATCTCGGCGCGACGGTTCAGGTGATTCCGCACATCACCAATGAGATCAAGGACAGCGTCAAGAAGGGTGCTGGCGATGCGGATATCTGCCTGGTGGAAATTGGCGGCACCGTGGGTGACATCGAGTCATTGCCGTTCCTTGAGGCCATTCGACAGATGGGCATTGAGCTGGGTCATGACAGGGTGGTCTACGTTCATTTGACACTGGTTCCCTATATCGCCACATCTTCAGAGATCAAGACCAAGCCGACGCAGCACTCTGTAAAGGAAATACGATCCATCGGTATCCAGCCGGATATCCTGGTTTGCCGGTCTGAAAAGCCGTTGCCCGATGAGCAGCGACGCAAGATCGCGCTATTCACAAACGTTCAGGAAAAAGCGGTCATCTCGGCCTACGACGTCGATGACCTCTACAAGATTCCCGAAATTATGCACGCACAGGGTCTTGGAGATATCGTTGCCGATCAACTGAAGCTTGATTTGCCTCCGGCCGACCTCCACGAATGGAAGTCCATTGTCGATGCCAAGCTAAACACCGATGCCGAAGTCAATATCGCGATGGTGGGCAAATACGTCGATCTTCGTGATGCCTATATCTCACTGAGCGAGGCACTCCTGCACGGTGGCATTCACACCCGGACGCGTGTGAATATTCATTATTTCGAGTCACAGGACATTGAAGAGAGCGGTGTCGACTGCCTGCAAGGTATGGATGGCATTGTTGTGCCGGGTGGCTTCGGCGATCGGGGCATTGAAGGAAAGGTCGCTTCGGTCCGTTACGCCCGTGAAAACAAGGTGCCCTATCTCGGCATCTGCTTAGGCATGCAGGTTGCCGTCATAGAGGCGGCCCGCAATCTCGCTGGCCTTGAGGGTGCGCACAGTACCGAATTCAATCGTGGCACGGATCATCCGGTCGTCGCCCTGATCACCGAGTGGGAAACCAGCGCCGGTGAGCGGGAAGAGCGCAGCGAGCGCTCGGATATGGGCGGCACGATGCGCCTGGGTGCGCAGGAGATCTATCTACAGGAAGGATCAATGGCTGCTTCTGTGTACGGAAAGCCAGTGATTCAGGAGCGTCACCGCCATCGCTATGAAGTGAACAACAATTACCGTGACCGGCTGGAAGAGGCAGGTATTCGGTTCTCCGGATTGTCAGTGGATGACCTGGTCGAAATGGTCGAGATCCAGGATCATCCATGGTTCATCGCCAGCCAGTTCCACCCGGAGTTCACTTCTAATCCGCGGGATGGGCATCCGCTCTTTACGAGTTTTATTCGCGCGGCCGTTGAGGCAAGTAACAATGAACTGCCAAAGGCTGCCGAAGCATGAAACTGTGTGGCATCGAGGTCGGTGCAGATCAGCCATTCTTTCTGATTGCGGGCACCTGCGTGGTGGAAAGCGAAGCGTCGGCGATCGACACAGCTGGCGCGCTTAAGGAGATCACGGCTGAGCTAGGCATCCCGTACATCTACAAATCCTCCTACGACAAGGCCAATCGCAGTTCGAAAGACGGCTTCCGTGGCCCTGGCATGGAAGAGGGTTTGCGCATCCTCGCGGAAGTAAAGCGTCAACTCGGCGTTCCGGTATTGACTGATGTACACGAGGACACGCCGTTCGACGAGGTCGTTGAGGTGGCCGACGTTTTGCAAACACCGGCTTTTCTTTGTCGACAGACAAATTTCATATTGAACGTTGCGAGCGCAGGCAAGCCCGTTAACATCAAGAAAGGCCAGTTCCTTTCTCCGTGGGAGATGCAAAACGTCGTCGATAAGGCGAAGTCCACTGGCAATGACGACATCATGGTTTGCGAGCGTGGTTTTTCATTCGGCTATAACAATCTGGTATCTGATATGCGCAGCCTGGCAGTGTTGAGAGGCACAGGATGCCCCGTCGTTTTCGATGCGACACATTCGGTACAGTTGCCGGGGGGGCAGGGCAGTTCGTCCGGTGGACAACGGGAATTCATCCCGGTGCTGGCGCGGGCCGCGACTGCCGCAGGCATCGGTGGACTCTTCATGGAGACGCACGCAGATCCTGACAAGGCGCTCAGCGACGGGCCGAACGCCTGGCCGCTGGACAAGATGTACACCTTATTGGAGACTTTGCAAGCCATTGATTCTGCTGTAAAAGAAGAAGATTTCCTTGAAGCGGAGTACGGCTTAGGTATTTGAGATATCGCCCGCTGGGGCGGGCTCCCACGGTTCTATCGAGAGAATCGTGGGAGCCCGCCCCAGCGGGCGATCCTTGCTGGAGAGAAAATGATCAAGATTACTGACATCCACGGCAGAGAAATCCTCGATTCCCGTGGCAACCCGACGGTAGAAGCCGAAATAACGCTCGACAACGGAAATTCTGCGCGTGCCGGCGTCCCTTCGGGCGCATCAACCGGAACACGCGAGGCGGTCGAGCTGCGTGACGGTGACTCGTCCCGTTATCTCGGCAAGGGCGTGCAGAAGGCGGTGGCGAATATTAACGGCACGTTAAGAGATGCACTCATCGCTGATTCGTTCGAGGATCAGCGCGCGCTGGATCAGAAGATGATCGACCTGGATGGCAGCGCCAACAAAGCCAATCTCGGCGCAAATGCGCTCCTGGCAATATCCCTTGCGGCGGCAAAAGCTACGGCGATGGCTGAAGGCCGGTCGTTGTTTCGGCATTTGGGTGACAGTACCGTGATGCCGTTGCCAATGATGAACATCATCAACGGTGGTGTGCACGCGGACAACAGTGTCGATATACAGGAATTCATGATTTTGCCGGTTGGTGCACCGAACTTCAGCGAAGCACTCCGTTACGGGGTGGAAATATTTCATGCCCTGAAAAGTGTTCTGAAGGGCAAGGGCCTGAATACGGCTGTTGGTGATGAAGGAGGTTTCGCGCCGGACCTGCCATCCAACCGCGCCGCACTCGACACGATTCTCGAGGCGATCGACCGGGCCGGTTTTACTGCGGGCTATGACATATTGCTGGGTCTCGATGTTGCGAGTTCCGAGTTCTACGAAGGCGGTCGATACAAGCTTGAATCCGAGGGCAGGGACTTCGACGCCGCGGGTTTTTGCGACTTTCTCGCGGATTTGGTGAGCAACTACCCGATTATCACGGTTGAAGATGGCATGGATGAGGCTGACTGGGAGGGTTGGCGGCTGCTAACCGACAAGCTTGGAAAGACTGTACAGCTGGTCGGGGACGATCTTTTCGTCACCAACACTGAAATACTCGGTCGTGGCATCCGCGAAAACATCTGTAATTCGATATTGATAAAACCTAACCAAATCGGTACCTTATCGGAAACTCTTGATGCGATTACTATGGCGGTTGAGGCGGGCTTCTCGGCTGTTGTCTCTCACCGGTCGGGTGAGACGTCTGACAGCACGATTGCAGATATTGCGGTGGGAACAAAAGCGACGCAAATCAAGACCGGGTCATTGTCACGATCTGACCGAATCGCCAAGTACAACCAGTTGTTGCGCATAGAAGAGGAATTGGGTGAATCGGCGAGCTACGCCGGTCGACAGGCCTTCTCGGTGAAGGCATAGCATGGCTGGATTGGGGAATCCGACTATTGGATATGCGCTGGATAATGTTCGTGTTGGCGATTGCCGGTTTGGCGATGCAGGGCCAGCTGTGGCTGTCTGACTCAGGCGTGTCCAAAACCCGCGATCTGCATTATGCAGTGCAAGACCAACGCGAACAGAACGATGATCTGCGAAATCGAAATGCTGCACTTGAAGCTGAAGTCATCAATCTGAAGAACGGCAAGGCTGCCGCTGAAGAACGGGCCAGGACCGATCTCGGCATGATTGGCAAGTCGGAGACTTTCTACCAGGTCGTACCCGCAAGCGGTGACAGATTGGTCGCCGATGCCAGCCACGAATAACACGCTCCCCGACTGGCGGCGCGCTTTTGGAGGTCCTGTTTTTGAAGGGCTTATCAAGCAAAATCCCAGTGATTTCCAGGTAACAGAAGTACTCGGTTTCACGCCTTCGGGTGATGGCGAGCATGATTTCCTGTGGGTAGAGAAGGCCGGAGCAAATACCGTCTGGGTTGCCCGATCCCTGGGTAGACACGCAGGCGTTGCCGACAGAGACGTTGGATATGCGGGGCAGAAGGACCGACATGCCGTAACAAGACAGTGGTTCAGTGTCCGCAGGCCAACCGGCGAGGGAACCGACTGGCAGAGTTATGAGCAGTCCGGTGTGCGGATTCTTGAAACCAGCAGAAACCAGCGCAAACTGAAGCGCGGCGCCAATACTGCCAATCACTTCCGGATAGCGGTCCAAGGTGCTGGCGCAGACCAGGAAGCAATCACAGAGAGACTCGGACTGATTCGCATCAATGGCGTGCCGAATTATTTCGGCGAGCAGCGCTTTGGCCGTGATGGCGGCAACATGAAACTGGTGAAAGACCTGTTCAGTGGCAAACGTCTGAAGCGGGACAAACGCAGCATCGCGTTGTCTTCAGCACGGTCCTATCTGTTCAATGAAATATTGCACGCCAGGGTAGTCGACGATAACTGGTCGCAGGCCTTGCCCGGTGAATTGTTGAATCTCGATGGGACCGGCAGCGTTTTTACGCCTGACGCTATCGATGACGAAATAATATCAAGACTGGCTGGCCTCGATATTCACTCGACTGGTGCGTTGTGGGGCAAGGGCGATCCAAAGGGTCAGGGTGCGGCGATCGAATATGACCGAAACGCAGCCGCAAAAATGCCTGATCTGGCTGCGGGTCTTGAAAAGTTCGGCCTCAGCCAGGCACGACGAGCATTGCGACTGCACGTTCGCGAATTGACATGGGAATTCACCGATGACGTCTTGTGGCTGGAGTTTTCCCTGGTTCGGGGCACCTTTGCGACAGCCGTCCTTAGAGAATTGGTCGGATACGGGTAGACTCGTCGCCAACATTACGATTCAAAGCTATGTAGCTGTGAGTGTTCCCGTGTCCTCGATCAAATACCGCACATTAGCTGCAGTTCTATTGGTATCTGTTGCCACAATCGGCGGGCATTTGCTTCCGGGACTGGATAATTCCATCGTTGAGGATGGCATCCGCAATGGTCTGCATATTCTCGTATTCGCGGCATTCGCCGTCATCGTATTCCAGTACATGAAAACCTCAGGAATCGTGATCGCTATTTTCACGACGATGCTTGTGATGGTCACGGTCGGCGGCCTGTCAGAAGCTATTCAGCATCTCTCCGGCAGGCAGGCCGACATTCTCGACATTGCCCGGGATCTTTCCGGTGCCGGATTGGGAATTGCGGCGCGTTTGCTTTGGAACTGGTCAACAGACGATAGCAGGTCGCGATTCATGCAAGGTGCTTCAAGGTCGGGTTCGGTGTTGTTCAGTCTTGCGATCGTCTCGCCCGCGCTATTCTGGCTTTCCATCATCGGATTAGGTCAATTGGCGTCACCCGTCATCCTGGATTTCGATCAGTGGTGGAACGAATACATATATCGCCCGATCAACGCTGAAATTGACATGCCCGTTGGAGAGCCAGGATCAGCCGAGATCGAATTGCTGAGATGGAGGCGGAGCGGCCTAATTGTCTCGCCAATGATGACGAACTGGAGTGATTACGAATATCTGACGATTACCGCCGGTATGGCCAAAGGCCCTGACACTAATGTGACAATCAGGATCAATGACGCCGATCGCAGAAACAACTGGTCCGATCAATTTCTTGCATCAATCGTTGTCGTTTCGGACTCGGCGAAAATCCGGATACCGCTCAACGAACTTGTCGATGAACCCGGACAGCCATCGATGGACCTGTCAGATATTCAGGAACTCGTGATCTTTGCTCGGGACCGGCGAAAAGACACCGTCATGCGGATTGATGACATCCGCCTCGAGTAGTCCAGGCGTCAGGCCGCCCGGCGTTGGCTGCCCTTCCTGATGTCATATTTTTGCTAAGCTTAAGGGACAACTAACCGCGTTCTGAGCGGTCAAAACATCCACGGCGTATAAAATACAACGATTTGCCGTGGAGTAGGAGGAGAGACAAATGGAGACAGCCTGGATACAGGTATTCGTCCTGACCCTGACTCAGTGCATTGCGCCGGCAGGAAAGATGGTTTGTCAGGAGGAGACCGTCGAATATTATTTTGCCAGTGAAGATGATTGTGCACGCGCGCTGGTGCAGATGGTCGACCTTGCCGCAAGTGCTGACAATATCCTGGTCGATCGCGAGAGATCCGATTGCAAGCCGGGGGTGAAGGAAACGCAGGTTTTTGCCAGCGGCGATGACGCCCGCTTTTCAATGCCAATGAGTGCTGATGTCGTCCTGATCGACGATAAGGTGCCGCCACCGGACTTCATGCAATCAGCGCATGACGATCGATTGAAAGAAATGAAAGACTGTGAAGAAACGGACGGTGTCGCGCCATGTAAGATTGGCGACATTATCATTGAAGCAGCAGCAGAAGTTCCGAAGTCACAGGTTTGGCGACAACAGTAACCAGCCAGTCCTAAAACGCGCTTCTTGTGGACACCCATGACGTCCTGATCATCGGTGGCGGTGCTGCCGGGCTTATGTGTGCAATCGTCGCAGGTAAGCGTGGCCGCCGTGTGCTTGTGCTCGAAGGCTCAAACAAGATCGGCAAAAAGATCCTGATGTCGGGTGGCGGTCGCTGCAATTTCACAAACCTGAACTGCACACCGGAGAATTTTCTCTCCGCCAATCCACGTTTCTGCATTTCAGCACTAAGCCGATATCTGCCGACGAACTTTGTTGATCTTGTCGAAAAACACGGCATCGCCTGGCATGAGAAGAAGGCGGGACAGTTGTTTTGTGACCATACGTCTAAAGACATACTCGCTATGCTTGTGGAAGAGTGCGAACAGGCAGGCGTCAGCATCCAAACGCACCATGAAATATCTGCCGTGACCCACAATGAACGATTCGATGTCGAAACCAACAAAGGAAATTTTTCAACGGAGTCGCTTGTTATTGCCACGGGCGGTCTGTCCATTCCAAAAATGGGAGCCTCTG
>Ga0255052_10001240_pt1 | contig 19493 bp, 18 predicted proteins | sample JV7_2_21_MG_FD_188632 | JGI IMG/M metagenome (GOLD analysis project Ga0255052, IMG submission 188632) | Seawater microbial communities from Jervis Inlet, British Columbia, Canada - JV7_2_21 | ecosystem: Environmental > Aquatic > Marine > Inlet | place: Canada: British Columbia | collected... | reverse complement strand
CAAAGGTTACCAGGAACTGGTTGACGAAGATCTGGTGGAAAAGAAACGTGGTCGCGGCATGTTTGTAATCGAAGGTGCGCGGCAGCGATTGTTAAAGGACGAACGGCGGCGATTCATGGATAAAGAATGGCCGCAGGTCGTTGCAACGATAGAGCGTCTGGGACTTGACGCTGCCGAGCTACTTGATCAAGCAAATCTGTCAGACGACGCGGGAGATGAGAATGACTAGCCTGGTTACTGCCAGAAATGTATCCAAGCGCTTCGGAGACGTGCACGCGGTCGACAATGTTAGTTTTGAAATCGAGAAAGGCAAGATCATGGGCCTTTTTGGGCCCAATGGAGCGGGAAAGACAACACTGCTCAAAGCCGTGCTTGGACTGACCGATTGCGAAGGTCAGCTTTCAGTGCTGGGTCTTGATCCATTCAAGCAACGCAAAGAATTGATACAGAATATCTGCTTCATCGCCGATGTTGCGGTGTTACCACGCTGGATCAAGGTAACGCAGTTATTGGATTTCATGGAGGCCACGCATCCGAACTTCTCGCGACAACGTGCTGAGGAGCTGCTGTCGCATACCAAAGTGCGCAGCGACGCCAAGGTCCGTGAGCTGTCGAAAGGCATGGTCACGCAACTGCACTTATCGATCATCATGGCTATCGACGCCAAGCTGCTGATTCTCGATGAGCCGACACTGGGTCTCGACATCATTTTTCGCAAGGAATTTTACGCAAACCTGCTTAATGACTACTTCGATGGCGAGCGGACTATCCTGATAACGACACACCAGGTTGAGGAAATCGAAAACCTGATGACGGACATCATGTTCATCAACGATGGCAAGATAATCCTGGATTCGAGTATGGAGGCATTGCCGGAGATCTACATCGAACTTATGACCGCAGGCGAGAGTGCTGATAAGGCTCGTCAGCTCGGACCATTGCATGAACGCGACGTTTTCGGCAAAAAGGTCATGACATTCGAAGGTGTCGATCGGGAGCGGCTCGCGGGTCTCGGCGACGCGCATACGCCGTCGGTGGCCGATCTGTTTGTTGCGAAGGTCAAGGGGGCAGCAGCATGATTTCGAATCAAATAGCGCTAGTGCGGCGGGAGCTCTGGGAGCACCGGTCTCTTTATGTGACACCGGCCGTTGTCGCGCTGGTGATGACGCTGATGTTGTTGACTGGCTATATCTTTGCCTCGGGATACGAGGAATTAGTCGATATTGGCATTGTCGGCGCGCAGAACATCATGGGCGACGGCCATCGCAGGATGGCGCTGGGGGCATTTCTTATCGGCAATACCGTGGTGTTCATTCTGGCCAGCGGCGTTCTGACGGTCTTTTATTGCCTCGACGCACTTTATGCCGAACGCAAAGACAAGAGCATCCTGTTCTGGCGTTCTCTGCCAGTGACCGATGCGGAAACAATCATTTCGAAGCTACTGACGGCCTTGCTCGTGATACCGCTGATCACGTTCGGTGTCGTCGTTATCGCGCATCTCGTCAATCTCGTGCTGACGAGTATTTTTGTCAGCATCGAGGGAGGCAGCCCTGCCTTTATGATCTGGCAATCTGCGCCGTTGCTCGATGTCTGGGCCACAGTCTTGATCGTAATGCTCGCGTTGCCGATCTGGCTCTCACCCTTTGCCGGCTGGTTCCTGTTCGTCTCGGCCTGGACCAAGCGGTCGCCGTTGTTGACCGCATTTTTGCCGCTGGTCATTGTGCCGATGCTCGAGTACTTTATCTTGCGCACGCACTTCATCGGCGACGCGATCGACGAACGGTTCACCCAACTGCCCTTGTTCAGCGTCGATCCGGAAGTGTTTTTCGACGAGAAGGCGCTAGCCGCAAGAACGGATGCGATCAACCTGCTGGAGTTGGTTGATCTCGGCAAGTTCCTGTCGAGTCCCGGTGTGTGGCTTGGTCTGGTCGTCTGCGGCCTGTTCGCAATTGCCGCCATTTACGTACGCCGCTATCGCGGCGAAAGCTAGATAGCGCGGTCGCGCCGCTAGCCGCTGCCAGGACGAGCAGAAATATCGTGCTTGCGTAACTTGCCGCGAAACTGGTGATAACTAAGGCCCAGGAGGTCAGCGGCCATGCGCTGGTTGAAATGTGCCTTGTCCAGCGCCGCCACCAATAGATCTCTTTCGGTGTCTCTAAGCCGCTGAGTCAAATCCGCTGGCAACAAGGGCGCACGACGCGGCGGCGCGGTTGGTGCTGGATCAACACCCGAGTCAGCTAGCTTGAAGGGCGAGTCAAAAGGGTCAAATGCGATCTTCGCGATCGCCCGTTGCGGATCATCCGAACGGTATACGGACCGCTCAATCGTATTCTTGAGCTCGCGGACATTGCCCGGCCACTTGTGCCGGAGCAGTGCCGAAGCCGCACGCGGGGCAAACCCCGGAAAATAGGACTGTTTGAGCTCACTTACCATGTTGACCGCAAACGCGTGCGCCAGCGTCATTACATCTTCAAGCCGCTCCCGCAGTGGTGGAACCGTAATGACATCAAATGCGAGTCGGTCGAGCAGGTCTTTGCGAAATCCGCCTTTTTCGGCCAGGGCTTGCAGATCGGAATTGGTCGATCCGACGATGCGCACATCGACACGCAGAGTATCGCTGCCGCCAACCCGCTGTATTTCACCGTACTCGATGACACGCAGGATCTTTTCCTGCATGCGCAGCGTAGTCGACGCAAGTTCGTCGAGAATCAGCGTGCCACCATCGGCACGCTCGAAATGCCCGACATGTGCCCGGATCGCACCAGTGAACGCTCCCGATTCATGACCGAAAAGTTCTGATTCAAGAATCGACTCCGTCAGCGCCGCACAATTCACCTTGACGACGACCTGTTCCCAGCGATCCGAGAGGAAGTGCAATCGCGATGCGATCAGCTCCTTGCCCGTGCCGCGTTCACCGACGACAAGTACAGGTTTGTTGAGCGGCGCGGCGCGGGACACGTGTTCGAGCATTTCGAGGAAGACCGGAGCCTCGCCGATGATGTGTTGCAGGGGCTTGGATACAGACATTGGTCTATTTGACCAGTTATTGACTAAAAAAGCGATTACTTGGCCATATGCGCTAACTTATGAATCCCATCGGCAGACTGCGATTGAATGTTAATTACTGTGAATACAATAGCTTATCGATGAAACTCCGAGTTGGCACAGATGCTGCAGTATTCTTTACGAGTATCACCAAAAAAGAGGACAGACCATGGGCATATTCACGAGATTTAGCGACATCGTGAACTCGAATATCAACGCGATTCTCGACAAAGCCGAAGATCCCGAAAAGATTGTACGGCTGATGATCCAGGAGATGGAGGACACGCTTGTTGAGGTTCGTTCGGCGGCCGCCCGATCCATCGCAGACAAGAAAGACCTGAACCGCAGACTCGGGTCTCTTGAGCGTGAGTTGAGCGACTGGGGCGACAAGGCCGAACTGGCCCTGCGAAAAGGTCGAGAGGATCTCGCAAAAGCAGCTCTCGTCGAAAAGTCACGCGTAGCGACTGCAACTGAGGCCCTGAAGCAGGACTACCTTGCCGTGGACGAGGGGCTGAGCAAACTCAATGAAGATATCGCGAAGTTGGAGGGCAAGCTTGAAGATGCAAAAGCGCGGCAAAAGGCATTGCTCGCCCGGCACAAGACCGCGAGCAGTCGATTAGCAGCCAGGAAAAAAATCTATGACTACAAGATCGACGATGCGATGATTCGATTCGAGCAATACACGAGACGCATTGACGATGTCGAAGGCCGTGTTGAGGCGTTTGACCTGGGACTACCCAAGGATCTGAATCACGAATTCGCAAGCCTTGAAGCAGAGGAGTCAGTGAGAGAGGAACTCGACGCCTTGAAAAAACGCGTCGCAGCCAACGACCTTGATGAGAAAAAAAGCGCGGCAGACGGCTGAGAGTGAGTTTGTCGAAAGGATAATATGATGAGTCAACGCACGTGGAATATCGATGATGGTCCATTGAGCGGCTTTTACCGCGACCGGGAGAGCGCATGGATTTTCGGTGTATGCGCAGGCATCGCCGACAGATTCAACTTCCGCCTGGCCACGGTCCGCATCATCGCTGTCATAAGTCTGTTTTTTTTCTTTGGGCTGACGGCTGTGATCTATATTGGCGCCACATTGCTTATCAGGGAAAAACCGTTGGTTTACTCGGGACGCCGGTCCGAATATGACTTCTGGGGTCGACGTCACAGCGATTACTGGAGGCAAATATGACAGCGTACGCATCGACATCTCATCGCCGCTTCACGCGTAACACCGATAAAGCTCTTCTCGGTGGCGTCTGTGCAGGGTTTGCCGATTATTTTGGATTCAATCTTCGTGTGACGAGACTGCTCCTGGTTGTTGCCTTCTGTGTCGCAATGCCGATTACAATAATCGCCTACATCGCGATTGTCTTTCTTGTGCCAGCGGAGTCCGGAAAGTACGGCTATGTTGTGGAACGCGAGGTTCGCTACAGGCGGCGGCGATTGTCGCACAAGGAGCGGAGACAGGCTGCTGAAGAAGACAAGCAGCAGGCCACCGATGAATACAATCAACGCTGTCGATCATTGGACGAGCGTCTCGCACGAATCGAAAAATACGTCACATCGTCGCGATACAATCTGGACAGCGAGATCAGGAATCTTTGAGATATGATCGATAAGGGACTAGGGATTCGATGATGAATACGTTTTTTTTCATAGTTTGTATCGTCGCCATTGTCATGACGGCGGACACCATACAGAAGATCCACAAGGTGCGTTCGGAAAAGAAGGCAAACGATGTAATGGCGGACGATGAACTAGTCAAGCTGGATCAACTCGAAGAGCGAATTCGGGTGTTGGAACGGATTGTGACTGAAAGCAAGCCCGATCTCCGGCGCGAGATCAACAGTCTGTAATGCAACCACCAGGGCACTGGTAGTCACACACTATTCAGCGAGTATTGAATCGGGCAGCCTGGCTTACTGCTTGGACTCTTTGAGCTTCTGGTTGTACAAGCGAATCTGCTGATTAAATTGCTCGCCGACGAGCGCTTTCTCTTCATTCGCCGCGTCAAATCTCTTGTCCAGCTTCTCATTCCGTTGCTTCAACTCCTTGGTCGAAGGATCGACCAGGTTGGCTATCGCAGCTTTTTCCTCTGTTTCGACGCATTGCAGGTACTCGTCAACGCCCGCAATAAAATTCTGTACATCAGACTTCGCGGCTAGCAGTTGATCCTTCGATGCGGTCGAGCCGTCCGGCAAATGGGGGCGCTCCGGATAATCGCAGGCCAGTACAATTGTGGATGTAAAGATCAGTGCGGCCCCAAAGGCCATCCCCAACATTTTTTTCATGAAATTGACTTCAGTTATGGCTAATCTGAGCAGCGCGCCGTCGACAGCCGGTTCAAAGATCTTCGTATTTAATCACTTTGTATGTGCCGAGTGAAGTCATCACGCGAACAAAGCGCGATAAGAATCTGTGCCGTCTGCTTGCGCCAGGAGCAATTCCAGATAATTGTCGGAGCTCATTGGTTCGCCGAACAGAAGGCCTTGTACATACGTGCACTCGAGCTGCTGCAGGAAATTCAGCTGTTCCTCATTCTCGACGCCTTCGGCAACGACGTCCATATTCAGATTTTGTCCCATCTGTACGATCGTACCAACAATAGTTGCGTCATCAGGGTTGATTGCGACGTCGCGGACGAACGACTTGTCGATCTTCAGCGTGCTGATAGGAAACTGCTGTAATGCACTAAGTGAAGAATATCCGGTACCAAAATCATCAATAGCCAGGTGCAAGCCGAGCGCGTAGAGCTGATCCAGGAGCCTAATAGTGCGAACCGGGTTCTCCATCAACGTCGTTTCGGTAATTTCGAGTTCAAGTGATGTTGGAGAGACTTCATGACCTCTCATTATCGAACTGATGCGGTCGATGAAATTCGCCTGCCGAAGTTGTTTCAGAGACAGATTAACGGAGACTCGTCCAGGCGAGTCGGTTGATCTCTGCCACAGGCGGAAATCCTCACAAACTTTGTCGAGTACCCATTCGCCAATCTCAATAATCAAGTTCGTTTCTTCAGCAATCGGAATAAAGTCCGAAGGCAGAATCAGGCCGCGCTCCGGCAACTCCCACCTGACCAGGGCTTCAGCACCGAATACCTCGCCCGTTTCGAGGTTGTATTTGGGCTGGTAATGAACCAATAGTTCGTCGCGTTCGAACGCTCGCTTGAGCTTGCTCTTGGTCATCAGGCGCTCGACGGCCGCCTCGTTCATTTCCGGCAGGTAATAAGAATAGACGTTACCACCAGTCTTCTTGGCACTGTACAGTGCAGCATCAGCGTTGCGAATCAGGTCGATGACATTGGGCGCATCTTTTGGGTAATAGGCTATGCCCATGCTGGCGGTCATGAAGACTTCATGGCCCTGTACGAAAAATGGATCCGCCAATCTGTCCAGAAGGATTTTGCCGAGCCTATCGGTGTCACGTTTGCCATTCTTATCCGGGCCGACGTCATTGATGATGACGGCGAACTCGTCTCCAGCCAACCGACCAATGACCGCATTGTCCGGCAATGCTGCCGTCAACCGTTCCGCGACAGTTTCGAGTGTCGAATCCCCGGCGAGGTGGCCGAATGTGTCATTGATGTCCTTGAAATGGTCAATATCCAAATAGAACAGGCACAGAGGCTTGCCAGCGCGCCGTGCACGGGCGATGGCACGCTGCAGTAAATGTTGAAACTGCATGCGGTTTGGTATTTTCGTGAGTGCGTCAATGCGCGCGAGATAACGGATGCGCTGCTCTGCACGCCGTCGTTCAGTAATGTTCTGGGCGGCGTAAATTCGATCCTCGGATTCGCCCCCTTCGCCTTCCACGACGGAGCATGTGTACGAGACCGGAATGGAGTCTCCGGATCTACTCTCGAATAAAGCTTCGATCGGCACACCGGATAATCCGTTTTCCACAAGCACGCCAGTCTTTTTCCTGCTTACGATGTAGTCGATCGTTTTGCCGAGCAATTCACCCTCCCCGTAGCCCAGAAGAAGGGTCGTCGCCTTATTGACGCGCTTGATCGTCCCATCAGCAGAAGTCACGATGATGGCCTCACTCATTTCCGCAAGAATGCTGTTGACGTAGTCACGCGAAATGGTGGTCGAGCTTAGTCGGTCGCGCAATGTTTCAGCCTGAACACTGAGGTCGTGAATTTTTGCGGATTGTTCGCGAATGATGAGCCAGGCGACGGCGCTGCACAACAAGACGGTAGCCAACGCTATAACGCCGGTCGAAACGTCCTGGCCGGGTAATACTGACAACATGATGGCGCTTACAGCGATACCGAGTAGCAGCACGTACGAGAGGGATCGTGAAAATTTTCTGCCGATCATGTGTCCACAATACTGTCAGGCATCACCCGGTGCGATTCGAGGAGCGCCGGGCGGCCAGCAGGCCCTTTTTATATTCTTCTTATCGAAGGCGTATCACCGATAGCCAGTGTAGCATCGGTCGCAGAAGTTGGTGCAATTTTCCAGAGTGGATTATTTTATGGTAAATGCTGCGCCTTGATTTACTACGGTTGGTCAAATTGATGCAAATACGACGATCAGTCGTCTTTGCGTTTTTCGATAAATTCCAGTGGTTCTCCGGGGCCGGTGGTCTTCATGACGCCTTCAACAACGGCGCCTTCTGCAACAGCGATGGCTTCGCCGGATACTGTGCCACTGATGCGTGCGGTGTCTGTAATCTCGACTTTACCGGCTGCGACAATGTCACCCTCGACATGACCGGCAATGATAATGTCGGCGGCTTTGATCGTACCTCTCCACAGACCATTTTTCGCCAGCGTCACGGTGCCGCTCAGATCGCAATCGCCATCGATCTCACCATTAATAAGAAAATTGCCTGAGCCGGACATCAAACCGGTGATCTTGCAGCCCTCATTGATAAGAGTGGCAGCAATAGATGATTGGTCGCGCAAACGCCGCAGTAGAGAGTTATTCATACAGATAGTCCGGTGTTGTAGTTGGCGGCCTTGTCGATGTGGCCGCAACCTGTCTTTTCGACAGTGACGAGAATACCACCTTCAAACACGAGGTGACGATAATGGCATGTACACGCCGACGGCGCGCTTGTGGTAAAACAGCGGCAGACGGTCACGAAGGTGCTAGCGCAAGAGCGCGCAAGAACAAAGAAGATCAACATGAGCCGGGTTTTTGACAAGCGATTTGAAGCTCTCGCCGCTGCAGGCGGAGGTTTGCTGGCGGGCGGTCTGAAAGGAATCGAAAAAGAATCGCTTCGCCTCGACACGGATGGTTATTTGTCACGGCAACCGCATCCTGCTGGACTTGGCTCGGCGCTAAGCAATCAATTTGTTACCACGGATTTTTCCGAGGCTCTGCTGGAGTTTGTGACACCTGCTTATGCGGCGACCTGGGAGGCGTTGCATTTTCTTTGTGATCTTCATCAGTTTACGTACGAACGCCTCGAGGACGAACTGCTTTGGGTTGCCAGCATGCCGTGCAGGATTCCCGAGGACGGCCAAATACCGCTCGCGCAGTACGGTACATCCAATGTCGGGCAGATGAAAACGGTCTACAGGCGCGGTCTTGGATATCGGTACGGTCGGCACATGCAAACGATCGCCGGCGTACACTTCAACTACTCCCTGCCAAAGGCATTCTGGCCGCACTACCAATTGATTGCAGCTGACGACAGGGAAGAACGCGAATTCCGTTCAGATCAATATCTGGGCCTCGTGCGAAATTTTCGCCGATTCGGTTGGCTCGTGTTGTATTTGTTTGGCGCGTCGCCAGCGATGTGCAAATCATTTGGTGGTGGAACGGATCTCGACATGCCATCTTTGAATGTCGAAACGTGGTATGAGCCATTCGGAACATCGCTCCGGATGAGCGATCTCGGCTATAGTAATCAGAATCAGTCGCGAATTAATATTTCCTTGAACGATCTCAGCGGATACATTCGTGATCTGCACGAAGCGATCAGTACGCCTGAGCCGGACTACGAAGAAATAGGTGTGAAAGTAAACGGTGAGTACCAACAACTGTCAGCAAATCGACTGCAGATAGAAAATGAGTATTACAGTCCGATTCGGCCTAAACGAGTCGCGAGGTCAGGCGAAGGACCGACAGCCGCGCTGCGACGCGGTGGTATCGAGTATGTGGAAATTCGTTCACTGGATGTCAACATCGATGATCCGGCCGGCATCAATCAGAATACGATGCGCTTTATCGAGGCGTTTCTGATCTATTGCTTGCTTGAGGATAGCCCGCCGTTTGATGACAGGTCACTTGATGAGGTCAAACACAATCAGGCTCATACGGCCAGGCAAGGGCGCAATCCGGACTTTCGCCTTCACCGGGATGGTGCAGAAGTCACACTCGCCAGCTGGGCGAACGAAATCCTGCAAAAGGTCTGGGCAATTGCCGGCGAACTTGACCAGGCTGATGGTGGCGGAAGTTACGCGCAAGCGGCGCACCTGATGCGGCAGCTGGTCGATGAGCCCGCGGCGACACCATCAGCGAGATTGCTGGAAGAGCTCAAGCGGGCCGATTGCAGTTTTTTCGACTACACAATTTCAGTAGCACGCAGTCATCGAGACTACTTCGCGTCTATCACGCCACTCTTGGCGGCACGACGAGAAGAGTTCGAGAGCGAGGCCGCACGATCGGTAGAACAGCAGCGGGAAATTGAGGCCGGCGACAAAATCGGTTTCGACCAGTACCTGGCGAACTACTTCAGCTCGGACTGATCTAACCCGGCAATGGTGTGCCGTGTTCGAAAGCGAATTCTCGGTGTAACTTCTGCAAACGCGTCGTAAGTTTTCCGACCTTGCCATCAGCTATCCGCCGGCCATCGGCTTCGAGAACAGGTGTCAACTCGCCCATTGTTCCACTTGTGAAAACCTCACTCGCTGTATATAGCTCTGTTAGGGAGATATTCCTTTCTTCTGCCGAAATGTTTTCTTCGCGACAAATGTCCAGGATCATTTGCCGTGTCAGTCCCGGCAAGCAGCTATCCGCATGCGGTGTCATGACGATATCGTTGCGGACGATGAAGAGATTCGTATCATTGGTTTCGGATATGAACCCATGAACATCCAGCATTATGGCACTATCCGCTCCGGCAACGTTCGCCTCGATTGACGCGAGTATGTTGTTAAGCAAATTATTGTGATGAATTTTCGAATCAAGACACTGCACCGTGTTGCGGCGAGTTGATGCGGTGATGACGCGGATACCTGCAGCGGAATATACGGGAGGTTTCCACTCTGCAAGTACGATCAGCGTGCATCCGGATTGATTGAAGCGCGGGTTCATACCGGAGGTTACTTTTTCACCTCGGGTAAGAGTTAGACGAATATGGGCCTCATCTTGCATCCCGTTCGCCTCGAGTGTTCGGAATAGGGCATCGCGGACTTCGCCCGACGATGGCACAGCTTCGAAGGCCAGCGTCTTGGCAGAGTTCTGCAGGCGCTCCAGATGTCCATCGAGTGCCGCAATGCGTCCCTTGTACACGCGCAGACCTTCCCATACGGCATCGCCGCCCTGTACCACGCTGTCAAACACGGACACCTTGGCCTGACTTCGAGGTACAAGCTCGCCATCGACGAATACCACTATGTCGAGGTTTCGCGGATCAGGCACATTCATTGTCTGCCTCCGGTTGTAGTGGCGCGAATCGATTTTTCGAATAGACGGTCATACCATGGTTTGCATTCTGCCAACAGGGGTTGGAGATGATCGGGAAATTCCGTTTTGGGCGTATAGCGGGCAAATCCGGTGCTCTGGTGTACCGCGTGATACCAGTGCGGCGCCCAAACCCCATCTTCGGGGATTGGTCCGGTCGGCCAGTGCAACATGTCCGCGGTGAACTCGTGGCCAATGCGTTCGCAGAGCTGGCGCAAGACTCCGGCGGGGTCGAGCAGAAGTTCGCGCGAATCCAGAACGGCTGGCCGCTGTCCGGCCGACAGTAGCTCCGAGTACAGTTGCCACTGCCGCTCCAGGCCCGTATCGACAAGTCGTGCGTTCGGTACCTGTATGGTCAACGAAGGTAACATCTCCATTGGATCTCGAATCAGGAACAGGTTGCAGGTGTGTTGCAGAAAGTCGAGATCGATGTCGAGCAGATGATGCGCCATATGCTTGATGAACAGACGTATTTCTTGTCGCTCCGATTGTTCGCTGAGCAGGATACGCATGACCTCGTTGCCGTCGCAGTTCATCGCTGCGAGCACTGCATCTCGCCCGGGATGATCGGCTCCGGAAACACGGAGGTAGTGGCCGTACAGAGGCTCGTCAATGACGCGCATGTCGTTGCGTTGCGAAAAGCTGTACATCAGCGCAGTCGAAACGTTGCGTGGCCCGGACCAGAGGCAAATTGGTGTCGTCATACGGTTCTAGTCTGCACTTATGTGCGCTCTGTCACAAATTGGCCGGGAGGGGTGTGAAGCTAACGGCAATTTAACTAAACTTGGCTAATGTTCAAGACATTCATTGCAGGAATTCTGCTCGGAATAGTGGCTGCCGTTGCCGGACTGCATTTCATTCCGCTCGTCGATCAATTTCGCGAGCAATCGATGATCGTGGTTCACCCAAACCAGGGCAATACCGAGTCGTTTCATGTCAATGTGCCGATGGATCGCATCATGATAGGCGCGCCGACGCAGAATAACCCGCTTCCTCCCGGTCTCGGATGGCCTGTCGATGAGAAATTCGCGGACACTCGCGCCGAACTATTCAAGATCCGGAACGGCAAAGACACGGTGGTCGGAGTTGCTAGCCGCATTGCGGCCAGCCATGAGGACTCCGTCGACATCATCGAGTGGGTTTTGCATTTGCCGGCACGGGGATCCGCCTATGTCACCATGCATCCAGAGCCGGCCGAGGGAGGTTATCGCGTGGGCGAGATGACTTGGGGAACACGAGAGTTTGCTGCGCTGGAGGGTCTCGTGACTGAACAATGGGTTGCGGATGTTTCCGGATCTGAGGATGCACCAGCTGGCCGGATCGAAATCACTACCGCATTTGTCCGGCAACTGGCGGACGAAGAATGAAGTACCTGATTGCATTGATCGTCGGTATGGCAACAGGAGCTGCGGCGTTCGCCATGCTGCTGTACTACAATCCACTTGTTGCGCAAAACAAATTGTCACCACTGTCAGTGACAGATAATGAGCTAATCAGTCTCAACTACTCAGCGGTCGCAGCGGACTCTCTGGTCTACACAAATGATGGCAATTCTCAGATCACACCCCACCCGGCGAAAGTACTGCAACTCTGGGAGCGACCGATTCGCAAGACCAACGCAATGGCTACCGTGTTGAAGGACAGTCGAAATCAGACCGTCGGTATTGGGATAAAATTCTCGTCTGATTCAGAAAGCAGCAACATCCTGAACGGCGAAGTCATCGTCGATAGCGTCTGGCACATATACCTTCCCGGACGGGGCAGCTTGTTCGTCGAGCAACAAGAGAATTTCTGGGGCTATCTGCGTGAGATCGTGATTCCGGCCTATTGGAGTTCCGGGGATAGCTGGCGCGGGATCTGGAACGGTAATACGACATCCGGTCCAGGCGCAATTGGCACGGCTACGGTTATTGGTGGTAGCGGCGCATTCAGAGGGGTACGGACTGAAGCGGTGGAAGCGCTCGCTGCAAAAGCCTATTCAGTAGACCGGGGGCCGGTAGCAATCAGCGGCGAAATAACGATTGAGGTTCCGCGACCCGAGCCTGAAGCTACCCCAGGTCCTTAATCGCGACGTCGACATCGGCAAGTTGTTCCAGGTCAAGAATGACGTGGTTCGCGATGAGTGCTTTTGATTGCATGAATTCTCGTGGCGCATTGACTGCGTCGACGGCGATCAGTGATCCATCCTTGAGGTACAAACACGCGAAACTCCTGCTTGCCGGGTCGCCACGAAGCACGACCGTATCGTATCCCTGCGATAGTCCGGCTATCTGCAGCTTGAGGTCATATTGATCTGACCAGAACCACGGCACTTGCGAATAATGCGCTTCGATACCGCAAATGTTGCTGGCCGCGATTTTCGCTTGTTCGAGCGCGTTGTGCACCGATTCGAGGCGCAGACGCTGGCCATAGATGTTACTCGGATGCGATGTACAGTCGCCGATTGCGTAGATATCCGGATCGGCCGTCCGGCATTGATCGTCGACGACAATTCCATTGATTACTTCCAGTCCCGCCGCCTCTGCGAGCTCTGTGTTCGGTGTGATGCCCACGCCGACGACGACCAGGTCGGCTGCTATCGTCTGTTCACTGTCTGTGATGACCGATTTGACACGGCGTTTTCCTTCGAAGGCTGCCAGGCCCGTGGAAAGGAGCAGCTTCACGCCGTGATTCGTATGCTCAAGCTGAAAGAAGTCAGACACATTCGGCGATACGACGCGACTCATAACCCGGTCTGCGATTTCGACAACAGTTACCTCCAGCCCGAGTTGCCGGCAGACTGCGGCAACCTCAAGGCCGATATATCCGGCGCCGATAACCACAAGTCGCTTATCGCTCGTCATATGGGCGCGAATCGCGTCAACATCGGTGATGCTGCGCAGGTAATGCACACCCGGCAGGTCGCTACCGGGTACCGAGACCTTCCTTACACGTGAACCCAGGGCGAGAACCAGCGTATCGTAGGGAATCTCATCGCCGCCTTCTGTTCGTACCTTGCGCGCCGCCCGATCGATGCTATCGATCCTCGTGTCGAGGCGAACGTCGATTTGTGGATCCTCGTAAAACGAAGCAGGCTTGTAATACAGGCGGTCGACCGGGAGGTCGCCTGCAAGAAACTTTTTCGACAGAGGTGGTCGTTGGTAGGGAAGATACGGCTCGTCGCCAACGAGAATTATTCGGCCGGAAAATTTTTTCTGCTTGAGTGTTGCAACAACCTGGCCGGCTCCATGGCCAGCACCGGCGATAACGACTGTGTCCGTCATTTGCATATCCTGTTTCTAAACGGCCTGCAATGGCCAAAGTATGGGAAGCAGGACCATTACGGTAATAAAGACGACAATGGTTAGTGGTACGCCCACTTTGAGGTAGTCAACGAAACGGTACCCGCCCGGACCCATTACGAGAATATTCGCCGGGTGCGATATCGGGCTCGTAAAGCTGGCGGAGGCCGCCATCGCGACCGCCATCATCGCAGTCTCCGGCTGAAGTCCCATGTCGGACATCGCCGAAAGCACGATTGGGGACATCAGGACAACGAGCGCGGCGGTCGGAATTATCATCGTGGCCATCGCGGTCAGCACATAGAGACCCATTATGACGGGCCATGGTCCTGCATCGCCTAACAGGATCATGACCTGTCCGGCCAGGTACGTCGCTGCACCGCTTTCCTGCATGGCGGTGCCGAGCGGCAGCATGCCCGCAATCAGGAATATTGCACGCCAGTCAATGGCTCGATAAGCCTGCTCCATGTTCAGACAGCCTGTCAGGACCATGATGCTGCCGCCGACTACGGCTGCGACCGAGATTGGCGCCTTGCCCATCATTACCGATACGACCACAGCCAGCATGATGATGGCGGCAAGCGGCGCGCGTCGCGTGTCAGGAGGTTTCTGGCCCAACGGTGTCAGGATCAGGAAGTCAGAGTCGGACGAAAGCAGCTGCAGCCGATCGCGTGGTCCGAGCAGCAACAATGCGTCACCGATCTGCAGTTGTTCGTCGGCCAGCTCAGTACCTATTGTTTCACCCTCACGCCATATTCCGGCAAGTTCGATGCCGTAGCGTTCGCGAAAATTCAGCGCACCAACCGTACGGCCGGCAAGACTGCTGCGCGGATCGAGTGTGGCGTCCATCAAGGTCAGGCGCTCAGACTCGAACGTGCCCAGCCTGGCCGAAACTTTAGTTTCGATTTCAAGCTCCTGCAAGCCTCGCAATACATCGAGGTCGCTGGGTTGACCTTCTATCAGGAGCAGGTCGCCTCCAACAAGGACTTCGTCGCCGCGCGGCATTACTGTGAGTGCGCCATCCCGAAATATTGCGCCAACACGAAAATCGAAGACGTCGGCAAGGCGACTCTTGCCCAAAGTCTCTCCTGCGAGGTCACTGTCTTTAGGTAGCCGCACAACGAACATGCGTTCGTCGGCACGGTAATGGTCATCAAGGCGCTCACCGGTGAGTACCTCGATTGCGGTGAAATCTGCGAACTTTTCGAGTTGGGCGATGGCGTCGGCCTCGCCTTGCACAAGCACGCGTTCGCCCTCGCGCAGTGGCACGTACGCGAGATTCGTCAGACGGTATTGGTCCCTGCGGCGTAATCCAACGACAGACACATCGAAGCGAGCCCGAAAACCCGCATGTCGTACGAGTTCGGATACCAGCGGTGATGTATCCGCGATGGTGACCTCGGCGTACGCCAATTTCGCTGCCACCATCGATTTCAGTACGGGCGCCTCGCGTTCGATAACAAGGTCACTCCAGCGGCGCAGCTCGCGGAACTGGTCGATTCGCCCTTGCACGAGGATTCCGTCGCCGCCACGAAGTACCGTTTGTCGGCTTGGCAGAGTTTCACTGCGGCCATGGCGCACGAGTGCAAGAATGATCAGGCCGGTAGAGCTGCCGATGTGGCTTTCGCCGAGGGTCTTGCCGACCAGGATTGAGTGCGTCGGTACGCGCATCATGAATGTGCGCTCATGCAGCTTGTAGCGCGTCCTCAAGGTCCGTTGGCTCACAAGCTTGCCATGCTCGGTAGCCTGCTTGGGTAATAGAAATCGGCCAAACAACGCGACAAACAATACGCCAATGACCATGACGGCACCGCCCAATGGCGTGAAATCAAAAAGTTTGAAGGGCTCGTAACCAAATCGTGCGAGCGAGGCACTGATCAAAAGGTTCGGCGGCGTACCGATCAACGTCATCAGGCCACCCAGCAATGTCGAGTAGGCCAGCGGCATCAGCAGCCGGGACGCCGGAATGCGGGTACGTCGCGCTACCTGGACCACCACTGGCAACATCAGCGCGGCAACACCAATGTTGTTCATGAACGCTGATAGCACCGCGCCAGTAATCATGATGACGACAATCATCGTGAATTCGCGGCGGCCGCCGAGGCGCATGACCTGACGACCAATAATGTCAGCGATTCCGGTGCGAGTGATGCCTTCACTAAGGATGAACATCGCCCACACCGTAATCACGGCACCATTTGAAAAGCCATCAAAGGCCTGGTCGGCGGTTACGAGTCCTGAAATTGCCAGCGCCCCGAGTACGAGCAAGGCGACAAGGTCCATGCGAATGACTTCGCTGATAAACAGGACAAGCGAGATGGCAAGTATGCCGAGGACAAAGGCGATGTCGAGCGTCATTCGGTCATTTCAACGGGTCAGAGTGTCTCAGAGGGTTGCGTGAGTCCTTTTATACAGACTACGCAGCGCGCCGAACAGGGAATGATGCGCACTCATGGCTGACAGGCACATCTGTGAGCCGATGGGAGCGTGTCGTATCGCCGCGCTCGTGCCGTTAACAGAAGAATTCCTCGCCAAACCAATGACCTGAACTTGTAAATACATCCAGTACTGTATAAAAATACAGACTTTTCCAGCGGAGAGAGCCTGTGCAGACGGCGGAGCGTATTGACGATTATCTGGCGTTGCTGAATCCGGCCCAGCGTCAGGCGGCTGAGTACGGGCACAATTCAGTTGATGAGGCATTTCAGGCCGGGCCATTGCTGGTCATCGCCGGTGCTGGAACGGGCAAGACGATGACACTTGCACATCGGGTCGCCCATCTGATCATCCAGGGCGTTAACCCCGAAAAAATCCTGTTACTGACCTTCACCCGGCGTGCAGCACAGGAGATGACACGACGTGTTGACGCGATCGTCAGGCGAACGATGGCCGGCAGCAGTTCGAGTCCGGTGCCGGCTGGCATTTTGCCATGGTCCGGCACGTTTCATTCGGTCGCAAATCGTCTGCTGCGACGCTTCGCGGCAAATCTCGGTCTCCACCCGGGGTTCTCGGTGCTCGATCGGGCCGATGCGGCAGACGTCATTGATGTCACCAGGCATGAACTGGCCCTGTCGCGAAAGTCGCGACGTTTTCCGAAAAAAGACACCTGTCTGGCAATCTACTCCCGTTGCGTGAATTCGCAGAAGCCGTTGCTTGATGTTTTGAACGAGTCCTACCCGTGGTGCATTGATTGGGAAGCGGAATTGCGTGAGCTGTTCAGACACTACGTGATGCGCAAGCAGAAAAGTCAGACACTCGACTACGATGATCTATTGCTGTACTGGAATCACCTCGTGGCGGAAAAGGAATTCGCCGAACAAATCGGTTCCTGCTTTGACCACGTGCTCATCGATGAATATCAGGATACGAATCTCGTTCAAGCGCAAATCCTGCGTGCGCTGAAGCCGGACGGTAATGGCGTTACGGTAGTTGGCGATGACGCGCAGTCAATATATTCGTTCCGCGCTGCCGAGGTGGAAAACATCCTCGGTTTTCCTGATCAGTTCATGCCCGGTGCTCAAGTCGTAACGCTGGAGCAAAACTATCGATCGACTCAGGAAATTCTCGATACAGCAAACTGCCTGATCGCTGAAGGTGAACGGCACTATCGAAAGAACTTGTTTGTCGATAGCAAGAGCGGTGGCCGGCCACGATATGTAACAGTAGAAGATGCCGATGCTGAGACTGAATACGTTGTCCAGTCAATTTTGGAGAATCGTGAAACGGGCATGCAGCTCATGGATCAGGTGGTGTTGTTTCGCGGCGCGCATCACAGCGACAGACTCGAGCTCGAACTGGTCAGGCGCAACATTCCGTACGTAAAATACGGTGGGCTCAAGTTCCTTGAGGCAGCACATGTCAAAGACATGCTGTCGGTACTCAAATGGGCCGAGAATCCCAGGAATGAGGTTGCTGCGTTTCGTGTATTGAAACTGCTGCCGGGTATGGGGCCGATGAATGCATCGCGCTGTTTTGAGCAACTCGGGGTTCGCGAGTTTTCGTTTTCGGCGTTGCGCGATTTTCGACCTCCGGCGGCGGTGGCAGGCGACTGGGGTGCTTTTTGTGCGTTGATGGATTCACTGTCAGCGGTAGAAGCTGATGATGCGGGCTGGCAGCCGCAACTCAGTCAGGTTCGTCGCTGGTATCAACCACATCTCGAGCGGCTTTATGACGGTCTCGATACGCGCGAGGCGGATCTTGAGCAGCTCGAGCAGGTTTCCGGAGGCTATCCGACGCGAGAGCGTTTTCTTACCGAGCTGACACTTGATCCGCCGAGTGCGGCCGGGGATCTTGCCGGGGATCCGTTGCTCGACGAAGACTATCTTGTCTTGTCGACAGTGCACTCAGCGAAAGGCCAGGAGTGGGAAGCTGTGTTTGTACTGAACGTATCGGATGGTAATTTTCCTTCGGAGTTTGCTACTGGCAAGCCTGAGATGATCGAGGAGGAACGCCGCTTGTTGTACGTTGCAATGACCCGCGCAAAACAGTCCTTGTCGCTTATTTCGCCGCTCAAGTATCACGTTACGCAGCAACGACGCGATGGTGATAAGCACGTGTACGGTGCGCGAAGCCGCTTTCTGACGGATTCACTGCTTGAGACGATGGAAGGCTGTTTCCATGGTCGCGCGGAATCCGATACAGCGCGACTGCAAGTGCGGTCAAACAAACGAATCGATGTTGCCTCCCGACTGCGCGAAATGTGGTAGCAAAAAAAATCGGTGGCACAAGGCCACCGCTAAAGGTCACGAAACAAACAGCATAAGGGATTTTTAGTTTGCTACGTCAACTCAAATTAATTGTTACAGTCCTTTAATGCCTGGACACTGAAGTTGGTTGCAACGAATTCGGAATAACGGACGCTCATATGCCAAAAGATGAGTTACCCGTGTAACTATATGGGCAGATCTCAGGAAAGAAACATCGCATACGCTGGGTTGTCGTTTTCTTCCCAGTGTGTGTAGCCCAAATCGGCAAGATGCGCTTCGAGTTTGTCGGTTTCATTTTCAGGTACGTCAATGCCAGCAAGAATTCGGCCATAGTCGGAGCCGTGATTACGGTAATGAAAGAGGCTGATGTTCCATTCCGTGCCAATGGCATTTAGAAAGTCGAGCAACGCACCCGGCCGTTCGGGAAACTCGAATCGAAACAGGCGTTCGTTGGCGACGCCCGGTGAACGTCCGCCAACCATGTGACGTACATGCAGCTTGGCCATCTCGTTGTCGCTCAAGTCTGCAAATGTATAGTCTGCTTCGCGCAGTTGAGCGACGAGTTCCTGTCGCTCCTCGTCACCACCACTCAGCTGCACGCCGACGAAGATGTGCGCATTCCTGGTATCGCTGTAGCGGTAGTTGAATTCAGTAATGCCACGACGCCCGATTAGCTCACAGAATTTCCTGAAACTGCCGGGTTCTTCCGGGATTTCGACTGCGAGCAGCATCTCTGTCTGCTCGCCAATCGCAGCACGCTCGGCGATGTGGCGCAATCGATCGAAGTTCACATTGGCGCCACAATTGATAGTAACGAAGTTCTG
>Ga0255052_10001238_pt1 | contig 19505 bp, 16 predicted proteins | sample JV7_2_21_MG_FD_188632 | JGI IMG/M metagenome (GOLD analysis project Ga0255052, IMG submission 188632) | Seawater microbial communities from Jervis Inlet, British Columbia, Canada - JV7_2_21 | ecosystem: Environmental > Aquatic > Marine > Inlet | place: Canada: British Columbia | collected... | reverse complement strand
TATGGGTTTAAGTAAGGAAGAAGTAGAAAACAGGATAACTGAGAGAAGCAGGAAGGACCTTGAATTCACGCGTAAGATGAAACGCAGATTTTCGGAAAACTGATTTTATAAATTAGAAGCCTCTACCCTGTTTCTTCCCCTTCTTTTCGCCTTCTGAAGGGCCTTATCCACCCTGTTCACCAGTTTGTCGAGTGTGTCATCAATTTTATATGCTGCTATGCCAACACTTATAGTGACTTTTTCCACTACATTGAAACTGTGATTCTCCACTATATTTCTTATCTTCTCAGCAAGCATCTTAGCCCCTTCAATGTTGGTTTCCGGAGCAATAATCATAAACTCTGATCCCCCAAACCTCGACAGTATATCAGCCTTCCTCACATTATCTTTTATCAGTACCGATACCGTAGTCAACACATAATCCCCTACATCATTACCATACTCATCATTTACTTTCTTGAGATGGTCTATGTCAAACATTATAAGAGCAGGGTCTTTTCTTGACTGACCTTTTTTATATCTCTCTGACCTGTGAATCTCTTTATCAAGGAAAGTCGTAAACATTCTTCTGTTATAAACTTTAGTTAAGGAATCTATCTCCGCAAATTCCATCAACCGCATTTCAAGCCTTCTTTTCCTTAGAATACCAAGCCCGGCAATAACTCCGAATATCACCAATAGAATCACTATAAGAACACGAAGTAATATGAGATGCGTGTCACTTTCCTGAATTAAGTATCCACCTATAAACGTATCGATTAACCAGAAAAGCACAGCGATCACAGCAGCTCCCGCTGTCATTTGGGTCATGATTATGATTTTATTTGTTGTTTTCGCTCGAACTGTTTTCATGTTGGTATTTACTTTAACCTATTGAAAAATATATTTATTGTTTCCTGTTTTTTATCGGATAAATTCAATATAAACTTTATGACAATTCTCAAAGCACTTTCGCATCGCTCCCAGCGCTCTGCTTACCACCGGCATCAAATCCTTTTCTTTCAAATTTCTCCCATCCTTTCTTACCCTTTATGAAGTCAAGCGATGCCTTTATTCTCCACCAGACAGTCATCTGCCTGTATCCGAGATTTTCAAATATGGCGGCAATGACAAGTATTACAATTTCTTTTATGCCGTTGTAATAAATAAGCGATTTTCCTGTTGTGTCAGTTTCCGAAGTTTTTTCGGGCCATGCACTCATTACAACAGATAATACAGACAGGAATATACCATAAACTATTGAAACAACAGTAAACAAATATAAATACGTCATATTTAAATTGTCAAGATAAAAAAGCAGCGGCAGAGTTAGATATCCCAGAAACTCAACAGGCGCCCCGCACAGCTCAAACAGAAAAAAATAGGGAAAAGCAAAAAGACCGACACGGCCATAATTTTTATTGAAAAGCATTTTTCTGTGATATGTCATCGTTTCGATCAGACCCCTGTGCCATCTGTTTCTCTGCTTGGACAGAGAATCATAATCTTCCGGTGCCTCTGTCCAGGCAAGGGGATGCGGCACATAAGCAATTCTTTTGTTGAGCCCTTTTTCCTTAATATACCGCTGCATTCTAACTATTATTTCCATGTCTTCACAAACGGTTTCAACTTTTTCTCCGGCATATTCGAACGCTACCTTTGAATCAATAAATTTTGTAAGATATCCTCCTGTTTTCATTACTAACTCTTTGTTGAAAATACCAAACACCCCAGAAATAATAAGAATTGATTTCAACCGGGACAGAGCGGTTCTCCCCATTGTAAATGAACGAATATATTCAACTATCTGAAACCTGACGATCCATTTCTTTGATAACCTGGGCTCTATAACCTTTCCATCTTCAACATGCGAGCTGTTTACAACAGCCACCTGCCCTCCTATCGCCACTATATCCTGATGGTCAAGTATTGCTCGAAATGCCTGAAGAAGCGCTGCTTCATCTATGATTGAATCTGCATCAATCGACACAAAGTAGGGACAGAACGATGCATTGATGCCGGCATTTAGCGCATCAGCCTTGCCGCCGTTTTTCTTATCAATGACAATAAACCTGCTGATATGTTCGGGAAGATCAGCATGCGAACTAAAACATGCCCTGACGCGTGCTGTTGATATCCGTTCGATATAATCAATATCAGTGCGTCTCAGGTTAAAGGCTTTTTTCAGAACTTCCAGTGTAGCGTCGCTCGATCCATCATTGATGATCACAATCTCGAGTCTGGGAAATTTCAGTTTAATTAATGATTTTATAGATTCCACGATCGTCTTATCTTCATTGTAAGCAGGCACAAGAATTGACAAAGGAGGTGTAAACGGAGACGACATAGCTATATCAAATCCCTCATATCCTCTGCTGATAACACGGCGTCTGACATCAGAAAATGCTATGGTTAGAAAAAACAGATTGATAGTATTAAACACAAGAAAGTAGATAATGAAAAAATACTCGATGAAGCTGTATAAATATTCTATGAAATACATATCATACTGAGCTGACTACAAGTTTATTTGCTTCTTTTCTGATCTCGGGAGCTGGATCTTTACGAGCCATTTCCAGGATGTCCTGATTATTATCAGCATTAACAATCGATAAAACACGTAATGCATGTAACCGTCTATCTTTATCTGAAGATTGCTTGAATATGTTAAACATTTCTTCCTTGCTGCAGAGTTCGTCAACAATTCTTATCGCTATTGTGTCCATTTTTTCATAATCTTCATAAGAATTGCCCGCAGCTATCATGACTCCTCTGAGATAAGATCGGAATTCAGGGAACTTGGACGCTTTTGCCTGAAGAATACTAATTGACTTGTTAATATCTAATTTCGATAAACTGACAACAGCCCGCATTCTTACAAACTCATCAATGTCCTGCATCGCGGTCTGAATAATCTGAAAAGTTCTTTCTCCTCCAGTGTTAGCAATAGCATTCACAGTCGCTGCCCGTACACGTTCATTCGGGTCGTATATCAAGCCTTCCAGACGGTTGATCAGCTGTTTCTTTCTGAACTTGCCTATTGCTCCTACTGCCGCTGCCCTGACTTCAGGATCAGTATCAGTCAGCAAGTTCATAAGAAATTTTACCGACCCTTTCTTTTGGCTTTTGCCCATAAGCCACGCCATGCCAATCTTTCTCATCTTTGTCTCAGGGACACTTCTGACCAGCTCAGTAACCTTTTCCGGGTCTCCTGACAAAAGTTCTGAAAGTGATGTGGTTACTGACTCCCTGAACTCCCTGTCAGTCGTATCCAGCACATGAAACAGGGCCTCAAGTGCCTTAGGCTTTTTGTACTTACTGAGCATCCCTGCTGCTCTGTTTCTGACATTTGGAGCCGGATCAGCAAGTGATGTTGAAAGGGCTGTTATAACTTCATCATCCCTACCAATTGCGGTCATGACCTCCATGGCCTCTATTCTGACATCCGCAAAAGGGTCTTTCTTCATGATGCCGAGGATAGAGGTAAACAAATCAGGGGTAGCTATAATTTTGAGCATCTCAATAGCATTGATCCTTAAAACAGGATCCAGAGATTCCTTTAATTTATTTATCATTTCATTGGCAAATTCCCTGTCATTTCTTGCCAGAAGAAGTCCAACCTCAAGGTTTCTTGATTTACGTGCCTTTATGCTTATGTCATCAACTATAGATTGAAATCTCTTGTCATCTGTTAACTTTCCAATTTCGATTCTTAGTTCTTTGATATTTTTTTTCGCATAAAAATATTTCAGAAACATCGGGTCATGAAAAGATGCCAGACTGATAAAGGCAGCAGCAACTACCTTTGCAGAAGGATCGTCAAACATAGAAATAATTAACGGTTTGAACTGTTCGAAACCGGAAGCTCCTATTGCAAGGGCAAGCGCAAGGCGCACATTTTCATCAGGATCGTTGGCAAGAACCTTCGCCTTTTCCAGAAAAGTATCTGCTGTATCGGGACCAACACATGCAAGGACAATTGTCCTCACAGACCTTGCAGGGTCAAGAAGGGCTTTTTCAAAAATTGACTCTCGACCATGAAAACCAAATTTGGCCATTGCCCTAAACGCATTCTCTCTCAGATATTCGTCCATACTTCCTGTAAATTCAAAAATGAATTCATAAGAAGCGTCATCTTTCACTATCGAAGCTATTTCAAGCAAGGTAGCGAGCGAACCTTTTGACAGTTCATAGAAATTAAACAGTTTTTTTATAGACTCGAAATTATCGGGTTTTATTGCCTCAATATACTCCACGATCTGCTGTCGTAGAGCATCCGATCCATTTGGCATCAGCCTAAGAATATCACCAATAACCTCTGCTTCCACTATAGCGGAAAAATACTTTATAGCTTCAATCCTGACGTCCTCGGATGATTCATTCAGTGTTGCTAATATTTTTTCTCTCTCTGTTGTAATTCCAAGCTCTCTCATAACCCTGAGCGCTGTACTTCTTACTTTAAGGGCCGGGTCTAAAAGAAGCTTCTCTATTTTCTTCCAATGCTTCGTCACCTTAAGCATGGATAAGGCGCTAAGTGCAGCCTCACGGGCAAGCGGATTAGGATCTTCCATTATGATCACTATGTCATCAGAAAATTCCTTGGCATCAAGCTTACCAAGCGCTTCAACAGCCGCCCTTCTGACCCAGTACTCACTGTCTTTCAGATTCTCTATCAGAAGAGAGATCGATTCATCAGCTCCGATAGTGCCAAGACTCTGTATTATTCTTGCCTTTAAGGTCCAGTCATCCGTGCTTTTGAGTAAGTCAACGAGAGGATCTGTTGCTTCTTTTGTTTTTGCTTCTCCAAGTAGCCTGACGATCCTCTTTTGCAGATGTCCCTTCGCTGTTTCCAACCGCTCGCTCAGACTTTCAATAACTCCTGATTGAGCTATCAGAAAAAGAATCTTCCTTAACTCTTCCTTATAATTGCCATCCCCATATTCTTCAAGAATCCTCTCCACATAACCGATTCTTTCAAGTGCCAGCGCAGCACGCTTTCGCACTTCCATGTCCTCATCTTCCAGTGCGATGAGAAGAGAAGGTATTGATTGTTCCCCTAATTGTTCCAGTGCTTCAACTGCCCTCACCCTGACCCACCATTCAGGGTCCTTGAGGATATTCACCAGATAATGTATGACAGACGGATTTCCGATGCTGCCAAGTGCCTGAGATACACGTGTTCTGACAAACGGGATCGGCTCTGAAATGAGAAGCTCTGTTAACTTACCTATCGCCCTCCCATCCTTAATCTTGCCGAGAGCGCCTGCAGCCTTGGCCCTTACTTCAGGACTCGCATCCAGCAGTGAATCTGCAAGCGCCTCAACAGCATTCTTTGCCTCCAGCCATCCCAGAATCTCTGCAGACCATCCCCTTCTGCTTTCACTCTGAAAATTTCTCAACTCCTTCTTCAGGTGATTGATTGATTCCTCTCCGATATTGACAAGAATCTCACCTATTCTGGGAGGCAGCCATGTTTCCGGATATCCAAGGGCTTCGATCAGGACCGGAATGGCCCTCTTATCTCTGATCCTTCCGAGAGCCCGAAGTGCGACTGACCGAACATCCTCATCCTCGTTATTTTCATCGCGGATAATCGACAAAAGTATCGGAACCGCCTGGCCTGATCCTATTTGACCAAGCTTTTCACATGCAAATGCCCTTTTTTTCCAGGATTTGGAAATTGTTAGAGTATCAATATATTTCTTTGTAATTCCGATTTTATCGTAGAGTTCCTGCATTTGACTTTGTGAACCAGAACGCGCTGCTGCCTTGTCTAATACCTGCTCGATTAAAACACCGTTGCCTAAACGACTCAGCTTTTTTGCAACATACCCGACCGAAATCTTATCCCTCGCAATACTGTTGAATAAGTCTTTGTGGCTTTCCATTATCTTATTTGCTCTTATAGACTGAATAGACCCTACCCGTCTTATAAATATAAGAGCCAGGAAAAACATCAGAGTTATAACTAAAACAACAACAGTGATTAACACCAGCAGATTTTTTTTCTCACCTACTGCACCCTTCAGAGCGCTCTTAACTTGAACCTGTATTCTTTCAATAAATGCAATATTGTCCTGCTCACCGGTCTTTTCAGTATTTATGTCCTTGACGGAATCTTCAGTTCCCTTTGAATCCTTTTCTTGCAAAATCTGCAATAGCGGGGCTTCATTGTTATCAGTTTCTGCAGCAATACCTATACTGGATTTCTTTTCTTTCTGTACTTTTTCGTTATTGATAATGCCTGTGTTACCATTCACAGACCGTTCTTGAGGAGCCTCAGGCAGTGATTCTGTCACAACATTTTTATTATTTGCAATGCTTGAATCAGTTGTTAGTTTGTCGCGCTTTACTGTTACAACAAAAGCATCTTTATGCCCTAGTCCAGCCAATTTCATTCTTAACCCATTAGCATCTTTCTTTGAACCGAGACTGCCGCAGGAGACCTTGTATAATTTTTTCCATTTATTGACTGAGCAGTTGATTCCAACATTCCTGAGTTCAGCAATCGTAATTATTGCTGTATCTCGTACAGAGTAGACCCCGACCTGAACAGTAAAGATAGTTTCAGATGGTTGAACCAATGAATTTTCGAGATTATTTATCGAATCTGAAAGATTTCCTGACGTATCGGCTCGTGACATCCCTGACAATAAATGGATCCATAGCAACGATACCATTAGCGCCATTAATGCAAACTTAATACGTTTTCCAGGCAATTGCATATAATTATTCATTATTCTTCCAGTTTAGACATCCTATATATACATATATATATTCGGATTATGTATAACAATTCTTTATCAGGCCAGAATTTCATTGCATTACATGTTTTTTTTCGCTCTATCTCCGTGATAATAGATAATTTTGTGATTTAAAAGGGTTATAATCGATCTATGCTCATAGGCACAAGAACAGTTAATCCCGAAGAAATCAATATCTGGAATTCAGAGATTATACAGATCTCTGTCTATCACGGCATGAAGGACAACCTCGATAAAATGATAAATTGTGTCCGTAAATGTAAGGAAACAGGCTTGAGATATGTAGTTCATCCTGTTCGTTATTCTCTGTTGAAGGAAGAGATGTGCGATCAAATTATGATTATGGCAGAGCAGGCTGATTTAGCGCTCATACTTCATGACGAAACTGGGCCTGATGGTAAGAGGCTTTCCGGCAATGCAGAAGCAACCTTCAGGAAGGCAGTTGAAAAACTCAACTTAACCACAAAAATTTCTTTTGAGAATTCTACAAATACTGGTGATATAAAGTGGTTCTGGAATGAGTTTGCTGATTCTGTCACTCTGGATATAGGGCATGTAGAATCATCAGGACATGATTCGTTAGCGTTTGTCAGAAAGCTTGATAAAGCGGTTATAGAGAAGATCCAGTTTGTTCATATGCATAGGAATAACGGTCTCAGAGGCGGCATTACTGACCACTGGCCACTCAGCAGTGACTGCAGGGAACTGCAGGCATTAAAAGAATTTCTGAAGATCAAATCCAATGTAAGTGTATTTCTCGAATTAAATGAAGTTGAAAAAATCGGGGAAAGCCTTGATATCCTGAAGTCATTAAGAGAGGGGTTAGCATAGTAGCTTATTATTAAGAAAATGGATAACCCAAATTATAGTCGACTCATATTTATCGCTTTCATAATATTCTCTGTTTTCTCTGGCAGTTCAGCTATAGCACTTGCTACAGACAAAGAGGTTGACGTTCAGACTATCATTGACAGTGTGGACAAGCTTTACAGAAGTTCTTCAAGCTATGCTGATGTAGAGATGGCTGTAGTAAGCAAACACTGGGAGAGGACTCTAACGATGCAAATATGGACCGAGGGGATGGATAAAACTTTCATACATATAACTGGCCCAAAGAAAGACGAGGGGATTGCCACATTACGTATTAACACAGAGATGTGGAATTATTTCCCTAAAATCAACAAAGTCATGAAAGTACCTCCATCCATGATGATGGGTTCCTGGATGGGATCCGATTTCACTAATGATGACCTCGTAAAAGAAAGCTCGCTTCTTGAAGATTACAACCACAGGCTCATTCATCCAGAAAACGAAGAAATTGATAAATATTATATTGAATTGACCCCTAAGACAGAGACGCCTTCTGTATGGGGAAAGATCGAAATTACAATCCGGAAAAAAGATTACATCCCGCTTACAGAGGTTTATTATGATGAAAAAGGAAGGAAGATGCGAGAAATGATATTCAGTGATGTCCGTAAATTCGGCAACCGGGAAATTCCTGCCACGCTTGAAATGCTCCCTTTGAACAAGAAAGGACAAAAGACGGTGATTCGATACAGAGATATTCAATTTGATGAACCGACCGACAAATCAACATTTACGCTTCGCAATCTTCAGAAGAGAAGATAGGTTTAGAGATCCGAAACAATGATCCTTTTGAAAATTGCCTTCAGGAATATTTTCCGCCATAAGAGGCGCTCTGCTCTAACCGGCTTAATGATGGCCGGTGGGTGCTTTTTATTTGCGATCTTCATAGGAGTGATAGATGGAAGTTATGGCAATCTTATCGATATGTTCACTCGGGATCATACAGGGCATATCCAGATTCATTCTAAGGGCTATCTTGACAAACCATCAATATATACAACTCTTAGCAATGCAGATTCCATAGGCAGTAAACTCGAACCAATTGATCATGTTCAGGCATGGGCACCAAGGGCTTACACGTCTGCACTTGCATTTGCAGGCAAAAAGACTACAGGCGTACAGATAATGGGTATACATCCGGAAAAAGAATCAGTGACTACACGGATAAAGCATAAGGTGGAAAAGGGGCGCTTTATTTCCTCTACGTCTTTAAATGAAGTGGTTATTGGTGATGGGCTTGCAAAGATTTTGAAAGTAGACATCAACAGTGAAATAGCCCTTATAGCACAGGGAGTGGACGGGTCGATTGCTAACGATCTCTTTACTGTTGTTGGTATTACAGCAAAGGGCTTAGGTTCCGGCAGTGCTTCAATAAGCTATATGCACATAAACAGCATTCAGAAGTTCCTCAGTCTCGGAAACCGGATACATGAGATTGCGGTCGTGCTTTCAGATCATTCAAAGGCGGCAAAGACTGCAAACCTGATAAAGGCTTCACTCGGAGATGCCTCTCTTGAAGTAGACCCGTGGCAGGTGGTGGAAAGTCAATTTTACAGGGCAATGCAGGCGGACATAAAAGGCAACTGGTACACTATCGTGGTCTTTACAATAATCATTGCGTTCGGAGTACTGAACACAATACTCATGATAATTCTTGAAAGAACCCGCGAGTTCGGTGTATTAAAGGCAATTGGCACAAGACCCTTTCAGATATTTTTGCTTATAATGCTGGAATCTGTATTCCTCTCGATTATAAGTATAATCATCGGAACAATAATGGGAATATTCGCTAACTGGATGCTTTCGATATACGGTATAGCATATCCAGTCCCGATCGAATACGGCGGGTATGTATTCGATAAATTAACAGCAAAAATCACAATACGTTCACTCGTTCTACCGACCGCAATTATTTTTGGAACAGCATTGCTCGTAAGCATACTGCCTGCTTTACGGGCCGCTCGAATAATCCCTGTAAAAGCCATGAGGGCACACTGATTTCAGATCCAATGATACTACTTAAACTTGCATGGAGAAATGTTATCAGGAACACCAGAAGAACTGTGTTATCTGGATTGGCAATCGGTATTACTCTTGCCTGCCTGATTTTTATTGACGGAATTTACATAGGCATGATCGGAAGCATGATAAGGACAGCAACAGATTCATTGCTTGGTCAGGGACAGATACATGCAGACGGTTTTCGCGATACAATCGAGGTGGAAAAGACCATAATCAATGTTAACAACATCATAAAATCCCTGGGTTCAGAAGAACTGCTTTCGGGTTATACCGAGCGCACCGTATCTGTTGCGATGCTTAGTTCCGCAGCGGGTGTCAACTCAGTTATGCTTTATGGAATTGCTCCAACAACCGAAAAACGTATGTCGATGGTTGATGAGGCTATACAGGAAGGAGATTATCTATCGTCTGAAACTGCGGGACAGATTCTGATCGGCTCAAAAACAGCAGAGATACTTGAGGTTGGAACTGGAGACCGTCTTGTTTTAACTGTGGCTCAGGCTGATACGGGTCAGCTATCACAGGATATGTTCAGGGTTACAGGTATTTTTCATATGGGAATGAGGGAAGTCGACAGCGGGATGGCATTTATAAACATAAACCAGTCACGCAAACTGCTGTCGCTCGGTAATGCCACACACGAAATAGCACTGAAATTTAATAGCATTGACGATGCAGGAGACCGGTCTCTGACATTCTGGGATAAATACTCACAGTCAGGAAACGAGGCTCTCGGGTGGAGAGACATAGTCCCTCAACTTGACGGTGTGATAGAACTGTCTGACATGTCAACGGTTATAACTTCTTCACTGGTTTTCTGTATAGTAGCGGTAATTATTATTCATACATTATTCATGTCGCTTTATGAAAGAATGTTTGAATTCGGGGTACTGAGAGCAATCGGCACCAGACCCGCAAGCATGGCGCTTGTCATCTTTTTTGAGGCAGCCTCGCTTTCTTTAATCAGCATTATCTTCGGACTTGGGCTTGGATTACTTGTAATGAAAATCTTTTCGGTCTATGGAATTAACTACATGGGAATTGAGTTTGCGAGCGTAACTATCACCGAGTTCATCTATCCTGTAATGACACTGAGACAGTTCACATTTTTCCCGGCTTTAATATTTATATTTGCACTTGTTGCAGCTATATATCCTGCGGTTTTTGCGGCAAGACTGACCCCTGCTAAAGCAATGCAGCGGAGCATGTAGATCTGGTTGCAGCAACTAAAGCATTTGTCAGGTTAAAAAGGAGAAGCAGATGCCGGATGAGATTTTAAAAATACAAAATGTATCAAAAATCTACAGCACTGACGGGATAGAAGTCCATGCGCTAAGATCACTTAGCCTTAGCATTGAAGAGGGAGAGTTTACCGCGATAGCAGGACCCTCCGGCTCAGGCAAAACCACTCTCCTTAATATCATCAGCGGACTCGATACCCCGACTTCCGGACAGGCCCTGCTGGCAGGCAAGCCTATCAGTACTATGAAAGGCAGTGAACTATCGGATTTCAGACGAGATCATATAGGGTTTATTTTTCAGGCATATAATCTTATACCAGTTCTTACGGTAAAGGAAAACATCGAATACATAATGCTTCTTCAGGGCATTCAAGAGAAAGAAAGGTACTCACGCGTAGCATCCATTTTAAAGAAGGTTGGTCTTGATGGAATGGAAAACAGACAGCCAAAACAGCTTTCCGGAGGACAGCAGCAGCGGGTGGCAGTAGCACGCGCAATGGTATCAAATCCAAGTATTATCCTTGCTGACGAACCAACAGCAAATCTCGATTCTAACACAGGCGCATCCCTCCTTGATATAATGCGTGACCTTAATAAAAGTGTGGGGATGACATTTGTCTTCTCTACCCATGACACAATGATCATGGAGCGCGCAAGTCGGCTTGTGCTTTTAAGGGACGGAGAAATTGTAACTGATGAAAGAAGGCAATAGGCAGGAAGGTTATTTTACATTTGAGTAAATTTATATATTGCTACACTCTCCTTTTTTTATTTTTTTTAACTTCGATTTGCCCAGGCCCTGTGTCAGCTGATGAAGATCAGTTTAAATTAAGAGGATACATTAAACCTCTCTTTAAACTGACCGATTTCAAGAGCCTGGACCTCAAAGTTGAAGGAAGCAATGCTGAAGAACCTGAAATCGAGGGGGCCCTTACAACTACTGTAAGATTCAATCTCTTCTGGAAACCGGACAAGTCTGTTTCTGCTGAGATCGCTTATGAAATTACACCTCGTTTTCAGGATCCTGATGCAGCGCAATTGTCAGTTACTGTTCAGGCTGCTGATTCATTGTCATACCGTGCTATTGATCCCGGGGAAAAAATGTTTTCATCAAGTGACAACAGCGATATCCAGATATTTCACAATATTGACAGAGCATTCGTGACATTTTCACCTGTATTCGGCGATATTCATATAGGCCGCCAGCCAATAGCATTTGGTTCAGCTCACGTTATCAATCCCACTGATATTCTAACTTCCTTTACTTATACTGAGCTTAACAAAGAGGAAAGGGTTGGGATAGATGCTGTACGTATGAAGATTCCGGTTGGATCTTTAAGCGAGATAGACATGGGCGTAGTGACAGGAGATAACTTCAGCGTTAAAGAAAGCGCTGCTTTTTTAAGAGGAAAGTTTTTTATGTTCGAGACTGATATTGCACCGTTAGCGATAATTTTCAAGCAGAACCTGCTTTTAGGTTTTGATATAGCCGGCTCGATCAAAGATGCAGGTTACTGGTTTGAAGGCGCTCATGTTTATGTAAATATTGCAGATGACCATATCACCACTCAAGATTATTCTAGATTTTCAACAGGACTTGATTACAGTTTCGGTGAAGATCTTTACGCCTATATCGAATATCATTATAACGGGGCAGGTGAAGGCAGCCCGGATGATTACAGTGCTTTAATTCTTGGACTTAAAAATCCAATTGCATACCGGGAAGGCGCGGTCTATCTTTACGGCAGGCACTATATTGCGCCCGGATTTTCTTATCAGATAACTCCTCTTTTGACTTTTCTGGCACAGGCTCTCTACAACACCGGTGACAGGTCAATTTTATTATCTCCAAATGTTCAATATAGCCTCAGCGACAATACTTTAATCGAGGCAGGTGCATTTGCAGGAATCGGAAAGGGAAGTGAGATTATCAGGAATTCAGATACAGGAATTGTTAGTATCTCGGCAAATTCCGAATTCAGCCTTTATCCTGATACATTCTTTTTATCAGCAAAATATTATTTTTGATACCTGCTTTAATTAAAGATATTACTGATTTTCTGCTACTATAATGAGATGAAAAACTGGAAAGACAACATCCATTTTGTTCTCGTAGAGCCAACCGAACCCCGCAATATCGGCTCAGCTGCACGCGCAATGAAAAATATGAATTTCCAGAATCTCTGTCTTGTGAATCCACCCTCCTTGACTGATGATGCTAAACTGCTTGCACATAACGCAAAGGATATTCTTGGATCCTCGAAAATATTTTCTTCATTCAAAAATGCTCTTAGTGATAAACATTACGTTGCCGGCACATCAAGGAGGAGGGGCAGAAAGCGCGGTGCCTTTGTCCCTGTTGAAGAGGGCACGCAGCGTTTATTTGAAATAGCGCAAACAAACAAGGTTGCTGTTCTTTTTGGCAGAGAAGACAGGGGATTATTTAATGACGAAGTTGAGGACTGCGGATTTCTTATGACCATTCCTGCCAATAAAGAGCACCCTTCACTGAACCTTGCCCATGCTGTGATGATAATAGCATATGAACTTTCAAAGGCCGGGATTAAGGCATCAGAGTCAAAAGAAAATGGTGATGATGAATCTCTTCTGTTTGCCCCTGCACCTCAATTTATGGAGCAGGGAGAACTTTCACTTCTTTATGGACGACTTGAAAAGGCATTACAGCTCATTGAATATATACAGCCTGATGATGAGTACCAGCACAAAAAGATAATGCAGAATTTAAAACACTGCCTTGGCCGGGCAGGACTCTCTGAATGGGAATTTAATATGTTTCACGCAATCTGCGGCCATATAGAGAAAAAGATAGGGGTCAAGAATTAAATATGGTCAAACTGACTTTTTACACCAAAGATGGATGCTGGCTATGTGACACAGCCGAGGAAATGATAAATTGCTATATACAGAAGTATGATATCAAAGTCATTAAAATCGCTATCGATTCAGATGATGATCTCTATGAGCTGTACAGGTTTGACATACCGGTGATTGAATTTAATGACGGTTCAACTCTAAATGGGAGAATCAAGAAAAAAGACTTTTTGAATCAGCTAAATGCAAACATAGAATGAATTTAGATATTCATTTTACTTCTATAAAGACAGCTTCTTTTTAATCCTGAGCTTTGCATCGATAAAGTCCTTGTGCGATACATATATCAAACCTGCAATTTTTCGGACCATATGTTCCTCGTACTTATCAAGGTTCGCATCTGAAAAAGCTACTTCCCATAAATGTTCGACTACTTTTACCTTCTGCTCATACGAAAATCCCTTATTGATAAGGGAGGTAAATTCAAAGTAACCCGTTGCCTTCACAATCTCTCCTTTAGCCAGTTGAATTAATGTAGATATCTCATCTTCCGTAAGTCCATACTTTGATCGGATTATATCCGTCATCGTATCCCTCTCGTATTCGCTGACCTCGGCATCAGCACGCATCATTTCTATAAGCAGGGCTGATGTGGCAAGTCGAAGGGAATGTTCGCTGACTTCAGCAGAAGTGTTATCTGAAGGTTTTATGTTTTTCTCGAAAAACTGTTTGATAGAACTGATCATGTTATAACGCAAATATCATAACGAAATCATTGCAATAGAGCAATAGATAGCAGGTGAGGATGTTCATTGAAATTACCAAGTCGCTTTGTTATAGTTCAAAAACTATGGAAGAGCAGATTGACCTTGGCAATTGGACTGGACAGAAACTTGATGAACTATTAAAAGAATCCGCAAAAATAGCTTCTGTTTGCTCACGAATAGAGTTCCTGTCAAAACAGTTTCTTGACACTCCTTACAAAAAATCTACATTAATTGGCGATATAAATACTCCCGAAATCTTTGTGATAAATCTGGGAGGCATTGACTGTTTCACGTTCCTTGATTACATAGAGGCGATGAGAATATCAATATCTTTTTCTGAGTTTAAGGGTAACCTTAAGAAAGTGCGCTACAAGTCAGGTGAGATATCTTATAAAGAGCGGAATCATTTCTTTACTGACTGGGTAGAGTTTAATTCAAATTTAGTTAATGATATATCAGTAAGTATCAGCAATGGAAAAAATAAATTAATTACAAAAAAGTTGAATGAAAAAAATGATGGAACACAATTTCTGAAAGGCATTCCGTGCATCAATCATGAAATAGTTTATGTTCCTTCAATGGCGATTGATGATTTTGTTATGGACAAACTGAATACAGGCGATTACATCGGTGTATATTCAGAAACAGAGGGATTGGATGTTTCGCATGTCGGTATAATTGTTATTAAGAAAAATACGGTTTCTTTCAGGCATGCCTCCAGTAAGTATCAGAGAGTGGTTGACGAAGATTTCATCGAATATATAACTGACAAACCGGGTATCATTGCTTTAAGACCAATTCAGAAAGAATAAGCAAAATTAATTAAATATATGCAGCACAAAATGCTAAGAGTAATCTTCAGTCGCCGTATGGTCGTCTCATTTATTATGGGTTTCGCCTGCGGATTGCCTTTGCTTCTCACGATCACTGTATTGCAGGCATGGATGAAAGAGGAAGGTGTAGACCTGGCCGTAATCGGACTGTTTGCACTTGTCGGCCTGCCCTATACCTTAAAATTCCTGTGGGCCCCTTTTCTGGACCGTTTCACACTCCCTTTTCTTGGTCGCAGAAGGGGATGGCTTATTGTTGCACAGATCCTGTTGATTTGTTCGATTGCAGGGCTGGGCCTGACCAGCCCGGGAAAGTCTCCCTGGATAGTTGCGCTGGCAGCTTTTCTCGTAACATTTTTCAGCGCCTCGCAGGACATTATAGTTGATGCATACAGAAGAGAAGACCTTGCTGATGAAGAACTTGGACTTGGCTCTTCTTTCTATGTGAATGGCTACCGTATTGGCATGCTTCTGGCTTCAGGAGGCGGACTGATAATGGCAGATCATATGTCATTTGCTATGGTTTATTTAATAATGGCAGCATGCATGTTGCCCGGTCTACTGACTACCCTGCTGACCCCAGAACCTGCCACTCCTTTCGGGACACCCAAAAGCATGAAAGATGCAGTCATTAATCCCCTTGTTGAATATTTTTCGCGAAATGGTGCCCTATGGATACTTGCATTCATTCTGCTTTATAAAATGGGAGATACCATGGCCAGTGCAATGACGATTCCGTTTTACCTCGATATAGGGTTTTCAAAAACAGAGATCGGTACTGTTGTGAAACTGTTCGGTTTCTGGGCCACTATAATAGGAGGGCTGGCAGGAGGAGTGATAATGTTGAAGCTTGGTATCAACAGGTCACTCTGGATTTTCGGTTTTTTCCAGGCTGTATCTACAGCTGGCTTTGCCCTTCTGTCACGTATCGGCGTAAACATCCCGGCCCTGGCCGGTGTTATAGCTTTCGAAAATCTTAGCAGCGGTATGGGTACGGCTGCCTATGTAGCATTCATGGCAAGTATTACGAACAAAAAATTTACTGCTACCCAATATGCGCTTCTTACCAGCCTTATGGGAGTTCCAAGAGTATTGGCATCAGCGCCAACAGGTTTTTTCGTCGAGCAGATAGGCTGGTTCGGTTTTTTTATCGCCTGCACCCTGATAGCGATTCCGGGGATGCTTATTTTGCTGAAATTTGCTCCTTGGAATTCAGGAAAGGTCAAGATTAACGGGTAATTCTCCGGTAAAAGCCTCTTCACCTTTTAAACATTTAATTACGGATAACTGTGCCAGCGGTGATGAATCATATGCTGCTATCAGCAGATCAGCTTCCTTGAAATGTCGCAGCACATACGGACTTCCAAAAGATATTACGATCGATTTAGGTGCTTTCCTGATAATCTTTTTTATTGCCTCCATTTCTTCATGATTAACTCCTGAGCTCCCCCTCCATGCCGCAATAGTGGTAAAAAGACTGATAATTACGGGCTGATTAATCTCTTCAATAATGCAATCCTTAACAAGCGCCGGTTCAGGCATAATATTTTTCAGGGGTAATAAATCGTGTTCCTTTTCATCGGCAGTAAATATCAGTTTAAAATCATCAAAATTCTTCAATGGTACAATGCCATCTGAATCTTTAACAAGAGCAATTGATTTAGTGGAAAGCAGCTCGGACAGCTCATGATTCCTGTCATGATTTATTTCGGATTTTTTTATGTTATTTATCTTTGATTTATATTTCAAAATCCGTTCCACCGCAATATCTATCCTGCTTTCATCAAGTTCACCGGAATCAACTGCAGCTTTAAGCTCGTCCACCACTTTATCAGCATCGGCTGGATGAAGGATAATATCGACCCCGGCGTTCAGGCATTTCACCGGTACACCTCCAATCTCTTTCAGTGCGTCCATGTTAAGGGCATCAGTAAGAATGAGCCCCTCAAATCCAAGTTCTCCTCTGAGAATCCCGGTAATAACATTCTCCGAAAGTGACGCAGGCACAGAATCAAGTGCCGGAATACTGAGATGTCCCATCATGATGCTGCTCGTTCCGGTTTCAATGGCTTTTTTAAATGGCAGAATGTCAGTGTCCATCATTTCCTGACGGGATTTTGAAATAACAGGAAGTGCCATATGTGAATCAACAGATGTATCTCCGTGTCCGGGAAAATGCTTTGCGCAGCTAATAAGTCCGGACTCTTCAATAACTTTTATATAAATGTTTCCATACCATACGACTTCCTCAGGTCTGTCCGAAAACGCCCTTGTACAGATAATCGGATTGTCAGGATTATTATTCACATCCAGAACAGGAATAAAAGGCATATTAATACCGATGTCAGCAGCCTCATCAGTAATAGCCTTAACTGTATCTTTAAGAGTCTGCAGGTCATCATTATTATTTTTATTAATCGCGGATGCTACAGCCATTTGAGGGGGGAAACTGGTCGTTCCTGTTAATTGCTGCCCTACTCCCCGTTCAATATCGGACGCTATAAAAAGTGGTATACCTGCTGCTGATTGAAGTTTATTTATAAAACCCCTAACCTCTTCTTTCTCTCCTCCAAAAACTATAAAACCACCAACACCCTTTTGAACAAGTTCAAGGATACTTTCTTGGTATGTACTAGAAGAAATCCTGGCTCCATCAAGTCTGCTGATGACCAGCTGGTAGAGTTTCTGTTCGAAGTTTATCCGGGCCATCAGCTATCTTAAATGTTATGTAATTTTTTTGGAATATCAAAATCCCAGAATGCAATAGCAACTCCGGGCCTGATTTATGTATAATAGTTTCTGTTAAAGATATTTATATCTTTCGCAGGTATTATAACAGCCATGTTAACCAGTGAAGAATTAAAAGATAAATTAAAGGAAATCAAAATCCGAATAGATGCCTTGAGGAGGTATCTTTGATGTTCCTTCACAGTTAAAGCACCTTAAAGTCCTTGATAAAGAACTCGTTGCAGAGGATCTCTGGAATAACCCTCTAAAGGCACAGTCTCTTCTCAAAGAAAAATCCGGCATCGAAAACCTGCTTACTCCCTTTCATTCCTTAGAAATAAAATATGAGGATTTTTGTGTCCTCCGTGAGCTGTCTGAAGAAAAAGACGGTGAATCATTGTTAGAAAATATGGAAAGCGAAATCCAGGAACTCGAATCTGAACTTGATAATATGGAACTGAAGAGTACTCTTTCACAGACTGAAGACAAATGCAACGCTATTATGACAATACATCCTGGTGCCGGCGGCACCGAGAGTCAGGACTGGGCCCAGATTCTTATGAGGATGTATATGCGATGGGCAGAAGGAGCAGGTTACAAAATCGGGATAGTTGAACTGTTACCCGGGGAAGAAGCAGGCGTAAAAAGCGCCACCTTAACGATCAGTGGCGAATATGCATTCGGATATTTAAAGGGAGAAGCCGGTGTTCACAGACTTGTTAGAATTTCACCGTTTGATGCTAACAAAAGGCGGCACACTTCCTTTGCTGCCATACTGATATACCCTGAGGTAACCGAAGACATCGAAATTGAAATAAAGGATGATGACCTTAAAATCGATACGTACAGGGCCTCAGGTGCTGGCGGACAGCATGTCAATAAAACAGATTCTGCCGTAAGAATAACTCACGCTCCATCAGGAATAGTTGTAAGCTGTCAGAATGAGCGCTCTCAGCATAAGAATAAAGCGGTGGCTATGAAGATACTCAAGGCCCGTCTATATTCATTAGAGAAGAAAGCGCAGGATGAAAAGATGGATGAATTCATCGGGGAGAAAAAGGACATCGCATGGGGCAGCCAGATAAGGTCGTATACTCTTCAGCCTTATCAGTTAATAAAAGATCATCGAACCGGACATGAAACAGGAAATGTTAATGCTGTTTTAGACGGACGCATTGATGATTTCATGAAAGAGTATTTATTGTTCAGAAAACAGGGCGTTAAGGCTAAAAAATAAATAATGCAATGGATATTTTTGAGGTCATACGAACACGGCGAAGCATTAGAAAATTTACAGAGCAGGCGGTTTGTGATGAGATTATTGACAAAATAATCGAGGCAGGCATATGGGCACCTTCAGGATTAAACAACCAGCCGTGGAAATTTGCGGTAATAAGAAACAGCGATGTTAAGACGCAAATATCAGCTCTCACCCATTATTCTAAAATCATTTTAAGCTCCAACGTACTGATC
>Ga0255052_10001236_pt1 | contig 19536 bp, 14 predicted proteins | sample JV7_2_21_MG_FD_188632 | JGI IMG/M metagenome (GOLD analysis project Ga0255052, IMG submission 188632) | Seawater microbial communities from Jervis Inlet, British Columbia, Canada - JV7_2_21 | ecosystem: Environmental > Aquatic > Marine > Inlet | place: Canada: British Columbia | collected... | reverse complement strand
GGTCCTGATACCGGGTGTGGAGAACGACACCGCGATTCGCGAGCTGGCTGAGCAGGTCAAGGATCTCGTGGAAGAACCCTTCCTGATCAATGGTCGTGATATTTTCCTGAAAGCGAGTATCGGGGTTGCATGGCACCCGGTACACGGTCGCGACGCGCAGCTGATTTTTCGCTGCGCCGAAGCCGCATTGCATCGGTCGATGCGCAGCCTGGATGCCGGAATCACTTACTACCACAGCGAAATGCGTTACCGGGCGCGGCACAAGTTCGATATGGAGGCCGAGTTCCGCAGCGCGATCGAGAACGGTCAGATAAAAGCGTTTTACCAGCCGCAGCAGTGCATTCGAACCGGCGAACTTGCGGGTGTCGAGGCATTGGCCCGCTGGATTCGTGCCGACGGCACCATCGTGATGCCGCAGGATTTCATCCCGCTCAGTGAAGAGATAGGTGTCTCTGATCTGATGTTCGAAACAATTCTGACCGACGTCTGCAACGAAGTTGCGGGCTGGCGTGATGGCGATGGCTGGGAGGTCCCGGTGAGCGTCAACCTGTCGGCGCACCAGCTGAGAAACTCGGACCTTGTCAGTCTCGTCAAGAAGATCCTTGCCAAGAAGGCGGTCAACCGCAACCTGATAAATCTCGAACTGACCGAAACAGCCTTGCTTGAAGATCTGACCATTGCACGGCCGATCCTGAATGACTTGTCGAAGCTCGGCGTTGGAATTCACATCGACGACTTCGGCACGGGCTATTCGTCATTGAGCTATCTTGCCGAACTGCCCGTAAAGACATTGAAGATTGATCGATCGTTTATTTCGAAGCTCATCGACTCCGAATCCAATACGCGCGTCGTGCAGGCGATCATCGCCCTCGGCAAGGCAATGGACCTCGGCATTGTTGCCGAGGGTGTTGAGACCGATCAGCAGTACGCTTTGGTCCGCAAACTCGGTTGCGATCTCGTGCAGGGCTACTTCGTGGCCAAGCCAATGCCGGCCGATCGCTTCCGCCGCTGGGTCGACGGGCACGAGGATACGCAAAGTCTCAAGCACGGCTCAACTGTGATCGGTATCGATACCGCACGAAGCTGACACAAGAAAAAGGCGGCCAAATGGCCGCCTTTTTCGTTTGCGCTCGAAGCTGTTTCTAGTTGAGCGAATAACCCACGCGCGCGTACCAGAACGAACCCGGAATCGGATGCAGCGTTCCGTCAAAGCTGTTGAGGTCACAGCTGTAGCAAATCGGCGTGTCCTCGTCGAACAGGTTCTGGATACCGCCCTGGAATGACCAGCGACCGTTGAGGTTCGACGGCGTCCAGGTTGCCTGGACGTCCGCATAGAACGTCGCATCGATCTTATTGGTCGTCGGCGTGGTGCACAGGTTTGAGAAACCAAAGTCGGCAACGAGACCCGTGCACCGTTCCGTCAGGCTGTCCATATACCGATTGATCATCGAAACGCGCCAGTCGTTGGTCGACCAGCCGATCGTCAGCGTCGAACGCCACTCGAGGTAACCACGTTCGGGTGACCCCAGCTCGGTGCCTTCGCGGCTCGTGCTAACTGTGCCGTCCGGGCCCTCGCTAAACTCGGTGTAGTCGAGCAGGTGCGTATTGGCCCAGGTCACGTCGATAGATCCCCAGTCCTTCTCGTTCGTCACGAAACTGAGCGACCAGTCGATGCCATTGGTTTCGATTCCACCGATATTCTGCAAAATGCCATCGATGCGTGTGACCGTGGCGCCAACACGCGTGACATTGTCACAGAACAATGGGTTTAGCGTCTGTACGCATTGCAGCAGCACATCACCCGCATCCGGTGCCTGTATCGCATTATCGACCGTGATGTCGTAGTAGTTGACCTCGAACGTGAGGCCGCCAAGGCCACTGAAAACCTCGGAGCCATCCCAGGTCAGACCTAGTGTCCACATTTCAGACTCTTCGGGCGTCAGGTCTTCATTGCCGCCTGTCGATACGCTGATCTGCGGATTGAGCTGCTGGAATCCCGGCGGCACGCCCAGCGTCACGCAGTTGGCTGCATTGCTTGGGTCAACCAAGAGCGCATCCGCATCGCAGGGATCCGTTATCGAAGCATCGAAACGAGAGCCCGTGTTGAACAGCTCGCCGATGTTCGGGGCCCGGAAACCCTCCGAGAAGTTGGCGCGCACCGTCAACGTGTCTATCGGGCGCCAATTGGCACCGAGCTTGACCACCGTATTTGAACCCGTGATGTCATAGTCCGAAAATCGCGCAGCGGCGCTGATGTCGAAGCCGGTGAAGATCGGCAGAATGATTTCACCGTACAATTCGGAGACGTCGAATCCGCCATCCGTTGGGCTCGATGGTACGCCTGCCGTTTCACCGCGTGATACGACCGAGTCGGGAACGAAGAAACCTTCCTCCTCACGATACTCGAAACCGAGCGCAATACCGGCAGGACCTGCAGGCATGTCGAACAGCTCACCCGTGATATTTGCGGTGATGTTCGTCAACTCCTGCTGGCTTTCGTCTTTCTGCACAAAGGTCACGAAGTCGAGCATATCCTGCGTGATCGAACCCTCGCCATTCGGGCCTTGTCCGCCGAACCAGTTGAACTCTACGCATCCCGGGGTCGCTGCGCAGACGACTGGATCGCCCACGGCCACGTGTACGTTGCGCGCACTGAACGCGCCATGCTTGCGCTGGTTGGCCTGGTTCTGTGCAAATGCTGCGTGGATGTCCCAATACCAGTCGCGGTCTCCGAACTTGAGCTCGCCGTCGAGCATCGCCGCAATGTGCCAGGTGTCGACGTTCTGGTCGAAGACACGGGGCCCGGCTTCAATCGGCCGGCGGGTTACGAAGCCGTCCTGGATTTCATTCGGGCCGATATCAATGCCGAACGGGTTGTAGCGGTTATCCTCGTGGAAAACGATCGCCTCCATCCACGCACCGCCACCGCCACCGGGGCCGGCGAACAGCGGCTCAGGCGCTCCCTGGTTTTGTGACTTGCGATTTGTGAAGGCCGCCGTCAGTCGCAGGGTCACGGCGTCCGAAAAGTCGAACTCGCCCTTCATGAACAGGTTGACGCGTTCGTTCGGCGTAACGAGGTGATTGAACGGTTGGTAGTTAAAGCGATCGTCGTTCGTAAAGCTGTGAAAGTCGCCGCTATTCGGATTCAGCGGGTCGTAGGTCGGAATATTCGCGCCGCCATCATTCAATACGCCGTCGTTGAGCGTAATGCTGGTCCAGGCGTCGCCATTTCTGGGCTCATAAAATGCGAAGCGACCTTGCGGCGTGCCCGAGCTGGCGCCCATCTCAACACCGGCGATCGGGTACGTCGAGATATCGCGGTCAGCTGCGGAAACCGAACGCTGTTCGGTATAACTTGCCGCGACGAAGACCCGGGAGTTGTCGCCCTCGGCGCCAAATGACATTGCATACTCCAGGCTTTCGCCGTCGCCTTCGTCGTAGGCGCCGTAATAGGCCGAGACGTCGAGACCTTCGTACTGTTCATTGGTGATGATATTGACCACGCCCGCGATCGCGTCCGAGCCGTAGATAACGGAGGCGCCGTCCTGCAGCACCTCAACACGCTGGATAGCGTTGACCGGGATCGTGTTCAAGTCCACGGCACCGGACACACCACTCGCCGACGAGCCACGCACCCAGCGTTTGCCGTCAACCAATACGAGGACACGCTTGGATGTCAGGTAGCGCAGGTCGATTTCCGCCGCGCCGGCACCGATGCCTGCGCCATCAGGCGGGAAGCCAAGGTTGCCTGACGAGTTGTTGTTGCGGTTGATCGCGGAGCCTGCAATCGGCAGGCGTTGCAGGAACTCTCCCAGCGAGACCTGGCCCGAGGCCTTCATATCCTCGGCTGTCATCGTCATCACGGGTGTGCGAGTGTCGAGCGGGTTCTGCCGGATACGAGAGCCGGTAACGACGACTTCCTCGACAGAATCGTCTTGCGCCAGGGCGACATCGCCCAAGGCCAGGCACGCTAACGTGCCCACTGTCAGCAATAGCTTGGTATTCATGTGTTTTCCCCCTTAGGAAAGTAATCCACGGGGAGAGCGCCATTGAAAACGCCCGGTCGCTCAAAATGACCGGTTTGCTCCCCCCTTACGTTAAATAGTAGACCAATCTCTGTGGAAAAGTTACAACTATCACTGAATAAGAATAATAAGCAGGACTCTCCATGCAAAAGCGCGGCATCAACATCGATTCGCTCGCCCTGATCTTCAGCTTCATCCTCTTCGCCCAGCTCCTTTCCTACATCGTTCCCCAGGGTACATTTGACCGGGTGCCGTACCCGGACAATCCGAATCGCTCGATGGTTGTTGCGGGTACCTATGCGGAAGTTGGCCCCGAGGAAGAGGTCACGTTGCCCGCCTGGTATTTTCTCGAGGGCGTAACGAAAGGCCTGGCAGATGCGCAGGACATCATCTTCCTGATTTTTATCGTCGGTGGTGTCATCGAGATTTTGCGCAAGACCGGGGCGATCGATGCCGCGCTGCATCGCTCAGTGCATCATCTCGGTCACAGCCCGTGGATATTGATCCTCGGGTGTTTCGCGATGTTCAGTCTCGGCTCCTTCACGATCGGTATGGGGGAGGAATATGTCCCGCTCATACCGATTATCGTCACCATGACGCTCGCGATGCGCATGGATGCTGTCGTCGCGATGGGCATGGTGTGGGTGCCGTATGGCATCGGCTGGGGCTGCGCCGGCATCAATCCATTTGGCGTTCTCATTGCACAGAACATTGCCGGTGTACCACTGACATCCGGCTGGGAAGCGCGGCTGGTCATGATGCTCGTGTTTCTCGCCCTCGGCTTCCATCACGTCTATCGCTACGCGATGAAAGTGCAGAAGGATCCGTCTGCAAGTTACGTCGCGGACATCGACTACAGCTCGGGCTTCGAGACACCTGACGATATCCAGATGACCCGAGGTCGCATTGCTATTCTTATCGTATTTTTGCTCGGTCTGGTGTTCTTCGTCTGGGGAGCATCCAATCATCATTGGTTCATCGTGGAGCTCAATACGATCTTTTTTGGCATCGGAATTATCGCAGCAATTATTGCGCGCATGGGGCCGGGTGATGTCAGCCGAACTTTTCTCGAAGGCTGCGCCAAGATGACTGCGCCTGCGTTGATCGTCGGATTCGCCCGTGCGATTGCTGTTGTGCTGGAAGACGGGCAAATCATCGACTCGATCGTCATGTCGATCGCAGGCGTGCTCGAGGGCTTTCCGGCAGATGTTGCCGCTGTCGGTATGCTCTTGGTGCAGTCGTTGACGAACTTCTTTATTCCGTCAGGCACGGGTCAGGCATTTGTCACGATGCCCATCATGTCGCCGTTGGCCACGCTGACGGGTGTGCCGCAACAAACTGCTGTCCTCGCGTTTCAGTTCGGCGACGGTTTCACCAATATGATCGTTCCGACGAGTGCACTGGTCATGGGCGCACTGGCGCTCGGAAAAGTGCCGTATACGGCCTGGTTCAGGTTCGTCGCGCCGCTGATGTTGAAAATTCTCGTGCTGGCCGCATTTTTCATCGTGTTGTCGGTACATTTTGGTGAAGCTGTTGGCCTTGTGTCTTAAAGGCGTTCGCGTTGTCGACCTGACCACGGTCGTTATGGGGCCGCTTGCGACCCGCATGCTGGCCGATATGGGTGCTGACGTGATCTGGGTCGAATCGCCCGAAGGCGATGTGCTGAGGGACTACGAACCCATGCGCAGCCCGAAAATGGGTGCGTTCAACATGAGCGTAAGCCGCAACAAGCGCAGCGTCGTTCTGGACCTCAAGACCGATGCCGGGCGTGAGGCGATGCGCGACCTGATTGCGACCGCGGACGTGTTCGTTACGAATATTCGCCGCAAGGCAATTGAACGTCTCGGCTTCGATGAAGATAAGGTCAGGGCCATTCGGCCGGACATTGTCTATTGCATGGCAAACGGATTCGGCAGTGACGGGCCGAATGCTGACAAGACGGCCTACGATGACGTCATCCAGGCGGCGTCGGGGCTGGCATCGACATTTGCCTGGAACGGCGAACCACAACTCGTACCGAGCATCCTGGCGGACAAAGTTGCCGGTGTTCACGTCGCTTTCGCTATCGCGGCGGCATTGTTCGACAGGACGCGAAGGGGCGAAGGGGCGACGCTGGAGATTCCCATGGCCGAGACCATGGCCGCATTCAATCTCCTCGAGCATCTCGGCGGGCAGACATTTCGGCCGCAACACGGCGACTTCAGTTACAGCCGCATCCGCACGCCACACCGGCGGCCACGCCGCACGCAGGATGGCTGGATCGTCATACTGCCGTACAGCACTAATAACTGGCATCGGTTCTTCGAGTTCGCCGGGCAACCCGAGTTCAAGCATGACGAGCGCTTCGCGACGGGCGGCGAACGCATCAGGCATTCTGATGAGTTGTACGGGTTGCTCGATGACATCGTGAAGACCAAAACAACGTCGGAATGGCTGGAGTTCTGTGCCGAGCATTCCGTCCCTGCGTCGGAGATCGTAGACCTTGAAAGAATCGGTGAGCATCCTCACTTCGCGGCCGTCGGATTGTTGCAGGAGGACGAGCACCCGAGCGAAGGTGCGTATCGCTACGTGCGCGACCCGATTCTTGTCGACGGGGAGATAGCCCCGTTACGGCACCATTCGCCGCAGCTTGGCGCCGACACTGAAGAAGTAATGCGAGATCTCGGTTGGGATGACGAACGAATCGCGGCGCTCAGGCCCGCTGATACCAATTGACGCCATCGCTGTCGGACTCTGAGACCAGCGATCCGTCGTCTATCAGGTAGTTCAAATGTGCGAGCGACTCGCCGGTCGCCATCATTAGATTGCTGTCGGTAATCCGGCTCTTGAACAGTGCCGGGAATGCATCGACTGCACGGCGAGGCTCCTTGCAATGGTCCAGTAGCTTCTCAAGACCAAGGACGTGCTCGTCGATCAAGGCATCGAGTCGCTCATGCGCGCCACGGAACGGCTTGCCGTGGGCGGGCAATACGAGCACATCGTTTGGCAACGACGCTTTCAAGGTCCTTAAGGAATAGAGCCAGTCCTTTAGCGGGTTTGCTTCCGGTTCGGTTGGATACACGCTGACATTGGACGAGATCGTCGGCAGCAGCTGGTCACCGGATACGAAGAGATTGCGCTCCACATCAAGAAAGCACGCGTGCTCTGGTGAGTGACCGCGACCCACCAGCACATCCCAGGTGTGCCCTGCGAATGTCAGGCGATCGCCTTCCTTCAGTCGCTTGTAGGCCTCGGGCAGTGGCGCGACAAATTTACCGAACATGCCGAACATTTCCTCGTAGCGATGCATCGCCTCGGCCGGAAATCCGGCGGCATGGTAAAAACCGGTGCCTTCATCCGGTGCGTCGCGACCGGTGTCGGCAACGAGCACGCGACACAGCAGGTACTCATCGCGTGTCATCCATAAATCAATGTCGAATTCGTCGGTCAGCCAACCAGCGCAGCCAACGTGGTCGGGGTGCAGGTGTGTGACGACGACGTGATTGATTGGTTTGTCACCCATGACGTCGGCGATCGTGTTGCGCCAGATTTTCCTGCTGGTCCCGGAGTGAATCCCGGTATCGACAACAGCCCAGCCGTCATCGTCTTCGACCAACCAGAGGTTAATGTGATCGAGCGCGAAGGGTAGCGGCATGCGCAGCCAGTGGATGCCGTCTGCAACTGGCATCGTGTGACCTGAGTCGGGTTTGCGGTCGAATTCATATTGGATTGGCACGCTAGTATGATCGCACGTAATCCAGATTCCTGCGTTAAACTACCCACATGAACGTACAAACAGATCCGTTCCTGGCCGTGCTCGACGACTACGGGCCAGTTGACAAGCACACGCTCGTCGGTGGTTGCAGCCGGCTGGACATGCAGGTCGATGCGGAGCGCCTGGCCGCGGAATTCGAGACCATTCCTGACGACGCCTGGGGCAGCCGGGCAGGTCGCGTCAATCTGCACCAGAAGGCCAACGCGATTTTCCTGCGTGGCTATGCGCGGGCCGAGGGCTTCAAGCCCGTCGAGGATCGTTCGATCCTCGCATCGCTGCCGTATATGAGAGAACTGATCAACGAGAAGATTGGGACCAGGCCACTCAGGTGCCTGCTCGCCAGACTCGGCCCGGGGGACTGGATCAGGCAACACGTCGACTACGGTCCGTATTTTGACAAGACGGTTCGTATTCACGTTCCGGTTATGACCAACGACCATGTCGATATGTACGTTCACGAACACTGCTATCACATGCGGGTTGGCGAGGTCTGGGCGATCAACAACCTGGCACGACATGCGGTTTACAACGGCGACGAATCGATTTACCGGACGCACATCATTTGTGACTTCCTGCCCGAGCCGGACATCCTGGAACGTGTTGCTCGGGCGGATACGAACCTGGGCACTCCTTTGCCGAATGGTATTCCACCCAGCGATCCATGATCGTTACCGATCAGTTCGTCTTCATTCACCTGCACAAGTCAGGTGGTACATTCGTACTGTCGTTTCTGCAGCAATTCGAATCGACGGCGAAGATGATCGGCTATCACCTGCCGTACCGTGAATTGCCAGAGGAGTTCCGGCGGCTGCCGGTTCTCGGCAGTGTTCGCAACCCGTGGTCCTACTATGTTTCCTGGTATTCATTCCAGGCAGCGATGGAGAATCCGAATCCGCTTTTCAGGATCGTCAGCGACGACAGGAAGCTCGATTTCAACGCCACGGTTACGAACCTGGTGAACCTGTCGGAGTCACCTGAACGGTTGAACGCACTGCAACAGACATTGCCCGATCACTTCCGGCCTCGCGGCATCAACCTGACTCGCGCGTGCATCGAGCCTTTGCGGGGTGACGATATTGGTTTCTATTCATTCATGTACGAGCGCATGTACACGGGCGCGAAAGAGCCACGTATTGTCGGCATGGAGACCCTGCGCGAGGACTTGCTCGACGCTCTGCCGGCTTGCGGCAGGGAGCTGAGCGGCGAGGAACTGCAGTTTATCGAGCAACAGCCGCCCACCAATACAACACGCCATGGCCCTTTCCAGGATTACTACAACGATGAGCTGCGTGACCTGATCGCTGATAAGGACCGCGCTGTTATTGAGCGCTTTGGGTATTCGTTTTCGTAGCCAGAAGAGACCTCACGTCATCGATCGCCTGGTCCTTGACCGGGCCGTAACCACGAATGTCCATCGATGAGCTCGTAGTTATCGAGTGGGTATTGGGGAATGCTGCGGGAGGGAGTCACCATGCCGGGCATATAATCCTAATTGCAACCAAAAGGGGCGGCGAATATCCCGAAATAACAACAAAAAACAGTGAAAAAAACCAGAAAATAGATAAAAAAGGTAGAATTAACCGATATTGTGGGCTTTGGAGAAACAAATGCTCGGTGTTAAGGATCGCCGAATTCTCGCTGAATTGCAGCGCGACAGTCGCCTGACCAACCAGGAACTCGCAGACAAGGTCGGCATGTCGAACTCGGCCACATGGCGGCGCGTCAAAAGTCTCGAGGAGAGTGGCGTCATCGAACGCTACACGGCGATTGTCGACCCGAAGAAGGCCGGGTTTGGACTCGCATCCATGGTGCACGTATCGCTCGACCGCCACGAGCAGTCGCACGTCGAGCAATTCGTTCGAGAAGTCTTGCGGCATCCCGAGGTGCTCGAGTGTTTCGCAACGAGTGGTGAGGCCGATTTTCATTTGCGGGTGGTTGTCGAGGATATCGACGCTTACAATACATTTCTCGACAACTTCATTTTCCGCCTGCCGGGTGTATCGCAGGTGCGTTCCAATATTGTCCTGAAAGAGATCAAGGCGGACACCGCGTTGCCATTTAGATGAAAAAGCCGTCGCTCTATTCCTGGACCAGACTATCTTCCGAGCTGAAGCGTCGCAGGGTCTATCCGGTCATCGCGGCCTATGCGGTAGTGGCGTTCATCTTGCTGCAACTCGGTGAGATTACGTTCGGGCCGCTGGGACTTCCGAATTGGGCAATGGTTAGCCTGATTGTTGTTGTTATTGTCGGTTTTCCTGTCGTTGTCGTACTCGCCTGGGTGTTCGACATTACGCCGACCGGTATCCGCCGTACGGGCACTCTTGCACGATCCGACGACAAGCCGTCAATCGCCGTGTTGCCGTTCGTCGATATGAGCCCGGACAAGGACCAGGGCTATTTCTGCGAGGGTGTTGCCGAAGAGATTCTCAATGCACTCACAAAGATTCCGGAGTTGAGCGTCGCGGCGCGCTCGTCATCGTTCCAGTACAAGGCCGGTGCCGGCGATGTGCGTGACGTTGGCAAGGAGCTTGGCGTCAAGGCAATCCTCGAAGGCAGTGTGAGGAAGTCCGACGATCGCCTGCGTGTAACGGCGCAGCTCGTGAAGGCATCGGATGGATACCATTTATGGTCAAAGACATTCGATGAAGAAACGAAGGACGTCTTCGCAATCCAGGACGAGATTGCAACGAGCATTGCGAGTGCGTTGCTGGAAACGCTCAAGTCAAGCGAGCCGCTGGCGATTCACACGACATCTACCACTGATGTAAGCGCCTATGAGTACTATCTGCGTGGCCGCCAGTTTTTCAAACGATTTCGCAAAATGGATATTGAGTACGCGATACAGATGTTTCGCGAGGCGATCAATATCGACGCCGAGTTCGCACTGGCGTGGGCAGGTTACGCTGACTGTCATTCCTTCCTGGTCATGTATGTGGACCCGCAATCCAACTGCAAGGGTGAGGCCAGCAAAGCCAGTAAGCGCGCGCTGGAACTAAGCCCCGATCTCGCTGAGGCCCACGCGTCGCGCGGGCTTGCTTGCCTGGTGTGTGGGGAGTTTGACGACGCGGAAGCGGAATTCATAAAGGCGATCGAATTGAATCCCAATTTGTTCGAGGCCTATTACTATTACGGTCGCACACAGTTTCATCGTGGGGACATGGACGCAGCCGCCGAGCTGTTTCAAAAGGCGGCCGAAGTCGACCCATCTGACTACCAATCCCGTTGTTTACGTGCGCAAATTCTGCGCGGCCAGGAACTGCGTGAAGAAGCGGCGACGGAGGCAGGGGAAGCTGTGGCTGTTATCGAGAAACACATCAGGTGGAATCCGGACGATGCCCGGGCGTATCACCTCGGCGCGGGTTCGTTGATAATCCTGGGCGATGTCGAGCGTGCCAAGCGCTGGCTGCATCGAGCGATCGAGATTGCGCCGGAAGATTCGGTTGTACTCTATAACGTTGCCTGTAACCTGGCGACCCTGGGCGAGGCCGATAAGGCGCTCGACTATCTGGAGCGCGCAGCCGAACACGGCACCGTCAGTGTTGCATGGATGCGCAACGACGAAGATCTCGTCAGTCTTCGAGATAACGCACGGTACAAAGCGTTATTGCGGCGCATAGAAGCCGCGTAGGGGATAGCCGCTATACACCTGTGCGCCCGGTCCGCTAGTATCCGCCTACAGATCTAAACCCAGGTACATCACATGCAATCCACTCGACATGTGGCGACGGCAGTCGCTGCAATGGCAGTTCTTTGTACTGTTACTACGCCAGGAGTGGCGTTCGCCCAGGGCCGTAGTGAGGCAACGACAATCCGTGGGCCTATTGACGAAATTGTCGTGACGGCACAGAAGCGTACACAGCTGTTGCAGGAAACGCCGGCCGCTGTTACGGCGATTGATCGTGCGACATTTACGGTGCGCGGTATCACCACGCTGGCGGACGTACAGAACCTTGTGCCGTCAGTTCGCCTGCAAAAGGAGTCGGCATCAACCGAGATCTATATTCGCGGTGTTGGTTCTACTCTCGACCTGCCCATGATCGAGCCGCCAAACGCTTACAACATCAATGGTGTCTATGTGCCGCGTGAAGTGACCTCGGCAACGCTCGTCGATGTCGAACGCATGGAGTTCCTGCCGGGACCACAAGGCACGCTCTACGGTCGCGGTGCCATCGGTGGCGTGATCAACACGATCACGGCGCGGCCAAGCGATGAATTCGAGACCAGGGCGACGGTCGAGGCAGGCAACTACTCGCATGTACGAGCCACGCTGACACAGAACATACCGGTCAGTGACAACGTGAGCCTGCGTGGGTCGCTGAGCTATAACGATCGTGACGGCTACCTGAAGAGCGGCGCGGATTCGGCGGACGATCTGGCTGCGTTTCTTGCGCTGGAAGCGTCGCCTGGCGATTCGGTGAACATCCACTTGTGGGGCCACATCGAGAGCCGAGACGGCTATGCGGCTAATCTACTGAGCAAGGGCAACCTGACGAATCCGAAGAGCCAGGCGTTTCCGAACAAGGGTCCGTGGGATGACCGGCTACTCGGCGACCTGGAGCCATTCGCGACGCTGGGCCCGATCGACGCGCAAAGTCGGGAATGGGACACGACGCTGGTCGGCGCCGAGGTGAACTGGGACATCAATAATCGCCTGTCCCTTACTTACATCCCGTCCTACCTCGATTTCGACTGGCACCAGGGCTACTGGCTGACGCACAAGAACGGCGACTTTAACGAGACCATTGATCAGCAGACGCACGAGCTTCGCCTGGCCTATGACAATGGCGGCGCAGTTACGTGGCTTGGTGGTTTGTATGCCTACCAGATCGAGACGACCGGGCAGTTGTTCATTCAGTTCGGGCCGGATGAGTTGTTTCCGACATCGCCGCCCGGCCTTTGGCTCGATGCGAGCGACGTTCGCGACCACGAACTGAAAGGTAACGCGATATTCGGTGAACTGCGTTACGCGTTTTCTGACGACGTGCGGCTTGTCGCCGGAGGGCGAGTATCGAACGACAAGCGACGCGGCTCGGGCTTTCAACCTGACATTGTTGTCGGGCCAGCCATTAAAGAAGATCCAGTCGCGCTGTTCACTGGTGTTGCACCGCCAGCCTGGTCTAACAGCGAGAGTTGGGACCATGTCGACTGGAAACTCGGCGTCGAATTCGATGCAAGTAATGAGTCACTGCTGTATGCAACCGCACAGACGGGATTCCAGCCCGGCACGTTCGACGTGTTTCCGGATACGGTTACCGAAGAGTCGGAATTACTGTCGTTCACAGTTGGTGCAAAAAAGCGTTTTCTCGACGGGCATCTCGTGTTAAACAACGAAGTGTTCTATTACATCTATGACAACTTGCTGACACAGGCATTCAATGCCGCTACTGGCACGAACTTCCTGACCAATGCGGACGTGAAGATCTACGGCTTACAGTCCGATCTCGTGTTCGCGCCAGCATCGATGGAGAACACCAGCTTCTCGTTCTCACTCGGCTACCTGCATGGACGCTACGACGATTTCATCGAGGACTCGCTCGACGTGTTCAACGGCAATCAAATGCAAAACGCGCCGGACTGGACTGCGACGCTTGGCATTGTTCACGACTGGCAGCTGCAATCAGGGGCCTATATCCGGGCCGACCTGAGTTCGCGTTACGAGAGTGGCTTCTGGGGCGATTTTTCGCATTCGGCGGGCCTGTACCAGGCCAGTTACACGAAGACAGACCTGGCGCTGACCTGGCATTGCGGCAGCGGCAAGTGGTCGGCGGGCCTGTGGGCCAAAAATCTCGAAAATTCCGATGTGCAGTCGGCTGCTGCAACCGGCAATCCGATTAGCGATCCAGGGCCTGGAGCGCCGTTTCTGGAGGCCCCGAGGACCTACGGGCTGCGAATCACACTGAATCTGTAGCGCCGGCGCAACATATGGTCATTATGTCACTGAAGTGTGACCTGATCGGCATAGTAGCGCCAATCTAATCGTCTACTGTGTGCCCTGCTATGGGCATATTTTTGGAGATACACACATGAAACTTTCACGATTTGTGAAGCGTTGTGGCGTTGCGACACTTGCGACTCTGCTGCTCACCCCGGCGGCTTTTGCTGATTCCGGTTTCTTTATTGGTGGTGCGTACGGCGATGCCGATTTTGACGCAGACAGCGGTTCCAGTTTTGATCAGGATAGCGCCCCGTACAAGATCATGGCTGGCTACATTTTTGACATGCCAGTCGTAGATATCGCTATTGAAGCGGCCTATAACGACTTTGGTTCTCAAGACGGTGACGTACTTCTGGTACCGGCTGAAGTTGACGCTGACGGCCTCAGCGCGTTTGTCGTTGCTGGTGTGGACTTTGGCTTGTTCGGCGTGTTCGCCAAGGCAGGCATGGTGTCCTGGGATGCAGACCTGAATATCGGAGGTCTGAGAGCTTCCGAAGACGGCACCGATCCGGCCTACGGACTTGGAATGCGCTTAACGTTTAGCTCCGTCGAAGCACGTCTTGAGTATGAAGTGTTTGATTTCGACGACGTCGAACTCGACATGGTGTCGCTCGGATTGCTCTGGCGCTTCTAAGCCATCAAGGCAGCAACACAGTAGAACCCGTCGTCAGGCGCGCCTCGATATCGAGGTGCGCCTGCGCGGCATTTTTTAGCGCGTATGTCTGTCCGATGCGTACCTCCACGCCACTATCCATCGCCTCGAACAACTCGTCGCAAGCACTCAACAATTTCTCCCGCGTTTCGATAAACGCAAACAGTATCGGGCGCGTTACATACAATGATCCGCGCTTCGCGAGTTCGAGTGGCGAAAACGGCTCAACCGGCCCCGACGCATTGCCGAACGACACCATCGTGCCGTGCGGTCGCAGCGAGTCGAGCGACGCCATGAACGTGCCCTTGCCAACCGAATCGTAAACGGCGGCGACGCCGTGACCATCCGTTAGTTCTTTCACCCGTGTCGCGATGTCATCGTCGGCCATGACGGTGTGAGCGCAACCCTGCGACCTTGCCAGCTCAGCCTTCTCGTCGGTGCTGACGACACCAATCACTGTCGCGCCAATTTGATTCGCCCACTGGCTGGCTATTGAACCAACGCCGCCAGCCGCAGCATAGAGCAGTATCGGGTCGCCTACCTGCACGCGATAGCTGCGTCGCAACAGGTACCAGGCCGTAAGGCCCTTGAGTAACATTGCTGCCGCCACCTCGTCAGAGATGCCATCGGGAATCTGTACCAGGCGTGATGCGTCGAAATTCCGGTGCTCGGCATACGAACCAATCGGCATGCCGGTATAGACGATCCGATCTCCTACCGCGACGTCGGTGACGCCGTCGCCGACCGCTTCAACGATTCCCGCCGCTTCGCTGCCGAGACCAACCGGCAGGTCGAGTGGATACAAACCGGTACGATGATAGGTGTCGATCAGGTTGAGACCGATTGCCGTATGCCGGATTCGTGCTTCGCCGGCGGCAGGTTCCGGGAGATCAATCTCTTCCCACTTGAGAACCTCAGGCCCACCGTATTCGTGTATGCGTATCGCGTGCGTATTCATGTGCGATAGGATAGCGGACTTGCACCGAATTACCCGGAAATTTGTTCAGGCAATTTGCCTGTTCGCCTGCCTCCCTGCGCACGCCGAAGAGATCGAAGAGATCCTCGTGACCGCGGTGCGTCGTGCTGTGGTCGAGGAGCAACTGTCAGTTGCGTTGGATACGCTCGATGCCGAAACGGTGCGGCAGAGCGTGCTGCTGACGGACGCGTTGGCCAGCGCGTCCGGCGTGCATCTGCAACAGACAACACCCGGGCAGGGCGCCGCTGTCGTGCGTGGGCAGAAAGGTTCGGCGGTTCTGCATCTTGTCGACGGCATGCGACTCAACAATGCCATTTTCAGGAGCGCACCAACGCAGTACTTCGCGCTCGTTCCGACGGTCGCCGTCGAGCGCATCGAGATCCTGCGCGGCACGCCCGCATCGCTCTACGGTTCGGACGCTATCGGCGGTGTACTCCAGGTCATCACCCGAAAACCGGAATTTGCATCGGCGAGCGTCAGCTCGCACGGCGAGGTATTTGCATCGGCAAACACAGCTGAGCGCAGTCGTGTGCTTGGTGGGACAGTGGATGCCGGAACCAACAAGCTCGCAACATCAGTGAGCGTCGAGTTCGCTGATATCGGCGACCGGCGAATCGGAGGCGGTGATCGCATCAAGCCCAGTGGCTATGAGTCGCGGGCGGCCCGGTGGCTGGTAGCCGGGACACCTGCGGCCGACAAATCCTGGTCGCTGGACATGCAATTTCTTGAGCAACCCGAGACACCGCGTGTGGATGAGTTGATTGCCGGTTTCGGCCAGGTCGACCCATCGTCCTCGGAGTTCTTTTTCAAGCCGAACAGACGTTCGTTCCTACACGGGGACTACCAGTCTTCGTCCGGTCCTCTCGGCCTCGACTGGGATGTCGACGTCGCGTGGCAACGCATTGACGATGACCGGCAAACGCGAGACTACCTCGCGCCGGATCGCACGCTCGAACGAAATCGCAGTGATCTTTACGGGTTCACATTAAGTGGTAGCAAACTTACCGATCGTGGTTCGTGGATCGCCGGCGTCGATTTCTATCACGACGAGGTGTCGAGTCAACGAGTCAGTGAAGACATCGTTGGGGGCCAACGCACCGTCGTTGCGCCGCGTTTCCCTGACGGGTCGAGCATGCAACTGCTTTCAACCTACGGCAACGGCACCTGGACAGTCGGCGAACGTCACGCCGTGACAGCGGGATTGCGCCTGAGCGATGTGCGAACACGGCTGCCGTCTTCGCAGATCCACAACACCGAGGTCAGCGGCGACATCGGCTGGGTGGCGACGATCAACGAGCTTTGGCAATTCACGAGTAACCTCGGCTACGGCTTTCGGGCGCCGAATGTCTTCGACCTGGGAACGCTGGGCAACCGGCCCGGAAATCGATTCAATATCCCTAATCCGGATCTTGAATCCGAGCGCGTGGTTCATGCCGACATTGGTGTTCGATATCGCATGGGCGGCAACGAGTTCGAGGTATCGGCCTACACGATGCATTACCGCGACAGGATCACCTCCATACTGACCGGCGACGTGACACCAGGCGGCAGAGACATCACCCAGAGCGTGAATGCGTCGGAGTCACGCGTGCGGGGCGTCGAAGTTTCTTTACGTGTCGAGGCAGGAATGAGTTGGCTGCTGGACGGGAATGTCGCGTATACGCGGGGCGAGCAACGAATTGCCGGTATGGGAACTGAACCGGCGGACCGTATCCCGCCGTTGAGCGGCAGGGTCGGCGTAACCTTCAACCCGGAATCGTCCTACACGCTCGAAGCATGGGCGAGTTTTTCGGCAGAACAGTCGCGTCTGAGCGCGCGGGATATTGGAGATTCACGCATCAACCCGGATGGAACAGCGGGCTGGGCCAGCTTCGGCGCGCGCGCCACCTTGGCGCCGACCGCAGAGTGGCTGCTAACGCTCACACTCAGCAACATGCTGGACGCGCGTTGTCGCGTGCATGGTTCCGGCATCGACGCCATCGGGCAAAATCTAACCCTCTCGGCCAGGTGGCGTTGGTAAGGTCTATACCTTGAACTACGAGGTATATTGTTGTATATCTTAGGGTGCAAAGCACAGGCGGGTTAATCGTAATGCCGGAGGGCGCAACGATGACCAGAGCAATTGCAGCCAACATCGACAATCAGCAGGGCGACGAGATCAACCTGACGCCGATGCTCGATGTCGTATTCATCATGTTGATCTTCTTCGTGGTTACCGCGTCCTTCATCAAGGAAGCGGGTATCGACGTCAACAGGCCTGACGCCACGACAGACAGGCCAGTCGAGAACGCAAGTATTTTGATCGCGATCAGCGAGAACAACGAGATCTGGATCGGTGGGCGAATGATCGATGTGCGGGCGCTGCGCGCCAACATCGAGCGCCTGCACGCCGAGAATCCGAAAGGCACAGTCGTCATCCAGGCAGATGGCAAATCAAACAACGATACTTTCGTGCAGGTAATGAACGCGTCTCGTGAGGCAGGGGTTTATGACATCGCTATCGCGACGGTGCGAGATTAATCTTTCCGGGGCCGTTCATGTGGGCTCTTGAACGGTGCGGTCTACGAAGGACTATCTACCGAAATGCTCGTCAATGGTCTCTCGACTGTCATTAATCATCGTCCGCCATTCTTCCATCATTTCCGCGTAATTGGATTCACTATACGATTCCTCCAAATTTGCGTTTCCAGCTGGGCTCAACCCGGTGAGTTGGTAGGCGACGTTGACGGTGGAGCCACCATTACCGTTTGAGGTAATAGAAACATCAACCGTGCCGGTGTTAGCCCCCGGAGTAACACGGACATATTGAGCATGTTTGGCCTCCGTATCGTAGTCGGAAACCAGCCAATACGTGGTGTGCCCGTGATTGCTTGTTACAAAGGCGGTGCCTTTTTCGTATCCGTCACCATTCAATATGACCGGGTCCCAGATCGAAATCCAAAGCTTTTCACCTGGTGCAGTAAAAAGGGGCTGCGCTTCCTCTGGCGTCATGTCCAGTTCAAAGGAACCAGTACGTGCAATCGTTATAGCGTCGAAATCAGTCATCGTCCCCTCTTTCAATGCGCACGCCGGTTTGCACGCGTTGGATCGTTTTTATCATGATTGTTATCTTGGTACCTAGGTAACAAATTGTCAAGTGTCTATCGAGCCTGTCCGACGAGAAGCGTTGCGTGACCGCTGCTGCTATGGTCAATGGCATTGCAATAGGAGACGACAATGCCGCAGCCTTTTCGAAACGTGAGAATTCTCTTCTTTCTGCTCGCCCCGGTCCTCATTGCGTCGACACCGCTAGTCGCGGCCGCGGCGGGGAGCGACGACAAACCCAATATTGTCCTTGTTGTGATGGATAATTTTGGTTATGGCGAGATTGGCGTTTATGGGGGCGGTGAATTGCGAGGGGCACCAACGCCCAGAATTGACAGCATCGCCGCTGAGGGATTCCAGCTAACCAACTTCAATGTCGAAGCGGAGTGTACGCCGTCGCGTACCTCGCTGATGACTGGTCGTTACGGTATTCGTGCCCGGCAGCGGCCTGACGGTCCTCCGAGAGGCATATGGTGGGGCATCACCGAGTGGGAAATAACACTGGCGGAGATGCTGTCGGATGCCGGTTACGCGACGGGTATGTTTGGAAAATGGCACTTGGGAGACACCGAGGGCCGTTTCCCCACCGACCAGGGCTTCGATGAGTGGTATGGAATCCCCAATTCATCGGATCGAGCCTTCTGGCCGGACAGCGATAGCTGGCAAGAGGATGCCCACCCGGATCTCGAGTTCACCTACGTGGTGTCGTCAAAGCGGGGTGAAACACCGAGGAAACTGGAAGTGTACGGTCGCGAGAAGCGCAAGACGATCGATCGGGAAATCACCGATTACGCCATCGATTTCATAAAACGTAAGGCCGACTCCGAACAGCCCTTTTTCGCTTATCTCCCCTATACGCAAACGCACGAGCCGGTCGATGCCCATCCCGACTTTAAAGGGTCGACTGGAAATGGAAGTTTTGCTGACGTTTTGGCACAAACAGACGTTTATGTTGGCGAGCTCCTGGATACGATTGATGAGCTGGGGCTCAAAGACAACACTATCTTTATTTTTACGTCTGACAATGGCCGCGAAGGCATAATCAGATCGTTTGGATTCACCGGACCCTGGCGAGGAACCATGTTTTCTCCCTATGAAGGCTCTTTGCGT
>Ga0255052_10001235_pt1 | contig 19539 bp, 17 predicted proteins | sample JV7_2_21_MG_FD_188632 | JGI IMG/M metagenome (GOLD analysis project Ga0255052, IMG submission 188632) | Seawater microbial communities from Jervis Inlet, British Columbia, Canada - JV7_2_21 | ecosystem: Environmental > Aquatic > Marine > Inlet | place: Canada: British Columbia | collected... | reverse complement strand
GGCCAACAGCCGCTGCGAGGTGACAAGTGGGAGTGTCGTTTCGGATACGGACCGAGTATGTAGTGCGAGCATCGCCGAGATACCCAAGATGGCAATACACTCGTTTCCTTCGACGATCTGTTGAATCAAGTCGTTGACATCCCGACCACGGGAAACCTCTGCGAAACACCACTCTTCCAACGCCATGAATCCGCAGCCGATGGACTTTGGCGCCAACGATGACCGAAACCAAAGGTACTCTCGGTCGGTGCCCCAAAATTCTTGAGTTCCCCAGGGGAATGTCAATTCGAGCGGTATCGGAGTGCCTCTTTGGTCGCGTGAGTGGCAATGCAGCTGTTGCCATGCGGTCATTGCGTGATTACATAGTTCCCGAATGAGTCGCAGCGCCTCGCCAGGTGACGATTGTAAAAGCGAGTGAAAAGGTTCTCGCAGCGGCGAAGGGGGCCAAAAGCTCCGACTATCGTCATAGATGGATAGACTATCCCAATCGTGGTGGCTGAAATCGCCGGCAGTGTGCAGAAAATGTCCTCCCGACAGGGCCAGCTGTTCCTTACGAGTACGCTCGCTTTCCGGTTTGGCCAGAATTGCTTTACGCCGCTCAGAATAATCTCGCAGTTCCTGATCTTCGCGGGCGACTCGCTCATCAGGAAGCTCCCCTCGAAGGAATGCGAGTGAGAGATCGACAACGGACTCTGGCAATGATTCGGCGAGCGTCGGCGAGAAGGCAATGATTTCGTGAAATGCATCGTCGCGAATGCGCGCCGATTCGGTGACGCGCTGCAAGCATTCGGCAGCAAAAGTCGGTTCAGATCGTGACGATCTCAAGAGGAGCTGGCGCAAAGTCTTTCGGAAGGTGCCCAAGTCTGGCACCTCGCTCCAGTAGGCAGAATTCTCGTCGGGACCGTCGGCGGCACTTGCTGCATCAATTGCTTCTAGCCAACTGGCGCATTGTTCTAGCAATGCTCGAGAAGTCGGGTTGCGAAAATCCGCCAGAGCATTCTGCCAAACCTCAAAGATTGCGGTGACCTCCGGATAAAGCCGCTGCGGAATGTCCGAAATGTGCCGGAGGACGAAGCCGATAAGACGGCGCCACGTGGCAAAGTCAGAAGGCCAACCAAGAAGATCAGCGAAACGTTGGCGCTGCTCATGTGGGAGTGAGCCAGAGAGAATGTTTTCGTTTGGGGAGGTCTTCTCAGCCTGAAACCATACGAGCGTCTTCCTGAAAAGACGGAAATCCTCTGCAAAGATGGCTGTCGCGAACTGCTGTTCATCAACCTCGAATCTTGCAGTACCCAAAGGGCCAACTAGCCAGGCGCGAAGCCACTGTGATCGAAGGTCAGAACTCTCGGCATGGGCAAGGTAATTCGTCCAGTCTTCTCCTTTCGTGTACTCCCATTGCGCGGTGAGTTCAACCACGCGTGCGACTGCTGGAGGCTCGCCGCAATCCTTGATTTCCTCCATCCACTGGGAGCCGCGATCAGCCAAAACATGGAAGAAGGCCCATTCGAAGAAGATATCGTGAGCGAAGCGGACGGAAATCCCTTCTCGAGCAATTTGGAGTAAGCCATCCGACCTCAAATCATCGATGTGAGCGACGGAGGAGAGTAGGCTGAGGCTGATAGGCTGGCTGAGTTGGCGGGCACGCGCACTCGCTAAGTCAAGCAATGTGCGCTGGCGTTCGATCACACTTTGACCGGCCGCATTGTAGCCGCCCCGCTGCCACCAATTCTCTATCAAATCGACTTCGGACTGTGGCGCAAATGTCGGGGTGCTTGGGTCTGCTACGTAGCTCTGGTCAAGTACCTTCGCAAAGAAGGGACGTCGGACGATCTCTTTTATCTTGTCGGCCCCAAACAGAAGTGGCCTGAGATGCGGTTTGGCTTTCGCGAGCGTCTCCGCATCTTCGTCGTTCAGCTGATCAACAGCTAGCGTCTCGACCGTCAAAGAATCAAGGAAATCGCCTAACCAATTTCGAAGCATTTCGACGCCGGTGTCGCGAAGAGAGACGACGATGCGCCAGTCACTCAGTAATGGGGACTCCACGATAGCGCGGATGACATCGATTATGATGCCTTGATGTTCCTTGCCGATGCGATCAATTGCATCTATAAAAAAAGTAGGAGTGCCTGTCGTCCCGAGTTCCACGAGTAGTCGCTCCAAGGGGGCACTAGATATACCCTGGGAGTTCGCGTAGCTGATCCAGCTAGTCCCTTCTAGTTGTTCCGCCTTGAGGAAAAAAGTCGGTCCTCGTTCCAGCGCGTGTTGTACTGATCGCCTAACTACAACTGATTTGCCACTACCTGGTAGGCCACGGATCTGAACGGCTCGAGCATTGGCGAGTTTTGCGTCCAGCTTCTCAAGCAGCGACTTTCGGTCAAGCCTGGTTCCGCCTACGTCGTCGGGAATAAGATTCGCATAACTTTTTGCAAGCTCGGTGAGTTTGTCTAGGTCGGGGCGAAGAGAGGCAGCACCGCTGAGACGTGCGACAGTTGAGATCGAGCTCACAAGGTTCGCGCGATCAAATTGGCCCGATTTTCCAGCTGACGCCCGGGCCAGCTGAACGATACGCGACCAGACCAGCGGCGCTTTCGCCGCGTCATCGGATACTAAGCAGTCCCGAATGCGATTGATGGCATCAGGAGGGTCAGTCGCGCCTTCACGAAGGAAGTCGAACTGAATCAGCACGAAGTGCGCGAGGAAATTATGGACCTCTTTACTCGTGCACGGCTTTCCTTTGGCCTCTTCTAACAGAGCGACCACATCTTCTTTGACGGTCTTGATGGCGGCGCTGGCATTACCTTTGTTGCCAAAACGCGCGTCGAAATGATCAGCTGTCAGACTTTCACGGGCCCAATCGCAAAGAGTCTTTAGTGCTCGCTCTTTTGCATGAGCAATGGTCCCAACTACTGCTCCATAGCGGTCAACATCGATTCGAAAGTCGGGCTTCCGGAGAGTGGACCAACTGTCACGGACGATCTCCCGAAAATCAGAGTTCGTTTTCGCTTTGCTGATTGTGAGAGAGCGCTTAACTTGGAGACTAAGGCGGGCAGGGTCCCCCGCTGAATCTTCAAAATCGACTATGACATCATCGAGGGGTTCGCCGAAGTCGCGCTGCTGAACGGACACTCTAACGACAATTCGATCGTTAATGCCAGGTGCATAGGCTTCGGCCAGCAGTGCGACAAGATAAAATGCAGCCGCGTCGCCTTCAAAGGTGAATCCCTCACCGCCCGCAAGTTCAGATGATTGCGTCATCGTAACTCTGACATGTTCAACAACTATCGATCGAGAAATCAGTTTTTCGATTGTGGCAGATTATGCGCCTGAACTGGGAGGCGACCCAAGTCTGCATCGGTTACTCGTTGATGATCTTGAGCTAGTTGAAGTAGTAAAAGGTGATCTACAACGCGGAAATGGGCTATTGCGCATTTTTCCGAGAATCTCGGATGGCACGGGCAATTCGAAGCAAAAAGCAGCAATCGAAGTACATCTGGGTACGCTGCCGTACAACGATAGGCATCGCGTGGCAACTTTAGGTCCGCTTTTGGCTCAGAATCCGCTATGTAGCACCTACGCGGAGGGCCTCACGAGCGCTCATTCCCTACGCGTTAGGGCAACTCCTGTTGCCGGTTCACCATTTCACCGTGCACACTCACAAGGACGGAAATTTCGATACAAATTCCACAGGGAGAGGGCCTAGGGTGAAATTATGAATTAATCAATATCTTCTTCCTATGTCCCAATGGTATTGCGGGTCCAGTAGCGACGTTGCCGTGATGAATTGGCAGTGAAAAAGATGAAACAGGGGTCACACTACAACTTGGTACCAGGTCGTTCGGTCACCACCGTCACTTCGGACAAGTGAAATTTCACCACTGTCCACCAGAGTCACGATAGCCTCTTCCCTCACTCTAGGTTCTATCTTTTGGAAGTGCCGAGTGATTTGAGAGAGCGAGACGTATCCAGACAAATTCTGATCCCTAAATTCATGATCTGTTTTCCAGCTCGTGCCTTCCCAATCCGACACCATTCCAAGAATGAAGTTTCTAATCTTGTTGACTGCACGTTCTGATTTGTTGTCCGCTATCTCTTCGCTACCGAGATAGACCGTGCGCCTAATGCAATAGTCCACAAACTTTGTCGCCCACTTTGCTATATCCAGGCTTATCCGCGGACGAGACAGAGCGTTTACGCCCTCTTCGGCCGCACAGCCGACTGCCAGTATTCCCGCAACTTTCAAACCGTTTTCGAAGGCCCTCGCCCAAAGTGGCCCTAATTTCTGGTCGTCAAGTCTCTCCAACTCTGCGCGATCGCGAAATTTCATCAAATGGCTTTCAGCATCTTCGTCTAACTCGATTCGGATTTGGTCATACTTGGAGTTCACAGCTCTGCTTCCTCACTCCATTCAAGCTCCTCGAATCTCAGCAAATTGACCATGTACTTGCGCAGATCGTCATCTATGGAAGGGTTTGGATCATCTCGAAAATCTGGTGACCTAGAGGTCATGTGGACGACGAGCATTCGATTCAAATGCCCGTCCAATACGTCCTTGTTTGATATGGCATCGATTAGCGAACGCTCAGTCGTCGTACCAAAGATGTTTACGAATGGGCGGTCTATTGGCGGGATGTTGTCTTTTTCGTCCGCGTAGACCCGCCCAACGTAAGTGCTGTTGGCTTGGCCATACAATCGCATGTACTCGGAAACTAATTCATACTGGTGCCCATTATTCGGTCTACTTGCGACGCTCAGAAAACGACCGAACTCGTCCATCAACAGGGTTAGGTTCTTGCGAGCGGCTCCGGCGATTCTCCGAAGGACTGCGGGAGCGGAAGACGCGGATTCCTTGACGACCGAGAGCTTGCCCGCCTCTTTGAGCAGTGACTTGATAGCCTTCCGAGGCGCTTCTTTGCCCTCGCCGGTTTCAGCGACAGCTACAAGGTAAATATTTAGTGTCGCTTCAGATCTTCCTACCAAGAATCGATTCTCTGAAAGAGTTGAAACGGTCATAAGACCGGCGCATATGTCCAGCAACGGCTGGTCGCGGATCGAAGACTGATTGCAGTATTGTGCGATTGACCCGACCAAGCCTGGTGGGTCTAGTAGTTCTTCTGGAAAAACCGGTGCGACGTTGAAATTTTTCTTGGGGGCCGAGTGGCCTGCCCCCATCTGGCCATCTGCCGATCGTATCTTGGCGATCGGTAGCAGTTCTCTGGGACCGATATACTTCGACGGATCGAATCCGTTTTTCCTAGCGGAGTATATGATGGAAGCTGCGGTTACCGGATTCTCGCTGCCGCTAAAACTCTGCCACTTATATTCGCATTCGTTTTGACGAGTCTCGTCGTATTTGCCAGATTTCTGGCTCCATTCATCCCAAAGTGCCAGTCCGTCCGGTGATCCATTGGTTTCATAGTGGATAGCCATACCAACAGGAATCCACTCATCGTCGTAATCGTCGGCATCTAGGTATTCAAGCGCAGCTCGCATGTAGTCCGGGTGCATAGGATTCTTTAGTCCTGCTCCGTTGACTTGACGGAACTTTGCTCGCCTCGAGGAATTTGCTGCGTGTCTTTGAATGTTGGTGGCACCCATTGATTCGAGTAATTCTTCAAGGCGTGACAGACACTGATCTACTTCTGCTTCTGTAATCAACGGGAGTTCGTCGATTGGCGTATTAAGGGGATTTTTTTCTCCCAGCCATCTGTAATCTTTCTTCGTATCCGGATGAATACCATATGCTGCGAATTGCTGGCCTTGTGCTAGAACTTCGATCTTTTGGTCGAGACCTTTAAGAGTGAAGGTCAGTTTCTTCTTGCGAAAGCTTTCCTTTGTTCGGTAGGGAAGAAGGCTTCGCGGTTCCCGGCCGACGCGTTCAAGAGGGGTATTGTCTAGCTCCTGCCGGATTTCGGTGCTGACTGCGGCGGCAAAAAATGGGTCATCTATGTCGATGTCGAGACCGATTGCCTCGCCGGCGCCACACCGTATCCCAGTATTTGTGAGGTGGGCCAGTGAATCCCAGTTGCCTATTGCACTACGGTCCACGTCTTGAGCTTGCCAATTATTGGTCCCAGGCTTTTTGCCTACTAACGGTACCGGCGTGTAGTGGTTCTCTAGCAGGTTGAGCCGCTGCTCTCGGATTCCTTTACGTGAATTAGGCAACTTGCGGCCCCCCTCGATTGAAAGTGGCGAGGGACAGGCAGAACCGGAAGCGCAATATGCTAAAATTCTGCATTGTCGATCCTCGATGTTCGATAGAAGACAAAGCTCCGATGCTTCGCAGGCGCAGGGGCTTTTTTCTTGCTACTTGTCCGGCTGGTGCTCGGCTGTGTTGTGATAGTCAGGAAGCGTGGAAAGGCTTGAAAGCCAGTCATCAAGGGCGCTCTTGTGGTACATGACCGAGCGGCCGAGCTTTTTGTGTGCCGGGGCTGGCACACCCTTGAATAGCTCACCAGTGTGGCGAGAAAGGCGGAGCTGATTCGCGCTTACGCCTAAATACCTTGCTGCCTTGTCGTTAGGGAGTAAGTTGGCAGCATTGGTCTCCTGAAAAGAGATTTTCATGTTCGTACTCCGAAATACCAAGTAGTGCGAAGACGGTATCGTTTGAGTACGACTTTCAAAATCCCAATTCAGCGATTTTAATTCACAAAAATGGTCGCCTATTTGCTTTTCTTTGTCGCGGCAGTAATGTCACTTGATATTGTCTTATCGCTTTTTTCGATTCCCGCACACTCGTAGCCCATTTTCACTAAATGAAACAAAATCTCACGGTCTTTCTTGGGGCCTCGGATATGTTTTGCCTTGTCGCTACAGCTTCGCAAGACTGCACGCGCCTGAACAACGAAATCACGTCTGATCTGCGTCTCACTACCCCCGTAGACATTTTTGAGATCAAAGTCAGCCAGTATCGGATCCTTCTGAATGTCGGAAATCACGTCACGGATCTTTCTCAGTTCTTTGCACAGGTTAGAAAGCGTCGGATCGTTTGCGACCGCCATTGGCGCTCTAGAGATTCGGGTAATCAACTCTTTCGCGGCGATGTCTATGTCTTCTTTGTAGTCCAGGTTCCGGTTGTTTCTCTTGGCGTCCTTAGAAACCCTATGCAAATTTAGTCGCTTGACGAAATCGTGAACCTCTCTATTTATACATGCAGATAGGTTCTTGAGTCTGGCACCGCGCAATCCTAACTCGGGATTGAGCCCGTCAAGGTCGCTCTCGTTCAAATAGGAAAGTATTTCTCCGCCTGGATTCGAAATATCCGGAATCTTCTTTTTCTTCATGGATTGGGACTATGCTTGGCTAAGCAGCTCGACGATTCTCGATTTATGCTCGGGAGCGAGATGAGCATACTTCTGAGTAGTCTCGATATTTGCGTGGCCGAGCAGTTCCTTTATCGAATATAAGTCAGCGCCTCGCATCGCGAGATTGCTGGCAAACGTGTGACGGAGATCATGAAATCGAAGGTCCTCGATTTTCGATAGCCGCAATAGTTCTGCCCATCCTGTCTTGATAGTTGTCATTCGGCGTCTCGTAACAGGAGATGGAAATACTAGTTCGTTTCGGGGTTTGGTCGACTGCCTGTGCCAGGTATCTAGCAATTCATGGGCTTCGGCATTAAGTGGAATTACACGACTATTTCCGGATTTTGCGCCATCGCCTCGAACAACTAGGTTGCGCTGCTCAAAACTAACGTCCTTCCATCGAAGGCCAAATATCTCCCCGCGCCTCATTCCGGTATTGAGTGCAAGGAGGACGATCGGCTTGAGGTGGTCTGTAAGCTGCACGTCGTCGAGCAGGGGAAGCGGTTGTCGGCCACGGGCAAGCTGCCATTTTACGAAGGATCGTCGTTGGGTCCGTTGCTTTTCTTGGCGAGCGTCGAGAGCCTTTCGAAGTTGTAATTCTTCGCTTTCGTTCAGGTAGCGAATGACTCCATTCTTGTCATTCTTGAGTGGTTTCAGCTCGCGTAACGGATGCTCTTCAAGCACTTCCCACTCAATTGCCTTTGACATTAGAGACTTTAGAGCGCCAATGTCCCGATTAACGGTGGCCGTCCGTGCGCCGTCTTTCAGCTTCTTGGTTCGCCAGCTCGTGACGAGCCAAGAATTTATGTCCTGAAGAGGCCTCTCATACCAGCCGCCAAAATTCGCCTGAATGCGAGCCAGAGTTGCCGTGCCAGATCGGCGCTCTGTCTTGAGCCAATCTGCATATTGGTTATCAAGGAAGCCGCGCAGCGTGCTGAGCTGGGCGCGTTTCGCCTCGCGTCTTGAGAGTATCCGGTCGGCCTGAATGTCTATGCCTGCTTTGACCTCTCCAAGCCTCTTCTGGGCTATCTGACGCGCTTTCGTCGTGGTTATGGCGCCATATTTGCCGATCGTAAATTTCTTAGCTAGGCCGCTCGCATTGCGGTAGCGCACACAGAATGAAAGCACGGACGTACTTCTAACAATCAGTACGAATCCTGGCAACGATATATCTCGGACTTCCACATCTGTCAGTGGAGGATAGGAACGGCCGGGAAGAGCTGATGCCTTCAAAATGCCGTCTTTGATAAATCGATCCGTAATCTTGGCTCGCATGTCGATCTCGCGTCGGGGGTGCACAGGGGGTGCAGAGATCACTAATCTCCACGTATCCATATTAGCATTCGCTAACCTCAAAAGCGACTTAACTAATTGTATTAATTGATATTATTGCTTGTAGTGATTAGCGATCGTTAGTAGTGATTATGGGAGGGAAAGGCCCTCCGAAGGCAGGGGTCACAGGTTCGAATCCTGTCGGGCGCGCCATTTTTCCTTTTTTATTCAGATAGTTATGAGCGACCCTCCTGTACCGCTTTCGGCTGAATTGCCGATTGTGTGAGATTTGTGTGAGCAGCAATTCTCAAGACTGTATTCGGTCGCCTGGCGCATACTTTCTCCGCCGCCTCGACCAGTCTTGCGATGTCCGGTGCAGAGTAGTGCGTCGTGATGCGATCAGACTTGTGGCCGAGCAGGTCCTGGCGATCTTCGTAACTCACGCCGGCAGCCCGAAGGCGATGACCGAACGTGTGCCGAAGATCATGGACCCGAACTTGCGGTAACTTCGCCCTGTCCCTCGCAAGCTTCCAGCCCCAGTTAAGAATGCTCTTCGTCGGTCTGCCACGATAGGTGAAAACGAACTCCGCATGCTTGCCCCTTTGTCCATCGACGACCCGACGGGCGATCGAGTTGAGCACGACGATACGCTCCTGGCTGTTCTTGGTCTGGAATTCGTCGTTACATGGCAGGATGAACACGCTCGCGTTTAGCTCCGGCACCTGCACTTCCCAGTTCCACCGGAGCTGCAGCACTTCCTGTTTCCTGCAGCCCGTATTGACTTTGAACAGCGCGATCCGTTGCAGATGCGCCGGTAGCTCACGAAGCAGACGGTCCTGTTCCTCCCAGCTCAGCGGATAGGGCTTGCGAGTGATGCCCTTCTCCATTTCGATCAACGGCGGTGCATCCAGCCACGACATACCGTTGTCGTGACGCCAGACCCTGGCCGCCAGATTTAGAATCCGACGGACACAGCTGAGTTCTTTGTTGATCGTGCCGGCTGATACCCCGTCCGCGCGACGGGCCCGGCGATAGCTCGAGAGAGTGTCGTTATGAATACGATCCAGCCGCATGTGTCCGATATGCGGCATCACCCGCTCGAACGCATACACGTAGCGATCTAGGAGCTTCCTGCCCTGATGTTCTTCGAGGAACTTGATCGCTGCCTCTTGAAACGTCCTTGTCGGTCGAATGCCATAGACCATGGCATTACGAATCTCATTCAGACGGAACGTCAGGTACTGTTCCGCCTCTGCGAGATTAGTCGTGCCACAGCTTTCTGCCACTCTCCCGTATCCTCTGATTCGCTTGTCGATCCACCAGATGCGGCCTCGCTTTTTGAGGCCCGGTGATTTTTTGCGTCCCATGTCTTACTCCTTTCGGCGGGACGCCCATTGCGTGAGACATAGTCGTCTACCCAGGCATCCAGTTCAAGCCGGTCGAAGGCGATGCCCTGCCGACCGATAGGAATTGTTGTGAGATGAGGCCGGACCTCACCGTTGAAGCGATTTCGGTCCATGCCGAGATAGCCGGGCGCGTCCCGAAAGCGCACCAGGCGAGGCAAGAGGACAACGGTTTCCCGCGTCGAGTTCACCGCCCGAGATACACCGCAGAGATTGCTTCGCGATTGTGGCCCAGCTCCTGACTGATCGTTACGCGCGCTTCCAAATCGAGCGCGCGTTGATCTTTCGTCAGGGAATCCGTGGCTGGGCCAGCGGCTGCCGGAGATCTCCAGCCAGTGAGTTCTTCATAGCGTTGTTGAGCATAGGCGTGTCTGAGACCGTGCAGCTTTGTGAGTCCTGCATTACGAAGCTGTCGCTCGTAGCGATGCAACTGCTGCACGTAATTCAATTGTGCGGGAATCAAAGAGCCGCCTTTGACAAAGTCCTTAACCTCCGCCAGTAGTTGGCGCTGCTCATTGTTCCTGATCGGCACCGTTCTGGCTCGACCCCCCTTGGTCCAGCTCGATCTGAGCTTGATGTGATCATCCTTGATGGCGTAGCTCGGACTGAACTTGATCGATTCCTCGCGTCTTAGTCCGAATGCGCTCTGTAGGCGAATGCTCAACCGAATGTACGGATCCGAGATTTTGGATAGTTTCTTATCGTCCAACTCCTGCGCCTTCGACTCTTTGGCGACATACGTTCGCTTGCCAACGCCATAGACAGTATTGTCCTTGGCAATAATGCTGGGCTTGTTGACCTTCTTCGCCCACCAGCGAAGGGCCGATAAGCGATTCTTCAGCGTACCCACGCTGATGGCCTGGTCCTGCCAATGGGTGACCAGGGCATCCACATGTTTTGGCTTCAATGATCTCGGTTGCATGCGCCTATACCCCAGCTCTTTGAGCTGACTCGCGATCAGGTCCAACATTCGGGACCGGGTCGCCTGTGTAGAAAATCCACCGTCGCGGTTGTCCCGGCAGAGCTTCATCAACTGGTAGTTCAGGTCTTTCATGGTGCATATTTCCTCGTTGGTGAGTTTGGATGACCAGCTCGCAGCCTTTTGGCATACGAGGTCCGATCAAAGATCGGAAAAGGTCACGGGACACCAGTCCCATAAGGCCTGAAGCCTTAATCAGGTTCGCCGGGAATCTCTTTTGAGATTCTTCGGCGGCTACCAGTTGGCCCATAGGGCCAGATTCAAAACGAGCAGATATCTACCTCCTTTAGGTATGAGTAAAAGAAACGCCTTCGGGCGTATGAGAACGCGCAGCCGAACACCACAGTCCAGCCGTGCTTGAAGATGCCGAGCAGATAAGCTCAAGCTATGTCGAAGATGCTGAACATAGAAGTTCAGCTTGTGTCGAAGATGCCGGGCTCTCTAATCCCGACTTGGGCCAAAAAGCATGCAGAGCAAGCCTTGACCCCAGGCAAGTTGACCCCTGCCAGGTACCGCTTTGACGCAGCGGTTGCGTAAGATGCAGATCAAGCTAGTACAAAATAGATCGGGCGTCTACGGATAAGTCCTGCAGATTGTTGCAGGGCTTTTCTATTGACAATCCATGCTACTTTCGGGTATGCGATTAGACGCTGGCCTGAAGCTTCGAATAAATGTTTGTTTGACCCCGCGTAACTTGGCGAGAACTTGGCAAATCCGGCCAGATCCCGCAGAAATACAGGTTCAGTGCGCCGCGTCACTACAGCCGCTTCGCTGCTGGTAGTGACGCGGCACATTGCTAATTCCCGTGGTCAGTGTCGTCCCCGTCCCACGACACCTCGATAATCACATCGTCTGGGAGTTCGTCTTCGCCTTCGATATCGGGTTCGTAGAAGAACACGTTTTCTATCGATGTACAGAGGATGTTAGCAATCCTGAATGCCACTTCCAGCGAGGGCGAGTATTTGCCGCTCTCGATTGCATTGATCGTTTGACGGCTCACGCTGACGTATTCTGCGAGTTTTTTCTGCGTCATCTCGCCGTGATGGAATCGCAGCTGCCGAATAGTGTTAGCGAGGGCCATGGTTCACCTAGAGTTCCAAAGTCAAAGAAATCAGATGATATGTCCAAGATTCTTGATATAGCGACGCGCATTTTTGACCATTAGACGGAGATATTGGCATTTCGCCTTTCAGGGTCGTTTGGATCGATAGCCAATTCGCCGACAGGGTATTTGTCGGATCCCAGTATCGCGAAGCTATGCCGGCACGCCCTACAGAAAAGAAGGATTTACTTTCCGGGTTTGCTGGTAAACCCGCTTTTCCTCGCGGCCATCGCAAATTTTCGCTTCCATTTTGCTGGATGGTCGCAGACCTGCCGAGATGCGACGAACAGGCGATCTTCGACGTATCATGCCTCCCTGAAATGATCATCCACGCGACCCGAAAACTTGCTCAGCGTCTGCCCGATGTATCGGCCGAACCTTTAACGGAAACCAGTCCATTGGGTAGCTGGCATGCCGACCGTCTGACCATTGATCGTCGTCAATGCGTGTTGTTCTGCCACGATGATACGCGCGCCGCGCTGTTTGCCGCAGGACTCCGAAAGCCGCAATTTGCAGCGTTAGGCAATGACGTCTTTAAACCGCTATTCGCTGACACGCTCGGAGCATTGGGTTGCCCCGATGGTCAGATTCGGCGAGCACTGCTGGTGCTGGGACGTTGCCAATTTGATACGGCAACGAATCGCTCTGTTTTGAGTTCCATGCGAGTGGCGCGCCAAGACCTGGAGGCTTATGTGTGGCGCTTCCCCAATGTGCTGATGGTGGATGCGGTTGAAGCGTCCTGTCGACTGAGTCGGCGGCCGGCGAGTATTCGTGGCAGCAAGTTCATTCGACCAAATAGGCTTCTACTGGAAATGATTGACGGGCTGCCGTCAGCCTGATGACAGGGAGCAGTGGGCTTTGGGGAGGAGGCATACACATGCCTAAGCTCCGCACGCTATGCGGAGAATAAAGGCTCTATTCTCCGCATCGAATGCCGCTTTGACGCTGATCCCCTTACGGTTGCTTGGTTTTGGCCAATTCCAGGCCCATGGCCCTATTCGTGTCGCAGGTGATGACCTGCTAATAACTTGATAAAACGCAGGTTATAACCTACTATTAGTCAATATAATCGCAGGTTAGGAGCTGCACATGCCCCGAAAGCAACAACCACGGGTAGCTCGCCAGATAACGAGGCAGCTTGACGACGTATTGGCAACGGCCAATATTCCGTCGCGGCCTCGTAATGGCTGGATAGCTACGATCAGACAAGCGCTCGGAATGAGCAAGACTCAACTGGCAAAGCGAATCGACATTGCCCGCCAAAGCCTGGACGATCTGGAGTCCAATGAGGTAAGAGAGACGATAACGCTTGCCAGTCTACGCAATGCGGCGGACGCGCTCGGGTGTGATCTGCAATACGCTCTTGTTCCCAGAAAGCCTCTCGAGAAGATGATCACCGAACAGGCGCTGAAAAAGGCGAGCAATAAGCTCGCGCGCGTGAATCAATCGCAAGCCCTGGAGGCATCCGCGATCGACGCCGAGCCGCTGTCCCGAGCTGTTACCGATCTCGCCAAAGAAATCGATGTCAAGCGACCGGCAGACCTCTGGAATGACTGACAAGATCACCGATCAACCTGCGGGCGCAACGCCGCTGGACGACATTTCCGGTTTGCTTCGCGACGACATCACGACACGGGGTCAGCTGGATGAGGCCGAGGGCCTCAATATTGTTAACGCAGTCGAGTGGCTTGAGCGCAGGCGATTCCCAGATGTATTTACTGTGGAGTTCTACCAGGAATTACATTCGCGAATGTACGACCAGGTTTGGTCATGGGCCGGTACCTTGCGCTCGGTAACAGGAGCACGACCTAATATTGGTGTGCCGCCACAAATGGTCCCGATGGAGCTCGGCCGTGTCGCTATGGAATACCATCGCGAGTGGGAAGAAAGGGCTGAAGAGAAGTTGCTGCCGTTCATCGCGAGGTATCACCACGCTTTGGTAACGGTGCATCCATTTGATAACGGCAATGGCCGATGGTCGCGCTTATCCTGCGACGCCATTGTAGAGTATCTAATCAACGAGCCTCCGATCATATGGGCAACGGAAACGTTGGTGAAAGATAGCGACGAGCGATCGGCGTACATCGCGGCGTTAAAACAAGCGGACCAATTCAACTATGAACCATTGATCGGCTATCTGACCGAGTTGAATGGAGATCGTTGAGCCGTGCGAGCTTCAAGACACGAAGGGCTTGACAATGTGCTGGTCGGAACAAGGGAATTTGACGCCGCTCCTCAGAAATACCCCAAATCTTGAAACCAATTCTCAGCTGGCTAATTCCCCGCACCGACCCGATGGTTATTGTGGGAGGCATCTAGCCGACGCGAGGCTGATATTCGGCCTGTGATTCAACTGTAACGCTTTGTCGTCGTGGTGCAATCTTAATATAGGGTTGAGAAGAAAAATTCAAACGGCTCAAAGGTTTACGGTTTGAAGCAAAAGGTCGCGGGTATAACGAGAATCAGTCGAGTAGTCCGAGAAGTCGCCTCGGAACAGCTCGATGTTTCGCATCGGTCATTTCACCCGTTTCCCGCTCGCATGCCACTGGAGCTGGCATCGATCCTAATCTCCGAGTTACCGGAGAAAACGGCAATTATCCTCGATCCAATGCTTGGCTCGGGCACGACCGCTGTTGCTGCACGGCAGCTCGGCCGAACCTGCCGTGGATCTGATCTCGATCCCATGGCGGTCGTTCTAAGCAAGACTGCCACCACTTACTACTCGAAGAAGCAACTGGACCGGATTCGCGATGGCGTATTTGAGCGTGCCTCGACCTTGATGTCCGACCGGCGATGACGTCGCCGAGTTGTTGGATCGCGTGTCACAGTTCCGTGGCTATCCGGAAGCAGTGCGCACCGATCAAGGGCCTGAGTTTACCAGCAAAATATTTGATCAGTGGGCCTACGAGCACGGCGTCACACCATTGTTGATTCAACCGGGCAAGCCAACCCAGAACGCTTACATTGAGAGCTTCAACGGCAAGTTTCGGGATGAGTGTTTGAATGAACACTGGTTCCGCAATCTGCATCATCCGAAAAAACTCATTGCGGCCTGGCGAAGAGATTACAATGAGCAACGATCACATTCATCAATCGGCTACCTGACGCCGGCAGAGTTTGCGGTTAACCAGCGGCAGCATACTATCGATTTCCTGGGGCATCAGGCGAATGAATAATTTTGGGACTTTACTAAGAAGCAACTGGCCCCAAACTCGGGGGCAGGTCAGGAAAAGCAGACATTCCTAGCCTGCGACGACCATCGGAAACGGCTTGATTTCGATCTGCATATAATTCGACAATCGCGCCCCCGCTACGAAAAAAATGCGCCGGTCCCCTTTAGGGGGCCGGTGCTTTTTCGTATGGGCAGAATTTAAGCTGCGAGGAAGCAGGTTCAAGCTGAGGCGCCCCGATGCGTAGCATCGGCAAAGGCGCCAAGACGGCGCGAAGCGCCCAATCCTGCCCTAAAGGTGTTGCTCACCGCTAAAGCTCATTCCGCGCCATTATCGGGTGGGTTCTGAAAGAATTGAAATCGCTCAGCATTTCTAGGTAATGGCAGCACAAACAAATCTGCAGGCAAGTCCGGCGAGAAATCCCAATTGCTGAACTGCATCGACTCTCTCAGTCGGCCTTGAGACTCTCTGTGAATTTTCAACAATCTGACAGGTGCAGGCTGATCACCTTGTGTTACCCACAGTTGTATGTCCTGCGTATCCGTGTGCAATAGCAGATGATCACACAAAAAACCGCCGATGGTTGCTTCACCAACATAAACACCTGAGCTGACGTCGGCAAACATAGTAAGGACATTTGCAGACATTATGCCTTGCAGCGGGCGCGGGACTCCAAGGTCCTCCGCCAGGAAATCCAGTGATTCGGTAATGTCGCCTGGTTGTCTGATCGAGTCATAGTAGAACTGATTGTCTATTTCGGTGCCGACGGACAGGGTTTCGCCATCGAGAATCGTCACACTGATGGACCCGGTCCGATCTTGGATAGTTATTTTCGCTCGTAAGGGAGCATGGACTGAAAGGTCAAACGTTCCACCAACTTCCAGTACGTGTCCGTCTGTCTGCAATACGTCGTTTGCATAGATCGCGGTACCCGTGAACATTCTTGTGCTTTCGAGGAACTCTGCCATGCGCGTCAAGACTTCAGATACTTTCGGGGGTAATGAAGGGTCTAAGGCTGCTGGAGCCGATTCGACGGCACTCCTGGCTTCACGTCAAGCATGTTGTACGACTTTGATCGTCCGAGAGAACAGGCATATCGATTTGGCTTTTCGCAGAATTTCGCAAGACTTGGGTTGCCAGGTACCAGCATCATTGTGAATTTTACAAAAGGCCGAAACGCGGAGGCCGATGACGGTATGCCGCTGGCTGACGCCGATGAGATTGCAATAACCGCTGATTTTCGTCCTCAGAAAGGATTCCTCAAGGGCCTGTGGTTGCGTGTGCGTTATGCCGAAGGCGATCGCGGTTCGCCAGCGGCTGACCGTCGCGAGGTGCGGCTCATTTTGAACTACGGTCTCGAAGCGTTGGAGTAAATTTTGAAAGTCGGGAGTGCTGATTCCAGGAAACGCTCTGCCAAGACTCCATATAGCCAGTGAACGGTTGAAAAAACGGTCGGTGTGAGAAGAGTCTATGTCAGGACCTGCTTCAAACGAATGCGCGCGGGGACCGTAGGAACAGTGCAAATCACGCCCCCGATACCAAAAAAAAACGCCGGTCCCGTCACGGGCCGGCTTTTTTCCTGCCCGAATCTCAGGACGACCTCCGGCACCCCCCGAATGAGAAAGGTTTGTCCTGCTTAGGGACAGCGAACAATCGCATCCGCTGCTGCACTCAGACAATTTCCTCTTAAGCTACTATCCGAACTTAGATAGCGCACATCGGAGAATCGCGGGACTGCCGACCCCAAGCAGTGCTCATCGATCAAGTAGTCCGGTATCAGTACAGCTCGAGTCGAGCGAGACTCGATTGCCGGAAAACTGCCGTTAGTCGATATCGACTGTGTGAGAATTGTGTGACTGAGTAATGCACCGTCGTGATGAGTACTGCATTTGCAATGGACGTACCGCCAGTTAGTATCAATAATTTCAGTTACTTACGATTGAAATAGCGTACTCCGAAGGCAGGGGTCACAGGTTCGAACCGAGGCGAGCATTGCGAGCCGACAGGCGGAGCCGCGGAGCGGATCGCCCATCCTGTCGGGGCCGCTCCCGACCATCCATGGTCCTTGCGGCACTTGTGCGTCCTGCACGTCGCGCGCCACAACCCCTTTGGTGCATTCCGGACACATAGTTAACTCTTTGTCCGGAGCGAAATGTGGTGACCGTGCTACCGGATCGCGGAGGACCTAACTCGAGCCTCGCTCATCGCAGCCACGTTGCTATCCAGAGGTAAACATGATCAGGATACCGGCTGCTATTACAGAGCCGATAACGCCCGCCACATTTGGCCCCATCGCATGCATCAGCAAGACATTTTGCGGGTTGGCCTCAAGGCCAACCTTGTTGGCAACTCGCGCAGCCATGGGTACCGCGGAGACGCCGGCAGCACCGATCAGCGGATTGATCGCGTGACTTGAAAGCCTGTTCATCAGCTTGCCCATAAGGACACCGCTCGCCGTGCCGATCGCAAAGGCCACGACGCCGAGCACAAGAATTCCCAATGTGCTCGGCACGAGAAACTGATCGGCGCTCAGTTTCGAACCGACGGCCAATCCGAGAAAGATCGTCACGATGTTGATCAGGGCATTCTGCGTCGTGTCTGCTAATCGATCGACCACGCCGCATTCGCGCATGAGGTTGCCGAAACACAGCATACCGAGAAGCGGTGCAGCAGCGGGAATCAGTAATGCAACCAACAGCAACATCAGCAGCGGAAAAATTATGCGCTCAGCTTTCGACACTTCCCTGAGCTGCACCATCTGAATCTTGCGCTCTCCCTCGGTGGTCAACGCTTTCATGATCGGCGGCTGTATCAACGGCACCAGGGCCATGTATGAATAGGCTGCGACGGCAATCGCGCCGAGCAAGTTCGGCGCGAGCTTGCCTGCCACATAGATGGCAGTCGGCCCGTCGGCACCACCTATGATGCCGATCGCAGCAGCTTCACGAAGCGAGAAATCCATCACCCCCATCGACGTCAGGCCGAGCGCCCCGAGCAGGGTCGCGAATATGCCGAACTGAGCGGCTGCGCCGAGAAAAAGCGTCCTCGGATTGGCTAGCAGCGGCCCAAAGTCGGTCAGTGCGCCGACACCCATGAAAATAATCAATGGAAATGCGCCGCTTTCGATACCTACTACGTACAACAGGTGCAGCAATCCGTCCCCGGTCGCGATCTCGACCCCGGGAATGTTGCTTAAGATTCCGCCGAAGCCGATCGTGACGAGCAACAAGGGTTCGAACTTGCGCACGATGCCAAGGTAAAGCAGCATCAGGCAGACGCCAAGCATGATCAGCTGGCCGAGGGTTATCTGATAAAGTCCGGAGCCTTGCCAGATTTGTTCGACGAGATCCATTGCTTACTTGATCGAGACCAGCGGCTCATCCACCGCTACAACGTCTCCCTCGCGCACGAATACCTCCGTGATCGTTCCGGCCTTTGGCGCGCTCACCTGCGTCTCCATCTTCATGGCTTCGACCATCAACAGGGGTTGCCCCTCAGCAACGACGTCGCCAATGGAGACCAGCACTTTGTAAACATTACCCGCAAGTACCGCTTTGACGGCGTCGCCATCGCTACCTGTCGTCGACGTGCTTCCGCTGATTGCTGGATCAGGTTTGACGTCTGTCAACTCGCCAGATTCGGCAACTTCGACCGTATACGCCTTGCCGTTGACCCGGACCGAATAGACGGTGGCGCCCTGCGCCTCTGTCGACGCGAGTGCCTGGGGAGTGATCTGTGTCGTCACACTTGTTGCGTCCGGTGCGGGCTCGAATGCGCTCGGGTCACCCCGATTCTCCAAAAACTTCGTGCCCGTACGTGGGAATAGCGCGTAGATCAGGACATCGTCGATCTCGTTCTCTGCCAGCCGAATCCCTTTCTCCTTCGCGATGTTTCGAAACTCGACTGTCTGCGAGTCCAATTCCGGTTCTATCAGGTCTGCCGGTCGACAGCTTATTGCTTCGCCGCCATCGAGTACCCGCGCCTGCAATTCGGCATTCACTGGGGCGGGTGTTGCACCGTACTCGCCTTTGAGGACACCGGCCGCTTCTTTGGCGATGTTCTTGTAGCGCTCGCCGGTCAAAACATTGATGACGGCTTGTGTGCCGACTATCTGCGACGTCGGCGTGACGAGCGGAATGTAACCCAGGTCCTCACGGACTCTTGGAATCTCCTCCAGTGCTTCATCCAGTCTATCCGCAGCATTCTGTTCACGCAGTTGACTCTCCAGGTTGGTCAACATGCCGCCCGGCACCTGCGCCACCAGGATTCGCGCATCGACACCGCGAAGAGAGCCTTCGAACTGCGCGTACTT
>Ga0255052_10001234_pt1 | contig 19562 bp, 13 predicted proteins | sample JV7_2_21_MG_FD_188632 | JGI IMG/M metagenome (GOLD analysis project Ga0255052, IMG submission 188632) | Seawater microbial communities from Jervis Inlet, British Columbia, Canada - JV7_2_21 | ecosystem: Environmental > Aquatic > Marine > Inlet | place: Canada: British Columbia | collected... | reverse complement strand
CAACGCCAGATTCGTTGCGGTCGAAAATGCCGTTGCCGTTCTTGTCGTGAAAAACATGCCCGCGGGCGACGTCCGCTGCCGAGGCGTCAAACGATGTCAGCAACATTGCCACCAGGGCACATCGCACCCTCAGTGTTTCCGACACAGCACATTTCTCCTTTGGTTTTTGGAATGACGATGCTGGGCGTTTATCATATGGTATACAAGCCACGGAATCGGACAAGATCACATGCGTGAATATTGCGTGTATCAGCTCTGCATTGTTATGAATCGTGATGCAAATTAAGCAACGGACACCCCGGTAACCTATTGAAAATTATAGCCTGAGGGCTTCCACCTACGTTCTGAAAATCCGCGTCTCTCGCTCGGAAGAACTCAGCACCACTCGAAAGCCGAGGTCAAAGACATCACAAAAGCCCGGGACGCTGAGGCTCGCCTTGATGCGGGCAATACGCCTGCTATTCGATGTCTTCGATCGACACCACGCGTGTATTGACTAGTGCAGCCATCAGGCGGCCATTGATGCAGACAGGGATAAACTGCGGTTTCTCACGGTCCTCTTGGTTTAGGTTCCGTGTGTCGTATTTGTTTGCCTTCGGTCGTTTGAATATATTGCTCGAAATTCTGAATGAGAATCTCGGTGCAATCACGTCGCCATCGTCTGTAATCTCGAACAACCTGTCTGGCGGGTATCTGGAGGCCATATTGAGGGTATTACTGCTGCAAAGATTGGCCATATGCTGCATATCCTTGCTTAGCCACGCGATATCCATACGAGCGCTATTGGCGATATCCACAAAGCCTTGGTTCTGTTCGGCATCCCCCATGAGGACGTCGATTGCGGATAAGAGATTGCTATCTTCCCGCTGATAGTATTCCCGTGCCGTGGCGCCTGAAATGCTGCCCCTGATACCTGGCGGCACAACCTCCAGAAACAACGTTTCAAGTACTTTTGTTTTGGCCCGTACAATTGCAATCTTCGCACCCAAATAAGGGTCTTCGATATCCAGGACCTCGGCCAGTTCAATGGCTTCCCGCATGTATCCTTCCAGCACACGATAGCCGGATTCGTAGCTTTGAGTCATGGAGGTAAAGCCAGAACTCGCCAGGTCTTCAAAATCGTCGCCGTGCGTGTCGGCGGAAAACGCTCCCCTCAGGGCGCCGGCCTGAGTTAACCTGGTCGTGATCCCGACCAGGGTTCTCACATAGAGAGTAGTCTCGCGCTGGCCGTTTTTGTGCAGGACCTCCAGGGCGTGGTCAAAGTACTTTTTGGGCCTGCCGACACCTATGTCTCGCTCAACATAGGCTTCGCCGAGGTCCAGGTTTATCGCAAAGAGCTCAATACCGTGCTCCCCAAAGGCGACAATTCCCCGTTCGCGGGCCATCTTGAGGACGGAGACGGCTTCACGGATGTCGCCTTCCTCGCGGAGGAAGTTGCCATAGCTGTGCGTCAGGTCCACCGTCAGGGGGTCATTTTCACCCTTGGTCTTTTCCATGTAGTCCAAGACATATTTAGTCGCCTCAGCACGTCTGCCGGCGGCCTTGGCAGCATAATAGTTGTTCAGCGCTTCAGTTTCGGCCGCACTCTGACCGTCGTCGGCGTTGCTTTGCGCAGAAACAGGAACAGAGAGAGAGGCAAGCCCCATAGCCAGCCACAGAATCAAGGGGGATAGATTCGTAGTCAGAAGCAACACGACAGCATCATAACCACATTATATCTATGTAGGCCAGATACCTCCGCGTGTCGGTGGTTCGATTGACTCAGATCGGCCAAGGCCGATCCTCACCCTCCGGGCAGACTTATCGCATTCGCTGAAAGCGGACAATACACGTAAGATCTGTGACGACAGACGGACACGGTGACAATATGAAAAGAGCCCTGAAGCTGGTTGGCAAAATGGTACTGGTCCTGCTCGCTCCACAATTGGCGCTGGCTCAGTGGACCGAGGGGCAGGAAGGGCAGCTTGTTATTCGCGGCGGTTGGTTGTTTGACAGCGTCAGTGATGAGCGCCGACCGAACGACGGCATCGTCATACAGGACGGCAGGATCGTGGAAGTTGATGCCGATGTCCAACAACAGGTTTTGAGCACCGCCAACGTTATCGACTTGGCCGAAACCGACACGATACTGCCGGGCATGATCGACTTGCACGCGCACTACAACCTTGACCTCGTCGATAACGGCCGTGTGGAAGAAGTCGTCTACAACGGCATCGTCTTTCTGGCGAACGGTGTTACATCGACCTGGTCAGCCGGTGAATACTACCCCGAGCGTGTCATCGCGCAACGTGATCGTATTGATGCCGGAGAATCCATCGGGCCGCGACTGTTTGCATCAGGCCCATATTTCGGCGCGTTCCGTTGCGAATACAACATCGGGACAGCGGCGGACGAATGCGTTGGTTGGCCCAATAACATAAGCGAAGACGAAATTCGTCAGGAAGTGGACGCCTGGGCCGAGCAAGGCGTCGTCAGTATCAAAATCAAGCAGGCGACGCCGGGTGAGATGAAGATACTTATCGAGCAAGCGCATAAGCGTGGCATGACGACCGCAGCTCACCTCGCAAATTACGACTGGGAATACGATGTGGAGTTGCGGGACGCCATTCTCATGGGCCTGGACCGTGTTGAACACCAGCTTACCCTTGGTAGCGGAGGCCCGGACAGCGCCGAAATGCCGCAAATGATCGACCTGATGCTGGCGCACAAGGTTTATTACGATGCCAACCTGCAAATGTACGGCAGTATCAACGAGCGTCGGGCACATCCCTCAGAAATGCTGTGGACTGATGAAGCTAAGTACTTCACGCCGTACGCGCAAGAATTGCTAGAGAAGCGCGGCGAACCAGAACCGGAATCTGATGACGCAGAGTTCACACAGCGGGTGCTTGAACTCAAATCATTATTCGATGCCGGAGGTGCGCATCTTTTGATCGTTGGTACGGACGAACCCGTGTATACGAATCTGTTACCAGGCTTCGCCTATCACCGCGAATTGCTCGCAATGACCTATGCGGGGATACCGCCAGCTGCCGTATTGAAGGCAGCCACCATTAACGGCGCAAGAGCGCTGGGCATCGATACCCGCCTTGGCTCGATAGAGGTCGGCAAGCTCGCGGATATTTACGTGGTGCGTGGCAATCCCCTCGACGACATCAAAGCAGCGCGAGACATCAGGTTCGTCTTCAGAGATGGCATCGCATACGACCCGGCGGAGCTACTGCAGTCTGCAGAGGGGAAGATCGGCCCGGCTGGCCCGAATGATCACGCCGACTGGGAACTCGAGATCCGGCCATTACGGAAAGAATAGAAGCTCACCAGAATTAGTGAATTGCTTTCCTCAGACGACCCATTTGGATCAATCGAGAACTCAGTAGACGAACATAACTGAATACTGAAAATCCGCGTGTCGGTGGTTCGATTGACTCGGATCGGCTCGGGCCGATCCTCACCCTAAAGGGCGCCTGCGGCGTCCAAAACGCTCGCGCGTTTTGTGACTGCGAATCGGCGTAGGCCGATCCTCACCCTTCGGGCGGCTTCGCCGTCCTGATTCGCTGCGCGAATCGGTCCGCCCCTGGCCACCAATCACTCCAAGGGCTCTGACCCCCTTCGTGTTTTAAGAATCCGTATCAAGACCTCGCTCGATCGTATAGAGAATATTGGCACGGTGTGCACGGGTCTCCGCATCGACACCAGGATTTCCTTTCAACGCGCCTTCTATTTGCCGGAGATTATGCAACGCAGTCGACTGCGATAAATAGTCGAATTGCGCTTTCGTCTCACCACTTACCATCGCAATCAGGCGATTGACGTACTCGAGTTGCAGATTCTGCCGATAAGTATTTACGCTGCTCGGCATATCATCGCTGAATATCGCATTGGTAAGATCCTCGACGACGCTACCCAGCCTATATTGATTGCCGTACTGTCGTGAGTCGCTAATCCGCCTCAGTACCACCGGGTGCAACAGATGATCGAGCACGGACTTGTGTACGGCCAACATCAATTCATGCAGTTTCGGATCCTCAGTGAGCCCGTAGAAATCGAAGTCACGCCGTTGTTGACGCAGATGCGAGTATAGGTCCGCGGATCCGGCAAACGCGTTCGGAGCGAATACATGCTGTCGCAATGCATTCATCGCGCGTTTCTGGTCATGGAGCGCCACCGGTACGAACGGTATGGTGGCGCCAGTTTGGCCGACCATCGCCCGGTTGACTTGAACGCCGCCGACATATCGCGAAATCGTGTTTGCCGAGCGTGCAAATTCTCCAGCCATGACCAGATAGGCATTGTGAATCTCCTGGTAGGACTCCCCTTCTGTTCCAATCTTGTTGTACAAGCCTCCCATGATCGTTTCGGCAAGCGTCAATCGATCGGTTGCGTAAGTAACTGCATCCGAGCTCATGTCATTGACATTGACCCTTGGGTCGATACCCGCTCCGGGTGCGCGCATATCGTCTGCGTCATTACCGAAAACCAGTTGCGGTTCAGTAGAGCGGTCCAGCAATGCAGCTCGACGTGCTTCGCCGTCGGCGCCATCCAATGCCGGTGAGTAGCCGAACTCGATAGCCCAATCGTCATAGGGGCCCGGCTTCACATCGTAAAATCTCGTCTGACTTCGCCCGGCGGGCGCAAGATTGACGGATGTATAATCCATTACTGACCCGGTCAGTCCGTTCTCCGCGACGAACTCGTCATTGAATAGCTCATCAATCGTGAATATCTGAGACGCCTTCATGTTGTGATTGAGCCCGAGTGTATGTCCGATTTCATGCAGGATCAGCATGTGGAGGCCCTCGTCAACCAGCCGTGCTTGCAGTTCGCCGCTCGCGCCCACCAATTTGAGCGCCTGTACGCCGAAAATGTTGCTCAATTGGAGGCTTTGACCCAGGGAACAATACATTGATCTGCGGGCGATGACCTTCGATGCTCCACCGCTTGCAATGGTTTCTAAGATGTCTTCGAGCTGCACCCGGTTAGTGAGGAAAACATATTCCAGCATAATATCGGCGCCGATGATCTGCCCTGTCCTCGGATTCGTGAAGCTGGGGCCGTAGCCGCCGAAAGGCGGTTGTGGCGACGACGTCCAGCGCAACACGTTGTAGCGAATATCGCCGGCGTCCCAATCGGCGTCATCGGGTTGTATCTGCACTTGAACAACATTCTTGAATCCCGCCTTCTCGAAAGACTGGTTCCAGGCCAGGGCAGCATGTTTGATCGTGTCGCGGAACTCGACTGGCGTCGTATTTTCTATCCACCATACGATCGGCTCGACCGGTTCGGAAAGTTCGGCATCGGCATCTTTCTTCCTTAGATCCCACCGCGTTATCAGGTCCCGATAAGGCGCGTGTGACTGTGATGTCAGGTCCGTGATGTATTGCAAGAAATAACCAACACGGGGATCGTCGATCCGCGGTTTATAGTCGTTTTCGGGTACTTTGACGAAACTGTGCTGCAAGCGCACGCTGACGAATCGGCTATCCGTTACGTCTCCCTGGCCAAAAACGACGGGTGCCGGATTCTCATAAACGTAGTCAACAAATATGTTTGTGTTTTCAGGATAACTTCTCACATCGTAAATCTTGTTCCTCGATTCACTGAGCTCGCCGAGTTCAAATGTCTTCTCGGCATTCGGATCGGGATTGGGCGCGCCTTTTATTTGTTGCAGGCTCTCTTTAAGGAATATGTCGTCGGCCTTGATCAGAATCGTGCCGCTTTCCTCGTCCTCGGCGACGATTTCCTGGACCGCGAGCATTGCATCGCTGATATTTGCATCGGCGGCGCGGGACAGCGCATTGTTTGGGTCGAAATAGAACGCAGCATTTTCGGCGACGAACTCGATTCGTTTGAAATGGCGACGAACGGAGATAATTTTGTTATCGCCGAAGGCGCCACGAAACACGCCTCCCTCGACGACCCCGTCAGTGACGAAAGCGATATAGATAAATTCTCGATCAATCTGATCGGGCTTGATCGCCAGATAAGTGTCGCCACTTTCCTTGTCGCGATAGACGTCGAACAGGCCTTCAATGCGCTCGCTTTTCTCGACGATACTGGCGAAGCTTACGGCCCCGTTTTCCGAGCCTGGACCGCCCGACTCGCCAGAACAACCGGCAACGGCGAACAAGAACAGGACTATCCATGTTTTCAGAGTCATAGCTAAGTCTCCCGTAGAACCGCGAAATTAGTATTTTTATTGCTGGTCGCAAATCTTACAATATTGGGCTCATTAAAGGGCCCTGCGTGCCTCATCTATTGGAGTGCCGGGGTGATACGGCTATTTAACCTGGTACGACTCGGCGAGGGTTGTGCGCTTTTCAGCGTGTAATTTCTGTGTAAACAAGCCAGAAGAAATGCCGAATTAGAACGACAAATCCAGAAGCTCATCGGACGCATAATGGGCTGAAACATGACTTGAATCGACACAATTAGGTAGGTCGAGAACTTAGTAGACAAGAAAAACTGAATACTGAAAATCCGCGTGTCGGGTGTTCGATTGACTCGGATCGGCTCGGGCCGATCCTCACCCTAAAGGGCGCCTGCGGCGTCCAAAACGCTCGCGCGTTTTGTGACTGCGAATCGGCGTAGGCCGATCCTTGCCCTCACTGCGTTCGGGTAGGTTGACTCGCGCCATCCCTGGCGCTCGCCCTGCGGGCCCACTTCGTGCGTCCAAATCGGCAATCCTGCCGATTTGTTGCATCGCTGCCCGGCTGCGCCGGCCGGTCTGCCCCTGGACACCATTTCTCGGCTTACTCCGAAGGCGCATCTCCAGAGAGGGCTTCATCCAGCAGTTCAACCAACTGATCCCGGCTGTAGCTGTAAGGACCCCACTGGTTTAGCTGAACAAGCTCGACGACCTTCGTGCGAATGGTCCACTCCTGTTCTTCCGCGTTGGGGACAACCACGTAGCGGCGCAACGGACTGTCGTCGAACATGGCATGCATGAACGCCTCGGAGACCTCATCAGGTTCCTTGTAGGACAACTCACGCTCGGCAGTCGCTTCGTAGGCCTTATTCATTTCTTCGGTCACTTCGCCACCAGCGGCTTTCGCTTGCTCATGCTCACGAGACACGCTGCTGCGACGGATGTTTGACTTGTAGTTGCCAGGCTCGACGACACTGACTTCGACGCCCAGCGGCTCCATTTCCGCGGCTAGCGAATCCGTATACGCTTCGATCCAGTGTTTGCTCCCGCTGTAGGCGCTGAATCCCGGGAATGCCGAGATCGTGCCAGCGATCGATCCCGTCGTCACAATGCGGCCCTTGGATTCGATAACCAGTGGTGCGAACGCCTTGGTCGTGCGGTATACGCCCTCAACATTGACGGCATAGACAAACGTTTGATCCTCAATCGGCGTTTCGACAACCTCGCCGCCGCCGCCAACGCCGGCATTGTTAACGAGGGCATAGAGGCCTGTACCTTCTTCCCGAATCATTGCGACAACAGCATCAACCTGATCCTGCTTGGTGACGTCGAGTTTTACGGCCGTGACGTTGTCAATTGCATCAAGCGCTGCGAGATCCTTGTCGTTACGCGCGCCAGCGTAGACGTGATAGCCATTCTCAGCCAGCGTTTCGGTGAGATTTCGGCCGATGCCTGTACTGGCGCCCGTAACCAGGATCGACTTGTGATCGTCTGAAGCGACGGTGTGCGGTGCCGCGAAAAAAATGACTGCGACAGCAACGACAAATTGGAGAAGCTTATACATGGCGTTTACCTATTATTCTTGATGGCGGTGACACTAGCACAATCAGATGCGGGATCTGGCCAATACCAAGGCGCCGCAGAACGACAAGATCAAATTGCGTTACGCGCTTCAATTCTCCCGCGCTGGCCAGCTTATCGAAAAGCGGGCTCCGCCCAGGCTCGGTGAAGAGTTCACGGCGGCCGTGCCCCCGTGTAATTCAGCGACGCGGGCGACGACCGCGAGGCCGAGTCCGTAGCCGCCAGTCTCGCGGTTGCGACTGTCGTCGATGCGCGTGAAGGCCTTGAACACCTGGCCGCGCACATCTTCGGGTATGCCCTTGCCGTCATCCTCGACAGTCAGCAGGTATTCGTTCGCCGCCTGCGCCAGCGAGTAGCGCACATCATTCTCGGCGTACTTCGTGGCATTGACGAGCAGATTGCTGAGGGCGAGTTCCATGAGGCGCGGGTCCATCCAGACCTTGTCCGGTGCGTCTTCGATGTGCCCTTCAATCTGAACCGCATCGGTGCGCGACTTGTTTGTCACCTGCTCGAGCCAGGCGGTGGCCGGCACGGCCTGCCAATGCATATTGATGTCGGGGTGGTCGAGTCGTGCATAGTTGAGCATCGATCCGATCAGGTCATCGATTTCCTGCACGTCGTCGTTCATCGCGGCCAGCTTTTCGTTCAGTTTCTCGTCGCCCCGATCGCCGATCACGGCAAGCGCGAAGCGAATCCGTGCGAGTGGTGTGCGCATCTCGTGCGAGAGCGCCGCGATCAGCTCTTTCTGGCTGCGTAGCACGCCGCTCAGTCGCGCGGCCATCTCGTCGAGGTTCTTCGCGAGAGCACTTAACTCGGTCGTCTGCTCGGCAGTCGACAGCGGCTCGCGGTAATCGGCGGCGAAACGCTGCGCGCCGTCCGAGATGACGTTGATGTCCTTCAATAGCGGCCTCAGCCACAGGCCGACCACGACGAAGATCGACAGGTAAAAGAGCGGCGGCAGCAGGTTGAGCAGCAGGCTGTCGGTGGGCTCGGCGATCGGCCCCAGCCGGATGATCGCGTTGATCGATTCGGCGTCATGCAGGTAAGAGGTGTTGCCGTCGGCATCGACGAGCGCGGGCAGGCGACGTTCCGACGGCTGGTTCATGTACACGTCGTCGCGCTCGAGGAGTTGCACGCCCACGCCGAGCTCGTCGGCTAATGTGGTTGCGATCCCCTCGCGCTGCTGGAGCGGCGCTTCCGCGAGCCGTTGTTCGATGAGATGAAACGTGGACTTTAACCAGCGGTCGAGGTCCGGTTCCTCCCTGGACTGCAGGTGGCCGAAGCCCAGGTCAAGCACAATGGCGATGAGGAGCAAACCGCCGACGAGGATAATGAACGAACGGAACAGCAGGCGCCGGTTTCGCTCGGGTAGCACGTTCTTCACGCGGGCTCGCCCCAGGCATCGGGCACGAGCAGGTAGCCCTTGCCCCAGACGGTCTTGATTCGTGCCGGCTCGGTCGCCGAGTCCTCGAGCTTACCCCGGAGCTTGGAGATGCGCCCGTCAATCGAGCGGTCCAGGCCGTCGTAGTCGATGCCGCGCAGGTTGTGGAAGATGTCATCGCGGCTCAGTACGGTGCCAGCGTGCCGCGCCAGTAACAGCAGCAACTCGAACTCGTGGGTCGTCAGCTGCACGTGTCTGCCGGCGAGCATCACCTCCTGCGCCGACGGGCTGATACGCAGCCCACCGAGGATAATGTCGCCGCCGGAATGGGCCGGCGTGTCGAACGACTCGACGCGCCGCAGCACCGCGCGAGTGCGCGCCAGAAGCACCATCGGGTCCACGGGTTTGGTGACGTAGTCGTCGGCGCCGGCTTCGAGTCCGATGATCTGGTCGATGTCCGAATCACGTGCCGTGAAGATCAGGATCGGGCCGTCGAAGATCTCGCGGAGTTCGCGGCAGATCGTCAGGCCGTCGGTGCCGGGCAGCATCAGATCGAGCAGCACGACGCGCGGTTTTACTTTTGCGAAATGCGACAAGGCCTGATCACCGCGCGACTCGATGGCAACGCTCAAGCCGTTCTGCGCGAAATACTCCGCCGTAAGGTCGGCGAGGCGCCGATCGTCTTCCACGAGCAATATGTCGACAGCGTGTTTGCTCAATTAATGTCCCAGACGTGGCGCGTGCGGCGCCTGCGTCGCCGGTCGTCGGAGTCCATTCGCAGCACTTCGACCGTGACCTCGGCGAGGCGGCTGCTGGAATCACTGCCTGTCATCCAGTAACTGAAGCTCTCCCGTACGATGCGATCATCGCTCAGTCGGCCCGCCCGTTCTTCGCTCCAGCAGCGTATCGGCGCCTCGGTAAAGTCGGTGAAAAGACAATGATAACCCGTGTCACCGCTCTGCCACACGACGAGGAATGACATGTCGCAGCTCGGGTTGCGATTGTCGGTGATGCACAGTACGGGCTTGACGATGAGGCGCATGTCATCGCCTGCCTGATCCTCGGCCAGGGCAAGCGCGGGAAGGAGCAGGGCAAGTGTAACGAGCAGCCTCATCGCTTCAGAACCGATACGCCACGCCGGCGAAATAGCCCAGCACGTCGCGCTCTTTCACGATCGGGCTGGCGGCCGCCTCGTCATTGATGCGCTCATATTCCGCCACAAGCGAGAGTCCCCAGTGGCGCGACAGCTGGTAGCCGACCATGAGCCGCGCATGCCAGTTGAGCCCGGCCTCGGCCTCGTAAGGCGCGACCACGACGGTGGCTTCGTCGTCGGTCACACCCCAGTAATAGTTGTTGAGGTCGGCACTCTTGTAGCTCGCGCCAATCGACGGCTCGATGTACAGGCGCCGGTCGCGCCAGCCGTAGCTGTAATTGGCATAGAGTTCGAAGCCCTCGTGCGTGCCGGAGATATCGTGAAAGGCTGAGAGCTGCAGTGTCCCCCAGGGACCGTCTGTCAGCATCTCCACGCCGAGTTCGACGGCGTAATCCCGGTCCGGGACCTTGAACTCGACCGCCTCGGCCAGCGGCATGCCGGCGAGGTCGAAGTCGACGAAGCGTGTATCGGTGTTGCCGAAAAATACGCGGTCGCTGTTGACGCGGGCGACGAGGCTCGCGGTCATTGCGTCGTTGTCGGCGACGGTGAGCCCGAGGTCGCCGTTGTCGAAGAACCAGCGATCGCCGAACCACGCGATGTCGAGGTCAACGATGATCGGAATGTCGTCGGACTGCACGAGGGGGTTGGAGCGGACGCCGTAGCCGAGCGCCGCGCCGAGCCGCCAGCGCGACTCCGTGACTTCTTCGGTCTCTTCTTCGGCCAGGCACAGCGTCGCATCGAGGGCGAGCAGCAACAGTGCCAACTGGGTCAATCGTCGCAACATTCGGGCACGCCTCCAGCCATTTCATGCACACTCAGTAAGTGTCGCAAGCCGGCCTTCCCGGCCGGTATTGAAGGTGTATGCAATTTGTCGAAGAATGTAAAGCACCACGATTACAAATTCTCACAATGTTACGGAACATCTCAACAGACACAAAAGGGTGCGAGGCATAGGATTTATTCATGACCTTCATAGGGGATAACGCGATGAAACGGTTTACTGCGATACTTTCCGGTTTTGTTCTTCTGGCAATTACGGGCTGCGGTTCGTCCAGTTCGAGCTCCAACGAACCGCCGGATCCTCAGCCGGCTGGCCTGCTGAGCGTGGTCACGGATGTGGCGGCCTTTGAGGCCTCCCTCAAGTCAGGGCTCACGCAAATGAGCACTGGCGAGCAGCTTGCGCTCGCCGGCGCGGCCGCGGATGCCAACTTTACGGGCACCTATACCCAGGAACTGAATGTCGACGAGCTCGATGCCGTGCGTTACGACGGTGAGCACCTGTTCGTTGCGCCGCAACGGTATTTCCACTGCTGCTTCATGCTGGCCGACGCGCTAGCGGCGCCTGATGATCCCGGCGTCGTCCCCGAGCGCTCAATCCGGATCCTCGCCACGGATCCCGCGAACGGCGCGGCGGATCTCATCAGCACGATTCCGCTCGAGGACGACATCTCGGTGCAAGGCATGTACCTGGAAGCCGGCAAGATGTTCGCGCTGACCGGGCAGATGATATATGGCACATACGGTGAGCTGTGGGCCGACATCGCCATCTGGGCGCCGGAGAAGCTCGGATTTCGTGTCTACGACGTGAGCGACGCCGCGAATCCCGGGCTCGAGATCGAGGCCAGCATCGACGGTGTCTTCGTCGAGAGCCGGCGCATCGGCAACACGGTCTACATCGTCAGCCGCTACACGCCCTGGTTAGACGGCTTGCATTATTACGTGGCGACGGCCGAGCAGCAGGCCGAAAACCAGGCATTGTTGGCCAGCGCCACGCTCGACGACCTCTTGCCGAAGATTACAATCGCCGGCGAAACCCGGCCGCTGATTATGCCGGAGAACTGCTACGTCACGACCAACGAGGTCAGCAACCACGCCGTGATTACGAGCATCACGGCCGTACCGATCGACGATCCGACCAATTTCACGACGGCGTGTTACAACGAGCAAGCCTATGGCGTGTACGTCTCCGAGAATGCGCTCTATTTCAACGAGTTCAGGCCGGATACCGCTGCGCGGCGCGACACCACCCGCATTCACAAGTTCGCCCTGGCGGGCACGCATGTTCGGTACCGCGGATCCGCGGATATCGATGGCACCGTCTGGCGCGGGGGCCAAGCCGACTTCCGCATGAGCGAACACGACGGGGACCTGCGGCTGATCGCCTCGCAATTTGACTGGAGTAATGAGGATTTCGTCGATCACCAGCTGTACATCCTGCGCGAGTCGAGCACGCGGCCCGGTCTCGACATCGTTTCGACGCTGCCGAATGACAGCCGTCCCGAAGAAATCGGCAAACCGAACGAGGCGCTCTACGGCGTGCGGTTCCTGGGCGACACGGCCTATGCCGTGACGTTCTTGCAGATCGACCCGCTGTACGCCATCGACCTGTCTAACCCGGCGGACCCGTTCATCGCGGGCGAGCTCGAGATCACGGGCTTTTCCGACTTCCTGCACCCGGTCACCGATGGCCTGTTACTCGGTCTGGGCAGGGGAGGGAACGGCGGCGTCAAACTCGAGCTGTTCGACGTCTCGAATATCGCCCAGCCGCTGTCGCGAGGCAGCGCAACGATCGGCGGCCCGGGATCTTACAGCGAGGCCAGATATGACCGTCATGCGTTCACGTACCAGGCGGACATCAATGGCATCGATCGCTTCACGATTCCCGCGAGCGTGTTTGCAGCAGATGGCAGCTACCAGTTCCTGGGCTCGGCGTTGTATCTCTTCGAGATTCTCGACAAGAACATGCCAGCGCTTGCGGCGCTGAACAGGGTCGGCTCGATCGAGCCGCCGTCAATCGGCCCGAACGAGCCTGATTGGGTGCAACGGAGTCGGGCATTCATTCACGACGACACGGTTTACTATATCCGTGACGACGATGTCTGGGCGGCGTTCTGGCACACCCCAGCCATCGTGAACGGGCCGTTCTAGGGGCTACACGCGAATCGGCTTCGGTAATCCTATGCGGTTTTATCCAACATGAACCGACGCCTCCAGTTCGTAGCACTCAGGCCAGTTCAGAAACCGCGCGGTGCGCTTGTTCAACTGCCACTTCCATCATTGCATCAGCGCCGGCATCCGAGTTGGCAATAGTGATTCGGCCAAAGGGTTTGCGAGCACGCACATGCGGGTATCGCTCGTCGTCCCAGTCCTCGTACCAGGGGTCCTCGAGGTCGTTGTAGCTGTATGAGTAGCCGTGCGCCCAGCGATTCACCGTAATGGCCTCGATATCCCGGGCCGGATCGAAGCCGCCCTCTGCCAACGTGGCGGCGAGCTGCCTGCGAACATTGCGCTCTATGGTTTCAAAAGACGTGGTAAGCAGTTCGTAGCGGCCGAAACGGCGTTGCGCACGCTCACCCAAACCCTCATTCGGCCTGTGCGGAAAGCGCTCCATGTGAACGGCAATCGGGTCATCGGGGTCGCTCGCGAACTCGTAATCGCCCAAGGTGACCGGGAAATCGAGCATGGCGTTCACGTGGTAGCCTCCCGTCGACACAACGGCACCGATACCCAGTTTCTGCCACGCCTGCCAATTGCGAAGAGCGACATTTGTGTAGAGGATCGGTGCCCTGACTTGCTCTTTGAGCGCCTCGCGTTGCGCCTCTGGCAGCCCAGGACACAAGGAAGGAATCATCGCATTGTCGCAGGCAAGCACGCAGCTCCGGGCCCGCACCCGATATGCCTGGCCACCTTTCACGTACGATAATCCGACCTGTTTTGCAGACGCCGGATCACCGTCGTGTTCAACGTGCGTGACGGTGCTGTTGAGACGAAGGCGCACGGACAGCTGTTCCAGATCCAGTCTGTCGTAGTCGAAGCGTGCCGTAACCACATCTTCCATCGTTGATCCAGGCGCGACCGCCGGAATCATTGCACGCACCAACAGTCGGGCAACCGAGGCGACGCCATCGGGGAAATGGTGGATGTACGGTTCTTCCTCTTCATACTCCGATATACCGGCAGCCTTGAGGCCGGGCAGATACGAGTAAAAGATCGCGCCGCCAGCGGTCGTTGCATCGATGCCAACGCTTGAATCGGATGTGAGGTTTTTAAGGGCCGCAAACACCTCCCGCTCGCTGATGCCCACGTGCTTGCTCAGGAAATCGCGATAGCTGAGCGTATACAGGTAATCGTACTTCTCATCAGCCGGAATCTCGGGCATCTGGTCTTCGTCGACGGTTAGCAGTCGTAACATCTCACCACGTGCGGCGTCAGACATCGGCATTTGTTGCACCGCCTCTGCAGCCGACAGATCTGACGGTGCCAGCGGGAGATAACTTCCGAGAGCGCCGAGATCGTAGCGAACCAGGCAATCCGACCCCCAATCTTCGCGGTTGAAGACGACGCCCCCGGCAAGATCATGTCGTTTGTAGAAGTCCTGGTCGTACGCGGAATCAAAACGGCTGACATCAACGTCGAGGTCTCGAAGCAAAGACTTCACTACGTCGCTGTATCCAGAGGGTGCCTCGAGAGACTGGCAACCGCCATAGCCAATCAGCCTGCGGCCGGCAACGTTAAACTCATTGCGCCGGGCGTGGCCGCCGAAATCGTCGTGGTTATCGAGAATGAGGATGCGGGCATCCGGGTTCGCCTGTCGATAGAAATACGCGGCCGCCAAACCGCTGATTCCTGCCCCGACGACAACAAGATCGTAGACACGAGAATCGGGTTCCTCCGCTGGACCCCAGTCGCGTCTGGTCTCAAGGGCAAGCTGATGAACAACGTCGAACGAACCATCGTGATTGCCGCGCATACCGGTCAGCGCCGGCGGATAGCCGGCGGAGCCGGTGCTGCCAGTCGCCGATGCAAGAATCTGGTTGGCTAGGGATTGCCCAGGGACTAGTGACGCGGCGGCCATCGCACCTACGCCATGCAAGAGGTCCCTGCGTGAGATGGGACGGTCCATGCCGAGATTACGGTCTTCAGTTTTCACCTTTCAAAACCTCCCAATCCCACCACATCGACTATGCGATTTTACGTGTCATCGTCCGTGCCGGACTACTGTTCCTATACGCTCTGCGAACACCTTTGGCGGTGACCAGTTCGTGAGCAGTCTGAACTTGTTAGCCCCGGCCGAGTTCGCCAAAACACTGTTCAAAGAAATCATCACTCATCAGAATCGCACTCCCCGATAACCCAGTTCTTCACTTCGTTGAAATAACCTGACCCGGCATGCTCGGGACGCTGGTGAAACCACCCGACGATCGCCATGCCCCGAATCAGCAGGAAAGCAGGCAGCATTTCAACATCCCGCACCGCCAGCGGTCGGTGTTCGCGATACCCATCTAGCAGAGCGGCACGGACAGCTTCAAAGTCCGGGCCGAACCCGTCTTCAAGCAGCGCCGACGCAATATCGTACATGTGCCATCCGTAAGCCGAATCGTCGAAATCGATCAACGCTAGATCTTCTCCGTTGCAAACGATGTTGTCGGGATGGAGGTCGGCGTGAATCAAACTGAAGTTGTCAGGTCTCTCGCCAAAGGCACTGAGTGCGGCGCGAACTCTTTCTCTTGCCCGCAGCAGTAAATCTGCTTCAGCCTTGGTCAGGTCCGCGTGTTCCCAGAATCGACCCCAGAGCGGTGCTTCTCCCAACAGGCCATCGAGATCGAGGCGCCGCCGCGTGAAGCCTGGCGGCTCTTTCCAGCGCGTTGACTGGTTGTGGATAGCGGCGGCGATCTCGCCGATCCTGCGAAAGATGCGCTCTCGTTCGACTCTGTCGGAACTCGTTTCCAGGTAGTCACTCAGGGGCGAGCCTTCAATCCATGTGGTCATTCCCGCATAGCATTGCTTAGCGACGCCGGGGATATCGATTAACTCAAAGTGGCCTCCACGACGTGTCGGGAGTGAAGCTGGAACGCGTATACCTGCTTTTTTCAGCGCCTTGGTCCACGCCCGCTCCGAATCGAGTTCCTCGATCGAGTTGTAACCCGGCCGGTGCAGCCTGAGGACATAGTCGGTAATACCGCCGTGAACCGAGACTCGAAACGTCACATTTTCAGAATGTGCGATGAGTTCGACGTCTTCCACATCGACCGGAAAACTCTTCAGGGCATTAAATGCTGCGGGCGTGTAACAGGATTCGACTAATTCCCTATCCACCCATTTCCCCCATGCATTCATCGAAGGCGCCCAGGAATTCATCGGCGTTTTCATGCGAGAAGACGAGCGGCGGCCTGATCTTCAAGATGTTATTGAACTTGCCTGCATACGACACCAGGAACCCCTTGTCCTTCAGACGGTCGGACAAGACGCTTGCCAATGCGGCATCGGGCTCCCTGGTGTCACTGTCCTTAATCATTTCAATTCCGATGAAGAGGCCGTAACCGCGCACGTCTCCTATTGCATCGTGCAAGTCGATCCTGTCCTCGAGTTCGCTCGTCAGTCGGCCGCCGACTTCGGCCGCATTCCCGAGGAGATCGAGGCGTTCGATTTCATCCAGTACGGCTATGCCGACAGCTGCCTGCAAGGGGCTTGACGAAAACGTATTGAAATAATCCGTATTGGCGCGGAAGGCATCCACGAAGTCCTTGCTTGCCGCTGTTGCCGCGAGCGGCAGACCGTTGCCCATCGGCTTGCCCGTCACGATGATGTCCGGCCGGAATCCTGTGTATTCATATCCCCACCACAGGCCCGTTCGGGCATATCCCGACTGCACTTCATCGGCAATCACCAGCCCGCCTTCCCCGTGAACCAGGTCCGTGACCCTGGACATGAAGCCGCAAGGAATTTCCGGCAGGCCTTCGTTGGCAAAGATCGGGCACATGATGAGGGCGGCAAAACCGACCCCCTCCGTTCTCAAGCTCTCGATGGCCGCCGCGACTCGGGCGAGGTACGCCTCGGACAGTTCTTCCTCACTCAGGCCTTCCTCCAAAGGCCTGTAGCGCTCAGGAAAAGGAAAGCCACGAACCTCACTCGTTTCGCGCGCTGCGCGACCAACGCAGGTCAACGAACCGACCAGTTCGCTATTGCCATGATAGGCGGCATCCGTGCAAACAAGGCCGCGGTTGCCGGTGATGACGCGAGCCATCTGAATGGCGACTTCGTTTGCCTCGGTACCACTGCAGCTGAACACCACGCTTTCAATGCCGTCATGATGGAGCCCGGCGAGCCGTTCTGCGAACGTCACGATACCTTCATGAAGATATCGGCTGTGAACGTTGATAGTTGCTTGTTGCTCGGCCATTGCTTTTACAACGGCCGAATTGGCGTGTCCGACGCAAGGCACGTTGTTGTACATGTCGACAAAGCGCCGCCCGTCCCGGTCGTACAAGTACACGCCTTCGCCGCGAACGATTTCAAGCGGCGTGTCATAAAAGAGTTCCGCGCCGAAACCTAACGCAAGATCCCGGCGGTGCTTCAGCGATCCTGTGGTCAAAATCGTTTCTCCTTGTGTGTCAGGCGTATGAGTTTGCGGATATGTTCTCGTCTCGCTTGAACTAAATACTAGCGCAGACACCTGCGATGGGCGCCATCGCGTATAGGCAAAGTCAGGCAAATAGTTGCGTGATATTTGCGGCGAGGAGCGGTGCGGCTACAAGGGTCGTCAGCAATCTCATTTATCTCTCCTGATTCTGGATGGGCTAGCGAATTCGCGCGATTCGGCCATCGGTCGGGAAGCGCTCGAATTGCAGGGCATCATGGCCAGGTACAATCCGATCGGTTGAATCTACCAGATCCGCCATGCGCCTTTGAGCAGCCACGTTTGCGGCGTGATCGGATTCGCTGAAGGTTGCGCTGGCAGCGTGTTCCGCCAGGTTTTGGTACAGGTAGACGTTGTCCGAGGCAAGGATTATGGGAGGGTCGCCGTCCACCCGCAGATATTGCGAAGCAAATGTGTGGCGAGCGCCTGTGTACGCCCGAATGCCAGGGATAATCTCCCGGTCATCGCCATCCACCAGCCGAAGTCGGCCTTCAATGTTGATCCTTACCAGCTCCTCTACATCGTCAGGGTCGACTCCACCGTGATCCAGGCCGGGTTGCCAGGCATCGCCTGTGTAGTAACGGAACTCTTCGCTCTGAATCCAAACTGTGGCATTTGGAAACAGGTCGATCCCTCCCATGTGATCCCAATGTGCGTGGCTGATAATTACGTCGGTGACCTCTTCCGGCTGAACTCCGACGAGACGTACCGCTTCGTCCGGTCGTAGGTAATCCTTAACAGTCCATAGTTCGAACCAGCGCTCGCGGTGAAACCCGCTGTCGAAAAGAATGTTCCGGCCTTGCCCGCGGATCAGCCAAAACACGTAGACGGAATCGATTGTTTCGTCCGTCGGCGCGCCCATCACCATACTCGAAACCAGATCGCCGGGGGAATCCGCAAATCGTATCGCCTGGATGGAATACTCGGCTGCCGGCGCCGCCTGTGAAATCGCAGCGAGCGACAGCAAAATGGCGAGCATGCAATGCTTCACGGTACGGCCTCTATTGTCCTAAGTCGCAGCCGCTTGACACACATTCATGAGGGCCGATGTCTGCTTCGACCAAGAGGCGACATTGGCAGACATTTTATCGGCCCGAAGCTGCTGAAATGTATGTGGCTTCAAAATCTTTCTGAAGCGAATTCATTTTATCGAGAATATCCTGTGCCAAAGGTTCTGGCCGATGGTTCCGAATGATGGTTTTCAGTTCTTCATCAATCCTTCCAAACAGATCAATATCAGGCTTTCCACTGATTGTCACAGGCATATTGGGGCCAAAATACCGGGCATTCCAATTTTCAGTACGACAATGATCAACTGTATGCTGCTTGGCCAGATAGTTCCCTCGGGGCCCTTCCTGTAAAGTCGGGTCCATGGCCAACGTTTCATCATTGACGTCAATGCCTTTCCACATTTTACGTAACATGCCGGCAAGCTCATCGCAGAACAGCATGGAGTGCAGGGAATAGGTAATGCCTTGATCAAGTGAGCCAACGTAGTCACATGTGGCCGAGCGGCTGTAAAATGTTTGCATCATGTTTGTGGAGATTTCCCATACGGCATCCTGATTAAACCGCCGCGCCCTGGAATTGCCGCCATTGCCCGACAGGGAAGGATAGTCCAATTCGCGGGCAATCTGACACAGAGCCTTATCGGCAAGCGAACTCTGGGTAAATGCCCCGATACCACCGGTCGCTGCTTCCATGAAACAGGCATCCGAACCGCCAATGCAGAAGGCACCTTTGCGGACCAGTTGGCCTAAAACCATACCGGCAAAATCCGTCGCCAGGCTATGGACCAGGCATCCCGCCATAGTGATGGGGGCCGAGGCGCCACCGATGGCTTCGGTTCCCGTTGCCATGGGAATGCCAGCCTTTACACCATTTA
>Ga0255052_10001233_pt1 | contig 19578 bp, 22 predicted proteins | sample JV7_2_21_MG_FD_188632 | JGI IMG/M metagenome (GOLD analysis project Ga0255052, IMG submission 188632) | Seawater microbial communities from Jervis Inlet, British Columbia, Canada - JV7_2_21 | ecosystem: Environmental > Aquatic > Marine > Inlet | place: Canada: British Columbia | collected... | reverse complement strand
AAGTGCGGCGAGGCTTGCCTTTCTCAAGGTATTCGAATCGGTTGCGCCGCTTTGCTTTTTTCCCACGACCATCCAGCCGAGAAGCCCCAGCATGGCGAAGCCACCACTGAGGTTACCCATGACGACGGCAGGGCTGTGCAGCCCTTCGGAATATATGCCGAGCCAGGCAAGAAAGACCGTCAGTGCCAGCAAGCTGAATGCGATCGGCCGGTTTTTCCGCTGTTGCAGCGACAGGAGTGCCATTCCGAGCACCAGCAAGCCAAGGATGCTGGCTACCAGGCGATGCAACGGTGTCGCCCATGACAGGGGCTCACTTGCTTCCTCGAGCAGGCGCGCGTAGGTGCCGGCAGCACTGGGTGATTCCGATGGCACGCCGATGTTCCCGTAGCAAGCCGGCCAGGGCTCACAACCGATGCCTGAGTGATCGAGTCTCAGGTAGGCACTTAGGGTTACCAGCACGATAACCAGCAGCAGTGCGGATCGGGCAAGCAGCGCCATTCGTCTATTCTTTCACTTCTTGCAATTCGGTGGCCTCACCGCGTACCAGGCGCACGTATTTTGGCGTTCTTTTCCAATCGACGCGATCGTGGCCGTATACGAAACTCCATGCCCATGCAGACTCATACTGCATGGCGTAGTCGAAACCGGTCCAGTATTCATCGGCCTGCGTGAACGGAAAATAGTCGACGTTCGCCGTCGGCGGGCTGGAGGTTCTTCGCTGATCGGAGATGGAATACAGTTCATTACGAGTCGGCATGCGCCAGTCGTTGTAGCCACACCAGCCGGCAGCATTTACAGCCAACACGTAATTCCAGATATCACATGCCGAATCCGTACATTCGCCGCCATCTTCAAACCCGCGATAATCCAGCTCGTCATTAGCTTCGCTTGGGTTGAACCAGCTGTACCGGTGCTGCCAGTTGTGCAGGCCGGCATCGTCGGTCTTCCTCTCCCAAATCAGCCCGGTAACTGTGTCCTTAACGCAGCGACCGGCGCCTTTCTCTACGACTACGCCAGCCGCGCCGAGGGCACGGTACTTCACATCGTGAATTGCGTACTGGTTTTCCGCCGATCCGCCACAGCCGGAGACGCTTGTGGAAATCATTAACAGCAACATGTTCTGAATTTTCATGCGCGCAAGCTTAACTGTTTTCGCCGCCGGCATCATGCACCTACGTATTTTCCCTAGTGTCGTGACATTCATTTGAAGACTAAATTAACCGCCAGGATTTTGGTGTTCATGCTAGCCGGAAGTAGGCACCGGCTGCCCGACGAGCACCAACCGGAGTAACCCTGTACTTAATAAGGAAACTGGCAATGAGTGAAGAGCATACCGGTACACAAGAAATCGTCCGCGTTCCAATTTTTCAGCGGGTCCTGGATAACCCATTCATTCTCCTTTTTGTGGGCGTCGTCGTTCCGGCGGTGTTCTACATCATCTGGGGAATCATGGAAATCGTGACCATTCCGATAGCGCCTTAAGCGCGATCGACCGGGCGGAAATTACTAATGGGGTGACGCCGTGAGTGCCATTCAACCACCTGCTGAAGCCATTTGGTGGAAGCAACCACTGGATAGAGTAGAGGGAACCTGGATAGCCATTGCGCTTGTATGGTCCCTGTTCATGTTTTTCATGATGCCGATCTGGCATATCTACGGTAAGCAAAATCTCTCGAACGAGGCCTACCGGACCACGCCGCAGGCGTATCTCGCCAAAACGCAGGCGATGGTCGACCAATACACTGTACGAACAGAGACAGCGGCGAATCTGCCGGTGGTCCATCCACCACCGGGCAGCGATGTCTACCTGGTCGGGCGACTGTGGCAATGGTGGCCGCTCCTGGAACTCGAGCAGGGGCAGAGCTATCGGCTGCACATCTCATCGATAGACTGGCAGCACGGATTCTCGTTGCAACCGGTCAACATCAACACCCAGATTCTTCCGGGGTACGAAATGGTGATCACGATCACCCCCGACACGTCTAGTGATCAAACCATTATTTGCAACGAGTTCTGTGGTCTGGGGCACCACAACATGACCGGCAAGATTTATGTCGTGGGGGACGGGCAATGAGCAAAGATCTATTCAGAACGTGCCCGGAATCCGGCCTGCAGTTTCACAAGCCTGCCGAACTCCTCATGCGATCGAACGCGGTACTCGCTGTCGTCATACTTTTGTTTGGTGGCATCACCGCTTTGCTGGTGACGTTAACACGCTGGCCGAAAGTCCACTTGCTGGCTGCTGATCGCTTTTACCAGATGTTGACGCTGCATGGCGTCAATATGCTTATTTTTTGGATGATTACCTTTGAGATAGCAGTGCTCTACTTCTGCTCGTCGACATTATTGAGATGCCGGCTGGCAACACCGAAGATTGCATGGCTGGGATTTGCTCTGATGCTGACAGGCATCATTGTCAATAACGCGGCAGTGTTGAATGGCGATGCGTCGGTCATGATGACCTCGTATGTACCAATGCCAGCGAATCCCAATTTCTATCTCGGATTGATTTTGTTTGCCGTGGGTGCGCTCCTGGGTTGTTTCGTCTTCCTGGGCACCCTCGTCATCGCGAAGGAGGAAAAGACCTATGAAGGTTCGATTCCTCTGGTCACTTTCGGTGCGCTGACCGCGTGCATCATCGCTGTGTTTACGATTGCGTCAGGCGCAGTCATCCTGATACCAACCTACCTCTGGTCACTCGGATACATACACAATATCGATGCTGCGATGTATCGGCTGGTCTGGTGGGCACTTGGGCACTCTTCACAACAGATTAATGTTGCCGCCCATGTTGCCGTTTGGTATGCCATTGCTGCTATTGTCTTTGGCGCCAGGCCTTTGTCTGAAAAGGTCAGCCGCACCGCTTTTTTTCTGTATATCGCGTTCCTGCAACTTGCCAGTGCGCATCACCTGCTGGTTGATCCGGGATTGAGCTCGGAGTGGAAGATCTTCAACACGAGCTATGCGATGTACCTGGCAGTGTTGGCCAGCATGGTGCATGGATTGACTGTGCCCGGCTCCATCGAGGTTGCACAGCGTGCCAAGGGCTTCACCAACGGCCTGTTCCAGTGGCTCAGAAAAGCGCCATGGGGTAATCCGGTGTTTTCCGGCATGTTCATCTCACTGATCGGATTTGGTTTTATTGGCGGCATCTCCGGCGTGGTGATGGGCACTGAGCAGATCAACATTATTATTCACAACACGATCTACGTGCCCGGACATTTCCATGCAACTGTGGTCATCGGCTCGACACTTGCGTTTATGTCGCTGACCTACTTCCTGATCCCGACATTGTTCCGCAAACAGGTCATGTTGCCAGAACTCGCCAAAGTCCAGCCTTACCTGTTCGGTGGTGGCATGATCGTCTTCACGATGGCGATGATGGGTGCCGGCACACTAGGCGTGCAGCGTCGACATTGGGACATGGCTTTCGCCGATAACATTGCAAATGGAATGATCACCTACGATTACCCGGGAACTGCGGTCGCGTTCATGGGAGTCGTGGGCATTTCCGGTGTGGCCGCAGTACTGGGTGGCGCTATATATATTCTGGTCACGGTGTTATCGGTATTTTTTGGTAGGCCTGTGGGCTCGGAATCCAGCTATGGCTTTACGACCAGCACGCTAACTCGCGCAGAACCGATCGCGGTGCCCGATGGTGGCCACGCGGCGGCGGGCAAGTGGGGGTTTGCGGCACCTGGCACATTCCTGCTGGCGATGTTCTTCCTGGTAGTGTTTGTTCTTTATTATGCGGTCAACTGGAAGTACCTGGCTTCCGTCTGGCCAATGAGTTGATGAATATCCCGTAGTTTAAACAAGATGATTGGGCGGGCTTTTGCCCGCCCTTTTTTTTATACTCCGGTAGCTATGTCAGGAAACCGGAAAAAATTGCTGATCGTTTCCTTGTTGGCCGCAACGGCGGCATTTGCAGAGAACGCCGACGTGGATCGCTACGATCCCGACAAAGCACTGCAAATCTCGCAAGGCGCGGTTGGCAAGACCATCGGCGACTATCAGTTTGTCGATCGGCTCAATCGAAACGTCAGTCTGCACGACTATGCCGGCAAGCCACTCGTCATCAGCATGATTTTTACGTCCTGTCATCACGTTTGCCCGATGACGACCAAACATCTGGATCAGACAAGCCGTGCCGCAAGGGAAGTTCTCGGCGAGGAAAGTTTTGAAATCGTAACGATCGGTTTCGATACAGTGCATGACACGCCGAACGCCATGGCTGCATTTGCACGGGAGCAGCGCGTCAACGCCAATGGCTGGCGGTTCTTAAGTGGTTCGAAGGAAACCATAGACGCCTTGTCGGCAGACATTGGATTCATCTATTTCCCATCGCCAAGTGGTTTCGATCATATCAACCAGGTGACGATCATCGACCGCGACAGCAAAGTGTACAACCAGGTTTACGGTGTCACCTTCGAGTTGCCGTGGCTTGTCGAGCCGTTGAAGCAGCTCGTATTCAACCGGCCGGAATCGGCTGGACACGCGGTGGCCAGCCTCGTTGACCGCGTCCGATTGTTTTGCACGGTTTACAACCCGGCCAGCGGCCGTTACGAGATAGATAATTCGCTTTTTATCCAGATTGCAATTGGCTTCATTATCGTATTATCTGTCGCAATCTATCTCTGGAGAGGGTTTCGCCCCGCGCGAGAATCCTGACCAATCTTGATTGCCTTTCTGCAAAGAGCCGCACGTGCCGGCCTTGGCCTGCTGCACCGGCCGCTCGCGCGTGCCTTCGGACCGGTCGAGAACCCGCTAAATCATCTTGGTGCGTTGATTATCTTCTTCTGCTGGATCGTCCTGATCAGCGGTATCTGGCTGCTGATCTTCTTTCGGACGAGTGTTTCGGGTGCCTTTGAGTCGCTTGAATACCTGACCCACGAGCAATGGTATCTCGGCGGGATCATGCGCAGCCTGCATCGTTACGCATCCGATGCAGCCATTGCGGCATTGTTCGTGCATATCGTCAAAGAATTCGCATTTGACACCTACCGGCTCAAGCGCTGGTTCAGTTGGATCACCGGGGTCCCCCTGGTCTGGATGGTGTTCGTGTTGGGCATTACGGGCTACTGGCTGGTATGGGACGAGCTCGCTCAATATGTCGCGATCACGAGTGCAGAGTTGCTGGATCGGTTGCCGATATTTACCGACTCGATGGCTGGAAACTTTCTGACCGAGTCAGCACTAAGTGACCGGTTTTTCACGCTGATGGCGTTTATGCATCTCATCGGATTGCCTATATTCCTGGTGTTCGGTATCTGGCTGCACGTCTTCAGGTTGTCGCGTCCATCGATCAATCCGCCGCGGCGCCTGATGGCCGGCACTCTGCTTTGCATGCTTGTATTGTCATTCGTGTTCCCGGCGGTCAGCCAGGACAAGGCGGATCTTGCGACGGCGACCCAGGCAGTGGATCTGGATTGGTTCTACCTGCACATGTATCCGCTGGTCCAGGCAGGATCACCGGGCATGGTCTGGCTGCTGTTAGTCGGCATCAGTTGCCTGATTTGTTTCGCGCCCTGGTTGCCACCGGGAAAAATTGCCGAGCCGGCGATCGTCGATCTCGCCAATTGCAACGGGTGCCAGCGCTGCGTCGATGACTGTCCATTCGGCGCCATCCAGATGCAGACGAGAAGTGATGGGCGCAAGTACGAACAGGAAGCCGTTGTCGATTCCGATCTTTGCACGCGATGCGGAATTTGCGTGGGCGCCTGCCCGACGGCGACGCCGTTTCGTTCGCGGGGGCCATTGATTCCCGGCATCGATTTACCGGAATTAACGGCGGCCGACATGAGCGGGACGATTCGCTCAGTTGCGGAGTCATTGTCCGGAGACAAGCGGATCCTAAGCTTCAGTTGCAGTGGGAGCAGCACTTCGGCAAAGCTCAGGAAAGCAGGCGAGGCTTTAGTAGAAGTGAAATGCATGGGTCAATTGCCACCGCCGTTTCTGGACTACGTACTGAGTCGTGACCTGGCGGATGCCATGTTGCTAACAGGTTGCTCGGATGGGCGGTGTCGCTACCGGTTTGGAACGAACTGGACCGAGGAGCGGGTAACGCGAAAGCGCGATCCACGCCTAAGAAAACGAATTGACGAAACCAGGGTTTGTCGTGCCTGGCAGGATTTTCCTGAACATCAGGGCAACGTCCTCAAGCAGCTCACTGCACTTCGTGACTCGCTGCCCGATGCAGCGTCGGACGACGAGGCGACCGCAGCATGAGCCGGTATATCGGACAATTCGTGACCTACGCCGTCTTTGCAGCCGGAATCGGAATACTCTCGGTCTGGCCCGAATACCGCATGCTGGAAGACGATGAGGCATTTGTTTCCGTGACCTTTTCACATGCGGCGAAAAGGATCGGAGAGTGCCGACAGTTGACGCAGGCGGAATTAAACGAGCTCGCACCGAACATGCGCAAGCCGATTTCATGTCCGCGCGAGCGGCATCCGACTTACCTCGAGTTGCGCGCGGACGGTGAGGTGATTTTCTCCGATTCCCTGTTGCCCAGCGGTTTGTGGTCAGACGGCAAATCAAACGTATACAACAGGACAAATGTAAAGGCCGGAACCTATCAGCTGTTCATTGGCATGAATGACTCCGGCACTACAGATCGATTTGACCACGAACTGAGCGTTGAGAAGGAAATTGCACCAGGCCAAAACGTTGTGGTCGGTTTCGACGGTCTCAGTAATTCATTCGTTATTGAGTGATAAGCACGATGGTACTGCTAATCTGGAAATCTGAGTATTCTGTCGGCAACGAGGCCGTCGATTTCGAGCATCAGGAGATGATCAATTTGCTGAACGGCCTGTACAAAGAGATACAGGACAGAAAGGATCCGGATTCTATCGAGCGATTTCTTGGCGACATTCACGCAACGATTTCAGCGCACTTCGCACTCGAGGAACGCGTGATGCAGCGGTCTGAATACGCCGAGTATGAAGCGCACAAAGATGATCATGAGGAATTGCTCGATCAGATACGCGATCTGATGGATACGTTCTCGCTTGATCCCGAGCGCGGCCTTGCAACATTGCAGGAAGGATTATCGGATTGGTTTGAAGTTCACTTCTCGACGTTTGATGCGCGCCTGCATGGCGAATTGGATATGCCACATCATTAATCGATCATGATGCATCAGCGTGCGGCCGTTGCTGGTCATTGGTGCGTCCCTTCTTATAGTTATCGAAGCAAACCGGATCTAGCTGGTCTGGAGGAGGCTCCGTAATAGCTGGAAAGTGACCAAAGCCAGAGACAGGAAGATCACGAAGAAGACGACCTGTCGCTGCTTGAGGGCCGCACCGCGTTTTTCCTCGATAAAGCGTACAGCCCAGTCGGCAACGAGGTAAATAACGATTCCGTTCAGTGTGAAAATCAGTATTTCAGTCATGTTGGTCTGCTCTGTCCGCGCATCGACTTCCAGGCCACGATCAGGAACAGCAGGCCGCCGATGACCGAAATCAATCCGCCGAAACCCATCAGGCCCATTCCCGCGATTTCTCCCAGCCGGTCGACGCCTTGCGCCAGTCCTGCTGTCTTTCGTTGCACGCCGTAGCCACCGGTCCATGCAAGGCCAACGATGTGCATTAGTTGGCCGCCGCCGTATAGCAGCGGTTGCCAGAATGCCATTCGAGCCGGCAATGCGCCGAATCCGAGCCTCGGCAAGAGATAATAAGTAAGCCCCATGAAAGCAATCGTGACGCCGACAGTTGCCCCGTGATAATGCGCCGGAATGACGATATCCAGTCCTGAGATCATGAACCCCAGAACGCCGCCCGTCGCGAAGAGCGCCAGAGAGCTCCACAAAGCGGAACGCAGGTATCCGGCTTCACCTTCCGGTTTGCCGGCACTGAGAAAACTCGCTACGACGGCGAGCCCCAACGGGAGGCAGGAAAGCCCACCATATTTCATCAATTCCGTGAAGGCCAGGCGATGACCCGGAGAGATGACGTCATGCGCGAGATACAGGAAAGGCACGACGATGATCGGCAGGATGAGAAATATCTGAAAGACCAAAGTGAGGCGAGGCGTCAACTCGAGACGACACCCGCTTGCATGTGCGAGGGCGACCCAGCAAACCATCATTAATAATGTGTAGCTGAACTGGATGACATGGCCACCGCCCCAGAACAGGAATTCAAAATAGATCTGGCCATCCATCTCGGCGGGGATGCCGGCCATGGAGGCGACGACGGAGAGAATCGCGATTCCGGTGACGACGGCAGACATCATGACGCCCGCCTGCAATGCGGTGCTGCCGCTCAGATCGGAGCCAATGCCGCGCCATGACGTCAGCGAGCGAGTCAAATGACTGGTAATGCCAAATGCAAACAGGCCAAGACCCAGGAAGAACAAGGGGTGCTGAGCACGGGAACATAATTGCTCATCTGTGGATTGCCGGCACCGGCAAACGGGGCGATGACGATAATGGCGGTTCCAACCGCTGCAAGGCCAAAAGAAATACGATCCCACAGGCGCTTTTCACCTTCGGAGCAGAGGCTCCACATTGCCGCGGAAATCGACAATAGCCAAATGAGCACTGATAGCGTGACGTGGACGACCAGCGAGACCTGGAAAAAATCGATCAGGGGGATCCAGCCCTGTATTATCGGTGTTCGCGCCAGCACCAGCAACAGGGAGAAAATCCCGGCTAGTATCAGCGATACGAGCCCAAGCGTAACCCAGGCTGTCGTGATGCGTTGTGCATCGCCTGCCCGCACTGGCAGATCATATATCGCGATTTGCATTTACCGGCCCGTCGCAGTATCCACCCGGCAACTTAATGTGCCACAGCCAGCCGGTCAAGCCACAGTTATTCCAGCGTAACGTATTGCTCGAGCCTGGCAACTTCCGCTTCATCGACGTATTTGCCCATCTCTCGCCGAAACTGTCCGATGCTGGAATACGGTCGGTATTCCTCAAATTCATGAGCCATTTTGCCGCCAACGCCCGGAATCAGGAGTATGTCGGATTCGTCGGCATCGTTGAGGTTTATCGGCACGAACAGTTGACCGTAGAGCGCCTTGCGCTGTTCTTCATCAATATTGTTGGCACCGAGCACTTCATTTAAGGCGCCAATCGTTGCGTACGGGCGACCAGCGACAATGGCAGCAGCGAGTTCCGCATTCATATTTGGCAATGCTGCCAAATCGTCCTCTGATGCCGAATTCGCATCAAGGAGTCCTTCTGCAAGGGAAACTGAGGTGATCAGGGTCAGCAGGGTAGTGAGAAAGAATTTTCGTATGTTAAGAATGCTCATTTTGGCTTCCTTCAATTCGATGGGGTATTGACTGGCTACCGATACTATCGACAGGAACTTCACGCCGTCAATCAGAAGCTGGATGGATTGACAAATCTTGTTGAAACCGTGGAATGGCGAACATTTACACTGCAAACTCAAGCTTCGAAATCGAACCGTCGGGTAAGTTCAGGCAGACCGCAATGGAACGAATAAAGACAATCCTGAATTCCAAATACTTCCTTTGGGCGATCCTCGTAGTCCCGTTTGTCATGCTGATCAATGCAAGGCGAACGGAAGCTCTGATTTACGGTGAGTTGATCCACGCTACCGGGGAGCTATCGGCTCGCCTTCTCATTATTGCCATGGCAATGACACCATTGCGATTGGCGTTCCCGGATGCCAAATGGCCAATGTGGTTGCTGCACAGGCGACGATATTTCGGTGTGGCCTCCTTTGCCTACGCAATGATGCATACGATCATCTACGTCGACCGGAAACAGAGTCTTGAGCTGATGATCAAGGAGGGCGCGGAGTTTTCAATGTGGACCGGCTGGATCGCCCTGGCAATATTCGTCCTGCTGGCCATTACCAGTAACGACGCATCCGTTCGTCGGCTCAGACGTACCTGGAAGAAACTGCATCGCTGGGTTTACATCGCCGCACTCCTGGTGTTTATTCACTGGATTTTTACAGCGTTTAATTTCGTTCCGGGACTGATTCACTTCCTGCTACTGCTATTCTTGGAGTCCTATCGAGTCTGGAAGCAACTAAAGACGAAATCTCATGCGAACCAAAAATATTAAGAAATGGCGACTCGCCGATTGCAATAACGTAACGGATCTTCGTGATCTCGCCAAACGAAATCTGCCGTGGCCAATTTTCAATTATCTGGACGGTGGTGCTGACGATGAGGTGACGCTCAGTCGAAATACCGAGGCATTCAACGATTATGAGTTGTTGCCGACACACCTAAATGATGTGAGCAGCATCGATACTCGCACGACCGTGCTTGGTCAGGAGATCGAGTGGCCTGTGTTTCTTGCGCCAACAGGAGCATCGCGGCTATTTCATCATGAGTCAGAGCCGGCCGTTGTCCGCGCCGCGCACAAATTTGGCACAATCTACTGCCTCTCAACGCTTGGTACGACAACTATTGAAGACGTGGCGGCCATATCGAACGGACCGAAGATGTATCAGATCTACGTTTTCAAAGATCGCGCTATCACGAAGGATTTTATTGAGCGTTGTAAGGCGCAGAAATATGAGGCGTTGTGCCTGACAGTGGACACGGTAATCGCAGGCAACAGGGAAAGAGACCTGGTCACCAGGTTTGGCTGGCCGCCAAGGCTGAATCTGCGCAGTGCGCTGAGTTATGCACATCATTTTCCGTGGACCCTTCGTGCCATTCTTAATCCCGGCTTCGACATGGTGAATGTCACCAGCAGCCTGAGTGCGACGACCGAGATCAACGAAGGCATCATGGAGTACGTAAACAGCCAGTTCGATCGGTCACTCAGCTGGAAAGACGTCGAGTGGCTGGCGAGCCAGTGGGATGGACCGCTGGTGATCAAGGGTATCCAGACTATTGGCGATGCGCGGAAAGCGGTTGATGCCGGGGCGACGGCAGTCATGTTGTCCAATCATGGCGGGCGGCAGCTGGAGACGGCACCGGCGCCGGTTGATTGTATCGCGCCTATCGCTGATGCGCTGGGCGATAAACTGGAAATCATTTGCGACGGCGGCGTGCGTCGTGGCACACATGTCATCAAAGCGCTGGCGCTCGGTGCGACCGCCTGCAGTATCGGGCGCGGCTACTTGTTCGGTCTGGCGGCCGGCGGGCAGAAAGGCGTCGAACATGCATTGCGATTACTTCGCTCCGAAGTCGAACGCAGCATGGCCCTGCTCGGTTGCAATTCCGTGCAAAAACTGGGCGAAAAATATGTCAGGAAGCGCTGATCGATCTTCCTCATTTTGCGCAACGGCTGACGGTCATTTTCAGTTCACAGCGGGAATTCAGCGCAATGATCGGCTTTGACCTGTCCGTCAGCTCACGTTTGCCGATGATTTTGGGCTCCCTCACAGAATGGATAATTACGGCAAGAATCAAGCAATTTTGCCGGTTTTGTCGAAATACCTGACAGTTGCCAGCCAAATTTACGGGCCTAGTGGGAAATTTCTTAGTAAGATGTGCGCAGTTTCGCGACAGGCGAACGTGATCAGCGCTGGTTGCCGCCGGCGTGTTTTTGAAGAGGTAGTGTATGTCAGGCGAAAGAGTTAGCGGGACCGTTAAATGGTTCAACGACGATAAGGGGTTTGGTTTCATCGAGCGTGAAGGTGGTCAGGATGTTTTTGTCCATCACAGCGCGATTCAGATGGAAGGATTCAAAACCCTGAAAGAAGGACAGAAAGTGTCCATGGAAGTAACACAGGGTCAGAAAGGACCGCAAGCGGAAAACGTAATGGCCGATTAGTTTCGGTCGTTTGGGTTGGTTGCCAACAATCGTTGATTGGTAACAGCTAACCCGGAGTGGCAGCATCGTGTCTCTTGAGAGACCGGAAAATAAATAATGTCCAGGCCGCCCTCCAGTTCCGCAGTTTTTTTGTCAGGTGTTATGAGAGGGTGTATGCGACAGGTCAGTCTGCTCGCAGTATGTCTTCTGGGCTTTGCATGCAGTCCGACGGACGAACCGACCGTCGCGGCCGTTAACATGCCACCGGCTTACGCCGGCGCTGCGGCCTGCAGCGGATGTCACGAAACCGAATTCAATCTCTGGCGAGAGTCGCATCATGCGCTTGCGACGATGCTGCGCGACCAGGGGAAAAGTGGTGCAGCCAGGGAGATCGCCGAAGGTCTGGCAGCGCGTTATCCGGGCGTCCCGTCAATACAAAATTTGCTGGATTCATTGTAGCGCTGATCGCCGGTCTTACAACTGTGAAATTCCATCCCACATCAACTTGATGCCGACAACAAGAAGGCTCGCATAAGCGATTTTGAAAAAGATTCGATCGGACACGCGATTGTGCAGCCAGACACCCATGCCAATGCCGATTGGCGCCAATGGGGACAATGCCAGCGAAGTCATCAGGTTCGTGCCGTCAAATTGCCCGAGCCAGGTGTACGGAACCAGCTTGACGTAGTTAACAACCGTAAAGAAAATCGCGGTTGTTGCGACGAACGCTGTTCGATTCAGGCCGCGTCGTAACAGATACATCCCGAGCGGTGGACCACCGGCGTGGGCGACAAAACTGGTGAACCCGGACGCTGCAGCAGCGACGATTGCGACCCCCGGACCGAAATTCTCCTGGGCCCTGGAGTTCTCGCGTCGTTTTTGTATCCAGTTGAGGGCAGTAAAAGTGATTGCGATCGTGCCGAGAAGGAGGCGGATAATCGCGGGGCTCAGCTGGCTAAACAGCATCGTCCCTGCAGCGATGCCAATGAGCGACGCGGGGATGATCAGTTTCAGCTCCGGCCAAATCCATTTCCCGCGATATGCCCAGAGAGCGACCAGGTCCATTACGCAAAGTATCGGCAATAGAATCGCGGCAGCCTGCAACGGGGATACGACGAGTGCCATTAGTGGTACAGCAACCACACCGAATCCACTCGCGAAGCCGCCTTTTGCAATACCGTAGGCAAGTACTGCCGGAATGGCGGCCAGGTAAAAATACGGATCGGTAATCAACAGGATTCCCGGGAGCTAGTCGGGCGCAGAATAGCAGGGTTTTACCAGCTGCTTCGATTTAATGTTTCATTGCTCGTGCTTATTCATGATTAAATACGCCCACAATAATAGTGAAGTAGTCCGCTCTTGAAACTCCGTATCCGTGACAACTCGATTCGCTTGCGCCTGAGCCGAACGGAAGTCGTCAGCGTAAACAGCAATGGCCTTGTCAGAGGCAAGGTTCAGTTTGCCGGCAGTAATTCTTTCGACTACGTGCTCGAGAGTTCTCCGGCAACCGTCAAGCCGGAGGCGCATATCTCCAACAACATGCTGACTGTCCGCGTTCCGCAAATGGATGTGAATCAGTGGGCCGAATCCGAACAGGTATCGATCTCCTCCGAACAGATACTGGACGACGGAGGGCTTTTGAAGATTCTGGTCGAAAAGGATTTCGCCTGCCTGGTGGCTCGTGAAGGCGAAGACGAATCGGATTTGTTTCCGCATCCGGACGCGGGCAAAGAACCCTGCTAAGGAAGGCGAATGTCAGCTGAGCGATACGCAAAGTTTAATCCGGAAACCGTCGCATTCCTGACGGAACTCAGGAACAATAACAACCGCGAGTGGTTTAACGAGAACAAGGCGCGCTATGAAGCGCTGGTGCTGGATGTGGCGCTTCGATTTATCCAGTCGATGCAGGATCCACTCGCAGAAATCGCACCGCGGTTCACGGCTATCCCCAAGCGTATGGGTGGATCCTTGATGCGTGTTTACCGGGATACACGATTCTCAAAAAACAAAACGCCCTATAAAACGAACATTGGAATTCAGTTCAGGCACGAACAGGCGAGAGATGTGCACGCGCCCGGATATTACGTGCATATCGATCCGGATCAGGTTTTTCTCGGCGCGGGTATGTGGCGTCCGGCATCGGATGCCCTGAGAGGTATTCGTGAGCGCATCTCGGAGAAGCCCGCAGAGTGGGAGCGTGTGCGCGACGATAAAGCCTTCAAGCGTCATTTCAATCTCGGTGGCGAGACGCTGACACGGCCGCCCCGTGGCTTTGACAAAGAGCATCCCCAGATTGCGGATATCAGGCGGAAGGATTTCATCGCAGTGAAAAATATGACGCTGGACGACGCGTTGAACCCGAAATTTCAGCAAAAAGTCGAGACCTCCTTCAAGGCGGCCACGGCTTATATGGAGTTTCTCTGCAAAGCAGTAAATGTGCCGTTTTGAGCTGAATCTGGCCAGACCTGCCTGCGGTAAATTCGCATATGACCTTCAGAGAGGTCGGTGCTAGAATCCGCGCGGCACGGTGACATTCGCCGTCTTTATCCTATCCACCAGCGCTGACACACAGGGATTCCATGGCCGCTTTCGAGGATTCCGGGTTCGATGCCCATGAACGCGTGGTTTTTTGCCACGATGCCAAAACCGGCCTGAATGCGATTATCGCGATTCATTCCACGGTACTCGGGCCTGCTGCTGGTGGCACCCGCCTTTGGGCGTACGAATCAGATGATGAGGCGTTGCACGATGTGCTGCGACTTGCCCAGGGTATGAGTTACAAGAACGCGATGGCGGGTCTGAAGTTCGGCGGCGGCAAGGCGGTCATGATCAAGACACCGGATTTTAGTGGCAGTGATGCTTTGTACGAGCGCTACGGTGAATTCGTCGATCAGTTCGACGGCGAATATGTGACAGCTGAAGATGTTGGCATGAGTGTCGACATCATGGAGATTGTCGCCAGGAAGACCAAATACGTCGCTGGCCTGTCGCGCAAGAAGGGCCAGGCTGGCGGGGACCCTTCACCCAAAACGTCATTCGGCATATTTAAAGGTATCGAATCCGCAGTCAGGTTCAAATTGGGCAATGAAAATGTGGATGGTCTGACTGTTGCCGTGCAGGGCGTGGGTCATGTTGGTTATAATCTCTGCAAATTCCTTCACGAAGCCGGCGCAAAACTCGTTGTCGCTGACATGGAAGAAGGGCGAGTCAAGAGAACCGTGGACGAGTTTGGCGGCCGCGGCGTTGCTCTCGACGAGATACTTTCACAAGACGTCGATGTTATTGCCCCGTGTGCACTTGGTGCCATTCTCGATGAGCAATCAATTCCAAAATTGCAGGCGGCGATTATCGCTGGCGGCGCCAATAACCAGCTCAAGACTTCTGAGGATGGCCAGCGCCTGCACGACGCCGGAATTCTTTATGCGCCGGATTATGTCATCAATGGCGGCGGCATCATCAACGTGGCCAGCGAATATTACGGCGATGCAACCAACAAGGAAGTGTGGGATAAGGTCGCCGCAATTGGCCCGAGACTGACCGGAATTTTCGAAGAATCCGCGTCGACCGGCAAGCCGACGAACGTCGTGGCGGACGAGCAGGCCAAGCGAATTATCGCCGAAGCAAGTTAAAGATCTTCCGGCAGGATAATTCCCAACTCTTTTCGCTTGATTCGCCAGCTGGCAATCAATTCAGCCAGTTTCTCTGGCTCATCCCGGGCGAGATTTCTCATTTCGCCGGGATCGGCAATGACGTCATACAGCTCGAACTTCGATTCGTCGAACGGTTTTTCCGTAGTGACGATTTTCCATCGCCCCTGTCTGACAAATGCACGCCCTGCGTGAGACAGAATCGTTACGTAGTCGTCATCGTGAATATTGCCTGATTTTCCAGTGAGAAAGCCCTGCATGCTCTCGCCGAGCATCGGCTTGACTGAACCATCGTCCGGATATTGTGCGCCGGCTATTTCAAGGAATGTCGGCGCGAGGTCCATGACTGTTGCATAGGTAGCATCGATTACGCCTGCGGCAGAAACGCCACCGCCGGAAATGATCATCGGCGCAACCATGCCGCCCTCACGAGTGTATCCCTTGTGTCGCTGAAATGGCGCGGAACCTGCTTCTGCCCATTGCGGGCCATAGGATACAAAAGACTCTGCGGTGCCCATTTTTTCATAAGCGTTGTCGTAGGTTGCCCGAGTGTATTCCATATATTCAGTGCTGCGAATGCCATTGTAGAAGTCTTCGGCCGCGGCGCCGTTGTCAGCCATGAATACGATCAGCGTATTGTCGTAAAGATTGTTTTCCTTGAGATAAGCAGTGAGTCGGCCAACGTGATCATCCAGGTTATCGACCATCGATGCGTACAGCTCCATTTTTCGTGACTCACGCTTTTGTTCTTCTGCCGTCAGTTCATCCCACGGTTTGATTTCGTCGTTGCGTGACGGTAGCTCGGAATCCAGCGGAATAATGCCGGCCTCCTTCAGAGAATCGAATCGTCGTCCGCGAAGTGAGTCGTAACCGTCGTCATAATTTCCGGCGTAAAGGTCAAGGTACTCATCCGGAACCTGCATCGGCCAGTGTGGCGATGTATATGCTGCAAAGGCGAAGAAGGGGTTTCCGTTACGCCTGTCCGCTTCGATGTATTCAATTAGTTTATCGGTGTAGAAATCGGTCGAGTACCGACCAACAGGGTATTCGACCAGGATTTCATTCTCACGGTAAAGCGATCCGCCTTCATGAAAACCGCGGTTGTCGAAATGCGAGCCGGCGCCCTGCAAAAGATTGAACGAACGACTGAATCCAGCTGCATGCGGGCTGGTTTCAAGCTCAATTCCGAGGTGCCATTTGCCGACTGTATAGGTGTCATAGCCGGCACCCTGCAACAATCGGGGAAACGGGACGATACGGTCGGACAGGCTGTTCTCGTATCCAGCCTGAGGTTCGCCACCGATACCGTATTTGCCCTGCCTTGCCATTCCGGCAACATGGTTGTTGTTGCCACTCAATAGCATCGCACGCGTTGGTGCACATAGCGGTGCAGTATGAAACTGCGTGAACAAAATACCCTCACTCGCCAGCGCATCGATATTTGGTGTATCGATATCACCTCCGTAAACGCCGAGATCCGCATAGCCCAGATCATCCGCAACGATCAACAAGATATTTGGCCGGCCGGATACTGATGCTGCATCTGAAGTTTGAACTAACGTCAGCAAAGCAATGACGCAATGGATGGTTCGATGGGTCATGCGTGTTCCCACTTGTTATTTTCAAGCACTCGACAGGCTTTTAACGATTGCCAGCAATTTTTCCGGATTGGGACGGTCCGCGATAAATCGCGAGAGCTCCGTATGCCTGATAATTCCTTCGCCGTCGACGATTAAGGATGTGGGCCACAATGTATCGTGCCCGTATTCTTTGTTGTAATCGTCCGGAACGCCCGACTCCTTAACCAAGCCCAGTTGTTTGCCGATGGCGAGTGACTCATCCAGCCAGAATTCGAATTTGACATCGAAGAAATCAGCGACCCTGCGAGTGGTATCCAGCGGCTTCGGCGTGATCAGAATCAGGTGTGCGCCAGAATCGTTTATATCCTTGTAGAACTTTGTCAGGCTCTGAACCTGCTTGCTGCAGAATGGGCACCAGGTGCCGCGGACAAACAACAGGACCGACGGCGAACCGCGAAGGTTCGTCGACGAAAGCGGATTGCCCTGTTCGTCGACGGCTTCGAATTCCGGCAGCGGGTTTCCTGGCTTCAGTTCAGCCGGCACCGGTTTGCCGCGGAGCCTGTCCCGCGTCAACCACAGGGCCGCCGCAACTACGACGATAGCGATCAGGATCCATATCAAGTTCACGAATTATCCTTCAGTTCTGTAAAATGGTCATAATTGGTTGATGAACAGTATGGACCTTGTCTCGTGGATGAGACAAGTCGCCACACACTAACTGACGAAACTTGAGTCCTAAAGGCATTGCGCGTGGCAGAAAACCCAATTCTCTGGTCGCCTGCAAAGGCTCGATCAGAACAGAGCGCAATGTACCAGTTCATGACGGCGCAGGGATTCGATGATTTCGATGATCTGTACCAGTGGTCGCTTACCGCCACGCCTGAATTCTGGCAGGCGTTATGCGACTTTTCGAACGTCAATTTCGCAAAGATGGCGTCAACGGTTCTCGAACAACCGGGCGACATGACAACAGCGAAATGGTTCGATGATGCAACTTTGAGTTTTCCCGGGCATCTTCTGCGGCATTCCGGAAAGCGGGCTGCCATCGTCTTCCGCGGCGAAAACGGTGACCGTTGTGAAATCAGCTTCGATGATCTCAGGACTCAGGTCGCCGGAGTTGCTGCCGGGCTCCGGTCTGCGGGTGTGGAGAAAGGCGACCGGGTCGCCGGGTTTCTACCGAATTGTCCCGAGGCGATTATCGCGATGCTTGGCGCCACGAGCATTGGCGCGATCTGGTCTTCCTGTTCGCCAGACTTCGGTATCAACGGCGTGGTCGACAGATTTGGCCAGATTGAGCCGAAGATTCTTTTTTGCGCTGACGGCTATGTCTATAACGGCAAACGATTTGATTCGCTGCAGGCAGTTGGCGGCGTGCTCGGCAAGATCGCAAGCATAGAACGAACTGTAGTCGTCGCGTTTACAGGAGAGGCCGATTCTCTTGACAGTATTCGCGGAGCCGTGCGATGGCAGGACTTCGTGGAGCCAGGCGCACAACTGGAATGCGTTCCGGTTGAATTCAATCATCCGCTGTACATCATGTACTCATCGGGAACCACAGGTGTGCCGAAGTGTATTGTGCACGGCACCGGCGGCACGTTGGTGCAGCACATGAAAGAACACCAGCTGCACTGCAACATCGGCCCGAATGACCGCGTGTTTTATTTCACGACCTGCGGCTGGATGATGTGGAACTGGCTGGTCAGTGCGCTGGCAATGGGCGCCACTGTCATTCTGTACGATGGCTCGCCATTTTATGAGGAGGGACGCGCGCTCTGGCGGATGGCGGAGGAAGAAAAGCTGACCGTATTCGGTACCAGCGCTAAATTTATTGCCGCGCTGGAGAAAGCCGGTGTCAGACCCGGTGAAGAATTCGATCTGTCGTCTCTAAAGACGATCTTGTCAACGGGCTCCGTGCTCGCGCCGGAGAACTTCGACTATGTTTACGACGCGATATCTTCAGATCTGCAACTATCGTCGATTTCTGGCGGGACAGATATCATCAGTTGCTTTGCCGGCGGCAACCCGCTGCTTCCGGTACGCCGGGGCGAGTTGCAATGCCCCGGGCTTGCTATGGCGGTAGAGGTCTATAACGACGAGGGCGAGTCGGTCGTTGGCGAAAACGGCGAGCTTGTCTGCAGTAATGCGTTCCCGTCTATGCCGGTTTGTTTCTGGAATGATCCCGGAGACAAGAAATATCACGCCGCCTATTTCGAGCGGTTTCCTGGTGTGTGGGCTCATGGCGACTATGCTGAAATCACAGAAAGCGGCGGCATGGTGATCTATGGTCGTTCTGACGCGGTCCTTAATCCGGGTGGTGTGCGTATTGGCACAGCCGAAATTTATCGCCAGGTGGAAAAGCTCGACGAGGTTCTGGAGAGCATCGCGATCGGGCAGGATTGGGACGATGATGTCCGTGTCATCCTGTTCGTCGTCATGCGCGAAGGCATCGCACTTGACGACGATGTCAAAGCCGGGATTCGCAGGGTGATTCGGGAAAACACCACGCCACGACATGTGCCTGCGAAGATCGTTGCCGTGGCCGAGATACCACGCACCATTAGTGGCAAGATTGTCGAACTGGCAGTTCGCAACGTCGTTCACGGCAAACCTGTCAAAAACACTGATGCACTGGCGAATCCAGAGGCGCTGGA
>Ga0255052_10001232_pt1 | contig 19583 bp, 20 predicted proteins | sample JV7_2_21_MG_FD_188632 | JGI IMG/M metagenome (GOLD analysis project Ga0255052, IMG submission 188632) | Seawater microbial communities from Jervis Inlet, British Columbia, Canada - JV7_2_21 | ecosystem: Environmental > Aquatic > Marine > Inlet | place: Canada: British Columbia | collected... | reverse complement strand
CTGCTACGACTGTTTGCGGGTCTCGTTTTCCTCGTCGGCGCAGTACTGCTGGCATACAACCTGTTCAAGACGATTTCGGGCGCGAAGACGATTCAGGTGCGACCGCCGGCCGTTCACAGCACTGGAGATTCGGCATGAGCGGTCTGGGAATTCACAAGAAGCTCGAGGAGAATACGGGCCTGCTGATTTTCGGCATTCTGTTCGTCTCCGCCATCGGCGGTGTCGCCCAGGTCCTGCCGGCCCTGTTCCAGGAATCTCTCGCAACAGCGACGGAGAATACAACCGTCTATTCACCACTCGAGCTGATGGGTCGCGATATTTATATCCGGGAGTCCTGCAGCGTCTGCCATTCCCAACAGATACGGCCGTTACTCGCCGAAGTCGAGCGCTATGGTCCGTATTCGCGAGCGGGTGAGTTCGTCTATGACAGACCGTTCCTCTGGGGGTCGAAACGGACAGGTCCGGACCTGCATCGCGTCGGCGGGAAATATTCCGACGAATGGCATCGATTGCATCTAATCAATCCGCGCAACGTCGTGCCCAAATCCATCATGCCGGCATATCCGTGGCTCGAGACTCGCGAGGCGAACGCGCGTGGCGATATCGGCAAGCGGCTCGCGGCGTTGCGAAAGCTTGGCCACCCATACAGCGACGAAGACATCGCGAATTCCGGTGCCGCTCTGGAGGGCAAATCGGAGCTGGACGCATTGATCGCTTATCTGCAGAAGCTGGGAACGGCATACGGACATGGAGACAAGCCATGACCTATTATCTGTTTGCAGGCGATATGTTGGTTATGGCATTCATGGTTGGCCTGGTCGTCTGGGTCTATATGCGCTCGTCGAAGGAATCGATGGACGAGGCGGCACAGATTCCGTTGGAAGATGAAGAGACCCGTGGCTGACATGCCCACAGATTTCTGGGGTGGCTGGATCGCCGTCATTACGCTGGTAAGCCTGGCCGGACTCGCCTGGCTGCTTTTCAGCGTCTATTTCTCTGCGGATGCGAAGGAAGAGAGCGTGACCCATGTCTGGGACGAAACGCTCGAGGAAGGATCGAACCCCGCACCGATGTGGTGGTTCTGGCTGATCCTTTCGGCGATGGTTTTCTCGGTCGTCTACCTGATGCTCTACCCGGGGCTCGGTAGTTTCAGCGGTATGCTCAAATGGTCACAAGGCGGTCGCCTCGATGAGAGTTTTGCCTCCTACAGCGAGCGATTCGATGGTGTGCGCAGTCGTATTGCGGCTTCGTCATTGGAGGATCTTCGGGAAGACGAAGCCATCATGGCATCAGCCAATCGTATATTCGATCGCAAGTGCGGCATTTGTCACGGCGCCGATGCCGGCGGCCAGGTATCGCGTTTTCCGAACCTGACAGACGAAGACTGGCAGTGGGGCGGGACCGCCGAACAGATAGAGCAGACCGTTCGAAATGGCCGACAAGCGCAGATGGTCGGCTGGCAGGACGTGCTCGGCGATGATGGTGTCATCGAGGTTGCCCACTACGTAAGCAGCCTGAGCGATCCAAGCGAAGTGCATGACGTTACGAAAGGCCAGACTCTCTACACTCAATACTGCGTCGCGTGTCATGGCGTAACGGGAGAGGGCAACGCTGCCATTGGTGCACCCAAATTATCAGATCGCATCTGGTTGTACGGTGGCGGCAGGGAAATTATTGAGCAATCGATTGCTCATGGCCGCAATGGTCACATGCCGGCGTTCAATGACCGTCTCGACGACACGCAAATCAGAATGCTGATTGCCTGGTTGACACAAGGCCGATAATCCGGCGTGCTGCTCAATCCTGATTCACATTCAGAACTATCTTGCCAATGTGCGCACTGCTTTCCATCAGTGCGTGGGCCTTGGACGCATCTGAAAGTGGAAAGACACTGTGAATAACGGGCCTGATCTTGCCGGCTTCAATCAGCGGCCAGGCGTGTTCCAGAAGTGATGACGCGATAGCGGCTTTTTCCTCGTCCGTGCGCGGGCGTAACACCGATCCTGTCACGACAAGACACTTCAGCATTATCGGGCCAATGTTCAGGTCGGCTTGCCGGCCGCGAAGTGAGGCTATGATGACGACACGGCCATGCAGCGCCGCAAGCTCGACGTTGCGCGGCACATAGTCGCCGCCGACCATGTCGAGGATGACATCGACGCCTTTACCTCCCGTGGACTCCTTCAATACTTCCACGAAGTCCTGTTCGCGATAGTTGACAGCGAGATCGGCGCCGAGGTCTTCGCAAGCAGCACACTTCTCCTTTGTGCCGGCCGTTGCGAATACGGTCGCGCCTCGTGCTTTTGCAAGCTGGATCGCTGTTGTGCCTATTCCGCTAGAGCCGCCATGAACGAGAAAGGTCTCGCCGGATTCAAGTGCGCCGCGATCGAAGACATTGGTCCAAACCGTGAAAAACGTCTCAGGCAACGCCGCCGCCTCGATTGCACTGAGTCCTTTTGGAACCGGCAGGCACTGGCCCTCCGGAACAGCGACGTATTGCGCGTATCCACCACCATTGACCAGGGCACAGACCTGCTCGCCCGTCTCGAAGCGGCTGGCACCATCACCGAGGGCAAGCACCTCGCCGCATACCTCGAGTCCGGGGATCGGAGATGCGGTGGACGGCACCGGGTACATGCCCTTTCTTTGCAGCACATCGGGCCGGTTTACGCCGGCGGCCGAGACTCTGATCAGGAGTTGACCGGCACCCGCTTCCGGCACAGGGCCGCTGACTAACTGCAATACTTCCGGCTCTCCCGGCTCTACGATATCAACGAAGCTCATGTTCTTAGGTATAGTCATCGACTAAAGATGTCTGATATATCCACAATCCGTCAACTCCTGGCGGCGGGCCAGGACGATGCCATTGCGATATCGGCGCCCGGCCGGGCGTCGCTGACCTATAAAGGATTGCGTGAGCATGTCGAAGAAACGGTCAGTGCGCTGAACGGGCAGGGTATCACTCGCAACGACAGAGTCGCGATTGTCCTGCCGAACGGCTGTGACATGGCCTCTGCATTCGTATCGATTGCCGCAGCCGCGACAACAGCGCCACTCAATCCTGCCTACGGCCAGGAAGAATTCAACTTCTATCTTTCCGATCTCGGCGCCAAAGTGCTGCTTGTGGAGCAAGGCAGCACGTCGCCGGCGCTTGCGGCGGCATCCGATCTCGGTATTTCGATCCTGGAGATTCGGGCAGAGGAAAATGCAGGCTCATTCCGATTCGTCTCGTCCGAGAGCACTGGCAATACATCGGCGGTTTATGCAGAGCCGGACGACGTGGCGCTCGTGCTGCACACGTCGGGTACGACAGCGAGGCCGAAAATCGTTCCATTGAGTCAACGTAATGTCTGTGCATCGGCTGGAAATATTTGCAGGACCCTGGCGCTCACACTGGATGACAGGTGCATGAACATCATGCCCCTGTTTCATATTCACGGATTGATCGCCACGATTCTGGCAACGCTCAGCACCGGGGCGAGCGTGTTTTGCACGCCCGGATTCAATGCATTGAAGTTCTACGCCTGGCTCGACGAAGCGGACCCGAGCTGGTACTCGGCAGTGCCCACTATGCATCAGGCAATACTCGCGCGGGCAAGCAACAACCGCGACAAGATCGAAGAACACTCATTGCGATTCATTCGCTCGTCGTCTGCACCATTACCGGCACAGGTCATGCAGGAACTCGAGGACACCTTCGGTGTCCCGGTAGTCGAAGCCTATGCGATGACCGAGGCGTCGCATCAGATGACCTGCAATCCTCTTCCGCCCAACAAGCGGAAGCCGGGCACGGTCGGTATTTCGGCGGGGCCCGAGGTCGCCATCATGAACGAAGCGGGCGAGCTGCTGCCCGCGGGAGACACCGGTGAAGTCGTCATTCGAGGGAGTAATGTAACTTCGGGATACGAAAACAATCCGGCGGCGAACGAAGAGTGTTTTACGAACGGCTGGTTTCGAACCGGGGACCAGGGCGTCATGGACAATGAAGGATACTTATCGATCACCGGGCGTCTGAAGGAGATCATCAACAGGGGTGGCGAGAAAATATCGCCCCGTGAAGTCGATGATGTACTCATGGATCATCCTGCCGTCCAGCAGGTCGTCACGTTCGCGATGCCCGATAAGAAACTGGGCGAGGAGGTTGCTGCTGCTGTCGTGTTACGTGAGGGAATCGATGCGAGCGATCAGGACATAAGAAAATTCGCAAGCGGTCGGCTGGCGAAATTCAAAGTGCCGAGGAAAATCCTGTTCCTCGATGAAATACCGAAAGGCGCGACAGGCAAGCTACAGCGCATCGGGCTCGCCGATAAACTGGGCTTGGCGGGGTGAAAATCTGCATTTACGGTGCCGGTGCGATCGGGGGATATCTCGGTGTCGAGCTGGCTTTGGCTGGTGAAGATGTCACGCTGATCGCGCGCGGTCCGCATCTCGAGGCGATGCAAAAGAATGGTTTGAAGCTCCTCACTGCCGACGAGGAAAAAATCGCGCATCCTCGCTGCACCGATAATCCCGATGACGTCGGGCCGCAGGACTACGTCATTGTAGCGCTGAAAGCACCATCGGCCGCCGCAGTTGCCGGGAAGATGACTCCATTGTTCGGACCCGAAACCGCTGTAGTAACGGCGACCAATGGCATCCCGTGGTGGTACTTCTACCAACAGGATGGCCCGCTGCGCGACTATCAGTTGAAAAGCATCGATCCTGAAGGCGAGCAGTGGAAGAAGATAGGCCCTGAACGGGCCATCGGCTGCATTGTCTATCCGGCCTGCGAAATCGATGATCCGGGCGTCATCCGGCACATCTACAGTAACCGTTTCGTGCTCGGAGAGCCGGACGGTGAAAAAACGGATCGTGTGCAAAAACTGAGTAGAGCGTTGATCAATGCGGGGCTAAAAGCACCCATCAGGCCGCAGATCCGAAACGAGATCTGGATGAAACTCTGGGGCAATCTCTGCTTTAACCCGATCAGTGCGCTGACTCATGCAACCCTGGATGTGATTACGAGCGATCCCGGCACGCGACAACTTGCCCGCGACATGATGGTGGAAGCTCAGGCAATCGGTGAGAAACTCGGCGTGAATTTTGGTATCGATGTAGATCGACGCATCGACGGATCTGCAGTGGTGGGCGCGCACAAGACATCGATGCTGCAGGATCTCGAGCTTGGACGTGCAATGGAAATCGATGCGATGGTGACTGTCGTGCAGGAATTGGGGCAACTGACCGAGGTCGCTACCCCGACGATCGATATTGTTCTTGCATTAGTCCAACAACGGGCTCGCACTGCCGGCCTCTATGACTAATCGGGACTGCAGGCGGCTGACCGGAATTCGCCGGTTACAAGCAAAATATACGTAACTGGGAGGGGGATAATGAATGGTAAAACGGTTGCTGGTGTTCACTGGAGTTTCTGGGTAATCGGCATTGTCGCGTTAATCTGGAATGTTCTGGGCGTCATGAATTACCTGTCGCAGATGAATGCAGAGACAGTCGCTACAATGCCCGAGACCCATCGCGCGATCATCGAAGGCCGACCTGCATGGGCCACGGGAGGATTTGCGATAGCCGTTTTCGGCGGTGCGCTCGGTTGCCTTTTGCTTCTGCTCAGAAAGTCGGCCGCTTCCTATTTGTTTATCGCGTCGCTAGTCGGCGTGATTGTGACAATGATCCATACCTTTGGCATTGTCGGCTCGACCAACGACTTTAGCCCCTTCGAGATCCTGTTGATGATTCTGATGCCGCTGGTGGTGGCGGCGTTTTTGATCGGGTACTCGAAGCTGGCCGAGAGAAAGGCCTGGATCAGCTAGCAACGAATACTGGGTGGTCGGGAAAACTGACCAAATCAGATTAACTGGCCGTCAAGCGTTATCATTCCCCGTCGGTCATATTAATAGACGGGGGAATGAAATGCGCAAACTACAGCTATCCGAATGGGCCGCATTTGCCGAGATTATCGGCACCGTCGGCATTGTCCTCTCACTTGTATTTGTTGGTATCCAGGTGCGGGATAACACCAAAGCAACCCAAGCGGCCAGTTTTCAGGCCGCAGCGGAACTTGACCATCAACTGCTATTAACCGTCGGTGCAGACCCGGGTACCTCAGTAGCGTTTTCAACCTATATCAGAGCGCCGGAAACGTTGTTCGGCGCTGAAGAACTACAAGGCCGTTACCTATTCGGAGCCGTTCTTCGCACAATGGAAAATTTCTATATACAAAATCACCTGGGGACTCTGTCACCAGCCAGTTGGGAGACGCGGCGACGCCTATTTGAATACGTTGCCGGTAGTCCCGGCTATGCGGCGTTTCTACAGACGGCAACAGCGAGAGCGATGAGCGGCGAATTCGTCGAATACATGACTGAACTGCAGTCTGGTACCCCAAGTGATCATCCTTGACCTGGACAATAATATGATCCGCAGGTCAGTATTGCTGAGTACTATCCTTCTGTCTTTTGTTGCGGCGACGGCTTATTCGCAAGAGCAATTAGAAACGCACTTCGCCATATCCGAAGGCGGGACGTTGACATTAATGGTGCCCAAACCGTTAGGTAACTACACCAACTTTTCCTCGGCAGACGGCAAATCCAGCCTCATATTTGGGCCCAGTCCGTCGCCGCCATTTCTGATAAATATCTACACCGTCATCCCGGCAGGAGTCAGTGATTCAAACTTTATGCGTAATGCACTCCGCAGGCACGTTGAAGACGACGCTACCAAATATGCTGTATCGGCGGTTGAGCCAGACGTCCAGATCCGGGAGTTTGATGGTCCGTACGTCAGTGGCTATTCGTTTAGTCTCACTGATCGTGCGCCGAAACCGGACGAATACAAATACCTTACCGAAGTCATGCTTCGATCGGGGCGTCTCGTGATGACGGGCTACGTGTTTACAAATGATGGGGCGTCGGATGTTGTCGATGATGCTATTGAAATGCTGAAGAACGCCCGCTACGAGGATGAGTAGCCGACCGCTGCAATCATGATATCGGCCGAGATCGGAATGGCAACGCGGAGCCAACGGATAACTCGCCGAAACGGCCGCTTGCATATCAGCCAGGCACTTTTCAATTGATCTTATCAGGACTTGCCGGCATGAATCACGAGCGCCTGCAACGGCATCTCGGATCCGAGATGATGATCGATCGCGTCCGCTACCGCTAAACAGATGTCCTTCGGATCGCCGCCACGTGTTGTTACTTCCTCGTAAAGCGGATTTCCAAAAACCAGCCCGGTTGCAAACTCGCTAACCGAAGGGATATCGGAACGTAGAGATACAGAATCGATGCTGAAGTGACTGAATCCGGCTTCGAGTACCGACTCGCGAATATCGTCGGCGTCATGGTAGCTGAATGGCACTTTGTAAAAGCGTGGTGGATCATCGGGAAAGAGTTTCGCTACTACTTCGTGAGTGATTTGTGCGAACGGATTCTCATCCCATGATCCCCAAACATTGAAGATATAGCTGCCACTCGGTTTCAGGACACGGTATACCTCGGCGAATGAACGGCCTTTGTCGGGAAAAAACATTACGCCGAACTGACATGCAACCAGGTCAAAGCTCGAGTCATCAAAATCGAGATCCGTTGCATCTGCCTGCTCGAATTGCACCGACTCGCCGGGCTGGAACTTGGCCTTGGCCACTTCGAGCATTGGGGCATTGAGGTCGGATGCGACGAGATCGCAGTCACTCTTCAGAATATCTCGTAACTTTCGTGTCACGATTCCGGTGCCCGCTGCGAGCTCCAACACCGAACCCGGGCGCAGATCGGCAACTCGGCGAGCCAGGTCATCTGCATAGCCGAAAAATATATGGGGGCCCAGGCCCCGATCATAATTTTCCGGGATCGAGCCCACGAATCGGGCTGCTTGTGTTGTCATACAGTTTGACCTATCTCATTCGATCGTTGGCCGGGAAAAACGACTTTCGAATAGTAGTGGCTAACTCGTCGCCATATCAAACAAGACGTAAGCAAGTACGACAGGCGCCAGAAACCGGACCAGGAACCGCCACACCCGGTAGGCCAGTACGTCTTGCCCGTTAAAAAGCTCATCAAGACTAAACGTTCGTTTCATCATCCAGCCCGCGAATACCGCGATCAGTATGCCGCCGATTGGCATGAATATATTGGTTATCGTGTAATCGAACAGAGCGAAGAACGTCTTGTCGGCGAATATCGATATGGCGCCTAATGGGTAAAAGTCCCCGAGCACGTTAAACGACAATGCGGCAAGAATACCGAGGGCAAAGCTTATGCCGCCGGAGAGCAGGGCGGCGGAACGACGCGACAGCTTGGTCACACTGGTTAGGAAGGAAACCGGTGGCTCCATCATCGCGATCGAGGAAGTGAGCGCGGCGAAAAAGAGCAGGACAAAAAACGCGGAGCCGAAAATAAGTCCGCCGGATATCTGGCCGAAGGCGACGGGCAATCCGATGAATACGAGCCCGGCCCCCTCAGCCGGTTCCAGCCCGAAACCGAAAACAATCGGGAAAATGGCCAGCCCGGCCAGCAAGGCGACCAGCGTATCGGCGCCGGCGATGATCCCGGATGCGCGAGGCAGGTTCGTCGTTCGTTCTATGTAAGCACCATAGGCCATCAGGTTCGTGATACCGACGCTGACGGAGAAAAACGCCTGGCCGAATGCGCCGAGAACGATTGTCGTATTGAGTTTCTCGAAGTCGGGCCTGAACATGAAGGTCAGCGCGGCACCGAAGTCGCCGACGACACCCGAGTAGATGACCATCGCAACCAGCATCACGAATAATGCCGGCATCATGAGATTGACTGCCCGTTCGACCCCTGCGTGCAGGCCGCGCGTAGAAATGAAGATTGTCAATCCGATGAAGAGCGTAAACCAGGTCAGCAACGTCCACGGACTCGATGTGAGATCGTCGAATACCATGCCTGCGTTTTCTGCGCTGATTCCCTGCAGTTGTCCCGCAATCATTTTGTAGGAATAGGCGAGAGTCCAGCCGCCGACCACCGAGTAAAAGGCAAGAATCGTTATGGCGCCTATCAGACCGAGCAGAATTCCCATCCACCGCCAGTTACGCGACCTGCCGGACTCTGTCGCGACGGTTGCCAGCGCAACGGGTGGGCTGCCGGAGCCCCGCCGGCCAATCATGAGTTCGGCCATCAGAATCGGCAATGCGAGCAAGAGGACTGCAGCGAGATAGACAAGAACGTACGCACCGCCGCCATTTACGCCGACTATGTAGGGAAAACGCCAGATATTACCGAGGCCGACCGAACAGCCGACTGCGGCCATCAGAAAAGTGAATCGTGAAGTCCATTGCAGCCCACTCGATGTTGTCATTCTTGTTTTTCCTCAGGTAACCGCAGCGCGCTCACCATATTTTGATTCCTTCCAGAGACCGCTATCGAGGATGTCATGGAGCTTCTCGACCGTATCCCATACATCAACATATCGAATATACAGGGGAGCAAAGCCGAATCGCATATTACCCGGTTCGCGATAATCGCATCCGACACCGTGATCATGCATGGCGCGAATGATCGAATAGCCTTGCTCGTGGAAGAACGATACCTGGCTGCCACGCCTCATCGCATCGCGCGGACTCACCAGCGAGATATTGTGACCGCCGCAACGCCGTTCGACGAGATCGATGAAAATATCCGTCATCCGCATCGACTTTTCCCGAATCTCGTCCATGTCTGCGCGGAGCATGATGTCGATGCCAATCTCGGCCGTGGACAGGCTGGCGGTCGGCTGCGTGCCGCTCAGCATTTGTCGTATATCCGGCGCCGGACGATAGTCGCGCTCGAAGCTGAATGGATCGGCGTGACCATACCAACCGGTCAAAGGTTGCAGACATTTGCCGTGATGACGTTCGGCCGCGAATAACAGGGACGGGGCGCCGGGGCCCGCATTGAGATATTTGTAGGTGCATGCCACGGCAAAATCGACATTTGAGGCATTGAGATCGACCGGCATCGCACCGACCGTATGGCAGAGATCCCAGACGGCGGCAGCTCCGACCGAGTGAGCGCGCTCCGTTATTGCCGCCATGTCGTGAATCCTGCCGGTCTTGTAATGCACATGTGTAATACAGGTGGCAGCCACGTCTTCATCGATCGCGTCCATGATTTCATCGGCCTCTGCAAAGCGAATGGCGTAACCGTCGCGCATTTGTTCGATAAGCCCCTGAACCATGTAATTGTTCGTCGGAAAGTTGCTGCCTTCCATGACGATGACACGACGGTCAGGCCGAACTTGCAGCGACGCCGCGACAACTTTGTACAGATTGATGCCGGTCGCATCCGTAACAACGACTTCGTTCGGTTTTGCGCCGACCAACGGCGCGATCTTTCGTCCGAGAGACTGCGGAAGTTCATACCATCCCGCGGTATTCATGCTGCCAATCAGCCCCTCTGCCCACTCCTTCTCAACGACCTGCCGCGAGCGCTCGGCAGCCTTCAGCGGCATCGCCCCCAGCGAGTTGCCGTTGAGATAAATAGCGCCCTCCGGCAGGTAGAATTCCTGCCGAAACGACGCCAGGGGATCGTCCTGATCGAGTTGTTCCAGGTCATTGCGGGTGGAAATAGCCATGCTTATGGTTGATTATCAGCCTGTGATCTCGCTTCATGGGGAGATAGTGAACACGCCTGCTATCAAAAATTATATTGGCGGCAATTTCCTGAAATCTGACAAGCAGTTCGAGGACATCAATCCGGTCGACGGCTCGTTGGTGGCTATGGTATCCGAAGCCGACCGGGAAATGGTCGATAATGCGGTTCAGGCAGGCCGCGATGCCATGGATGGTGAATGGGGCGCATCGTCGGCGGAGAAACGAGCTGCGTTGCTGCACGCTGTAGCCGACGGCATCGATAAGCGATTCGATGATTTTGTTGCCGCCGAGATTGCGGATACCGGTAAACCGGTCTCACAGGCGAGAACCCTGGATATCCCGAGGGGAGCCGCCAATCTGCGCTTTTTTGCGAACCTCGTTACATCCTCTACTACTGACGCGTCGCAGATGCGTGCCACCGACGGCAGCGATGTGTTGAATTACTCGGTTCGAAAACCGCTCGGCGTGGTCGGTGTTATCTCGCCCTGGAATCTGCCGATGTTGCTGATGACCTGGAAGGTGGGGCCGGCGCTTGCGGCGGGAAACGCCGTCATTGTCAAACCCTCTGAAGAAACTCCCGGCAGCGCAGCCTTGCTTGCCGAGGTCATGGACGAAGTCGGCGTCCCGAACGGTGTTTTCAATGTGGTGTATGGGTTCGGGCCGGCCTCCGCCGGCGAGTTCCTGACAACACACCCGGGCGTAGATGCCATTACATTTACGGGTGAATCGGCGACGGGCAGCGCAATCATGCGTGCGGCCGCCGACAACGTTAAAGCGCTGTCATTCGAACTCGGCGGCAAGAACGCGGCCATCGTTTTCGGCGATGCAGATATGGACAAAGCCCTGGATGGCACTGTTCGCTCGGTCTTTTCGAACTGCGGACAGGTTTGTCTCTGCTCCGAGCGCGTTTATGTGCACGAATCGATTTTCGAGGACTTCGTCGGGCGGCTGAAGGAACGCGCGGAGGCTTTGAATATCGGTTGGCCGACCGATGATGGCACGGAAATCGGCCCGCTGATCTCGATAGAACACCGGGAAAAAGTACTGTCTTACTACGAGCTTGCCAAAGAAGAGGGGGCAAGCGTTGTAACGGGCGGTGGCATTCCCGAGTTCGGCGACGGGCGCGACGGTGGCGCCTGGATCGAGCCGACGATTCTGACCGGCCTGCCCGAGACGGCGCGCTGCGTTCGCGAGGAAATCTTCGGTCCAGTCTGTCATATTGCGCCGTTTTCTAAGGACGACGAAGCTGTCGGACTGGCCAACGACAGTGATTACGGGCTTGCAGCAGCGATCTGGACGACCAATCTTTCTCGTGCGCACAATGTCGCCCGGCGCATCGATGCGGGCATAGTCTGGGTCAACACCTGGTACCTGCGAGACCTGCGTACACCTTTCGGTGGCGTAAAATTATCAGGCATTGGTCGGGAAGGCGGACTGCACTCCCTCAATTTTTATTCCGAACCAACGAACATCTGTATTAAATTATGACCAGTAGAGTTATAGAAGGTAAAGCGACACCGCGCGGCAGTTTTCCGCATGTAAAAGTGGTGGGCGATTTCATTTTCGTATCGGGGACGAGTTCGCGGCGCCCCGACGACAGCTTCGTGGGTGTCGAGGTCGGTGAGTCCGGCGAAGTGAAACTCGACATCAAGGAACAGACCCGGGCCGTTATCGAGAACATCCGCGATATATTGCAGAGTGTCGGTGTCGACCTGAATGACCTGGTGGAGATCTCGTCATTTCTCGTCGATATGAATGACTTCGACGGATACAACGAGGTGTATTCGGAATATTTCGACTACGATGGCCCGACACGCACGACTGTGGCGGTTCACCAGCTCCCGCATCCACACCTGTTGGTCGAAATCAAAGCAGTCGCACACAAGCCCGGTATCAGCGGTTAACGAGGCATCAATGAATACGCATCCGTCTCTGAAAGCATTCAATTTTGAGCGCTGGATCGAAGACAACCAGGACAATCTGAAGCCGCCCGTCGGCAACAAGCTACTGCACACAGAAGGCGATATGATCGTCATGGTTGTCGGCGGACCCAATACGCGGGTCGATTTTCACGATGATCCGGTCGAAGAATGGTTCTACCAGGTCAGGGGCGACATGGTTTTGAAAATCGCGGCGGATGGCGATATTTATGACGTTCCGATTCGTGAGGGAGAGGTATTCTTCCTGCCTCCTCACGTGCGGCATGCGCCGCAGCGACCAGTGGAGGGTTCGGTTGGTCTGGTCGTCGAGGCGCCAAGGCAGAAGGGCATGAAGGACGCATTCGAGTGGTACTGCTTCAACTGCAAGCAGCGCGTTCATCGTGTCGAAGTAGAGCTTGGTGGTGCGAGCGGTATTGTCGACAAGTTACCCAAGGTGTTTCAGGCATTTCACGAGAATGAAGAAGCCCGTACCTGCCGGAATTGCGGCGAGTTACACCTTGGGAAGGGACAACCGCCCGAAGGATGGGCAAATTTATAAGCCTATGCCGGTCATCGACGTACATTCACATTTTTTCCCGAAGACCTGGCCGGACCTCGCCGAGAAATTCGGTTCTCCGGATTGGCCGTGGATGCGACATGACGGTAATGGCCAGGCGACGGTGATGGTGGGAAAGAAAGAGTTCCGCCCGATCTACGATGCCTGTTGGGACCCGGCGCGGCGCCTGGAGGAAATGGATCGTGACGGCATCGACATACAGGTGATCTGCGCGACACCGATACTCTTTGCCTATAACCGGCCGGCGGATCATGCAAGCGAATGTGCCCGGCAGTTCAATGACGCGGCCCGGGATATCTGTGAACGGGGAGACGGGCGGCTACGTTCACTCTGCCAGGTGCCGCTGCAGGACACCGACGTGGCTTGCAAGGAATTGAGCCGTGCGATGAAAGACGGGCACGTCGGCGTACAGATCGGCAATCACGTCGGCGAGCGCAATCTGGATGACGAGGGCATCGTTACATTTTTGCAGCACTGCGCCGACGAAGGAGCGCCCGTGCTTGTGCATCCCTGGGACATGATGGGCGGTAGCCGGACATCGAAGTACATGATGGCGTGGACCGTCAGCATGCCGGCGGAGACCCAGCTCGGCATCGTATCGATGATTCTCGGTGGCTCATTCGATCGCCTGCCGGAGCATTTGAAAATCTGTTTCGCTCACGGCGGCGGCAGCTTCGCATTTCTCCTGGGTCGGCTCGAAAACGCATGGCATCGCCGCGATATCGTTCGTGGCGCATCGCAATTTCCACCATCTCACTATCTCGGCAGATTCTATGTGGACTCCGTCGTGTTCGATGAAACGGCCTTGCGCATGTTGGTTGAAGTTTGCGGTGAAGATAAGGTCATGCTCGGATCGGATTACCCGTTTCCGCTCGGAGAGGCAATCGTCGGTGACCTTATTCGAAATGGAGACGGTTTCAATGAAGCGCTGCGATCAAAACTGCTGGGTGGCAATGCCGTAAAGTTTCTCGGAATCGAATATTAATGACCTGGATCAAAACAATCGCCTACAAGAAGGCGCACGGCAAGCTCAAAAAACTCTACGACCGCATCAAGGGAGCTGACGACGACGTAGACAACATTATGTTGGCACACAGCCTGCGCCCGCATACGATGGAAGGGCACATGGCCCTGTACAAGCACGTGTTGCACCATTCGGCGAACAAACTTGCCAAGTCCTATCTCGAAGTGATCGGCGTTTATGTGAGTATCATGAACGATTGCGATTATTGCATCGAACACCACTTTGCCGGGCTTCGCCGTCACTTACAGAATGACGAGATTGCGGCTAAGTTGCGCACCGCACTCGAGGAAGGCGAACCTGAGGATATTTTTCAGGGAAAGGAGCTCGCAGGCCTGATCTACGTGGAGAAGTTGACGAAAGACCCATCCTCCATGGGAGAGAAAGACCTGGACGAACTACGCCGGGAAGGGTTTGACGACGGTGAGATTCTCGAGATTAATCAGGTTACCTCGTATTTCGCTTATGCAAACAGAACCGTATTGGGCCTCGGAATCAATACCGAAGGCGACGTGCTCGGCCTGTCACCCGGCGACTCCGATGATCCTGCGAACTGGTCTCATAACTGAAGGCAAAATTGATTCATGAGCGAATACTTTTTTGATGTCGTCATACCGTCTGTCGCTGTTAGTAACAGCGACCGGCTGTTTCCCGTACACCGCATCTACTGTGTCGGCAAAAACTATGCGGCACACACGCGCGAGATGGGAGGCAATCCCGATCGCCAACCACCGGTATTCTTCATGAAGACTGCCGACTCAGTCGTCATGAGCGGGGCAACGGTAAAGTACCCACCTGCAACCAAAGATCTGCATCACGAAATCGAACTGGTGGTGGCAATCGGCAAAGGCGGCAGGAACATAGCTGCGCCGGAGGCACAGGAACACATATTCGGATACGCGGTCGGCATCGACCTGACGCGGCGCGACCTGCAGGGGCTGGCGAAAGGACAAGGAGGACCCTGGGATACGGCGAAGAGTTTCGAACAGGCCGCGCCCATTACGTCTATTCACGAAACTGAAGAAATCGGCCACCCAGACTCGGGCCGGATATGGCTTGCCGTCAATGGCGAGGTTCGCCAGGACGGCGATATCGGGGACATGATCTGGAACGTGCCGGAGACAATCGCCGAGCTATCGACGTTATTTACGCTTGCCCCGGGCGACCTGATATTCACGGGCACGCCTGCCGGTGTTGGCGCCGTCGTGCCGGGAGATCGAATTACCGGTGGACTCGACGGCGTCGCCGAAATCTCAGTCAATATCGGATAGCAAACCAATACCGGCCGCATCGACCGCCTGACGCAGATCATTGAGTTCCCCGCCCAGCAACTCGTTCAGGGCAGACATTCCTTCGTCGATCCATTTTTGAGCAACCCGAATATAGGTTTTCGCGGCCGCACTGGGTGCATCGTAAGTCGATGCAACATATCCCTGGGCAAGACCGAGCTGATAAACAGCATTGCCTTCGCGCCAGGTAATGCCCTTTGTTTCCGGAGGTACCCGAAACAGTTTCTCGACTTCATCCAGGCGCTCTTTGACGACTGATGCCTGCTCGTTGAGTGCGGTGAGTTCTTCGTCTTCGTCCGCGCCCTGTCGTGCGGAAATAAGCCTGGTAATCGTATCAATGTCTTCGCGGGCACGAACTATTGTCTCAACGCTGCGAACGACTGATTTCTCGACCTCGAGCAGTTTGAGTCGCGCTGCATAATTCTGTTCGATATCGGCCTGCGAATGCAGGGACCTCGGGTCTGCGACGGTTTGAACGTCGATACTTGCGACAGTTGCCTGGCTATCAGGATGATCCAGCGCCAGCGTTATCGAGTACCTGCCGGGCGGGACTTCAGGTCCGGCGGGAAGGCCATCCTTGTAATCCTGTGGCTCGGGGCCGGGCAGGGCACGTGCACCGTCACCCCGCATGTCCCAGCTTACGCGATTAATGCCCTGAGTTACTGCTTCGCGGAAGGTGCGTATGACCTTACCACTGGCGTCCTTGACCGTAACCGTTACTTTCGGCTCGTCCTCCATCTCGCCGTCTTCTTCCCCGCCGTCTTCTTCCTCGTCGTCTCCTTCATCGGACTCGCGTTGCAATATCTTGCGCTCGCGTTCCGCATCCTCGTCCGGATGTGGGAGATCCTGTCCGCTGGCCATGAATGTCAGGATTACACCGTAGGGTTCGTTCTCTGCCCTGAATTCTGCCGACGCCGTGAAACGCGTCGAAGGCGACCGGCTCGATTCGTAATGCTGGCCAGCCGTTGCCGACAGGATTTTCAGGCGCGAGCCGAAATCTTCCTCCGATATGCCACGGAGACCGCTATAGTCATCGATGACGTAAACAGAGCGCCCGTGCGTCCCCAATACGAGATCGTTCTCTCGCTCCTGTATCGCCATATCCATGACCGACACGGTCGGGACGCCGGCCGTGAACCTGGTCCAGCTCTCTCCGGCATCTACGGACACAAACAAACCGAATTCAGTGCCCAGGAAAAGAAGATTCGGATCCTCGTGGTCCTGCGACACCGAAAGGGCATAGCCGGATAATTCCTCGGTGGCCAACGAACGCCAGCGCTGACCGTAATTCTCGACTCGATAGACATACGGCTGCATATTGCTGCGGCGATGATCATCGAAAACGATGAACGCCGTGCCGGGCTCATGCGGCGAGGGTGCAATCATCGGCACCCAGGCCCCGGCCGGGACACCGCGCGCCCGCTCATCGATCCGGTTCCAGGTGTCGCCGCCGTCGCGCGTAATATGCACGCGCCCGTCGTCCGTGCCGACCCAGATGACACCCCGTTCATGATTGCTCGGCGAGACTGCAACGATCGTGGTGTAGTTTTCTGCAGCGGTTACGTCGTAGGTCAGGCCGCCGCTTTCGCGAAATGTCTGCATTTTCGGATCATTGGACGTCAGGTCACCGCTGATGACTGTCCATGTCTCGCCACGGTCTTCCGATGTGTGAAGATACTGGCTGCCATAGTAAATTGTTGCGGTGTCGAAAGGATCCTGAGCAAATCCCGCGTTCCAGTTGAACCGCAGGTCAGCATCGACAGTCGGTGGATTCGGCCGGATCATGCGTTGCTCACCGGTATCCAGGTCATATCGATTTAGGTATCCACCCTGAGACATCACATAGCCGCGCCGCGAGTTCTCGGGATCGGGAATCGTGTCGAAACCGTCCCCGAAGCCGACCTCCTGCCAGTGCAGGTTCTTGATCCCGGCGCTCTGCCATATCTCTGATGGGCCGCGCCAGGAACCGTTGTCCTGCAGGCCACCATAGATGTGATAGGGATGATCGTCATCAACAGCAATGTGATAGAACTGGGCAAGCGGCAGGTTGCGCACGAAGCGCCAGGTGTCACCACGGTCGTGTGTGATTCCGATGCCGCCGTCACTGCCGATGATCATGTGGCGGGAATCGTTCGGGTTGATCCAGAATGCGTGGTTGTCGATGTGGAAAGTGTTACCCGGTGCGCAACAATCGATAACGGGGTTGTACTCGAACGTCTTTCCGCCATCGATCGACATGCGCAGCCGCGTTGCAATCTGATAGACACGATCAGCATTGAACGGATCGATGGCAATCTCGGTGTAATAGAAAGGCCGGTCGGATATGTTGTAGGCCTCATTGACCTTTAACCAGCTCTCGCCACCGTCATCCGACACGAGTAAAGCGCTCTTTTCGGCTTCAACGAGCGCATAGACGCGTTTCGCCTCGGCAGCCGAGATACCGAAGACCATTCTTCCCAGTTCGCCCTCCGGCAGGCCGTCTTCTTCCGTTTTCTGTTTCCAGGTCTTGCCCGCATCGTAGGAGATGTACATGCCGGAGCCCGGGCCGCCTGACTTGAAGAAATACGGCCAGCGCCTGAATTGCCACATGCCGGCATATAACTTGTCGGGATTCGTCGGATCCATCTTGATGTCGGTGGCGCCGGTGAGCTGATCCACATACAAGATTCGCTCCCAGGTGACGCCGCCATCGGTCGTTTTGTAGACGCCGCGCTCGCTGTTCGGCCCCCAGAGCGTACCCATTGCTGCGACATAGGCGATGTCCGGATCCGTCGGGTGCAAGGCGATACGGTCGATTCTTTCGCTGTTTGGCAGGCCCATGAGCTGCCAACTGCTTCCTCCGTCGACAGACTTGTATACACCGCCGCCGATAGACGTCGAGTTGCGCACATTGCTCTCGCCGGTACCGACCCAGATGATGTCCGGATTGGATTGATTTATCGCCAGAGCGCCGATCGATGCGACGGCTTCCTCATCGAACACGGGCTCCCAGGTCACGCCACCGTTATCCGACATCCAGACGCCACCGGTCGCCGCACCGATCACGATGCGGTTCGGATCTGATGCGACGGCATCGATAGCGGCAATGCGGCCGCCGACTGCTGCCGGGCCCAGGGAGCGCGCAGACAAACCATTCAGTAAATCGGCATCGAGTGCGGCGATCGCAGTATGTGAACCAAGTAGTAACAGAGACAGAAGCAGACCGAGTCCCGGCGTGGTCGGGGCAAGATTTTGTGTGGACATCACGGGGGCCTTTATTGGTATTTGAGCAAGAGCCTCATTTGTCGCGGGCCGATTGTCAATAGGAATTCGATCAATCGTTACTGGCATTGGGAGTCCACAGCTGACCATACAGACGCAATCAGACTTACTCTCACCGCAATGGCGGCTCTCGCCCGGGAAGCGGTCAGACGAGTGTTATTATGACGGCGCTTACGCATAAATAAGACACTGTTTTGGACTTCGAACCATTTGATACCATCGCTGAGGTTGCGGCTGCATTTGCAGGATTTGTTGGTGTTATTCTCGTCATCCGTTCTCGCGGTGGGGATCTGCCGCGCCTTCAATTGGGCGGTTTTCTCCAAACCAGTTTGGGCGCCGTAGCGTTCGCGCTGCTTCCTGATTTCTTCGTGGAGGTTTTTGCGAACGAAAAGACCACCTGGCAAATACTCTGTGGTCTCTTTGGCCTCTATCATCTGGCGGTTTTCATTAGCTACCTGAGCAAGCATAAATCTCTAAGGAAGATGGCATTACTACAGAAATCAATATCCATTGCGTCAGTGCCTGTAATTGGATTGAAGCTAGCTGTCGGGGCAGGGTTTCTGACAGATCAGGCTTTCACCATTTATCACCTCGGGCTGCTCTGGCTACTTGGAGTATCAATCTTCTTCTTCAGTCAGATCCTGCTAGATGAAGGTCATGCCTAGAATTCAACAATTGACCTTTTACCGTTTGTCGAAATGCATGATTTCTTGCGCTGCGGTGGTCTGCCTTACCTCCGATAGCGGCCATTCGCGAGACCGGCTCGTGAAGGGCTGCTGATGAACCCCAAGCGGACATTCAGATTTCTGCCAAAGCACACCGCTGACGGTCCCTTTGCGTGCGAAATTCGGAAGGGTTTCTGAGGCGGAAAGGCTCGCTCGCTGAGCCGTCCAACCTATAATGGACGGTGCCCGATACACTGCAACGT